>LNFM01000966.1_pt1 | contig 76850 bp, 72 predicted proteins | sample 596031 | NCBI WGS metagenome assembly LNFM01 (sample SAMN04254537, study PRJNA301005) | activated carbon metagenome | isolation source: dual media filters at the Ann Arbor, Michigan drinking water treatment plant | place: USA: Ann Arbor
AAAAGAATTGGCGTCAAAAAAAATCGACCTCTCAGAATGACCTGTATTCGATTATTTCGAGCCGGGTAAGGGTCTGAGGACCCCTGAAATCATGAAAAATCGAACTGCGTAAGAGTTTTCACACAGCCTCGGTCGGAAGCAGCCGTTCAGAACAATCGAGTGCCGATCCTTATCCGAGTCGGGGAGTCTGTCAATATTCAACAACTCATTTAGGCTTGGGCAGCTCGGTCGGCTGGTTTGGAGCATTTCGAGTGGCTGGTTTCCGTCATAATCGGTGGCCGACTTGCGTCGGAATCAGTGGCTGGCTTGGGTCGGAATACGCACTGTGTCCAGTTTCCAACTTTAAGTGGGTCAAAAATGGGTGACGACCCTCAATTTTCCAGAAAATTGATTCCGCCTAGTACACAACATTCCCACCGCTAACAGTACTCACGCGGTGCCTCACACTCCGGGTAGTCAAGACGAGACCAGCCCGCTCGAAAGGGATTGAAGCCCGCAAGGGCCGAAATCACGTGAGGGGGTTCGGTCCACGAAAGCCCGGCCCCAGGTACTGGGGTGAGCAGAGAACATCATCTTTTCATACAGGAATTGTGATCGATGAAGCTTCCCGTCTGTACCCCTGAGCAAGGCATGGTGGAAAGTGAACTCAGGCGGGCCGTCAAGCATCAGACGCTTGGACTCTTGAAAGTGATGCAAACAGCAGAAGGGTTTTATGAGATGGTTCAACTGAACTGAGCAAAAGAAACAGATTGGTTGCTCACGACTCGACGAGAGCCATGTTCGCCCCACGTGTTCAAACGCTTGAATCGGTTGAACGCGCATGTGCGAAACATGTCACCCACGGTCACGGTTGATCTGCTACGGATCTCACGGTGATGGCTATCCTACGAAGCATTCATAATCCTGGAAGCCTCCAACAGCTCACCGTGTATCGGGCTCGGACCAATCGAGAATGCGTAACTGGAAGGGCGCTTGAGGCACCATGGGCACGGCCAATCGCTGAAAGCTCTGATCGTTCGTAATCAACGTCGCATTCAAATGAATGGCATGGGCGGCAATCATCAGATCCAACGCCGAAAACACAATCCTCTTCTGGGCACACCAGGCACGTACGAGTCCGTACGTGTCAGCCACGTCCGCGTCCCACGGCAACACCTCAACACGGACGAGAAAGCCTCGTATCAGCTCCCCTAGCTCCTTCGGCGCACCTTTCCGGTGCAATCCATAGAGCAATTCGCCCTGTGTCACGGCAGAAATGCCGATCGCGTGCTTCTTCGCCGCCCGTTCGAGGTGGGCTCGAACCTGCGGGTACTGCCGTTTCATGGCAAAACTCGCCATATTCGTATCGAGGAGGAACAGACTCATACGAGATCCCGTTCCTCGGCCGGCCGCGTATCACGATCGAGTAAAAAATCATCGGGCAAGTCCACCCGATCAACCAAGGCGCAAAACTCTTTCCACGAGTCTTTCGGCACCCGTGAGAGAATAATATCGCCCGTCGCGGCATCTCGTCGGATATAGACCTCATCCCCTTCAATGCGATACGGCAAGGGCAGTCTCACCGCTTGGCTTCGTCCCGAAAAAAACAGTTTCGCCGTGTCGTGCTCCTTGGGGCGATGTGCAGCCGCCATAGTTGCTCCCTCCCTCCATGCTACATATCAAAAGATATACCGACACGATATCAAGAGTTCGGCAGAAGATCAAGCCAAAAACCGTGAGCATGACTCAAGCACCCAATGGCCTGACTCCCTCATGGCTCATACGCCAACATTCCACGGTGAAAAACATCTGCTATGGTTCTCATAGCATTGATGCGAGGTACACCATGGAAACCGCTGCTCCCGCTTCCTATCGCCTGGTCCCTCTGCCTGCTCTGGGCCATCCTGCCACAATAGCACCGCCAACACCCAGCCGTGAGAGCGGTCGACTCTGGTTCATTCCTCCGTCGCCTGGTCCGCCCGGTAGGCCTGCGCTTTCCTGCCCCTGTTGCACCGTCCCCGCCAACTCCGAGCCGTTGTCATGGCCCGTGCTGACACCGCGTCCGCCGCGTTCAGGCAACCGGGCTCCTAGGACCTCCTCCCGTGTGCCAGGACTCTCAAGTTTTGCGCGAGAGTCCCGATCACACTCATCAAGGAGGTCCAGAGATGGCGACGGAGAAACGAACCAGAGTCCAAACATTCGTATCTGGGGCTGTGAAAGCGGATATCTGGGTCCAATCGAAGAAATCGTCTATCACGTATGCGGTGACGATCGGCGTCGTAGACAAAAAGAATCGTCAGTCAGGAGCACTCAAAGATATCGCTACCGTGACCGCGCAAGCAGAATCCTGGATCAAAGCCCACACGGGATGATCCCGAACGCGGGATTATTCCCGCTCTTTGACCCGCCCCTTTTCCTTCTCGATCGTGCGATGCTTTCCTGACAGGTGACTCACCAAATCTGCGGCCAGTTGTCGGTCATCGCCTCGATCGGAACGCGCGAGGGCGTTCATCACCTGTTCATAATTCTGCATCACGTCGCGTTGAACCTGCGGCGTCGAGGTGTGTCGCTTACTCCGGTCCAGGCGCTTGGTTTTGGTTGCGTCATCTACGAGATGCCGAACCGTCCACCGTTCTTGGGTCGTGCGATGAATACGGCTGCTGGTAGTCGCGTCAATCCCATGCTCCCGGAGCGCTTCCGCAAAGCCTTCTCGCCAGCGTTGGAGATCGGGTTTTCTGGGGTTCAACCGTGTCCCGTCGAGTCCTGCGGTTTTGACGGTGAGATGGACATGCGGATGAGGCGACGGGTTGGGGTCCGGGTCTGTCTCAAACGTATGTAAAACCATCGCGTACTGATAGTGGGAAAATTCACGGGCGGCAAAGTCACGGGCCGCACGTTGAACCGAGATCGGATCGGTCTGTTTGGGCATGGACAGGATGAGATGAAAGGCATCGCGCATGGTGGAATGTTCAGGGATCGGAAAGCCTCCGTGTTGCCATTCGGTCTTCAGGTCCGCCACGGCGTCTTTTCCCTGAATGATGTGGCCGTCTTGATCTTCGATATCCAGCTTCCCATCCCGTGAAATGTAGCTGAGATTATTCGAGATCCCGCGCATGCCCTTTGTCGCTTTGGCGAGTTTGACCATCACTTGCGGGGCACGTCGCACCATGTCACGGAGCTTTTGCCGCACGTACTGCGCCCGCGCTTCTGTGGTCTGTAATCGTCCGCCCGTGCCTGCGTGAGCGTTGGACCCCAGTCGTGCCCCACCAGATTTTTTCCGGGGCGCGGTGGGTGCGGAGACATTGAAGAGGCGACTACCCCATTCATCTAAGCTGGCATCCGTGCTCCCGGCGAATTGGGGCGTCATCGGATGTGCCACCGCTCAAGGTTGCCTCTCATCACACTCGACACCGTGTTCGTATGCGTCTGAATGAGGCTGGAAAGCTCCGTGATCAGGTCTAGTCGAAACGCGCTCCGATCATGAGGGGAGGTATTCAACGCTTTCGCAATTTGATTGAGGTTTCGCCCAATCGCCAACAGCTGTTGATTAGAACGGCCCAGAGCTTCCAATTCTGATTGGCCTAATTGTGGCTGTCCGACGAGTCGAGCCCGGATCAACCCAACGATCCACTTGGTGACGGGAAACCCTTCGACCTGGGCGAGGGGTTTGACGTGGCGATGCTCCGACTCGGTGAGATGAATCTCGACCCGAACCGTAGGCTTCTCGGGGCGATCGTTCAACACGGTTCCACGAGAAACAAAGGCGGGGAGACCCCCGTGTATGACCTTGGCGAGCACTTGCCGAAGCGCATCGCTCGGCGTGGTCTTCTGCTTGGCGCACCAGGCAAGCCACGGCTGTTTGAGTGCGCCCAGGTCGGCGCTGATGGTGTTCAGTCGTGTACTCATAGCCATTCCCTACAGGGGGATTTCAAGTGTGGAGGACTATAACAAAACCACAGATGTAATACAACACACGGCGATAGCCATATCCTGCAAAGTATTTTTATTGGCCAAAATCTTAGTCATGACTAAGACCATACGGCCAACTACAGCCGGGATAACTCTGTGTTGAATTGGAGCGTAGAACCAGAAGCCCGCACCAGCACCAAGGAGCCAGAATTAGGAGAATGGTAGCGACAGCGGATCAGGTTGGTAAGTGACTGGGAAAAGTAGTTGGTGAGCCCAAAATAACATTGCCCACCGAACCACCCTACCCACAACGAGAGCGAAGTAATGGAACAGACGGAGGTGACAAACAGCAGAGCCAGGTAGGTAAGGTGTTGGGGGTGAGTCACTAAGGCAGTGTGTAAGAGATACGTGAGTTCACGAGGGGCCACGGCGAGGATGCTCATGGAGAGCAAAAAGACCATGAGACAGAGCACACAGAAAGATGACCAGCACGCTTGCAACGCAATACGTCCCATATTCAAAAACTGCTTGGCATAGGTGGAGAGATCAGAGAGCACCGCCAACCGCATGGCAGCTAACTCTGCATCACTCAGCGACCCAACATGGACATGATCAATTTCTACATTCCAGTCGATCAGGGAAGGGGTTACTTCTGCGCGGCGGCGTAGTGACATGATCAGGGAATTCCGGCGCAGTGCCACAAAGAGCCCCACCCCTACCCCAACCGCAATGCCAGCGGCGGGACTCCCAGCCCATAACACCGTGAAGAGATAGAACGGTACCGCAACAAGGCAGGCCCACAACAGGGGGTTCCACTCAATGGGATTCAAGAAGCGACCTCTGAAGTGCGGCATACTTCGATCTCAAACCGTACATGATCGATCGTACAGTCTCGGCCTAAGACTTCTTCGGGTTCCTGCTTCTCAAACTGTACCATAACCGCCCACGGGTTCTGACTCTGACGGTCCAGTATCAACACGGCTTTTCCGCGGTCTTTGACTTCGAGATACACGATGGGAGTTGCGCCAGCATCCACAGTGATTCGCGCGGGACTCCCCTGCCCTACTCCAACCTCTTGCGGCCCTGCCTGGATCTCAAGGATCTCCCCTCTATCGTGTATGCTGTCACTGACGATCGGGCGCGCTGTCTTCGCGGTGTGCTTTTGCTTCGATTTCTCGTTGTCGGAAGTAGTGGTACCCTTGAGTGTTACCGCAAGATCGGCCACGGCTCCTCGTGTAATTTCCTCTGTGTTCTCACACCAGCGGGTGACTTCTTTCGGAAACGTCTTGTGAAGGCCGCGAAGTTCATACAACGTCTTCGGCGAGGTACATTTGCCCTTGGAATAAATCGTTTCGATACACTCCGGGGGATCAATCAGTGACAGATGTTCCGTCACAGTGGCAGCCGGAATACTCAGCGTCCGTGCGATCTCAGCCTTTGAAGTGCCCTCCGACAATTTATTTTGGATGAATAAGGCCAGTTCCATAGGTTTCAGGTCGGCACGTTCTAGGTTCTCGATGACTTGGTGATAGTCTGTGTGCTGTTGATCGACAAAGGCGGGAATCGTGGTTTTCCCAGCGGCCATTGACGCCCGATAGCGCCGGGCTCCGTAGTTCAACATCCATTTGCCTGGTTTCTCGGGATGCGTCCGCACCGAAACAGGGGTACGGACACCATTGAGACGAATACTCTCAATCATGGTGCCCATGCTCTCTTTATCGAATGTGCGGCGCGGCTGGTTCGGATCCTCTTCAATGTCGATTAACAGGAGTTCGAGCGGCTTCCCAAGAGTCTCAGTCGCAACCCCAGCCATAGCGGTGTTGATTTCAAGTCCAGAAAGATCGATCATGATGAGACCTCCATGCTCGTGACAACCGAGTCAAAAATCGGGCGAATTTGTCCCCAGGCATCCCGCGCACTGGTTTTACCAATTCTCCAAATAGGGATGCCTGCGGCCTGTGCTTCCGCCACGGCTGTTCGTGTGGAAATGGCCGCCATTTTCCCATTGGCTAGTCGAATCATCAGACTCGAAAAATGCGTGCAGAGTTGTTCCATATTGGCACGTTGAAAGGGCGTGGGGTCGACTAGATTAGGGAGAATCCCAATCAATTTCAAGGCCGGGTTGAGTGTGCGCTGAATCTTCAGAATTTGATTCCGCAAGGCCGCGATGCCATCAACAGCCTCCTGGTTCAGCTGGATCGGCGAGAGCACAAAATCTGAAACGACCAGCGAGGCGACGACGCGGATATCTGGGTTCGGGTTCGTGTCGATAATCGCAAAATCAAACCGGTTTTCCATCGCGGTCAAAAACCCATCGAGGTTTGTCGCAAAAGTGTTGTGTTTATCCGCCTGCCGCTCCATCCGTAATAGTTCCGGGTCAGAGGGAACAAGTACAAAGGCCGCGTCTTCAAGCGTCGTCACATGATCGGTCAGGAGACAACTCGAAGACATCGCGGAGACCGTCGCTAGGCCGGACGCCCGGATGCTTTTCGTAGAATTGCCTTGGTGGTCGAGGTCAATGATCAGGACACGCTTTTTGAGCATGTCGGAGAGGAAGTAGCCCAATTGACAGGCTATCGCCGATTTACCAACTCCCCCCTTTTGGTTGGCGAGCACCAGTGTTTTCATAGGCCCCCTTCGTGAATCTTGAGTCGTTCAAGTTCTGTGAATGCCAAGCAACATGTACGAAATCGGCGAGCGCTTCGGCTCCCGGCGGTACCAGGTATTTTTGGGGACACCAACTTTTTCGCGACTGTGGTCTGCCATAATCCTAATTTGGACTAACCCTCCAGGATTTCCTTGTCTCAATCCTCTCGCCTCTGGATAACAAAGAGTGTCCCAAACCAGACATGATAGTGCCTCACCACCCCCGGCAGTGGGAACACGAGAAGAATCGACGTGTTGATTGGGTAGGCCTTGAGGAGGCACAAGATTAAGACCGTATCTCATTCGAGACCAAGAAAGACCGTCAAAGTGGTACCGGTTCCAAACTGGGAAGGTTGAAGCAGACCTATGGCCCTTCAATCCTCTCTTCTTGAAGATGTCTGATACCGATCGAGCGCCGTGACACTAGATGGAATCCCCTCTTGAACGGCTAGGATCTCGTTAACCTGATTCCGAAAGAGTCGGACAGTCGGTTCAACATCAATGGCGACGGCATCAGGCAGATACCGCCTCAATCGTGGCATCAGGAGACATCGTTTCCGCAATCACCTTCGTTACCTCAGACTTCACCCGCGCTGTCGGAGTAGGATTATGTAATCGAGTGACCACTTCATTCGCTAAGGCAATATAATCACGGCTCGCCGAACATTTCCGGTCATATTGCAGAACCGTATCTCGCTGTAATTCAGCCTTTTGAGCCGCGGTCGACATGGAGATCGTCGTGGACAAGCAATCGCCTTTAAAGCGATCTTGCACCATCTGAAACACCGCTTGGCACACGTTCCGACGAGAATCATGTTTGGTCAACAACACCCCAAGGATCGCTAAATCCGGTTGCACACTGTTCCTCACCGTGGCGATGATATTGAGTAAATCATCCAACCCGTCGAAGGAAAAACCTGAGCCGCTTTCCATCGGCACAATCACAAAATCACTCGCGGCCAACGCATTCATGGTAATCAACGACAACGACGGCGGCGTATCGAACAGCACAATGTCAAAATCCGTTTCTTTCCGAACCTTTCCCTTCAATACGCCGATGGGAATCGGATACAACGAGGGTTCGCGTAGCCGATTTTCCACGGACGCCAACCTAATATTGCCGCGAATCAAGGACACATTTGGCAACTTCGTGGCCGTGAGGCAGTCATCAAGTTTAATGTCGGGATTCAGGATGAGCTCCGTCACACCTGGGTTCGCTTCTGGTTGCATCTGGAGCAATTTGGTCGCGTTCGCCTGGGCGTCACAATCCAAAAATAACACCTTATAATTCATCCTCCGGAGGGCGTCGGCCAGATTAATAGCCGTCGAGGTCTTGCCGCAGCCGCCTTTTTGATTCGCAATGCTGATTCGTATCGCCATAAATCCCCCTTAGTCCTGCACCCGCAAAGCCGTTAGAGAAACATCACACATCAATCCGTTACACACTCGATGCCGTCGCCTCTTGGCGCATCCGTTCCCGAATGAGTTCCAGATAGCGTTGTTCGCGTTTCGCCTGTTGAATCATCGGAATATCTCTCTCCCCCACCGCTTCAATCTCTCGCGTGATCTCAGACTGCTTCTCAGGAGACAACCGTAAAAAGTACAGCTCACACCGCTGTCGCTCCACTCGATTGCCCGCAGCCCGTAACTCCTCGGCCTCGGTTTTCAGCCGGCGTTCTTCTTCCTCCAACATCCGGACGGCCCGACTCTTCCATCCAGGGGGCGGATTGATTTCCATTTTCTTTAAGCAGCCAAATAAAAATGCCACCGGATCCGCAATCGGCTTCGGGGACGGTTTTTTCTGTTCAATGACCGCGATGACTTTATCGATAAAATCTTGAAGATAGCCCAAAGAAGGCATCTGTTGGACAAACGAAAGCAGTGAACGACGATCGAGTTCTTCAAACGGTGCAGACAGTATTAACTTATCCACAGGCACCTCTTGTAGTAGTTCTTGATGAGATAAAGAATTACTACTACTACTGTGCGGATGCAGAGAGTCTTGCAGAGAGTGCGAGGCGAAGGTCCGAGCACGTGTTTTAAGCGCTGGTTGCGCCACCAATAGCGAGGGGAAGGCTTCCCCGAAACTATAAATGGACCCTCCCGAACTATACTGCAACAGCGAGGTCCGAACTAAGAGCCCGTTATCGATCATTTGGAGCACCACCCGCCGCACTGAATCCTCATGTTTGCCTAATGTTTTAGCCAATTCTGGATAGGACACCGGACGAGTCCTGGTCGGAGCAGTAGTGTCTCGATACGCATGCAACGCCCAGGCAACACTGACCCAAGTTCGGGGAGACTGAAGAAGCCGAGGGGTACGTGATCCAGCTCCCCGGACAACCGACTGATCCGATTCGCAAGGAAGTGATGCCGCCATCCCATCGGACGGGTCTTTTTGCAGAGAGTCCTGCGGACTGTGTACAGTCTGTAGACTGCTTGAAGCACAGTCTGTACGGACGGAATCCGCTAAAACACAGTCTGTATTTTCCTCAAGACTCTCTGCACATACAGACTGTATTGTTGATTCGTTTGCGGCCACCACCCCGTGAGGGGTCAAAGACGCAAGACTCGCTGCTTCCGATACCGGAAGCGCCTTCGGCACTTCTTCTATTAAGGTCATTGTAGAGGGAGTAGCACTGAGGACCGGACTTGGAGATGGAGCTGAACCGGTTAAGCCTAGCAGTTCAAGGGGATCAACTGGAGGACTCCCAGATGTCATTTCTTCAAGGCGCTTGCCGACAAGGCCTTTCAGAAAACTTCTTTCGTGGCTTTCCACGCGCGGTTTTGCGCTCACCAGCGCCCCCATCGGAAAGAACCATCCGGATCAATCGTGGGTTCACGAATCGATCATGATGGAAAGCAGACCCCAACCATCGCGGAGGATGAGTACCACAACCATATGACTCTGTCAACATGAGAAGCAATGTCCCTGTCACCATGGCCCATCCTATCATGGTTCATACGCAATTCCACCGCGTCAACAGAGGCGATAAGCAGTCAGCTATGGCGGGTGATAGAGAAGAGGCTAGGTAAGTTCACCTTCCAACATACAGGTCAGTGTCATGGAAGCACAGAGAAAGCACGTTGGGAGCTAAAATGGTGCCATTGCGGAGCTTCCACCAACTACCCTAGGAATATCTGGTGATGCCCCTCCGTAAGAATGTTTGAAGAGTGTTCGGATCTATCATCGAAGAATCACTACGACCTGTCGAAGCGTGACAAGAATTCAGACTGTATTGCTTAGCAGACTGTACCTCGATGCAGAGAGTGTGGCGATACGCTCACAATACAGACTGAATATTCATACAGACTGTATTGATAGCCTCAATCATCGGGCCAGTTCGGTCTCCATGTTGTGACCATCGATGACGCCATCACTTCTATGACGCATGAGTCGACCGCTAGCTGTATTATATAACAGACTGTAATCATATACAGACTGTATAACAGTACAGTCTGTATATGATATTGTATATATGCAGATAGTGTTGCAGGTAGTTAACTAATTTAACTATATGAAATGTTTAGCTCTATATAATTATTTATACAGACTGTAATACAGACAGTACAGACTGAATACTAGAACGGTCTGTATGATTGTGCAGATAGTGATATTGCCTGATGCAGACAAGTTGAAAGAATCGTCTAGACGGCGAACTGAGAATCCCGAGTAGGGGAGGGGAGGAGTGAAAAATGATGGGCCGTCGGGTTACACCGCCGGCGTCGAGAACCATTCCGGATGTTTGGCTTCCAACTGACGGCGATAGGGGGAATGGATCAAAAATTGCCACATCACGAGCTTCTTCATCAACTCGTAGTTCCAGGGAATACCCAAATCGCGCAGACTCCACGACACCTCACTGTGTAATTGTTTCCGCTCGGCCCCCGTCAACAGCGGCGTCAGGCGCTGATATTCCGCGAGATCCTCCGCATCGAACTGATCGACGTAGCAGCGAATCGTCTCCAGGGGCGCCGTCTGATCCAGCGTCGGACGGGGAGGGGGCGGGAGCCAATACACTTCATACATCGCCGGGTTTATGGAGGTCGCGGGGCGGACGATTTGTACCAGTTTGTCCTCAATCAGCGAGGGGATATATTTTTTGATCGTATCCCACGCGAGCCCTGTCCATGCACTCATCTGGACCCGGGAGGCTTCAATCGCTTCCTGTTGCTGTCCATGACTCCACCGGAGCAGTTGCAGATAGAGCTGTTGTTTTCCGGGAGACATCGCGCGGTACGTCGGATGATCCAGCGTCTGGAGCAGCTTCGTGAGAAAGCGGAGGTGGCTCGCCTCGGCCCCCGCCTCGGGAGGCAGAAACGCCGCGAGCTCCTTGTCCTCGTCCCAGGAAGTCGGTTCCGTCATCACGCGCTCTCTGATTTGACCCGCCTCGCCCGACACCTGTCCGTGCCACAAACGTGAGTTCCGCCAATCACTTACGTGCGACCAAGGACCACGCGTATAAACGGGATAAAATAGACCCCAGTATGAGGGCTAATTTATCCCCCTGTCAAGTCCGGTAAATATGTATGAGATGCGGCAAATTTAGGATTTGTGGAAGTTCAGTTGACCGGAGTCGAGCAAGGGAGTAATCTCCGTTTTCATGACACATCGACCCCCGACAACGAATCGTCTCAGGGTCCCTGCGCATCGTCTCCGGGCCCGCCATGTCTGAACGCCCCCCTGAGGCCTCCCTCAGCGACGCGTCTGACGACATCCCCCGAGCGTGGGTAGAGGGAGCCCCCATGCCGATCCTCCCGGCCAAACAGGCGGCGAAGCCCTGGGCCCTTCACCGGAGCCCCCGCCGGATCAAGACAGACGACGTCCCGCTTTTGCGCTGGCCAGATCAGGCCCCGCTGGGCTCGCCGGCGGCCGATGCCCATATCCACACCATCGTCGAGAGCTTTCTGGCCTGCTTTCGCACCCCGACCACCATCGTCTCCTACCGCAAAGCCTTGCGCGGGTTCTTCGACTGGTGGGGCCGTGAGGGTCAGGCGGACCCCCTGACCGTGCCCGTCCTGCGTGCCTATCAGACCTATCTGGTCGACACCGTCGAACCCCGAACCGTGAATTTTTACCTGGCCACGCTCCGCAGCTTCTCAGGCTGGATGGTCGACCAAGGCGAGTTCCCCTGGAATCCCATGGACGAGATCCGCAGCCTCAAAATCCCGAAGGGCTTTGTCCGGGACAGTTTGAGTGAAGACGAGATCCGTCAACTCTTACAGGTCATCCCCAGAGGTGGAGCCACGAGGCAACAGGAGGAACTGGCCCTCCGCGACTACGCGCTGGCGGTCCTCTGGTGTGCCGTGGGTCTGCGCAGCATCGAACTGGCTCGAGCGCAGCGACGGCACCTCGATTTCGATCAAGGACACCATCTCTTGAAGATTCACGGGAAAGGCGACGACATGGCGGGCAAACCGGTCGTCCTCGAACCGTGGGTCATGGCCCCACTGAGAACTTATCTGGAATATCACGATCAGTGGCACCAACCGGATGGGGCCGGACACGCACGGCCGGCCCATGACCATCATCCCCTCTTCAGTTGGACGCGCGGCCCTGGGGCCTATCGCTCGCGGACGCACAACCCCGCCCTCACTCGGAGCTGTCGACCCATCGGGGTCCGGGTCATTCAAAATATGATGCGGGACTATATGAGGCAGGCAGGACTGCTCAACCAAACGGTCGGCGACACGACGAACATCCGACGCATCACCCCCCACTCCCTCCGACATTCAGCGGCCACGATCGCTCTCGAACACGGCGCCCCGATCCACCAAGTCCAGGATATGCTTCGGCATGCCGATATTCAGACCACGATGCTCTACACCCACAATAAGGAACGGATTACCCACGCGGCCGAGCACCGGATCCCGGACTTTACAACACCACCAGACCAAGCGATACATACTGATGAATGGATCGATGGACAAGAGGACTGGGCGACACAGAAGTGACCCCATTCATTTGGACAGCATGTTTTAATTCTTAATCGGGTTCATGCGTGTTTATTCACATGAAACAAGAAGATAAAGTCGGAATGCAGTAGGACTCGATGAAAAAACCTGGCTGGAGAAAATGGGAAAAAGCAGCAGCAGTACTTCTGCTCGCCGGAGCAGGTCTTTTCACCTATTCACACTACCTTCCTGACCCTCCACAGCCTCCCGACCCGCCATGTGAGGTGACAGCAAGTCAAATAGGACCTGAATGCCCTCAAGCCACGTCTTTAGAGGATAGAATCCACAACATAGAAAACACGCTGAGCCAAATCGTTGCAGATCTTCAGCAACTCAGTGATCATCTCTGTCCCCCTGACGAACAGACAGAAGAAGATCCGATCAAGAAGCAATTGGAGGCGCTCAAACAGAACCGCATGACCTCTCTTCATCCATCAGACACCACCCATTCCGATGAAGTCATGATCCGGGTCATCCAATCACGGTTGGAGATACTGCGCAGTTACAACGATAAAGTCACACATCACATTCTAGAGGGCGGGACAATACGACCCGCATCCAAAGCAGAGATCGAGAACCTCATCGAGCGTCTCGACACACGGCTGAAACAGCTCGTGGACGAATTCACCCACCCGCCTGATTTCTCGCACCACCACGCGACACTCGAAACATTGCATGAAACTATGGAAGGACTTACAGAAGTGTTCGAACTGCTGAAAAATCTCTGTTAGATCGAAGCCTCGTCATGTCTTGGCCACAGGCAGCTCATCCCAATCGGTCGTGTATGCTGGTGAGCGTTGGTGACACTGCGTCTTCCAGGCTTTCGTCAATCCACTCGCCGCGTACTGTAACGTCCCAGCTCCCCACCGATCATTGATGGCATCCAGGGCGGTCATCAAGCGTTTCGACCGCGGCCGATCGTGTTGGTCGAACAGATCCGGTTGCACCTGCCCGGTTGGCACTAAGGCGGTGCACATCACCCCCGCTTTTTTATAGCGATAGCCGTCCCGATAGATGCGGCGCAGGCCCTTCAAGGCAGCTCTGATGAGTTCCGAAGTCGAATCCGTGCCCACCGGCAGTGCACAGGTCACCGAGTTGCGATACTGCGGCTCCTCCGTGAAGGCGTTCGTCATGATGAAGACGGTCAGCACCGTAGCCGCCAATCCTTCCCCCCGCAGCTTCTCCGCGGCACGAGAGACATAGGACGACACCGCCTCTTCCATCTCCGCGAGTGTACTGACGGATCGGCCAAAGGCCCGTGAGCAGGTAATCCCTTGCTTGGGCGGGGGACAGTCTTCAAGCGCGAGGCAGGACTGGCCTCTGAGTTCCGCGACCACCCGCATTCCGACCACGCCCAGGTGCTTTCGAATCCAAGGCTCGTCCGCCTCGCGCAACTGCAGGGCCGTCGTGATACCCTGCTGTGTGAGCAGGCGCGCAGAGTTCGGCCCGATCCCCCAGACGTCTCCCACCGCCATTCCATTCAAGAGGGCCTCCCGGTCCGGACAGGCCAGTAGGTCGAACACGCCGTCTGTATCGGCGGTCCGTTTCGCCACCCGGTTGGCCAGCTTGGCGAGCGTCTTCGTTTCGGCGATGCCGACCGAGACGGGAAGGCCCGTCCATTGCTTCACCGTCTTGCGGATCGCTCGCCCATAGTCCGTCAGGTTGCGCCGTTCGAAGCCAGCCAGACTCAAGAAGGCTTCATCGATGGAATAGATTTCGAGATCCGGGCTGAACTGCTCCAAGGTTTCCATCACGCGCTGGGACAGATCGCCATAGAGACGGTAGTTCGAGGAGAAGACGTGAACGTGGTGTGCTTGGAGCAACGGACGAATCTGAAACTCCGGGACGCCCATTGGAATTCCGAGCGCTTTCGCTTCATTGGAACGGGCCACCACGCACCCGTCGTTATTAGACAGCACCACAATCGGTTGACCGGCTAACTTTGGATTAAAGAGCCGTTCGCAGGAGGCATAGAAATTATTGCAATCGACGAGGGCAAAGACGGGAGGCATCGGACCCTCAGAGGGCATGAATGACGTTGGTGACCACCCCGAAAATCTCAAAGGTCTGTTGGGTCAGAATCTCAATCGGTTGATAGGCGGCGTTGGCCGGGAGCAGGCGCAGGATCGTCCCTTGCCTGAACAGTCGCTTGACCGTGAGCTCGCCATCGAGCGCCGCCACGATCACATTGCCATCCACCGCGTCGAGCGATCGATCCACCACCAGCAGGTCGCCAGAGTGGATGCCCGCCCCGATCATGGAGTCACCGGTGACACGCACAAAAAAGGTGGCTGCCGGGTGTTTGATGAGGTGACGATTGAGATCGAGCTTGCCCTCGATATAGTCGTCCGCGGGGGAGGGAAACCCGGCCGGCAGGCGACCCAGAAAGACAGGGAGCGCATAGCGCGTCGAGAGATCGGGGGCATAGACGGCATCCACATTCATTGTCATCGAAGACCTCGCAACAGAGAGGCCCTAGTCTAGCCCTACGCCGGAAGCGGTTCAAGGCAGTCCGGAGCCTCATGTCGTGGGTTATTTACGAGCGTACTGACGGCGTACGCCTGGAGCTCCTCACTTGGATAGGGACGAAGCAGGGCTTTCAGGGAATCTGCCTGCTGGATGGTGGGGTCGAGCCACTGGTCGTAGGATGTGGGGGCCAGTATGACCGGCATCCGGTTGTGAATCGGTCGTAGCAACTCGTTCGGGTCCGTCGTGATGATCGTACAGGATTCGATGACCGCGCCTTCCGGAGGTTGCCACTGTTCCCACAAGCCGGCAAAGGCAAAGGGACGGTGATTCTTCAAGCCGATCCACATCGGCTGCTTCGCCTTTCCTTGAACCTGCCATTCGTAGAACCCCGTCGCAATCACCAGACAGCGCCGCGATTTGAAGGCCGCACGAAACGAAGGCTTCTCCGCCACCGTCTCCGCTTTGGCGTTGATGCACTGATGCCCGATCTTCAAGTCCTTGGCCCAGGAGGGGATCAAGCCCCAGCGCAACTGCACCAGCTGACGGGTGGCCGTACCAGGCTCGATCCGGATCGCGGCCACCGGTTGTGAGGGGGCAATGTTGTAGCGGGGTGTGAACAGGGGAGGCACCGCAACGCCAAACTCTTGGGCGATCACCGCAGGCGAAGCCGTTTGAGTAAAGCGTCCACACATGGGGCAACTTTATCATGGAAGCATCTGAGAGTTCGATGAATCAGGCCGTCACGCCGATCACTGGCACGTCAGAGGCCTGACAGCATGCTGATCAACTCGATTCATCGGTAAGCGGGTGAAAAACAAGCAATTCCACTCCAAAGGCGAGATGCTTTCCCTGACGAAAACGGGTATTCTTCCCCTCTCAAATGCTCACCTCCTATCACGCCAAATACTTCGCTCATGATTTGACCCGCCGGGCTGTGAGCGGCATGGATCGGCTGTCGATGTCGTTGTTCGATGCCTCGGTCGATCTCAACCCACACCAAATTGAGGCAGCACTTTTCGCTCTGCAGTCACCGCTCTCCAAGGGCGTGATCCTGGCCGACGAAGTCGGCCTCGGTAAGACAATCGAGGCGGGTATCGTGCTCTGCCAGTTCTGGGCTGAGCGCAAGCGCCGGTTGCTGGTGATCTGTCCGGCTTCGCTACGCAAACAGTGGGCGATGGAGCTGCAGGAGAAATTCAATTTGCCCACGCGGGTGCTCGACGCCAAGGCCTACCGCGAGGCGCAACGGAGTGGACGCCTGCCTTTGAACGAGAAGGCCGTGCTCATCATGTCCATGAACTACGCGAGCGCGTTGCGCGAGGAACTGAAGAGCATCGCGTGGGATCTCGTGGTGATCGACGAGGCTCACAAACTGCGCAACGCGTACCGACCGAGCAACAAGGTCGGTCAAGGCATCCGCTGGGCGACCGAGGACTGCCGCAAGCTCTTGCTCACGGCCACGCCACTGCAGAACTCACTGCTCGAACTGTACGGCCTCTCGACCCTCATCGACGAACACCTGTTCGGGGATCTCAACTCCTTCCGTAGCCAATTTGCCAGCGCCGGCAGCAGCACCAGCGATCTACGTCAGCGTCTCTCTAGCTTCTGCAAGCGCACGTTGCGCAATCAGGTCACCGAGTACATCCGCTACACCGAGCGGCGGACAATCACGCGTCCGTTCACGCCGAGTGACGACGAGCATGCACTCTACGAGGCGGTATCCGGGTTCCTGCAGCGCGAAGATAGTTACGCGCTCCCTCAGCGCCAACGTCACCTGACTGCGCTCGTCCTGCGCAAGCTGCTGGCGTCATCGTCACAGGCCATCGCTGCCACGCTGGACAAGCTGCGCATACGTCTCGAAACGTTACGTGACGAAAAGGTACAGGACGACCCGGAGTTCACCGAGGGGCTCATCGAAGCCGAAGAAATCGAGGACGACCTGCTCGATGAGATCCTCGCGGAGCCTGACGAAGCCGAAGCCGTCAGCGCGCCGAGCACCATCAATCGGCAGAAGCTGCGTGAGGAAATCGACATTCTGCAACGGCTGGCCACCTGGGCTCGTAGTATCGGTACCGACACCAAGACAAAGAGCCTGCTCATCGCGCTAGACATCGGCTTCGAACAGATGGCTGCGACGGGCGCGGCGCGCAAGGCGCTCATCTTCACAGAATCACGGCGCACTCAGGAGTACTTGAAGGAGTTTCTCGAATCCCACGGCTACCAGGGGCAGGTGGTGCTCTTTAATGGGACGAATGGTGGGCCGGAGGCGACGGCGATCTACGAGCGATGGGCCGAGCAGAACAAGGACACGGGACGTGCATCTGGCTCGCGGGCGGTGGATATACGCACCGCGCTCATTGAGCATTTCCGCGATACGGCCTCGATCATGCTAGCCACGGAGGCCGCAGCAGAGGGTATCAACCTGCAGTTCTGCTCGTTGGTCATCAACTACGATCTGCCCTGGAACCCTCAGCGCATCGAGCAACGCATCGGTCGCTGCCACCGTTACGGGCAACGACACGACGTGGTGGTCATCAACTTCCTGAACGAACGCAACGAAGCCGACCGACGTGTGCTCGAGCTGCTGGGCGAAAAGTTCAGCCTCTTCAACGGTGTCTTTGGCGCCTCCGACGAGGTACTTGGGACCATCGAGTCAGGCGTGGACTTCGAAAAGCGCATCCTCGCCATCTACCAGGAATGCCGCACGCCCGAGGAAATCGACGCTGCGTTCCGCGCTCTGCAGGCGGAAATGGACGAGCAGATCCGCACGCGCATGGACGACACGCGTCGGTCGCTCTTCGAGCACTTCGACGAGGACGTGCATCAACGTCTGAGGCTGCAGCTCGACGATGCGAAGAGACAGCTCGACCGTTTCGGCCAGCGCTTCTGGTCACTGACCCACTTCATGCTCGACGACCGCGCCCGTTTCGACGATGCCTCACTGGCCTTCGACCTTGAGCGCCCGCCGAGTGCGGAGATCGCAACCGGCCGTTACCACCTGATCTCCAAGTCCTCCCCTAAGGGGGCACTGGGTGGCGACGATGGCGGCGAGGAGCGCTGCCAGTTTCTCTATCGCCTTTCGCACCCGCTGGGTGAGCATGTCGTGGAGAGCGCCAAGGCCATCGCGACCCCCTCGGCGCAGATCGTCTTCGACGTGTCGCGTCATTCGACCCGCATTCACGCGGTCGAAGCACTCCGCAGTAAGCGCGGCTTTCTCACGCTCACGCGCCTGGTGGTCGAGTCCTATGAGCGCGAGGAATATCTATTGTTCTCCGGGTTCGACGATGCCGGCGCTTCGCTCGACCAGGAGACAATGGAGAAGCTCTTCAGTTGTTCGGGCCTAGTGGATGGCGATGCGGCGATCCCGGCCGCTGAGCAGCAACGACTGAACGCTGAGGCGGAGCGGCACGCCAAGGCCACCGTAAGTCGTTCGCTCGAACAGAACAGCGTCCACTTCAACCAGGCGCGCGAAAAGCTAGAGAAGTGGGCCGACGACATGGTGCTGTCGGCCGAGAAGGCACTCGCCGACACCAAGGAGCAGATCAAGGCGCTACGGCGGCAGGCGCGCCAGGCGGTCACGCTGGCAGAGCAGCATGAGATTCAGCAGCAACAGCAGAAATTGGAAAAGCAGCAGCGCCGCCAGCGGCAGGAGATCTTTAAGGCCGAGGACGAGATCATGGAGAAGCGAGATTCCCTGATCGAATCGTTGGAACGGCGGCTCGCCCAACACACCGCGACTGACGCGCTCTTCACCATCCGTTGGGCCGTGCAGTAGGCTGCCACATACCGAACATGACGAACCGAGGATACACGACGCGATGAGCCAAAATTACGAAAAGCTGAAAACCCTGCTTAAAGAATTGTTCCAGCTTGACCAGCCTGATCTGGACTTTGGGCTCTATCGCGTCATGCACGCCAAGAGCGCCGAGGTGTCGCAGTTCCTCGACAAGGACCTGTTACCACAAGTGCAGGCGGCATTCGGCCAATACAAGAGTGCCGACAAGGCCGAGATCGAGAAGGAGCTGGCTAAGGTCATCGCGGGCATCGAGGCAGCAGGCATGGACGCGGCGCAATCACCCAAGGTCAAGGACCTGCGCGAGCAGCTCACAAACGACGCCGTGGACGTGGGTGCGCTGGAGAGCGAGGTCTACGATTATTTGTTCAGCTTCTTCCGTCGCTACTACTCCGAGGGCGACTTCCTTGCCAAGCGCGTTTACAAGCCGGGCGTCTATGCCATCCCCTACGAAGGCGAGGAGGTTACCCTCCACTGGGCCAACAAGGACCAGTACTACATCAAGACCAGCGAGTACCTGCGCGATTACGCCTTCCGTCTGCGGCCGGACGACGACAAGAAGCCGCTACGCGTGCACTTCCGCCTAGCGGACGCCACTGAGGGCGAACATGGCAACGTAAAGGTTGCTGAGGGTAAAGACCGCGTATTCATCCTGGCTGCCTCCGGTGAGTCTCGCCGCGACTTCATCACCGAGGAAGACGGCGAGCAAGGCAAGGAGCTCGTCATCCGCTTCGAGTACCGCCCCGCGACGCTTACCGACTGGCCTGACGATGCCCGCGACGGCAAGAACAAGCCACCAGCGCAGAAGGACCTGAGCGTGCTTGCCGCTCAGCGTGTGCTGGCGGTGACAGATGCCTCGCTTGCCGCGTGGATCACGGATCTGAGCCAGCCTCACATCACGGCCGGCGGTGAGAAGGCCGACTACACGAGGCTGGAGGCGCACATCAAGCGCTACACTGCGCGCAATACCTTCGACTACTTCATCCATAAGGACCTGGGAACGTTCCTGCGCCGGGAGCTGGACTTCTACATCAAGAACGAGGTCATGCATCTAGACGACGTGGAGAACGAGACTGCCCCGCGCGTCGAGCAGTACCTCTCCAAAATTAAGGTCATCCGCAAGATCGCCGGCAAGATCATCACGTTCCTTGCCCAGCTTGAGGACTTCCAGAAGAAGTTGTGGCTGAAGAAGAAGTTCGTGGCCGAGACGCAGTACTGCATCACGCTCGGCTGCATCCCCGAAGCGTTCTACGCGGAAATTGCTGCCAACGACGCGCAGCACGAGGAGTGGGTGAAGCTTTTTGCCATCGATGAGATCAAGGGCGATCTAACGACACCTGAATACAACCGGAAGCTGAAGCCGGAGTTCCTGAAGGCGTACGCGACGCTGATGGTAGACACGCGTCACTTCGAAGCGGGCTTCACTGCGCGGCTGCTGGAGGCGATGGGCGACATGGACGCGCATATGGACGGCCTGCTCGTTCGCAGCGAGAACTTCCAGGCGCTTTCGTTGGTACAGGCGCGGTACCGAGAAAAGGTGAAGTGCATCTACATTGATCCACCGTATAACACTGATGCGGGGCCAATCAGTTACAAGAACGGATACAGAAGCTCCTCTTGGGTAGCCATGATGTTTGACCGGGTCCGTTATGGACGCTCTGTTCTTAGCCCCGAAGGGGTACTCGTTGCCACCATTGACGACTATCAGTACAAGGAGCTGGATTTTGTCATTGAGGAACTGTTCGGCAAGTCTAATATGGCCGGTACTGTTGTGATCCGAAGCAATCCGTCTGGTCGGCCGGTACCTCAGGGTTTCGCTCAATCACATGAGTATGCCATCTTTGCCAAGGGCTCTCTGGCTGCAGAGATCGGCAAGCTCCCACGAACTGAAAAGCAAGGGGCGCGCTATCGCCATCAGGACGATGATGGCAATTATATGTGGGAACTTTTTCGAAAACGTGGATCGAATTCAGAGCGCGCCGCGCGGCCGTCGTTGTATTACCCAATCTATATCGTTGGTGAAAGCATTCGAGTTCCTGAGATGAGCTATGACGACGATGCTCGGCAGTGGATTGTTCACGAGCAGCCTCGGGAAGAGGAATCCGTTGCATACCCGATCGACGAGGGGGGAACCGAACGAACATGGAGAGGAACCCCGGACGGGATTCGCTCTTTGCCGGATAGGTACAAGGCCGTCTCTGAGGATGGTCGGACGACTGTCTACTACAAATTCAGGCCTGGCTCCGACGGTGTGCTGCCTTTGACAAACTGGATTGATGCAAAGTATTCCGCCACGGAACATGGAACGGGCGTACTGAAGCATTTCTTCACACAGTACAATATTTTCTCGTACCCGAAGTCGATTTATGCGGTAGAGGATTGTCTTCGAATCACCGGGTTATCTGAACCGTATGGCACAGCTTTGGATTACTTCGCCGGCTCTGGCACCACCGGCCATGCGGTCATCAATCTGAACCGCGAGGATGGCGGAAGACGCAAGTTCATTCTCGTCGAGATGGGTGACTACTTCGACACGGTACTGCTGCCGCGCATCAAGAAAGTCACTTTCACGCCGGAATGGAAGGACGGTAAACCCAAGCGTCTTGCCAGCCAGAAGGAAGCCGAGCATAGCCCGCGCATCGTCAAAGTCATCTGCCTCGAATCCTACGAAGACGCGCTCAACAACCTAGAGACCCGTCGCACTGACACGCAGCAGATCCTGCTCGACGCAGCCGACGCACAAGGGGCGGACGGCCTCAAGGAGCAATATCTGCTCCGCTACATGCTCAACGTCGAGACGCGCGGCAGCCAGTCGCTCCTTAACATCGCCGCCTTCACCGACCCCACGGCCTACAAGCTCAAGGTCAAGCGCCCAGGTTCGGACGAAAGCCGCGAGGTGAACGTCGATCTTCTGGAGACCTTCAACTGGCTGATCGGCCTCACCGTCAGGCACATCGCCGCTCCGCAGATGTTCAGTGCAGCATTCGAGCGCGACAGCGAGAAGCGCCTGCATCTGAAGGGCCGCCTCAAGCAGAATGCGGACGGCCCATATTGGTTCCGTACCGTCACCGGCGCCACACCAGACGGCCGCAAGACGCTCATCATCTGGCGCAAGCTCACCTGCGAGCCGGAGCAGGACAACCTGGTGCTCGACGAGTTGTTCACCAAGCAGGGCTACTCGGCCAAGGACAGTGAGTTCGACCTCATCTACGTCAACGGCGGCAACAACCTGGAGAACCTCAAGACGCCTGACGACCTCTGGAAGGTGCGACTTATCGAAGAGGACTTCCACCGGTTGATGTTTGATACGGAAGGCGTGTGAAAGTGGCCGGAAAGAAATCTGCTACCAAGAAGTCCGGAGGGAGCAAGAAACCTGCCGTGCCATTTGCGCACAAACTTGTGCTCAACCAATGGCTACTGTCGCTGTTCAATGTGAAGCGCTTCGAGGAGCTGGCCGAATATCTGCGCAACGAGGCGCTAGAAGGTCTGGATGAGAACAACATTCATCACTTCCATCACGCGCTCGTAGCGCAACTCTTCAACCTGACGCAACTGCCCACCGAGCTGCTACTGGAGTACGACCAGAATATCGTCAAGCACACACAGCGGCTGAACGAGCGGCGGATTACGCGAGGCGAGGAGCCGATCGTCTGGAAGTACTTCCAGTACCTAACCCTGCTCTTCACTGAGATCTATCTCGACCGCTACTTCCGCGATCCCAAGGCGTTGCTCGCGGCTCTGAACACGCAGGTGGCCATCTACAACACGGACAAGCCTGAGGCCGACCAGATCGCGCCCTTCGACGAGGCAGCTGAGGCCTGGCAGCAGCTCAATAAACTGGCTTATTGGAGTGCGACCGGCAGCGGCAAGACGCTCTTGATGCACGCCAACATCCTCCAATACCAGCACACTCTGGAGAAGCACGGTCGGGGCCGCGAGCTGAACCGCGTCCTGCTGCTCACGCCCAACGAGGGGCTGTCGCAGCAGCACCTGCGCGAATTCGAGTCGGCGGGCATCGACGCGGAGCTGTTCAATAAAGACGGGCGCGGGCTGTTCACCGGTCGCGCGGTCGAAATCCTCGAAGTGACCAAGCTCCGTGAGGACATGGGCGAGAAGACGATTGCCATCGATGCCTTCGAGGGCAACAACCTCGTGCTGGTGGACGAGGGGCACCGTGGGGCCAGCGGCGGCGAAGAAGGCGCCTGGATGGATGCGCGCAAGAGACTCTGCGAGAAGGGCTTCTCGTTCGAGTACTCAGCCACCTTCGGGCAGGCAGTCAAGGGCAAGCCCAAACTCACCGAACTCTATGCGAAGAGCACGCTATTCGACTACTCATACCGCTACTTCTACGGCGACGGCTTTGGCAAGGACTACCAGATCCTGAACCTAGACGAGGGAACGCAGCAGAACCACCTGGAGCTGTATCTGGTGGCCTGTCTGCTGTCGTTCTTCCAGCAGCAGCGGCTGTACCGCGAGCATGGTATGACGTTCCGTCCGTTCAACATCGAGAAGCCCTTGTGGATCTTCGTCGGCGGAAGTGTGACGGCGACGCTGGCCACACGGGATGCTTCCGACATCGTGGAAATTTTACAGTTCCTCGCTCGCTATGTGGCAGACCGGGCGGGCAGCATCCAGCGTATTGAACGCGTGCTGAACCAGGGACTCGAGACTGCGACGGGCAAGAACTTATTTGCGGGGCGTTTCACGTATCTCAATATGTGTGGCCTCTCTCCATCGCAAGTCTTTGAGGAGACGCTCGCGACGCTCTTCAACGCGCCGGGCGGTGGCCAGCTCTACGTCGAGAACCTGAAGGGCGCGACCGGCGAGGTGGCGTTGCGGCTGGGCGCAGAGAACGATCCTTTCGGCGTCATCAACGTGGGCGACGATGCCAAGCTGGTGAAGCTGTGCGAGGAGAACGGCCTCGCCACGGGCGATCGGGAGTTCAAGGGCTCGCTCTTCCACGAGATCAACAACGCACACTCGACGGTGAATCTATTGATCGGCTCAAAGAAGTTCACCGAGGGTTGGAGTAGCTGGCGTGTCTCCACCATGGGCTTGATGAATGTCGGCCAAGGGGAAGGGGCGCAGATTATTCAGCTCTTCGGGCGCGGGGTGCGGCTCAAGGGCTACGACCTGAGTCTCAAGCGCAGCGGCAAGACGCAGCTACCGGAAGGCGTCGATCGGCCCAAACACATCAGCGTGCTGGAGACACTCGGCATCTTCGGCATCCATGCGGACTACATGGCGCAGTTCCGTGACTTTCTTGAAGAGGAGGGACTGCCCACCAACGATGATCGCATCGAGTTCCTACTGCCGGTCATCAAGAACCTTGGCACACAGAAGCTCAGGACGATTCGCCTCAAGAAGACGATCAACGGCGTGAGCACCGAGTTCGGCGACGCGTTCCGCAAGCTCGCGCCGGTGCCGACGCTGGCCAAGCCGGATCCCGCCCGCGATCGAAGCACGGAGTACTTGCAAAGGAACCAGGTCGTACTCAACTGGTACCCGAAGATCCAGGCGATGAAGTCGGGCGGACTGGTGGGCGGCGATGCGGATGCCGCGCCGAACGAGACGCACCTGAGCGCCCGGCATGTGGCCTTCCTCGACCTCGATCGCCTCTACTTCGAGCTGGAGCGGTTCAAAGCGGAGCGAGGCTGGTACAACCTGAACCTCACGCGGCAGGGAATCGAAGCGCTGCTTGCGGATCAGAGCTGGTACCGCCTGCAAATTCCCGCCGAAGAGCTGTCCTTCGATTCATTCGAAAAGGTGCGATTGTGGCAAGAGATCGCCTTCTCGCTGCTCAAGAAGTATACCGAGCGCTACTACACCTTCCGCAAGCGTGAGTGGGAGTTGCCGCACCTGGAGTATCGCGATCTGGGGGGAGACGACCCGAACTTTCTGTGTGTAAAGGAATCACCGGACAATGGCTACTACCGCATCCTGATCGACCAGTCGCAGGAGGAGATCGTTGCCAAGCTCGAAGAACTCAAGGCCGCGATCGAGAAGGGCGACCTCAAGCCTTGGGAGTTCCGGGGCATGAAGGCCATCTGGTTCGGCAAGCACCTGTACGAGCCACTGCTCTATCTGGACACGAACATCGCCGAGATCAGCCCTGCGCCGCTCAATAAGGGCGAGCGCCAGTTCGTGGAGGATCTTAAGGCATTCCATGACGGAAACGCCGACTACTTCAAGACCAAGGAGCTCTACCTTCTCCGCAACCTGAGTAAGGGCCGTGGCGTCGGCTTCTTTGAGGCCGGGAATTTTCACCCCGACTTCATCCTGTGGCTGCTGATGGGTGAAAAGCAGCATGTGATCTTCGTCGACCCCAAGGGCATCCGAAACATCGGTAAGGACGATCTGAAGATCCAGTTTTATGAGGAAATAAAGAAGATCGAGCAGCGGCTTGGAGATCCGAAGGTGGTCCTGGACTCTTTCATCGTCTCAAACACGCCGTCGCACACTATGAAGCTGCTTTGGGGGATGGACAAGAAAGCGATGAATGCGCGGCACATCTTGTTTCAGGAAGAGGACCAAGACACCTACATCCAGACGATGTTGAAGAGCATTCTGGCTTCATTTGTGCCGAGCTGAAACGCCGAGCCGATGGATTAAAGAGGTCCATGCGTGTAATTCACACTTCAGACTGGCATCTTGGCCAAGAGCTCCATGGATTCGATCGCGGTGTCGAGCACGACGCATTTCTCGACTGGTTGGCCGGCCAACTGCTCGAGCTGGACGCTGACGTGCTCATCGTCACTGGCGACATTTATGACACGGTCAATCCGTCCATTCCCGCTCAGCAGCGGCTCTATCAGTTTCTAAGACGGGTACTGACAGAACGCTCGCATATCCAGATCGTGCTCATCGGTGGCAACCATGACTCAGCTACGCGACTAGAGTTGCCGAAGCACCTCCTTGATGCGAACCGAGTCCACCTCATCGGTGGGATGCCACGGCAAAATGGTCAGCCGATGGCAGCGCAGACGTTGATCGAATTTCGCGACAAGACCGGAACCTCGCGTGCGGTCTGTGCCGCGGTCCCCTATCTGCGCCCAGGCGATCTGTCAACGGTAAGTAGTGGTGTCCACCCTCTTCGAGCTCTATACCAGGAAGTGATCGAAGCCGCACGCACCATGCGTGAAGATCTGCCATTGATCGTCACTGGCCATTTGCACATGAGCGGCGGGGCCGTGTCGGAACTGAGCGAGCGACGAATTGTCATCGGCGGCGAGGAGGCGGTCTCCTCTGACATCTTTCCGGCAAGTGTCGCATATGTGGCTTTGGGGCACCTTCACAAACCCCAATCTATCTCGGGGCAAACAGTGATCCGCTATGCTGGGTCACCCTTTCCCATGTCGGTTGCCGAGAAAGACTATCAGCACAGCATCGTGGTGATAGATCTCGATGGGCTGGCTGGCATGAAGATGGACTTGGTACGGACGCCGAGACCTGTCGCCTTCCTTCGTGTGCCGACTGTCGGCGCAGCTCCGCTAAGCAGCGTAGAGGACGAATTGCGTCGTATGGAGATTGATGATCCAGGCGAGCATCGCAGGCCGTTCCTGGAGATCGCGGTCCGGCTCGATGGACCCGAGCCGGAACTTCGGCAACGGATCGAAATCGCCTTGGAAGGAAAGCCTGTCCGCCTGACGCGCATTGTGCGGCAGACTGAGGGACAGGGAGACGCATTGGCTGACACGGTGGAAGGAGATACAGAGCTAGATGAGCTGGAGCCGGCCCACGTGTTTGCTCGTCGACATATCGAGGAATACGGAGTTGAACCACCAGCTGATCTTAAGAAAGCCTTCGACGAGGTGTTCACTGGTCTCTCATTGCCGGATGACGATCAAGTAGGCGGAAGATGAGAATCCTTGCGATTCGAGGCGAGAACCTTGCCAGTCTCTGCGATCCGTTCGAGGTCGACTTCGAGGCAGAGCCGATCCGCAGTGCTGGTATTTTTGCGATTACCGGACCAACCGGCGCGGGCAAGACGACGCTGCTCGATGCGATTTGTCTTGCGCTTTTCGACAGCCTTCCTCGGATGGACAGCGCAGAGGGTGGCGCATCGATTGGACGGGTCGATGGCGATAGCTCACAGCAGGCCAAATACGATGACGTACGCGGAATCCTTCGTCATGGTGCCGGTGTCGGGTATGCAGAGGTGGACTTCGTTGGACAGGATGGACGGCGCTATCGCTCTCGTTGGGAGGTGAATCGGGCACGCGGCAAAGCCAACGGGAAATTGCAGAGTCAGAAGATCACACTCACCGATATCGAGTCCGGCGAGATTATTGGTGACAAGAAGACCGACACGCTGCAACAGATCGAAAAGCGAATCGGTCTCAGCTTCCATCAGTTTCGGCGGTCGGTCCTTCTTGCACAGGGTGATTTTGACACCTTCATCAAGGCTGGCTCAAAAGAGCGGGCCGAGCTCCTCGAGAGGATTACGGGGACCGAGATCTATTCCCAGCTTTCGCAGGCCGCCTTCGCCAGGGCCAAACAGGAGCGGGAGGCGCTACAAAGCCTTGAGACACAACTCGGCGAGCATCAGCCACTCCTAGATGAGGCGCGATCTATGGCCGAGCAACGCGTTAAGAAAGCGAAAGGCGAAGTAGATAGCAACGAGGTCGCAAGAATGGCGATCAGCAAAGCACGGGAATGGTACGACGCACAATCTCGCCTCGACACGCGTGTCGAGGAAGGAAGTGTGGCACTGACGCAGGCTTTGGAATGTGATCAGACTGCCGTCGGTGACCGCGTCACTCTCGCTATGGCGAAGATGGCATTTTCGCTGCGTGCCGAGCTCGAGACAGCTTCGACGGCCAGTAGGAAGCTGGCAGCAGCAGAGACAGGGCTTGCCGGCGCATTGGAAGTCGAGCGTAAAGCCATAGAGGAGCGTGATCATGCCGTCGAGGTGAGTCAAGCCGCTAAAGCGGAGCGCGATGAAAAACGAGCTGCTTATGATGCCATAGGCCCTGCGCTTGACGAGGCAAAACGGCTCGATGCTGTAATTAATACAGCCAAGGTTGATTTAGCCAGCCGCAAGGCCTTACTGGTGAAGAGTGTGTGTGAGAAAGGTGCGGCGCTGAAAGCCGTCACGGACGTCGAAGTTGCACTGAAGTCGGTACGCGAGCAGCGAGAGAATGATGCCCGTTGGCTCGAAGACAATAAATCGGCCGAGGCGCTGTCGGTAAGAATTGAAGATGTCGAGAAGGAACTATCCGAACGGCTCGCTCTGGAAAGTGAAATTGCATCGACCATCAAGATGGTTGAGCAGCTCGATCGTGAGGTGAAATCTACCAGAACATCCCGGCTAGACAAGGAGGCTGATGTCGGCACGCTCCAGCAACAAGACCGTGAATTAGGCGAGCAGATTGTCGTCTTCAGGAACGTCAGCGAGGCGATCGACACGGTAGCACTTGAAGTGAAACGCGACAAGATCACGCATATTCAGGCTGCGCTGAATGATACACAGGACGCCGCGGGAAATGCCGGAAAGGCGCATGCAGGACTCATCGCGACAAACGAGGAGGTAGTCAGACAGGACATCCTCATCCGCAGGGCTTCCGATGTGATCGCCCAAGTGGATGCCGAATTGCCTGGAGACATGGCGCGCATGGAAGAGGCTAGGCGCAGTCTCGACCTTTCTGTAGCAGCCGGGACTGAGGCAGCTGAGCATCTTCGGCTAAAGCTGGAAGAGGGACAGCCTTGTCCGGTTTGCGGAGCGAGAAATCACCTGGTCACCGACGTGGATCGGCTGCTGAAGGATCGAGTATCGGCCGATCATGGGCGTGTCGTCGAGTTGGAAGCAAAGATTTCCACCTCTCAGGCAGGCCGTACCCGCGCAGAGACACAAATCGCTGCGGCAAAGGATGCACTCCAGGGAATATCTGGAAGGAAATCTGGTCATGAAAGAGAGTTGCAGGCCGCGCAAGAAAAGTGGCGTGTTTCAGTCGCTGCCGTATTGGGCTCCTGCTGCGAGATCGGAGTATCCGTACCGATCTTCACCAAGGATGCCGCCGCCGAAAGCGTTGGGACCATTGGCCCATTTCAGCAGGCGTTAGAGAAGATCCTGGGCGAGGTTAAGGAAACCATTAAATGCGCATCGGACGCAGAGTCCGAGGCAAGAAAGCTCTCCTCGGATCGTGAGACCATTCGCGTTAGTCTTGCAACCGCGACCGCAGACGTCGTGAAGCTCAGAGAGGAAGAACATACTAAGACCATCAAGGTAGGAACACTTTGCGCCATGCTTCAGGGCATGGAACAGAATCTCGCTGCCCTGTGCTCACGTCTCGACACGGCTCTTGCTCCCGTGTTTCCAGACTGGCGAGAGGAAGTTGTCAATATCGGCGCAGCATTCGTAGCGATTTGTAGCGGTCTCGTCGACAACTGGCGTGAATGTCGAAAGAGGATTGAGACAGGAGGGGCCGAGATCTCGCGCCTTGAGGCCGCTCTAGAAGGAAAGCGGGCAACGCTCAAGGCCTTGGAGTCAGCCATCGAGGAAGCCGAGAAACGACATGCCGACAAGAATACCGAACTCGGTAGGCTTCTGGCCGACCGCATGCACGTCATTGAAGGACGCCCTGCCGAAGAAGTTCGCACTGAATACCGGACGCGCTCGGAAGCTGCAGAGAAGTCGTGGAACGAGGCCGAGCCCAGGAAGTCCAGGGCCGAGCAGGTTGCTGCCGCGATGTCGTCCAATGCCATTACCGCTCGTACGGCCATCGATACGGCAAGGAACGACCATGAATCCGCCGAGTGGTTGCTTGCGGAGAAACTCCAGGCGTTCGAGATCAGTAGACCTCAAGCCGAATCCGCAATCGCCAAGGGAGAGGGATGGATGGCAGCGGAGCAAGCACGTCTGGACGTCCTTTGGGAGGCGCTCGCAACGGCTAGGGCGACGTTGGCTGAGAGACAACAGTTAGCCAAGGAGCATGAAGCAACTGGTCGACCAAAACAAAATCGCGAAGAGATCGTCATGGCACTCGTGGACACAGAGGAGCGTCGGGTGAAGGTGTCAGGGGAGTTGATAGAGGCGAGTTCAATTATCCGTAATGATGACCAGGCTCGCTCGCGGATGGCTAAGATTAAGGTAGCACTCGATGAGCGACGTGAAAAGGCACGAGTTTGGGGACAACTCGATGATCTCATCGGTTCATCCGACGGCACCAAATTTCGGCGCTTCGCTCAGTCACTAACACTCAATCACCTGATCCGTCTGGCAAACAGGCACCTCAAGAATTTACATCCACGGTACGAACTGCAGCGCGCACCGGGTAGTGATCTGGTGCTACAGGTTATTGATAGAAACATGGCTGACGAGGTTCGCGGCGTACATAACCTGTCAGGAGGTGAGAGATTTCTGGTTAGTCTCTCTCTCGCGCTCGGGCTCGCGGGCATGTCGTCGAGTCGTGGCATTAAAGTCGAAAGTTTGTTCATCGACGAAGGTTTCGGCGCGCTCGATAGCAATAGCCTGGCGATGGCGGTCTCTGTGCTGGAGCAGCTTCAGGCAACCGGTCGTCGGGTTGGCGTCATTAGCCATGTCGATGAGATGAAAGAGCGAATTGCAGTAAAAGTTGAAGTCACACCCATTGGAGGCGGCCGCAGTACCGTTCAGGTAGTAACTGTTTGATCACAAAGGGCCACGAAGTCTATGGCGAACGCACCAAGCATGCCGCTGATAACCTCGCCTCTGGAGCGTTATTTCTGCCAAACGTGGTCAACATACCGCAACAAACCAAACTAGGCGCCGCCTGCAATCGACGGCTCAATGTGCACAGTCGCCCACGACGGACACTGCTGAACATGTGAAAGCGGATCGTTGGAACTGACGTTTTTCTTGAAGGCCTGTCGTCGGTCCTTGGCAGCATATGTGCCGCAGGTTGAGTGTCTCAGTTCGGCCACTTTGCAACAGTCGCTAAGGCAATCTCAACGCCGGAAAGCTACCGTTCGTTAGATTTTGTTTGTTTCGTGCTCAACTCTACCTCATTCCAGCCAAAGGTTGTGTTTTGCGCTCTGCTTGGCTGAAGTGGGTCTGAGTCGACTGGGGGAGGGTCGTAAACACCCGCTTATCGGCGTCCACAAAACCTGCCAAAATGTCTTCCCGTAAGTTTTCGAAATCGTGTGACTCAACAATTCCATTAGCACCGTCCCAAAGTCAGATTATTGAAGTCCATCCTTGGAGTATCCGTAGGCTCTCGTTGTACTGTGAGGCGGGGTGTTCGTCCATCTTCCTAATGCCGAATCGGGCGGCTAGTCATTAGCCTATGATATGAACGCAAAAAGCACAGGTACCGGAGTTGAGCATTCGCAGGTTTAACGGTATTATGTCAATTCGAGTAATTAATGATATTCACCGTCAAGGAGCATAACCTTACCGATCCAGTTTAATCCTTAACGAAGAGTGATGGTCTCAGCCTGGGCTTTGTAGTGAGATGTCTTGGAAAATTTATAGACAATGCGGCCATGAAGATCGACATACACACCCACACAAAAAAATGTAAGTCAGGCGATGCGCCTACGAGAGAGATTTCCCCGACAGGTTTCTGCGAAACAATGCTGTCTACGGAGGTCCGAATCATTGCGATCACCAATCACAATGTTTTCGACCTTGATCAATTCGAGAAGATCCAAACCCGCTTGGGTAAGGACGCACAAGTTTGGCCAGGAATCGAGCTTGATGTCTTTGACCTCGACCTGAGAGGCCACTTGTTGGTTATCGTTTCACCAAAGTCGGCGGGAGTGTTTTTTACCGCGGTCGAAAAACTAACCAAAGATTCCAGCCCGGACATCTTTACAGCGACGATTGAGGATGTTTTGAAGACATTCGATGCTTTCAATCCACTATATGTCGCCCACTACAAGCAGAAGAAGCCCAGCCTCTCAGACGAAGTGCTCGAGATGTTGGAGACGAAAACAAAAAATCCAGGGTGTGTGATCAAAGAGGTAACCAACTCGATCTCTGCGGGCATCTATATCTCGCACGGACACTCTTCAATTTACGGATCTGATATCCACGATTGGGGGAAGTACGAGGAGCTTTCTCGTGACCTGCCTGATCTTCGGCTTCCCGTCGATAGTTTCGAGCATTTTTGTCTGCTGCTGAAAAAGGACCCGGCAACAATCAACACGGTGCTGAACAGGAAGACGCACGAGGATCTTGTTCTTTGTCCTTTTGATGATGGCTCGATTCTGAATGTCAAGGCATTCAACGATATCAATGTCATTTTTGGGCCGAAAGGAACGGGAAAATCTTGCATTCTGAAGGCCATCGCCAAGCACTACTCGGAGAACGGGATTGATGCAAGAGTCTATGAATCTGCGAGTGATCGCCTAGATGAAATTTTCGATACTAAAGGCAAAAGTCTGGCAATCAATCTTGGTGCGCATGATATCAATTACTGCACAGACGAAATCAAAGTTCTGCGGGGCGCAAGTGAGATTGCCGTTACAAGCCTCGGCAAGTACGTAAACTATTTCAAGGTAACTAACACAAACAAGAACGCGAACAAGATACTGCTCAAAGACATTGATCCAGAGGAAGAGAGCAGCCCTAAGCGCGAGTTTGACGAGTTTAACAAGGCGGCGAGAACGACCGCAGAATTCTTGGAATTTCTGGCTAAGAATCCTTCCGTGAAAAAGGAGCTCGACGAAGAGGAACTCAAGGAGGTCGCCCGAATCCTGTCAGCGCTTCTGGAGCGCCTACGCAAGAGGGAGTGGACCAACTTTTCAGGATGGAAAGAGATTTTTTTGCTGAATTCGGCGATCGAGGCTTTCCGCATAGAAGTAGAGCGGAAAACGGGAAAGCCAGCAAAACCTACAACGACTGGTTTTCGTGGCTACGCGAAAAACCGCATTCAGATCGAGATCAACGCCACCGAGATCATTAAGAGCGTAGACACAGCGATTCCCATGCAGACGGAGCTTGTTGGTAGTCTCGGCTTAAACAAGGGGGGCTTGCAGTTTCAAACGGAGTTTAAGCTTCAAAACGGCGATATTACGGACGGTGCTCTGTCGAGCCTATCAGGGGTAAAAAAGGGGCCGCAGAAGAAGTTCGTCAATTGTGTCCGGAAGGTACTTAAGCATGCCTATGCCGATGATCTGTTTCAGCACATTTCCGACCTTAATCAGATCGAGGACGTGGAAGTCATCAAAACAGTTCACGAGCTGCTTTTGTTCAAAAGATACTTTGCGCTAGACGGACAACCCTATTCGCCATCGAGTGGTGAGTCCTCGATGGTTATGTTGCAGAAAGAGTTGGGGGAGGACAAAGAGGTATACATTCTAGACGAGCCAGAGAGGAGCTTGGGCAATGAATATATTAGCGACGTTATTGTGCCGCTGATTAAGGAGCGCGCGCGGGCGGGCAAGAAGGTGTTTATTTCAACGCACGACGCGAATATTGCCGTGCGTACGCTCCCTTACAGCTCGGTTTACAGATGTCACGGGCAAGCGGGGTATAGCACCTATATCGGCAACCCCTTCACGAACAATCTGGTGAATCTGAACGATGTGGCTGATCAGCTTGATTGGAAAAAGGTCAGCATGCGAACCCTTGAAGGCGGAGAAGAAGCATTTGGCGAGCGAGGGAAAATCTATGGAAACTATTAAGGCAACTGTGGAAAATATTGGTGACAAGTACTTCATCAAGATTAAAACCGGAGTTGAGGAAATCAGTATTCCGATGTCTGAGGACAAGCCGAATGAGGTAAAGAGCGCGTTCAACAAAATCATAACCCGGATCAAGGCCGGAGAGTTTCAGGTCGAACTCGACAAAGTCGGAGAGGAATTATTTTCTCAGGTCGCTAATGAATATCTCACCCAGCTGAACCGCGAGATCCAAGAGATCCACGGTGAGATGAAGCAATACGGCTTGGTTAATGGGGTCGCGCTACCTTGAATTTCAACCCCGTCTGGCAAGGATTTGATCGACAGTGACAACTTCAACGATGCTACCCAACCATAGTGGAGTTTGGGGTCAGGCCTGAGTTTTGACTTAGTGGAGTGCGGAACAGGTCCCGAGGGTCTTTTCTCCTACTGAGACCACTATTCTTCTATTTTCTCCCTTGACGGCGGGCTAGAGGGTCTCCTTTTGCGCGTCACTTTCTCACCCGCCCGTCCATTGGCACGCCGAGATGTGCCACCAGCCAGTGCGAGGGCCTTCTTACTGCCTTCACGGCAACATTAAATGTACGTTCCTGCAGGATGCTGAACAAGACCGCCAGCTGCGTTCGAGAAGAATTACGGGGAGTCTCGCGTGAACCGTCGCGTGCAGTGCTTATGAGGGAACCTTGTCTGACTTCTTACTCAACCTGTGTTGTGTCGCACTATCATCCAGCCGACACAAGCGCATCCCTGTGCTGTTCGATGTGCTTGATGACCTTCCCTGACAGAGCTCTTTCAGCGAGGCGCAGCTCATAGCTTTTCTGCAGGTTCATCCAGAATTCAGCAGTGGTGTTGAAAAACGTCGCCAGACGTACCGCGGTATCGCCCGTAATCCCTCGCTGGCCTTTGACAATTGCCGTGATCCGGTTCGCCGGAACTTCGAGGGCCTTGGCAAGCATATTGGCATTGATCGACGGCTCTGCCGGCTTCATGAACTCCTCGAACAGGATTTCTCCGGGATGGACCGGCCGCATGCCGTTCTTGATCATGACAGGTTCTTCGATCGAGCTGCCATAAACCGTACTCGCTCGTCTGGATCCCTTCGCGCGAACTGTGCCGTATCGCTGTCCGCGCGGAGCCCGCCGCACGGTCACTTCTACATCTTGGCCTAGTAACGAGAGAAAATGAACCAGGCGTTCAACCGAGAACCCGGCCATCTGGCCGGCGAGGAGCTTCGAGATCTTGGCTTGGTCAATACCGAGTTGGGTTGCCGCTTCCGCCTGCTTCCAGCCTCGCCCCCTGATCGTCTCCTGAAGCGCTTGCAGTAAACTGCTTTTCAGAATCAGTTCAGCGGACCGTTCTTCCGAAAACCCCACGTCTCGAAAGATATTCCCACTGCCCTTCGTCACCGTGGCGCGTTTCACAGGCCTTCCTCTCATCCGGCTTTTTTCCTTGTTGAATTTTGAACAGCTGAAAGCCAGCGGTTTCCTGCACCGGCTCAGGGAGCTCACGCAGATCCTCGCGAGACGTTCCAACAACATGAACCGGCTTCATTACTTTCTCATGCTATGCCATAACTGGCATATTTGCAACAGACCATGCGGGTTGATCTGAGGCCCCCGAACGCTGTGCTAAATTTGTGCTAAAACTCTGCACAATGGATCCTAATCTACAGAATCAATGGAATGCATAGAAACGTCCCAAGTCCTTGTTCGCAAAGAAAAAACGGGGAAACCTTCACGATTTCAAGCATTGATATTATTGGTCATTTTGAGCTTTTAAGGCGAGGATCCTGGGTCCGTGGCCCAGCCGGCTCACCACGTGCCGGCAGGGGCCTGTCGCAGATCCTCCCCGTTCTGTTTCTGCCACATGCCTGTTCCGCTATGTCAGCGCCAGGTGATTTCCTCCCGGAGAAACCGGTATCCTCCCCGGTCGCGAAGGGGATTGGTATGAAAGACAGACAAGGTTCGTTTCCGACAGCCCTCTACCCTCAATGATCCCCTGAACCGCGGCACTCGTTATCGATCTACTACGCGTGTTGCCTAAATCATTGTTTCTGGGCCTCACTCTGCGGCTTGCTAATACAAGTTTGCCGATCCCAGGTACTACTACTGCGAAGATGCTCGGCTTCCTTGTAGGCTAAGGCGGCACAGTCGTCCAGGAGTTGGTCGACGGCTTTCTTGGTGAGTCCGGTTGTTCCGGCCAAATGCTCGGCAATCATTTCGTCATCGTTGGACCATAAAGAATTCCTCCTGAATCGTGATATGAGCGTGACGGACGTGCCTAGGTGAGACGGGTGCGGTATCGACAACGTTTATTGCTCTTCCTGTGACGGCTGGCGTTCAGGCTATGGCGGGTCATGTTCATCGAGGATTCGATACGTCGGGCGCGGCCGAACGTACCTGGTGGGGTTTGCCTCTGTCGTCCATGGAACGCCTCCGTTCCCTAGCGTTTGTGATACGTTTTCAGAAGATCAGAAATAGTCTCTTCCCATAATTACTACCCAGTCTGTTGTTGCTCTGCGGCGAGAATGCGAAAGAGTCGCTTCGTGTTCAGGCCAGAGTGTCCGCCAAGCAATTGCGTACCCGTCCTCTGGGGCGGGACGCGCGAAGCGCGTAGCGGACTAGCCGGGTTCCATCCTGTGCGTGTGCCGTCCGAGCTTGTTGCGACATCTCTCAGCCTCCGACAGCGGAAAGTCGAATAGTAGAAACTGAGACCGGAGTTTTCGGAGACTCCGGTCTCGCGCTCCCGTTAGCCTCGGATGGTCAAGAGGGCTACTCGTACATTGGTGCCAGCTTCCTGAAAGCTGCCCGCTGGTAAAATTTCCCATGTCTCCGCAATCGGCTTCAGTTGCTCTTGCTGCCGGGGGCCGTTGGCGCAGAGGGCGATCAGTTTGCCGCCAGGCTTCAAGAAGTGTCGCGCGTGTAGAATGTGTTTCACATCGTCGGCAGACCCAAAAGGCGGATTCATCAGGATACGGTCGAACGTCCCCAGCTCGCCATTACAGGCAAGAAAGTCTCCCAGCCGAATATCAACGGAACCGTCATCCCATCGGCGGCGAAGTTGGGTCACTAACGCCGAATTGATTTCAACTGCGACGATCTCTCCCGGCACGTCGGCCATCGCCTCAATAAGATGCCCGGTGCCTGCTTCAGGCTCTAGGCGTCGTTGCCCTGGTTGAAGGTCGGCCTTCTCGACCATCTGCGCGACAATCGCGGGCGGGGTCGGGAAGAGTTGCGGGGCTGAAACGATCTGAACCCCGGCCTTCAGGCTGTCCTTCATGGCGTCATAGACGGTTGGCGCGGGCGGCTGATGCTGCCGGATAGTTGGCGCGGTGCGCTCGCGTTCTGGCAAGGCTGGCGGGGTAGCCTTCGCGGGTGGGTCTTTCCGGGGCGCGTCGGTCACGTACACCGGTACGCTGCTCCATACTGCCTTGCCTCGCGTCTGCTGTACTCGGTGCGCTCCGTGCGTGTCCGTGGCTTTAATGACTCCCGTTTTCGGAGAGTCTGAGTACATGCGCCAACGGTCGGCCTTCATTTCCGCTTTCGTCATATGCGTGAACCCTTCGCCTGGGTAGTTGCACAGCGGGGGCAATTTGGTTGCCGCCTTCACTTTCTCGGTATCTCCGGCTTGGGGTGGCTTGTATTCTTTGATCTCGTCGAAGGGGATCGTTCCGGCAAAGTGTCCAATAACGGATACGCTGCCCGCGTTGACTTTCGTAATAATGAACCATTTCCCACGGCGTAGAATCTGTCCTCCGATCTCGAATTTCTGACGATCTGAGACTAGCCCCCCGGCCTCCGTAAGCATCGCCTTTTCATACTCAAGCCGGTTGGCATAGTGGGTCAACCAACGATCGCAACGGGCAATAATGCCAGGGTAGAGCGTCTTCGCGGCCTCGATTACTTCTTCCAGTGTGCGCGGGGCGTAGAGTGTCGGGCTAGATCCGGTCAAGGCATCATAGGCCGTTGGCGTGTATTGCCAGTCTGGCCGGTCGCCTTCTTTTCGCTGGAGATGGAAGGAGGAATCATTCGCAACGGAGAGGGCTTGCTCATAAGTTAAGCCTTCAGCGCTCCACAACTTCAAGAATGTTTCCGCTTCGTCCTTCGTGCGTTGCGTTTTGCGCTGGTCCGCTTCAATCCCTTTGATTCGTCGCGCGCGGACTGCGGGAAGCTCTTTATACTTGGCATGTCGAATAGCGCCAGCGGCGCGGCTTTTCCAGTATTGCGACGTTTCCCACTTATCTACAGCTTTTCTCATACCGTTCTCAATGCGTGTGGCGTCTCGGCGGGCGTGGCGCTCGCTGTGATGACCGATCAGGATAGGCTGGCCTAGTGGAATATTGTCGGCAATGGCTGCGACCGCCTTTCGTGCTCGCTCGGCGTCCTTGGCGCGGTTCTCCTGATAGCCTTCAAAGCGCTCGGCGCGTTCCTCCGCTCGATCAACGAGGCTCGCGTCCTCGTCGTCGATCTCCCCGGCTAACTCGATGAGCATGTCCTCGCGCTCTGGTGTCCACATGGGCGCCACAAAGAGGCGTTGTTTCGGTGCCCAGATAAAGCCAGCGGCTTTCACACGGGCATAGGTTTCGTTATCGAGTCGGGAAACGCTGTAGAGCCTCAATTTATTGTCATCAGGGGAATAGGTGGCGGTCATCATGTGCGTGTCTCCTCCTTGGTTGTCTGCGTGTTGCGTGGTGGTCATGGTGTCCTTTCTGTTGGCTCCTCTCACGAGGAGTTAGAGCACTCCGTTATCTGCGAACGAGTAGTAGCGTTCCGCGTCTCCAATCACGAGATGGTCAAGAATTGAAATGCCCATCAGCTCCCCACATTCCCGCAGACGTCTCGTCAAGAGACGATCCTCTTGACTGGGCGTCGGGTCGCCTGAGGGGTGGTTATGGGCAATGATCATGGCAGCGGCATTGCAGAGCACAGCGGCCTTGAAGACTTCCCGTGGATGGACAAGGGATAAGGAAAGGGTCCCGACTGAGATTGAATGCACCGCGTTAATTTTGTGTTTGGCATCGAGAATCACTGCAAGCATTTCTTCGCGGTCATTGTCTCCAATGATGGACCGGCAGAGCGCGGCGGCGCTGTGCGAATCAGAGAGTGTGCGGCGGTCCGTCGTGATAGAGCCGTCTCGGATCATGCTGAGTTTGACGACTGGGATTCGGTAGTTCATGGCGTCCTTTCTGTTGGCTCCTCTCACACGGCTAGGAGTGGAGAGCAGAGCGTGGTGAGCGGTGTAGGCGAAGTGCCCTCTATTAAAAAAACACTCAAAAGCGACCCCCCCACCACACACAGGGGGTTGCTTGAATCTTGGTTGCGGTGGCTGTGAGTCCTGCGAGCGCCTGACTGCTAAGGCAAAGCTTGCTCCGCTCACAGAACCCGCACCCACGGGCTTATCCGATGACGGGGTGTAGGTGATGGATGGTGCGAAGAGAGAGACAGACGCGGCCCATGTGGGCAACCGGCCTCCTCGGAAGGTGTCCTGTTGTCCACAAGCCCCGCGCGGAGAGATGGGGAAGCCCGTGGATGTGTGGACGGTTCAGAACCCGCCCACAGATCCACCGGCACGGCGGCGGGTTTTATCTCTCTCTATGTGCTTCGGAAATCGCTAGATCGAGGAGCCTGCGCTGCGGAGCGGAGGTGTGAAAGCTGACGAATCAGAAGAACCGTCCTCGTGATGGATCAGCCTGGCTTGGCCTGTTCCGGTAGCAGCGTGGTAGCAAAACTTCTTGGGAACTACGGTATACTGCCAGCCCAACGAGCTTAGGGAGATATTCATCATGCCACTCGATGTAATACACATTGACAGTGTGTCTGAAGCCCATGTTCAACGCCTCGTTCAGGACAAGGAACAAGAGAGCAAGACCATTGAATTTAAACTGGAACTTCCAGGGAATGCAGATGCGGACAAAAAAGAATTCTTGGCCGATTTTACTTCCTTTGCCAACACCATGGGTGGTGACCTGATCTATGGAGTTAGAGCGCCCAATGGAGTAGCGGAAGAGGTTGTAGGGCTCAATGGTGATCTCGATGCGGAGACAAATCGTCTTGAAAACATTCTTCGCACGGGGATTCAGCCTCGCGTGACCGGATATGCTGTAAAACCAATAGCTCTAGCGAATGGAAAAAAGGCGCTGGTGTTTAGAATTCCTAGGAGTTGGGCTTTGCCCCATCGTGTGACATTACAAGGGCACGATAAGTTCTACGGGAGACATTCAAGTGGTAAATACCCCCTCGATGTTCCCGAACTCCGCTCGCTCTTTCTGCTTTCAGAGAGCACAGCAGATCGGATTAGGAATTTTCGAGCAGAGCGGATCTCGCTTATCTTGTCAGGTCAGACGCCTGTACCCCTGGGGGCTGGGCCTAAAATGGTACTGCATGTAGTTCCATTCAACGCTTTCAGCGGAGGTCCGACATTTCCAGTATCAAAAATTTATGATCAGAAGTTCATTGAGCTTAGACCTCCCGGCGAGTGTGGCGGCATGAGCAAACGCCATAACTTTGATGGCATCGTGACCTATATCCATATGGGAGATCATCCCTCGGCGTCCTACCTACAGTTATTCAGAACGGGCATCATAGAGTCAGTCGATACGGGGATAATCCAGATAGCTGGTGCGGGAATACCCGGTGTGGCAGAAGGGCAGATAGCGATATGGGGAGACTCGTTTGAAAAGCAGGTGTGGGGCGACGTGCGCCACTACCTCGATATTCAAGCTTCGCTTGGGGTCACACCGCCGGTTATTATCATGCTAAGCCTGCTAACCGTGAAGGGCGCGTTTATGCATAAGACCATGTCATACAAGCCGCCAAGGATAGATCGCGATCATCTTCTTGTGCCCGAAGTGATAGCAGAAACGTACACGGTAGACGTTGGGCAGTTACTCAAACCCGTTTTCGACGTGATTTGGAATGCATGCGGCTACTCGGAAAGTCCGTCCTATGGGAGCGATGGAAAGAGGAAGCCAGGCCAAACTTCATAGTTAGCGACCAAGACGAAGGGCAAAATGGAAGACATAATAAAATCGCTGAGCTGGCCACATTTCTCGTTTCTTTTCGCGGTTCTATTTGTACTTCTGTTTCGCAGCCAATTGGCGGGGCTCATATCCAGAGTCACATCTATTAGTAAAGGTGGCGTCAACACAGCACCTACGCCCGAAGCTCAAAGGGAAAAACAGAAAACCGAGGAGGTTCAACAATTGCTGCTTGCCATTGGTGATTCGATTGTGCTGCGAGAGGTCGAACTCCGCATAAAATCCGAGCTTCAAGCCCGAGGACTCGAAATAGAAGGAGATACCGTCAAGGTTCTCGTTAAGCACTTCTCTGCCGCCAAAATTCTATTGGAGTTCGAACAGATACAAAACCTCATTTTTGGGAGCCAGATTTTTCTCCTGAAAAAACTGAATGAAGTAACCGGCCAAGGACAAAAGAGGGAAAACGTTATCGCCCATTTCGAGCACATAAGGAATATATTCAAGTCCGATCTAGGCGACTGGACGTTCGACCAGTATATGGCCTTTCTTATCGGGAGATCGCTAGTTACAGTTGATCGTGATACTTACCACATTACCAATCTCGGAGTTGAGTATCTTACCTGGATGGCACGGAACGGTCGCAGTGAAAACCGTCCGATGTAAAATCGTTAACATCCGCTGGAGTCGGGTGCCGTGAAAGGTTGCGCCGGTTTGTCCTCTTCCGTGTCTGGTGCCGTTTACATGGGACGTTGGACAGACACCAACGGTGAACACAAGCGACAGTGGCATTCAGAAGTATGAGTGTAAGTCGTATGAGTAGGTGGTTTCCGCAGGGCGTCGTAATCCTGGAGCCATAATCAGAAACTCTTTCTCGCATACCATCCGAACCCCGCCGCGTTAATCCGCAGACATGATCGGCTCCGGGAGCTGGGCCGCACTGGAACACCGATCCTTTCGGTCTGTTTACTTCGGCCAGTGGAAGACCGAAGCGATCATGGGGACCCTCCCGCGTGACATCACGCGGGAGGTGAAGATTGAAGGCTTCACGAACGGATCTCCCGCACGGCACTCACTGAGAGAAAGCCTTGCGTCTTGAGATTGCGAAACCAGAGCGCGGCGAAGTGGTGAAGATCCTTCTTGAGCTGTGGTCGGATGTGTGATTTCTTCCCGCTAGGGCTGTACTCATAGACTTCTTGCATCATGCCCATATAATCGTTGCGATAGGTCAGCGGCTCCGCTGCCGGTGAGGGAGTGGCATACACTTCAAAGGTCATTTCTGGGTCCGCCATCAAGTCGCCATTTTGGACCCCGTAATGTGCGAGCGAGATCAAGGGATTACCTTCAGCAGAATGGCCGATTGATTCGATACACAGGGCCATGTAATTTCCGCTGGTGATACGAACGGATTGACGGCCGCCAAGGAGAGTAGCAATCGTCGTCGCGAAATTCTGATAGTCTGTCATGGCGTCAAGCCTCCTCGAGAATGATGTGATGGATGGTGAGGGCATAGGTCCTGACCAGAAGGCCAGGACCTCTCGGTTATGATTACTTCGCATGGTCACGCAACCACGCCTCCGCGTGTTCGAGCACGGTATTGACCGCTGAGAGGTCGTTCACCCCGAACGAGTCCGAGGTATGCCACTTTTCTTCTGCATCCTTGTACGCTCGGCCGAGCGTGACCGAATAAAACTCTCCTTTCTTTCCCGTGTTCTTCCACATCACGGCCTGGACGGTGCCGCATGTGAATGATTGAACGGGTTTCGGTGTGTTGGATGGCATAGCCATGTGTGAGCCTCCTTTGATTCGTGTGGGTGTTCGCCCTCTCGCGGGAGGTGGAGGGCAACACACACACAAAAGGAGGCTGGGAGCCTCCGGCGTCCCGTGCGGCCCAGAGCGCGACCAGCACAGGCCATGACAACGGCTCGGAGTTGGCGGGGACGGTGCAGCGCGGCGGGGAAAGCACGGACGACGGCGGCGGACCTGGCTACACCATCCAACACATGAGCGGGCAACCCAGGCTCAGGCTTGGCGGCATGGCCAGGACCACACGCGGGGATGAGGAATGTTGTCGCTCACGATAGGAGCAGGATGCAGGGCAGCAGCACGGACGGCGGGATTAGATGTCGATGCGTTCGATTTCGTCGAGGGTGATCGCGTCGGTACGACGATCGTATCACCGGGTGGACTTCGGGTCGGCATGCCCGGCGACACGCTGTGCATGTTCGAGCTTCGCGCCAGGGTCAGGCCTTCATTCTTTCGCATGATAACGTCCTTTATCATACATACAAGAAGCCTTTTGGGAAGGGTTTGACGGGGAGGAGGAAAAGAGCCTCCGGCGGTGAAGCCAGAGGCTCTATGGAAGTCAGGCGACCTGTTGCGCCTGAGACGGTTGTAAGCCCTGCAGATAATCGGCGGCGCGTTGCGCATGAGCGGCCGCCTGGAAGATGGCGTGCTTGTCTTCGGAAAGGACTTTGAGCCAGTGGCCGATGTAGTCGGCGTGGTCTTCCCGGATCTCCGGAGTGATGCCGAGGTCGGCGCAGAGGAATGCAGAGCCGAGTTCTGCGACCAGCTCCTCGCGGGCATAGCCCGCGTCGCCGAAACGCTGGCGGCCGAAATCACGATCGAGACGTGTTTCATGCCGCGTCCAGTGCGTGAGTTCGTGAAGCGCGGTGGCATAGTAGCCTTCCTTGTCCTTGAACGCCTCGAAAGGCGGAAGCTGGATGCGGTCGGTGGCGGGCGAGTAATAGGCCTGATTGCCGCCAAGGTGAATGGCCGCGCCGGTGGCGGTGACAAACTGGTCAGCGTGCGCGAGACGATCGGATAGAGGCAGAGGATTAACGGGTTGCGCGTAGTAGTGCGCAGGAAGGCCGTCGATTTGTTCGACGTTGAAGACGGTGTACCCCTTCATGAAGGGGATTTCACGCTCCACGTCCTGGCCGGCACTGTCGGTTTCGGTCTTGGTGATGCGATCGGCAAAGACGACGAGGGAACCATGCTCGCCCTTGCGGACTTGCGCACCCATTTCCTGCGACTGTTTGTAGGTCATCCAGAGAGGGGCAGCGTAGCCCTTAGCGAGAGCCTCGGACCAGAGCAGGAGGACGTTGACGCCACGGTAGGGAATGGCGTTGTGACGGAGCGGGCGGGTGATTCGCCCGGCAGTATGTTCGACGCTCCACGGTTTGATCCAGGGGCGCACGCCTTTTTCAAGTTGGAGCGCAATCTGGCTCGTGACGCGGGTGTAGATATCCTGTCTGGTGGGTTGCTTTGCCATGTCGGCACCTCCTTGTTGTTGGACTCACTGGCTCTCTCGCTAAAGTCGGAGAGCCAGAGAGGACAACGGGAGGTGACGGGGCCGTGCTTGCCGAAACAGCGCAGGCGGACGAGAACAAGCGGCGGGCGTGACAGGTCTTCCTGGCTCGAACGGTGCGCTCGGGAGCCGGAGCGCGGCCAAGCAACGGCCAGGAATGGCAAAGCAATCCACCAGACAGGACAGAGAGGGTGGGCCTCACGTCAGTCAGCCGCGATCTGCAAAGCAGTAGATACGATCGTCGCACAGAATAATGTGATCGAGCACGGTGATGCCGAGCAGGTCGCCAGCCTGGCCTGATAGAGACGGGTGGTGAGCGCACGAACCTCAGAACTGGGTTCCGGATCTCCCGAGGGGTGATGGTGGGAGCAGATGCTCGTGGAGGTATTCAGGAGGATAGCCGATTTGAAGACTTCGCGGGGATGGACGATGCTGAATGTCAGGGAGCCGATGATGGTGTGTTTGGCGTCGAGACAGCAAACGGGGAACTGCTCGCGGTCGAGCCAACCAAAGAATTTCAGCGTCGTTCGCTAGTAGGCCTGCCGTGAAGGAATCAAAGAGCCGGTCTTTCGTCGGATTGTCCAATCGGTGTAACATCACAAATAAATGGATGATCAACCAGCTCGGATCGGTGAGGGTGGGCGAAGATGAAGACATCGAATGATTTCCTCATCGAGAACCCTATGCGGAGCGAGGGAACTGAGAAGAATCTAACATAAAGGACGTTAGGACTGATGATAACTAGGGCCATATGACCAGATGAAATCTATTTCTTGTGATACCAAACTAACTTCAGCAGTTAGGGCATGAGAAAGAGGATTGAGGACCGTGCTTCACGCCAAGAAGTGATTCGATTCGAGAACACGCCTTCCGATATGAAACAACTAGGCGACATGAGGAAATGAAGAACACAAAAGGTACCGGTTTGTTGAAGACCACAGTCTATTGCATGCAGCAAGAGTTTCTTCGGCATCTTGTGAAGATTGCAGGGCTCCAAGAGATCACACTTTGGCGAACGAAGAAAAAAGAGTGGAATCTCAGCGTGAAAGTAAAGAATCGCCCGCAAGTCTTATATCTCAGCACGCGCCGTGAGCCACAATTGCCACGAGCCTTCAAGCGCCTAGATGCCGCCGTAGCTGCTGGGCAGCGATTGTGCGGCTCACGTCAGTTCAAGCTTGTTCTGCTCTAAGCAGCCTCTCTCACCTTGTCCCATCTATTAATTGTAGGACGAGTCCTACAATGGCAGGCATACCAAACATTCAGTTTTGGGCATCCACATAAAATACTTTGGAATAATGCCACGATGTTTAGGTTTCCCTATTGACATCTTTGGTAAGGCTGAATATAAACAATTCTCCTACATATGGATACCAAAGTAATAGGGTTTGGTTCCAAGATTGATCATGCGGGAGTCTGTTCATGCTCGATGTCCACTCAATAGTTCAGACCTGTGCATCGGAAATCCATCCGCAAACAATGCTTCGGGTGATAGCTGTTGAATCAACAGGAAATCCTCATGCAATCGGCGTTGTCGATGGAAAGCTCGAATGGCAACCCACCAATCGGGCAGAGGCCCTAGCAACCGCACGAATGCTCGAGCGCCACGGCTTTAACTATTCTGTTGGTCTGGGCCAAGTGAATAAAAAGAACTTCGCAAAGTATGGCGTGACTCTGGAACAAGCCTTTGATCCTTGCACCAATCTGCGCGTCGCGTCGGCCATTTTGAAAGATTGTTATCTCCGCGCGAAGGGTGGGAAGGCGACGAAGCAGGACATACAGCGGGCGTTGCGCGATGCGTTTAGCTGTTACTACTCCGGCAATTTCTCTGCGGGATATCGGCTTGGCTACGTCAAAAAGGTTGTGAGCGCGGTGCCCGTAATTTCTAGTACGCCGGAAAAGAGGATTGGGAAAGAAGGCGGCATGTTTTCTTATTTGAAGAAGCCATAGATGCATGTTTGGTATCCAAATCGTCATATATGGATGTTCGCGGGTGTGATTAACCTTTCAATATCCGGGAGGAAGAGCGATGAATACAAGCATTGTTGACGGTGTAGCAATGGACGGAAACAAGGCAAACGGTGGCAGTGCGGCCATGATTAAGGCGGCATCGTTCGTGTTGGGCTTCGCGGTGATGTTGGAGGCCAATCCTGCAATGGCACAGATCACGAAGGTCAATACGGTGATGACCAACGTGCAAACGGTGCTCGTCGGTGTGGCCGTGACGCTGTTCACCCTGGCGATTATGTGGGCCGGGTTCAAGATGGCCTTTCAACAGGCCCAATGGTCCGAGGTGAGCAACGTCGTGATCGGCGGAATCTTGGTCGGAGGGGCGGCAGGTATCGCAGCCTGGCTCATCAACTAATCACATGAGTGACGGCTTTCGCGATCCAATTTTCAAGGGATGCACACGACCCGCCATGTTGGGCGGTGTGCCGACGTTACCGCTGATTTTAATTTGCGGTCTCACCCTCCTGCTGTCGGTGTGGTCGTTCTATTTCGTGAGTGGCTACGTGTCGTTATTCATGGTGTTAATGGCTATTCCGGTGGTGGTGACGATGCGTGAGATTACAAAAAAAGACGATCAGCGTCTTCGCCAGGTGATGATGCGGGCGCGGATGCGCCTGCGGCACCTGGCAAGCCGGGCGACGTGGGGCGCGATTTCCTACGGCCCGCTGAAATTCAAAATGCGACGGGTCTAAGGAGCATCACGGGAAGGGCTGCTGTGCTGCCAAGGCACAGTTAGCCCGATTCCGCATGAAATACACAATGAGAACTCGTGCAGAAGTCATCAAAGCGGCCTCGGCTCAAATCCCAGCCAGTGACTATATTCCGTTGGGAACCCCCATCAATCCCCAGGTGATCAAGTTGTCGGGCACGGGTGATTATCTCGCAATCTGGCGATTGGAAGGGATCACGTTTGAAACGGCGGATCGGGCCGATATTCTCGTGCGGAAAGAAGGGTTACACAATTTCATTCGTGCATTAGGGGGTGGGGCCTATGCGGTGTGGTCCCATAAGATCCGGCGGGTGGTCAAAGAACGGTTATCGGGCACGTCCCCGAATGCATTTTGTGAAGAGTTGAACGATCGATATTATCAGTCGTTCGACAATCACCGGCAGATGGCGACGGAGTTGTATCTGTCGGTGGTGTACCGTCCCTTCCCCTCGAAAGTGATGAGTTTCTTCAAACGGATGGGGAAGCGCAGCCTTCAACAGATTCGCGATCGGGAGACAGAACATCTCACCATTCTTGAAGATACGGCAAAGCAGCTAGAAGCAAGCTTAAGACGCTACGAGCCTCAGCGCCTGGGCACCTATACGAAAACCGACATCGTGTATTCAGAAATGCTCGCATTTCTTGGGTATCTCATCAACGGCGTGTGGGAGGAGATCCCCTTTCGTCGTGCTCCATTGTCCTCCTACCTCCCAACCTCGCGCCTCCACTTCGGCGATAAAACCGGAATGGTGGAAATCTGGCATCCGAATGAACGGAAATATGCGGGGTTTCTGGACATGCAGGAGTACCCCCAGTTTTCCGAGCCAGGAATGAATAACGGCATTCTCTATGGAGATGACGAGTACATCGAAACGCAAAGCTATTCGATCTACAACAAGCGGGATGCACTCAAAGCCCTCGACAAGCAGAAAGGCCATTTGATCGCGTCCGAAGATGCCGCTACGCGAGAAATCGAGCAAATGGATCAGGCGGCTGAAGATCTACAAAGTGGACTCATTGACCTTGGGGAATATCACTACACGGTGGCGATTTTCGGTCAGACGATGAATGCCGTGGCGAAGTCGATGGCGGAAACCCGTGCCATGTTTCAAGATGGATCAGGCTTCAAAATGTCTCCAGTCGATGTGATTCCTGAGTGCGCGTGGTACTCCCAGATTCCGGGGAATTGGAATCTCCGGCCTCGCGAGGCGACGATTACCAGTCGGAACTTTGTCTGTCTGAGCCCCTTTCATAATTTTGCGCGAGGCAAACAATCTGGCAATCCCTGGGGTGAGGCGCTGGCGTTATTCAAAACGCCGAGCAGACAACCGTACTATTTTAACTTTCATGCTTCCCCGGAAGACAAAGATTCTCGGGACGAGAAGTATCCTGGCAACACCTTTATTTGTGGCACAACTGGCGTGGGGAAAACCGCGTTAGAGATGAGCCTGCTCTCATTCGCGACGAAATACCAAGGGCTTCGGTGCGTGTTCTTCGATAAGGACCGAGGCGCGGAGATCGGGATTCGAGCGATGGGTGGAAAGTATTTTCCGCTGAAGCGAGGAGTGCCTACAGGCTTTAATCCCTTTCAATTCGCACCGACTGCTCACAACCTGCAATTTTGCGAAAAGCTCGTGGCCCAATTGGTGAAGAATCAGGGCGACGAAACCCCGATTCTCTCGGCGAAGGAACAGCAAGATATCAGTCACGCTGTGCGAACCGTGATGAGCGAGGCCGCAACCCGAGAGGTTCGGTGTCTCTCATTGGTCCTGCAAAATCTCCCGGCTACGGGTGACAACAGCTTGAAAGCGCGTCTGAAGAAATGGACTCGGGGACAACCGCTGGGCTGGGCCTTTGACAATCCCACTGATACACAAGATTTCAGTGGTGCGAGGTTGTTTGGCTACGACTATACAGAATTTCTCGACGACCCAGAGATCCGGACGCCGATCATGGCGTATCTGCTCCACATTACGGAGAGCCTGATTACCGGCGACCCGTTCATTTACTTTATGGAGGAATTCTGGAAGCCGTTGCAAGACCCGATGTTCTCGGAGTTTGCCCTCAACAAACAAAAAACGATTCGGAAACAGTCTGGGCTTGGAGTGTTTGTCACACAATCGCCGTCCGACGTGCTGGGGCATCCAATCGGAAAGACGATGGTGGAACAAAGCGTGACCCAGATTTTCTTACCGAATCCCCGAGCCGATCACGACGATTATGTCCATGGCTTCAAAGTCACCGAATCAGAGTATCGCATTATCAAGAATCTTGGAGAGGCGAGTCGAATGTTTCTGGTGAAGCAAGGGCACGGGTCAGCGATTGTCAGATTTGATTTGGGCAGTATGCCCGACATTCTCAATATCATCTCCGGCACCACGGAAAATGTGGCGTTACTCGATAGTATCCGTGACGAAGTAGGCGATGCCCCAGAAGCCTGGATGCCACTTCTGCATCAACGTATCGCGGATCGACGTGGCCTCATCAAATGACAATGAAAAGGAGGAAGCACATGGGACAGATATCAAGATGGGTGCTCGTGCTGGTAGTTGCCATCGCGGCCGGCTGCACGAAAGAAGCAACAGAGCCGGTTCAAACAGTCGATTGGTACTTAGCGCATCTGCCGGAGATGAAGGCGATGCGTGAGAAGTGCGGAAATAATCCTGGTGAGCTTGGCAAGACGCCGAATTGTCTCAACGCGGAACAGGCCTTCATCAAGTATCGCCTGGCACCGCGCACCGGCACATTGCAGTGAGATGCTTTATCCCGTGCAGATACATCGATGCTGTGATCTTTAAGACCAAAACCAAGGCGTATAGATGGGCGTAGCCAGCTATTTTGAGAATTCCGTCAATAACGCGCTGACCACCTATGTTGTGGATTTTAGCGATGCTGTCATTACGCAATTGGTACCGATTGCTGTCACGGCAGTGACAGGCTATGTGATGTGGACTGGGTTTTCGGTGATGCGGGGAGAGGCCAAAGATAGCGTTTCAACGCTCATCTGGCGGTGGTTTCGAGTGGCCCTCATTGCGGGATTAGCCCTGAGTGGACCTGAGTATAGGAACATCGTCAAAGATGGGCTAGATGGGATTCAAGGTGCCTTTGGTGTTGCATTCGGAGCGGGGCCGACCGTAGGGGCCACGATCGATAACATGATCGATCCGTTTTATTCTTTGTCGGCGATGATCATGACTGAAGCAAGTACCGGCGTGCTCCCACAATTTAGCCTCTTCATCGCCGGTTTCATTTCTGCGATGGCAGGATTGTTAATGGCCTTTGTCGCGCTAGGAATTTTGCTAGTGGCCAAGGTGTCTCTGGCTCTTTTATTTGCCGTAGGTCCAGCATTCATATTTTGCGCCATGTTTCCCATCACGCAACGATACGCAGAGAGCTGGCTGTCGAGCGCGTTAGGGGCGGTATTTACAAATGTACTGATTATGGCGGTAGTAGCCATGCTCTCAAGCATCCTCCGAACAGCTTGCGCCAATATCATTACATCCTATGGCACGACTTCGGTCTTAACCGATGTGATCGGCCTATTTGTCTTATCTGCGAGTGCCGCCTATGTCCTGCTCAATATCCAATCATTGGGTGCTGGGTTAGCAGGAGCCCTTTCCTTAGGGAACCCTGGTGGTGATGCGGCTGCTCTTGCCACAGGGGGATTAAGGGGGCTCGTGAGGGCTCTTAGGCGAGAGCCTGACAGAGGTTCCATAGGAGAACTTATCGGTACAGGGAAAGGTACTGGTGTGAACGGACCAACACCCGCAAGGTTGGGGCTCCCGGCTCCAACGAGTTCGACGGGGGCGGACTTATATCAACGTGGCGTGATTGAACGGTTGCAACGGGCAACATAACCAGAGGGGGGAGTTATGGGCGCGGTGAAGCGAGTACTAGTAACCCTCGCACTTGTTGCGATGGTATTTGTTGGCTCTGTGCCGAAGGCAGAGGCAGGGATTCCCGTCATCGATGCGGCAAACCTGGTGCAGTCCATTATGCAGGCGCTTTCATGGATTCAACAATTGCAGCAGATGCAGCAGCAAATTACGCAGGCTCAGTCACAAATCGATGCTATCACCGGTTCGCGGAACATGGCCAGTCTGTTTAACAACCTCGCATTAGCGGGCGTAGTTCCCTCAGATGTCAACGCGGTCTACGGCGCGATTCGTAGTGGTGGGATCAGCGGCTTGACGACGGCAGCGCAAATTATCCGCAACAATCGCATGATTTATAACTGTGAGGGGAAGACAGGCGATGCCCTCCGAATCTGCCAAAACATCTTGAACCAAAATCCGCAGTCTCAGGCCTACTACGCCAACACGTTTCAAATGTTGGAAGGCCGCATGAATCAAATTCGATCACTCACGAACAGTATCGATACCACTGCTGACGAGAAAGCCTCGTTAGACCTTCAGGCAAGAATTGCGGGTGAGCAAGCGCAAGTACAAAACGATACCAACCGCATCATCACGATGAAGGCGACGGCGGAAGCAGAAGATAAGGCGGCGGAACAGGAACAACGCGAACGAGTCCTCAAGATGATTGTTCCTGGCATGCCCGGAGCATTTGACACGATGGCACCCTGGACTCCGTAACCGTTCAGGAGGAAGTGAACATGGCAGAACCAACAACAGTGAAAGCAAGCGACGAACAGACGTTTTACGATCAAGGCCGTGATTGGGAAACAGACAAAAGTATACGGCTCGAACAATCCGAACGGCGGGCCTGGTGGGTAGCCGGGATTGCCTGCGTGTTGGCATTTGGGTTGGGAATCGGACTGGCCTGTCTCGCGCCACTCAAATCCACCATTCCCTATGTCTTCTCGGTCGATCGGGCGACCGGAAACGTGGAGTTAGTCAGCGCGGCGGATGATCGTACCGTGATGGGGTATCAAGAATTGCTCGATAAGCATTGGACCCAGAAATATGTCATCGCGCGGGAGTCCTACTATTTCCGTTTGCTCCAAGCCGATTACGACACGGTGTTGTCGATGAGTGCCGATGAGGTAGGGCGTGACTACGCAAGGATCTACGACGGACCAAACGCGCGAGACAAGAAACTCGGTTCCGGGTTGGAATTGAAGGTCAAGGTATTGAGCGTGACGTTAAACGCGGATGCAGTTGGGCTGAAGGCCACAGTGCGCTTTGAGAAGACACCAAAACGCACTGAAGCTGAGGCCTCAGACCTTCCCCAGTATTTCATTGCCACACTCGCCTATGAATACCGCATGTCGATGAAAGGGCAGGAAAAGGATCTCATTCAAAACCCGCTCGGCTACAAAGTGACGAGCTACAGAGTGGACGCGGAAATTGGCACGGCCAGCCCGCCCGTCCCTGTGGCAATGATGGAACGCTCTTAGGAAGGTGATCATGAACGGAATACTGATGCGGGTGGTCTGGTGCCTCATAGTTGTGTTGGTGTTACCGAACGTATGGGCCTCCGCTGCGGAACTCCCAGAGCCCGGCGAACTCGATCAACGAGTGCGCTACGTGACATACAAACAAGATGACGTCACAACGGTTCATGTTCGCCGGGGTGTGATCACGCGCATCGTTCTCGGTGAAGACGAAAAGATCGTCATCGCAGCAACGGGCTTCCTGGGTGATTGTGCAAAAGGAGAGGCGGAATGGTGCATCAGGGCTGACGTGGGAACCAATCAAGTGTGGGTGAAGCCGAAGGACAATGCCACGCATAACAACCTCGAAATCCGCACGGATAAGCGGGACTACAGCCTTGAGTTTAATGTCCTTGCAGACAACAAGCTGGGCCGGTGGCGGAAACCTTCCGATGGTCATGGCCTAGAAGATGAAGCCATGTATCGGGTGATCTTCCGGCATCCGATCCAACTCCCAAACCCACAAACCTTAATGGCCCTCAATGCCAGTTTGGATCAAGCAAGGCAAGCCCGTGATGATCAACAAGCCGTGGCCGATCGGCTCGCAGCGTTTACGCCAGAGCCCAGGAATTGGGCATATTCGATGGAAGTCTTAACGGGCGCGGATGATATCGCCCCCGCGTTGGTCTTCGATGATGGCCGGTTTACTTATTTTTCATTTCCGCCCAATCGTGAAATTCCAGCCATCTTCTACATTTCTCCAGCCGGTGAAGAAACCCGCCTCAATTTTCATATGGAGAAAGAGTTTGCCGTGGTGCAGCGGATGGGTCGGCGCTTTGTCCTGAGGTTGGGTCAGGCGGTCGTTGGCGTGTGGAACGATGCCTACGATATGAACGGCGTCCCTCCCGCAAACGGAGTGACCGTTTCGGGTGTCAGCCGCGTGGTGCGTTGAGGGAGGCATGATGGAAGAGAAGACGATGACAGAAGGGAAAGAAGAGCTAGGGATTGTCTCGGTCAATAATCGATCGGGTGCGGCGGGACATACGGCAGGGAAAATTGTGTTTGTCGTGATACTGGGGTCGGTGGTGTTGATCGGCCTGCTTATGGGCATGAACAAATGGAAAGCCAACCGGAAGGCCGAAACCGCGAAAGAGGAGCTCGCGGCGAAGGTTGAGAACAAACCGGCGCAAGTCGGGCCGAAACGTGTCTTTGATTCGGACCCCGTGTATCAGCCTAACAAAGGCTCCTCCACAGCGAGCAAGGGCGGATCTCAAACGGCGTCCCTCACTCCTGGGATGATCGTGCCAGGGGTGGAGAATGGACCGAATGAGATCGGACGTCCGATTCCACTCGTAAATGGAAGCGGAAAAGGAGGGGGAACCCAGCCAGGCACACCACAACCGAGTCGATTTGGAGGAGATGCGATTCTCGCCAGTTCAAATACGCCAAGCGGCCCACGAACACAGCACGCACAAGCCACGGGAGCCGAAGCCGCCATTTCATTAGTCCGCGATCTGCTCGGCAACCCTCGTGGCTCTGAGTCGATGGATCAAGCGGGTTCCACGATCGGGGGAGCGCAAGCGATTCCTGTTGGCATGAGCATTCCGGCCGGAGACGTGGCTACTCCGGCGTCTGATTCTATACCGGCTGGACCAGTAGGAGGCTCTGGCCTGCCAACAATGGGCGGAATGAGGGGTGTTGGAATGCCGCTCCCACCAGGCCCAGCACCAAGCGGGGCCGGTTCAATTGGTGGATTACTCACACCCTCCTCAACCCCGAAAGTCCAGGCTGGCATGTTAGGGGATCGGAACATGATTCTTCCGAAAGGGAAAAGCATTGATTGTGCGTTGACCGTCCGGGTCGTCAATGAGGTGGCTGGCATGGCGACCTGTGTGCTCAATTCCGATGTCTATAGCGATAACGGCCGTGTGGTTCTCCTAGATCGTGGGTCTGAAGCGGTGGGCGAATATTCGGCGACGATGGCACAGGGACAACGTCGGCTATTCCTCCTCTGGACACGGATTAAGACCCCGAATGGAGTAGTGATCAATCTCAACTCACCAGCCGCCGATGAATTGGGCACATCGGGCCTTGCCGGGTACGTGGATAATCACTGGTGGGACCGTTTAGGGGCCGCATTTCTCCTCTCGATCGTGCAAGACGCCATTGGATATGCGACGGCGCAAGCGGCGGGCGGTGGAGGACAAGGACAACTATCCATCTATCAAAATTCAGCGGCGACGGGAAATCGGATGGCCGAACTCGTGTTGCAATCGACCATTAACATTAAGCCGACGCTCTACAAAAACCAGGGAGATCGAGCGACGATCTTCGTGGCCCGTGACTTGGACTTTGGAACTGTCTATGCACTCCACGCCGAATAATTTACTGGCGCACGATACGATGGTGCGCGAACTGTTGCGGCCGTTGCTCAGATTTCTGTCGCAGCCAGGGGCCACAGAAATTGTGATCAATCGCCCCGGTGAGGTCTACGTCGAAGTTGGAGCGACGTGGGAACGGTTTGACGCGCCGGACCTGACGTGTAGCCAACTCATGGCCCTCGCGACAGCCATTGCCACCTATACCGAACAAGAAATCGGGCCACAAAAACCGATCCTGTCGGCCATGCTTCCCGATGGGGAACGCGTCCAGATTGTGCTACCTCCCGCCGTCGAATTAGGTACCGTTTCATTCTCGTTTCGTCGGCCAAGCGCCTGGATTAAATCACTGGACGAGTACGAGAAAGAAGAGGCGTTCAATCGCTATGTGTGGGCGCGATCGAGTGAGCTGGATACACGGATGGGTGATCTCGATACGGTAGAACGTAGCTTGGTTGATTGCCTCGACTCGAAACGCCTGGGGGAGTTTATTCAACAGGCGGTGAGGGCGAAAAAGAATATTGCCGTGGTGGGAGATACCGGCTCAGGAAAAACCACGTTGATGAAATCCATCTGTCAGTCCATCCCAGCCGACGAACGGCTCATTACGATTGAGGATGTGCGCGAACTGTTTTTGCCGAATCATGGGAACCGTGTTCACCTGTTGTACTCGAAAGGCGGTCAAGGCGTGGCGAAAGTGACGCCATCAGATTTAATCGCCTCGAATATGCGGATGAAGCCGGATCGGGTGTTATTGGCTGAGTTGCGAGGAGGGGAAGCCTTCGATTTCTTGAAGTTGTTGACGACGGGTCACAGTGGCTCGATCACGTCTTATCATGCGGAGTCCTGTGCGCTGGCGGCGGAACGGTATGTCTTCATGTGTAAGGAGCATGAGCAAGCCGCCATCTACGATGCGGCGACACTCAAGCGACTCGTGTCCTTAACGATCGACGTGATTCTACACGTCGTCGCGCACAACCACTATAACGCAGAAGGGCAACCGACTCACAAAGAGCGCTATGTGGCCGAAGTCCATTATGACCCGATCGCAAAACTCGTGGCCCGCTTCGGAGCGGCCACACTGGTTCGGGCTTGAGGATCGTATGCGACTGAAAATTGTTGCCGGAGTGCTAGCGGTGCTCCTGTACATCCCCATGGGCCTCTTGGGTGCGGATTACATCGCCGGGGTCATGTTCTATGTGACGAACAAGCTCGTCCCTGAAGAAGTGTCCATAGACACCTGGCCGGATTCCTGGCGGGCGTATAGCGAAGAACCAACCCAACGAAAGCGGTTGCAACTCTCAGCCGGGATGGGCCTGTTCGCGCTATTTGGTCTTCCGCTCGTGCTCGTGCTGTCGGTGATGACCCGCGCGAGGTCGTTACACGGTGACGCGCGGTTTGCCAGCCCAGCGGAAATTGCCGGGGCGGGATTGTATGGAGTCAACGGGGTGATTGTTGGCAAGTACGGGCGGCGGTACTTGATCTATGGCGGTCAAGAATTTGTGCTCCTGGCTGCGCCGACACGATCGGGGAAAGGCGTCAGTATTGTTCTGCCGAATTTGCTCAACTTTAATGAGTCGGTGGTGGTGCTCGATATCAAAATGGAAAACTTCGCCTATACGTCCAAGTTTCGGCAGATGCACGGGCAGGAGGTATTTCTGTTTAACCCGTTTGGCACGGATAACCGAAGCCATCGATGGAATCCGCTCGATGCGGTGCATCGAGATCCTAATCTGCGCGTGGGAGAGATCCAGGCGATCGGGCATGTTCTCTATCCTGCCGAAAACGTCAAAGATGCGTTCTGGAATGAGTCGGCAAGAAATCTGTTTCTCGGTCTGTGTCTGTACCTCCTCGAATCGCCCACGCTGCCCTGTAGCTTGGGGGAATTACTGCGGCAAGCGTCCGGGAAGGGCCAACCCATCAAGGAGTATTTGCAAGGGCTCATGGCCAAGCGTGGTACGGGCGATCAGCGGTTGAGCGACGATTGTACCGGAGCCTTGCAACGGTTCTGTACGACAAGCGAGAACACGATGGCTGGTATCCTTGCGACGTTTACCGCTCCACTGACGATGTTCAGCAACCCCATTGTCGATGCGGCGACCAGCGCGACGGAGATTGACCTCAGCGCAGTGCGGAAGCGCCGCATGTCGATCTATGTTGGGATTCCGGCGAATCGTCTGAGCGATGCGGCGTTGTTGGTCAATCTCTTTTTCTCGCAACTGATCCATCACAACACGATCGATCTTCCCGCAACGAATCCCGCGTTGAAGTATCAATGCGTCTTGTTTCTCGATGAGTTTCCGTCAATCGGGCGAGTCGATATTCTGGCAAAAAGTGTCGGATTTATCGCGGGCTATAACATCCGGCTCTTTCCGATCATTCAAAGTGAGTCGCAATTGCAATCGATCTACGGCGAGAAGGATGCACGTACATTTATCACCAATCATAGTTGCCAAGTGATGTTCGCGCCTCGTGAGCAGCAGGACGCGAACGAGTATTCACACATGCTAGGGACCTATACCGCGAAAGCCGTTTCAACGGGTATGAGCCATCCGAGAACATGGGGCAATGGACGGCAGGCCTCAACCAGCTCCAATATCTCCGATCACGCGCGGCCACTCATGTTGCCGCAAGAATTGAAGGAGTTGGGGCCGACGCGCCAGATTATCAATCTCGTCAATACGAAACCCATTCTCTGCAACAAGGCCTTTTTCTACCTTGATCCCGTCTTTGTAAATCGCTTGAAATCTGCGAGTCCGTCTCTGGCAGCGTTAGGCCGTAAGCTCCCGACGCAGACTGAGTTAGAAACAGCCGCCCTTGTGCGTAAGGACCTCTCGGTACACATTCCCATCCTTGATGTGGATCTCCACAAGGCCAAGGTCGAGCGGCGCATTCGTCCATTGACTCCGAATGAACCGATTGATCTTGCCAGACTCACTATCGACTCAGGGCTGTTGCCCCCTGTGGTGCAACGTGACCCACCGAATGTCGAAGATGTGACACAGCTCGTCGATGCGTTTTTTTCTCAGTTGGAGTGGACAGAGCCGGACGTGCCGGCCGGCAGCGGGAATGTGCCTGCCGCGAACGGCCGTCAACTCCTCAACCGTGCGGCACAAGAGACGAGCGACCGTCTTGCAGAGACGGTCGATCCCACGGTTGAGAGCCGTGTGGCGGAATTAGCGTCGCCGCGCATCGCCTTTGATTTATCGGTATTGGAACGAGACAGTTGAGGAAAAGGGAGGATTCTATGAAGAGGAGTCGAGGTCACGGCGTGATCGTATGCCTCGCGAGTGCGTTGTTCTGTGCGTGTGCGCCGACGCCTGTTATTCCGTCTGGTGAGTCACGAGTTCCGGTGAACTCAGACGAAGTCATCAGCCAATATCGCGAACGAGTGAAGGGCGATCAGCGAGACCGAGTGGAGCGAAACGGGCTCGCGCGTCAAGTGGACGCGCTGACAAAGCAGATTCAGGAGTTGAAGGCCTACGTGACGCTCTTACAACTTCAGCAACAGGAATCGAACAAGGGCCGTCTGCGCCAGGTACGGAATGTCGGCGCCGGAAGTCCTCCATTGCTCAGTGAAGTCCCTGACAAGGCCACGGCGAACCAAAAGGAGACGCCGCTAGCCTTGGCTGTGCCTCCGATCGCAGCCGTGCGGAGTGATGTTCCTGTCCCGCCGATGATGCCGACCGAAGAGGGGCCAACCGACCGGGCGGACAGCGGCCAGGGGTCGCGAATCCGCACGGGTGGATCGGTCCCACGTCAGACTACCCGAGTCGTAGAGCTGGCCTCCCTCCAAAGCGTGGACCGTGCCGGAACACCTCCGGCAGCAATCCGCAGAGCGCCAGAAGAGGAGTTTCGTGAGCCGATGTCGGTCAAGCTGAGTGAGCGGGAAGAATTGGAACTCCACAACAGCACGGTGCTCTTCCGGGTCTCAGAAGGCAAAGGCCTCTCGGACTTTGTACCCACCGAATCAATGAAAGCGTATCTGACGAAAGCAATCATGCTCGGCCAATGTATTCAAGTGCGCGGGTACACCGATGGAGAGGAAGACGTCTGGTTTGAACGGAAGACCGCCCGTGACCGGGCGGAAAAAGTCAGACGGTACCTCATTGATCAGGGATTTGCGCCCATGAATATCGATGTCAAAGTGTTCCCGATCGGCGAACACATTGCCGACAATGCGACAGCCGAAGGACGGGCAAAGAATCGACGTGTAGAAATTGAATTTATGGATATTGAACCGGCGAGTGTATGGCCCCAATGGAAGAGTTAAAGGAGGATTGCCGATGAATGAATTGCTTGAGCGTGAGGGGATAGAGAAAGACAGCACGAAGGAGACGGTTCTCCCTCGGGAGGGTCAACGAGGAACTCTCAAGCCTGAACCGTTATTGAATCAAAGCGCGGAAGCCGCCGAATCATTACGGCGGCGCTTCCTTGAAGCCGACAACAAGTTTTACTTTCGTGGTGGCTCCGGTGCACCAGACCAAGTGGCGTTTTCCGATCACGGGAAACGCCTGACCACCGACCATGATGATCCTACCGTAATTCACGGCATGGTACTCCGGGCTCAAGAAAAAGGGTGGACGTCTCTCCGCGTGAAAGGATCGGATGAATTCAAAGCAGAGGCATGGATTCAAGCCACGATTGCGGGCATCGAGGTCGAAGGGTACAAACCGCGTGAGATCGACCGAGCGCGACTCGAGGAGCGCAAGGGAGAGACCCCAACGCGACAACCGGAGAACCGCTTTGAACAGGTCGGGCCTCGCGACCGTTCAACCAATCGGAGTGAAAAAGAGCCTGACTCGTTGACGGCTGCTCAGAATGTGGCGGTGGCCACACTTCACACGATCTTGCGCGAGCGCGGCGACTCGCCCGCCATGATCGCGGCGGCGATGGAGGAAGCCAAAGCGCGACTCCACGGCGAGCGTCTGGTTGTCGGCAAAGTCGTAGAACATGGGATTGATCATTACGATCATGACCCAAAGTCCGAGAAAAGTTATTTCGTGAGAGTGGCGACGGCAAAGGGCGAGAAAGAAATCTGGGGGGTGGATCTCGCCAGAGCGATTGAACGGAGCGATGCGAAAACGGGTGACGCGATAGCGCTCATTCAGCGAGCGCAAGAGCGTGTGACCGTCCAGGTCCCGATCAGAGATGAGGCCGGAGAACACGTAGGCACGTCGTTTCAACCCGCAAAGCGCAATATGTGGGAAGTCGTCAACTTACACACACTCGGAATCGGCGAGCGCGAAAAAGTCGCCGCTGCGGCGCGAGTGGCTACCCATGAGCCCGTCGTGCAGGTATTCGATCGCGGGGCGGCCCGTACTGATCTCGCCCCAGAGGCGGCGCGAACCCGTGAACAGGAGCGCACGAGAGACGGACGGTAATCGATGATGCAGGCCTTGACGTTGCCTCGTGTGGAGTTGTCAGACGGCGCGGTGGAAGCCATGAAGTGGCTCGGGCTGGTCCTGATGACGGCGGATCATGCCCAGAAGTACGGCACGATTCCCGCCGTGTCTGGGATCTATGAGGCGGGACGATTGGCCTTGCCGCTCTTTGGAATCGTGCTGGCCTACAACCTGGCTCGCGTCCGGAGCCAGGATCTGACGGTGTACGTCCGGGTCCTGACTCGTCTGCTCTTCTGCTGTGCGATCGCCTCGGTCCCGTTTATCGCATTAGGGGGGCTCGGGTTTGGGTGGTGGCCGCTCAACTGCATGGGAACGCTCGCCGTCGCGGTGAGCATCATGTATCTGATCGAGTCACGGCGACCGTTCTGGAAGACCAAAGCGGCGGTCGTGTTTCTCTTGGGTGGGGCCTTCGTTGAATTTTGGTGGCCGGGTGTCACGCTCTGCGTGGGTGCTTGGTTGTACTGGAAACAACCGACATGGGGAGCACTGCTACTGTGGCTGGCCGGGACAGCCAGTCTCACGCTGATCAACGGCAATTGGTGGGCCTGCGCGTCGTTTGCTGTCCTCGCTGGGATGGCCTCTTTCGTCAAGATCGAGATTCCGAGAGCATCACGGTTCTTCTATATCTATTACCCGGCACATCTTACCGTCCTCCTGTTGTTGGGGTTCAGGATTCAAAGCCATTCATGAAACAGTATCGTATCGGTCGAGATTCAGACACGGAGTTAATCCAGGTGGAGGTTGAGGAGCGAGGTACAGGCTATCGACTTCAGCATATCCCGTTTCATAGTAAAACGGGATTCGAGCTGGATTCCTCTAGGCCAGGTTCGGCGGATCTTGCCATTGCCATTGTGGCCGATTGGCTTCAGGAGCATCCGACTACGGAGTCGCTGAAAACCCAGTTCTGGGAATGCCTCGCGTTATCAGGGGATTTTCACGCTCGATTTCTCGCGCCGGTAGACGGGGAGACCTGTCTGATTCTCGGCAACGAGATCCAAGTATTTATGGCGGGGCGATCGCGATACATCATTGAGCGCGAGCCATCGATAGACATCATTACGTGTGACGGCTGCTGAGGAAGTCAGACCCCATGAGATTCAAGGTAACAATGCAACGTGTGTGTAGACAATCGGGAGGGGATGCCGCTGGCCCAGGTCCTCGAAGAGGGGATGAGGAGAAGAAGGGATCATCAGTGGTGGGCGAGAACGGCACGATACATTGCGTCCAGGATTCCCAAAGAGAAAGCAATCGTGACGAGCAAAAAGACTACCCCAATGACAAATACTGGGAGCTTGATAAAAAAGAATTCCAGCATCGCAGCCAAGAAGGAATAGAGCAATCGAAGGCCTGTCACAGCGCCGATTCCGGCACCAACGATCATACGGGACAGTTCAGTGACCACGAAGACTGCCACTCGGCTGGTTTGCACCAAGCCCCGCCCTGTTCTGGTCAAAGCATTGGTGATGTACGGCCGTAGACGATTCACGATCGAGGGCCGTGGGGCCGCGATGTATGGGACGACATCATGAGCGTCAATGACGTGAATGGTAAACGGGTTGGCTGGCGTCTTCATAAAACCTCCGAAAACATGTGGTGTTGGCTCTCTCGCTACACGTGGAGAGCTAACACTACGATGATGAGAAGGTACGCACCGATGTCCGACGTGTCGAGCGCAGACCGTGACGAGCACGTGCCGGGCTGTGCGGGCACAGCGGAGGCCACGGCGTGCTGCTCGAACGTGAGGCTATGGCGCAGAGATGCCAGCCAACCGGGATACGAGTGTCGTCGCATCAGCATCATGAATCGAGCATCGCTCCGTACAACTGACCTCAAGAATCAGTGTACTTAGTATAACAAATAGTCGGCGATTTCGGCTAGACAGAATGGACGAACAAGAAAGGACGACGGTATGAATGTTGAGGACACGCGGCGCGAAGCCTTCAGACAAGCCGATGCCATTCTCGCACTTGAGGGCATGGAGAAGCCGCCAGAGATGGACGGACTCCAGGAGGCCGTCATCGATGGTCGAATGTCGTTTGGTGTGGCTGTGAGCGTGACGATTCTTGAAGAACAGACCCGCTCGAGAAGACGCCAGTGAGTGAGCCCTACCGCGACCTCCAAACAGGCGTGCTCGTCAATAAGCTCGGGATCATGAGTGCCACGGATCTTGCGCGGGCGGAGTACAACATCACGAATCTGAGGATCGCGGAGTTGACCGTAACGCCCGTTGCCGGCACGTTTGATTTGGACCATCTCAAAGCGATTCACAAGCACCTATTTTCCGACGTCTACGAGTGGGCCGGACAAACACGAACGATGAATATCGTCAAGCCGGACCCTGAAGATCCCCGGTGGGTCAGCACGTTTGCTCCGGCGAAGACGATTCACGATGTGGCAACCTCGATTCGCGAGGGCCTGGCCGAATGGAAGAATTTGAAGGAGCTGAACCAGAAGGATTTTACAACCCTACTTGCCACAACGTATGTGACGTTGAACGACATGCACCCCTTTCCAGAGGGGAATGGTCGGAGCACGCAAACCCTGCTCGCACAACTGGCAGATGAGGCCAACTACACCGTGGACTATGCCAAGGTCAGACCGGACGAGTGGAATCGGGCGGCATCGAGAAGCACCCCACAACGACAGGCGGATGATCCGACTGTGACGAGAAAAGGCGACCCGACATTGATTCAAGACGTGTTTCGACGGATTGTGGAACCGCTCAAAGAGCGGGTGTCTCCTCACGATCGGGACCGCTGATAGCCTGGTCTTAGTCATGACTAAGGCCAGGACACCAGACCGGAGGAGCATGAGCCAGAACAGAAAGGGGGTGAGGAAATGACAATGAGAACGACGAAGGCCATTTTGTCCGCGTCGGCGCTGCTGTTGTTGGTGCAGACATCGATGACACCGCAAGCACAGGCACAAGTCTTAACAGGCGATACGCGCCTCGCATGCGAAGCCATGTTATGCCTAGCGGCGGGCTCCAATGCCCCCAGTGAATGTTCTGCAGCGTTGGCAAAGTATGCGGCGTTGCAGGCAAAGACCGCGCTACAAACGGCTGTCAATCAAAAGAACTTCCTGAAATTATGCCCCAAGCAGTAGTGCGCTCGGAGCATGGGAAACGGAACTACGCCGACGTGTGGTCCTTGCACGTCGGCGTAGCCCTGAGAAAGAGAGGCACGGTCGATGCGACGGTGCCTAAGTCATCAGCACGGCGTGTGCTGATGACAGTGAAGAAGTATGAGACTTGGGAATATGTTTGAAACTCGGCGTATTCGCCGGCGAAGGTTACGCAAAGAATCTTCACGGTGCGAAAACTCCACCCTGTTCGATACAGTATGCAGGCCGTACAGTTTCACATGGGTATCATCCGCCTAACCATCGAAACGGAAGTCCTGCACTACCGCGCCAGGATTTCCAGAATCTCCTCCAGCGGGCGAATGGTGCCCAACAGCAAGGGATCCCCGAACCGCTTGTTGTGCCGATTCTCTTTCACCTTCAATAGCCCAATCACAAGATTATTAAAGTCGTCCAGCTTAGCTGTCTCGAAATAGGTGATAAAGTCTAGATCGTCCAAGCCGCTAGAATGATAGAGTTTGCGCTTGACGGTCTTAAGGTAACCCACCGTTGGATCCGTATGCTCCTTCATCATCGCGGTTCGTTCATCTTGTGACATGAGCCACCAGTCGGCATCTTTTCGGATTGGGACAACCACCACATACGGACTGCCCTGGGGCGGAGGGGTCTTCAGCTCGGCCTTCATGTCCTCAGGAAAGTTCGGCACATAATTCAGCGCCTTGGTGATCCCGTTGAACGTGTCGGTGTTCTTCAGAGCTTTCCCGAAAGTCGTACCCATAAAGTCCAGCAGAAAATTCTGGTTGTGTAGCATCTCTTTGGAATGGACCCTGAGGAAAAAGTCCGCCTTCTCGGACAGGCCACGCAGCAAGTGAGCATCAACAGTAATCTTGTCTGAATGCTGCTGAAACACCTTCTTCACTTCGGATACAGCAATGGCTTTCGCTTGCTTATCCAATTGCCCCCATTGATCCCCGACCTTGAAGACGGCAAAGGTAGCATATACTCCAGGATCCTTTAAGAGCTTCTCTCGATCCACCTCAGCACCGGCAACTTGTGCGAAAATGACCATAAATCCTAAGACGGCGAAGAACAATCTGTTTCGCATTCGTTTCTCCTTCTAATCGATGTGAAGAGCTGCATGGTACCTGTCGCGGTACCACCCTTTGTAAAATTGTAGACCCTGCTCATCACGTCTCGTTCACGAAAAGATCACGAATCGATCACGACCCTGCTCTATGATCCGTTACTTTCCTTCATTCAGCAGTAGGCAGGTTGCCGTCCCGGTTGGCCTCACCGTAGACTGAGGAGGGGCTAGAAACTCAGGAAGGACCCGGCGTTCGATCCAGATTCATTAGGAAGAGGTGGAAAGGCAGAAGGCAATCGTGGTCCCGACCTTCACCGAACTGTCGACTTCGACCCAGCTCCCGTGTAGTTCTAGAATTCTCTTGGTAATGGCGAGACCAAGGCCCGCACCCTCTGATCGTTGATGCCGCCCAACACGATAGAATCGATCGAAGATGTATGGCAGGTCCTGCTCTGGGATGCCGCAGCCAGTATCCGTAATCCTCACAAGGACCTGGTGCTCCTGCTGGCTCAGAGCTAGGGTGACCGTGCCTCCCGAGGGGGTGTACCGGAGGGCATTTTCGATCAGGTTTTCTAGCACGCGCTCGATGAGTCCGATATCTCCCCACACGAAGGGAAGATCAGCATGGAACTGAGTGTGTAGTTCGACCTGCTTTTGTTTCGCAATGAGTTGGAATTTCTGAGCCACATCCTGAACGAGTTCTGCCAGAGAGAACATCTCGCAATGAACCTGGGTCTCGTGTGAATCCAGCGTAGCCAATTCAAACAGTTCACCCACGAGTCGCCTCAATCGCTCACTTTGCCTAAGGGCAATGTCTAAGAAACTCCGCTGCTCCTCCGCACTCAGCGTGCCCTCCTTGATCAGGAGGGTTTCAAGATATCCGTGAAGCGACGCAAGGGGCGTGCGCAGATCGTGCGATACATTGGCGACCAATTCACGGCGGAGGGTATCCGTATGCTTAAGGGTCGTCATTTGCTGCAGGATCCGCTGCGCCATCAAATTGAACGTCCCCCCGAGCTGGTCGATCTCGTCGCGGTTCCGACTGGGAAGCGCGATGGACAGGGTCGCCTGCATCTGCTCAGAAAAATCGCTTTTTGCGAATGACTCTACAGTGGAAGCAAGTTGCCCCACTCGGCGGGTCAGCCAGTTAAACAGCAACAACCCCGCGAGAAGAGCAAACAACAATCCCGTCAGTGCTGCCCAGAGGCCTAATCGCAGGATGTAACTACCTTGTAGCATAGTGACAGCCGAGTCATATTCCTCCCCTCCAAGCACAATATAGAGATATCCTTCTGGATCACCGTGCAACGGAAAAGGAGAAACGGAGAACACCTTTTGCCTGGTGACATCACGCGGATCGTCGCCGACGATGGGAAAAGCGTCCGTTTCCCTCAGAAATCTATGCACAGGTTCTAGCGAGATCTTCGAGCGTTTTACTTTTTCGGGCGGGGCTGAGAACGTCAGAATGGTTCCCTTCGAATCGAGCAGATAGATCTCGATGTTGGGATTGACGACCATGAGTACATGGAACAATTCTTTCAGAGCGTACGGGTTGACCTCCCCTTGAATCGACAGAAGCCTGTCCGCCACCAAATTCTTCGCAATCGCACGGTTGAGTTTCTGGTTCACCTCCTGCAGATACATCCGTGTCGTAAAGAGTGTGAGGAAGATGTATAGGACCCCGATCGAACAAAAGAGTATGAGAAGGACAGCCGCAAACTTTCCATATAACGTCCTCAGCATCGACTAGCCCCTTCGTTCGACATCCTCGACGTCGCGAAACTTATAGCCAATGCCCCAAACAGTCAGAATATAGTCCGGGCGGGCCGGATCTTGCTCAATCTTTGCCCTGAGCCGGTTGATATGGGAGTTGACGGTATGCTCGTACCCGTCATGCCCATAGCCCCACACTGAGTCGAGGAGTTGGGCGCGCGTGTAGACTCGGCCAGGGTGGACAGCGAAATGGACAAGCAGATCGAATTCTTTTGCAGTGAGGTCCTTCGCGTTACCTCTCAGGGTCACGGTTCTCTTTTCGACATTAACCTGGAGATCCCCCGCGATAATAGTGTTTGCCATTTTCGGGAGGCGTTCGCTCGCAAAGGCTTCAGCCCGCCGGAATAGCGCCTTGACCCGGGCCAACAGCTCCCGAATACTGAATGGTTTCGTCAAGTAGTCGTCGGCTCCTACCTCTAATCCAAGCACCCTATCCAGTTCAGAGGACTTCGCCGTCAACATCAGGATGGGGGTATAGGTCGACTTGGCCCGTATGCGTCGGCATAACTCCAATCCTTCCATTCCCGGAAGCATCACATCAAGGATCATCAGATCGTACGACGTCAATAGCGCTTCCCTGAGACCTTCGACTCCATCATGAGCGATCTTCACCGTGTAGCCCAGATCATGAAGATGGAGCTCCACGAGACGGGCGATATCTCGATCATCCTCAATCACAAGTATGTTTCGGACCATACACGTCCCCATGATTCCTGATGAGGGGTCTCCGATTCTGTAGCACGAGGCATGTCACGAAAGCATCACGGAGTCTGGATTAGCTAAAAATGTCGCCCAATGTTACTTTCACCATCTCTTATGTATCCATAGCCCCCCGTGTTACTGAGACGGGGAGCTTTCCCGCCCGTCCGGCTGGCGCCGGATCGGGCGGCATACGCCCTGCTTATGATCTCAACGCATCTTCTGAATCGGGATGGTGGGCTGCTGCCGGGTTGAAAGACAGCGAGTTAGGCGTGTGAATGAAACCGGGAGCAGCCAGATAGCGGTCGGTCGTGGACTTCTGGTTTGGGTCGGATACCGATGGTCGAAGAACGGCCAAGTGCGGAAGTTCGGCACCGAGATCGCACCGCCATAAAGCGGTCCTCCGCCCTGTCGCATTAACGTGGAAGTGAGCGGCCTGCGCGGCTTTTCGCGCAGGTACGCTCGATTGCCGGGTTGGGTTCGTCCTCATGGCGAGCACGCTCATGATTTCTCAGCCAATACTTCACGAGTGTGCCCCATGATGCGGCCGGTAAGGCTGAATAGGTCTTTGGCGCTGATCTGAAAATGTTCGGAGAGCGCAAATATCTCTTCGGCGTGACTTTCTTTACCGAATCCTGGGTCGGGATACCGGCCGGCCCAGCGGACAAAGTGGGAAAGCGCCTTCAATATTGCTTCGTCCCTGGAACTCAAGCCAGCAACGAATCCCGCCAACTTTTCGAGGCTATGGTGGCGGTGTTCTTTTTCTTCGGCCTGATATGAGGCAACACCCTTCTTGATGATTAGCATTGCCTTGAGGCATATCTCAAGGCTGTAGCCGACCAGCATTAGGGCAACCGCGTGATACTGGCAGTGCGATACACCTCGGATGTTCGGAGGCATGGGATCGAGGTTCGGGTTGCCCTGTATCAATACGCGAGCCGCTTCGGCCATAGCATGCGCGTGCGACAGCCAAAGCACAGGAGACTTCAAGTCTTCGCTCGTTGGGCCGGCTTCAAGATCGACGGTGTAGCCAGCTACCGTTTGAGCCATTGCCCATTTGTGCCACGCAAGCACTCCATACCCGAGAGGATCTTTCTCGAATCCGTCTTTACTCGGGAGCAGCATATTTAGTGGTGTCACGTGCAATTCCCTGTTGAGGCCGAACGTTTGCGTTAACCGGCGCTCCGACAAGGCGCGTCCGTGTTGAACGCATTGTTAGAGGCTTCTCGCTGAAGTTTACCAGTGCTCTTTAGCTATGGAATGTTGCCGTTATTCCAGATGACCAGATACTGTTGCGAGATCAGCTCAGTAACTTGCTCAAGCTTCAACACTGGAAAGCTACAGGGAGTCTTGTTGAATGACGCATTGAAGAGCGCCTCTAAACTATTGCCGTGGGTGTCAAAGCTGGAAATTCTGTAGACGAAGTATAAGTAGCTGAGGCGATTTCCATGGATATTCATGAGCGTCGCAATCATGCTGTTCAGATCAAGCGGACGGCTTAACGATCGCCACGTCGGATCTGCAGGCTCTAGCTGATTCTTGTTTGGTAGCCAATTGTCGTTGTACAACTTTGCGTACTGAATCTTGAATCCATTTACGCACTCATCAAATCTCGCCTGCGACTTTGTATGGTCATCGTATATGTAGAGAAGCTTGAAATAGTTCTCGATAAGGGAACGAACGAGGATGTGCGACATTATTCGTTCATCAATGTTCGTGCCGATGTTCTTAAAGCTCTGTTCAATCGTTCCCGCGAATGAAGAAGGCATCCCTCGGGTGCCTAGAAACGTAGGCCTTAATCTGTGGCATCTCGATCTGCAACTGTTGAAAACAGTGCGCCACTATCCCTCCTTGAAGCCTATAACACTGTTTAGGCGGATCCATATAATAAGAACCGGATCTGCCATTTTCTATTCACGTAACACACAGTCAATGATCGTGAACAATATCCCATCATCGACGGCGGTGCAATGAGTGACGGCCCATCGACGATGTATCACGGGCTCTTATACGGATCGGCGTAAGCCCCCCCCCTTCTGGTAGCGGTCGGTCGTGTCCTTCTGCTTTGGGTCGAAGACTACCATCGCCAAGTGCGGAAGTTCGGTGCAGAGATCGCACAGCCATAAAGCGATCCTCAGCTCTGTCGCATTAACACTCCGGTTCAGCGGCGGCCTATGCCGTCCGCTGCAACCGGTTGTTCTGCCGTTCGCTCGATACATCACGTGGATTGCTGGTCGTGCCAGTCTTCCGGAACTAGCGCCGGCGGTTTTGTCCAAGGCTGTTCCACCAAGGCTTCTTGGAACCACTCGTCACGAAGGTTCGCGTGCTCGGTGACGATCAACTGAAAACCGGGGACATCCTCCTGGGTGAACTTCAGCAATAGCTCGAACAGTCGGCGCACCGCATTGAGGTCTGCGTCGGCTTCGGTCTTCTGCACCGAGCCATCGGCGTCCTTGTAGACCTGTTCAGACGGAAAGTAGACCTGGGTCGGCTGGTCGATCAGCAGGAAGCGAGGGATCGGGCGGTTGTTCTGTGCCGCGAACAGATGCAGGGCGAGCAGTGCTGACAGGTGGTAGGCCAGATGGTTCTCGCCACCCCCGGTCCGTCCCATCGGGACCGGACGTTCGGGGCGATCGAAGATGATGGTCAACTGCGGTAGGTTGAGTCGCGCAGGGTAGGGGCTGAACTCGGCATCGAACTTCTCGATGTACCGCGACACATGTGCAGAGATGTTGTTGAGGATCGAGGCCAGGCGTTCGTTGCTGTCATCCGTGCCAATCTGCTCCTCAAGATGCTTAACCTTGTTGTTGAGGCGGCGATTCTCCGCTTCCAGCCTAGCAAGATCTTCGTCCGGGAGGAGCGTCTCCAGGAACAAACTGATGCGACCAACCACGCGCGCAGCCGCGTTATTGAGGGTACCCATCTGAGCAATGACCTCGTTGGCCGAGATCGCCGCAGATAGCTCCGCCCCCTTCTGCTTGATGGCGCCTGCGATCCCGTCCGCTTTGGAGGCCAGTTCGGTCAGGTAGGCTTCGAGTTTGGGGCGCTGGCCGGTGGCGATGCGCAATTCCCTATCGAGCGATTCCAACTCGTTGAGCAGGACCGCGGCAACCGGGGATTCCAGCGCGAGGTTCCGCTCGCTGAACGGCCATTGCCATTCGCCGCTGTCGGGGTTCCTCGGGAGAGCCTTGATCGAGGCGAGCCGGTCTATCTGTTCGGCGGCCTCGCTTTCGTAGCCGCCCGCCCGCTTAGCAAACTGTCGCGCCGCGTCGATCCTGGTCTGGGCGTCGCGTCGATCCTGGCGCAACTGGCTTAGCTCGTCCTCTAGAAGCGAAATCCGGCTACCGTCGTCGTCGGGCACCGTTTCGGGCTTCCACAACAGTGCCGACCTCAATGCGTCGATGATCCCGTCGGCGTTCGGGTGCCCGTCGATGTTGCTGATGACACCGACCGTCCTGGCTTCCGAGAAGAGGCGGATAGCCTGCTCGTGCGACGTGTCAACAGCGTCTCGCGCCTGCTCCAACTGCTTGCTGTTGATCCTCAGATCCCGCTGCGCCGTGCGCAGCTGGGATTCCAGTTCGTAGCGGTCGTGGGAGGAGACGCCGAACAGAATCGGCAGCGTATCGCGGATAGCCTGCGGCTGGAACTGCTCGTTCTGGCGGTAGAAGAGCTGATCCTTGTTGGCGACCAGCCCCTGCTTCTGGAACAGATAGTAGAACGTGTGCTTGACGTTCGCGTCGTAGCTGTCGCGGCTGTGTTCGAGCGCGACATTGGTGCGGTTCTCGGGAATGCCGAGTAGGCGCGACAGCAATTCGACGATGCTGTCGTCGTCGGTGTTAACCGCCAAGTCCTTGAACTCGGGCGCCTGCAAATGGGTACCCCGTCGCAGCATCGCTGTGCTGCAACTGACGCCGCCGCCGGGCGGGGTCGGCTTGGCGACCAGCACTTGTTCCTTCTCGAACTGATAGATCACGGCGAACCAGACCACCTTGTCGCGAATGACGCCTTCGGGAACGTTGAACGAGGAGCGTCCCATGCAGTATTCGATGATCTCGGAGAGCGCAGACTTGCCGGTGGAAGAGCGGCCGGTGATGACGTTGAGCCCGTCCACCTTGAACAGGAGATCTCGGCGCTGACCGTCGTGGCTATAGATGTGAATGGATCTGATCTTCATGGACGAATCCCGAAAGTTGAGTAAACAGTCGCCCGGTCAGCGATACGTGCGAATTCCCTTCCTAAGATACGCGACACCTTCTGGCAGGAGACGGTCTCGTGGGTTCCACCGACGGTCTTGCGCACCTTGTCGGGTACGGTCTGGATGCGACCATCGTCCGCGACCGCGATGCAGCCCCTTTCCATCAGCAGGCCGAACCCCTCGAAGGCATAGGGCAGCATCCGCGTAACCCGGTTGGCGAAGCCCACCATGACCTGCTGGTTCTTCTCCGTGATCTTGAGCAGGTAGCTGCGGGGACTGCGAGCGATCACATCGCGCGAATCCTTGTGCAGGCACAAGGGGAGCACCAGCAGCGACAAAGAGAAGGGCATGCCACGGGCGTCTTGTTCCTCGAAGCCATGGAGGGCGCGGAACAGGACCAGTCCGCAGAAGGCGGGGTTGAACAGGTTCCGAATTTCGAAGGGGCGCTGGTTCCAGCGCTTCACGGGGCCACCCCCAGCACCTTGCCGAGGCGGTCGAGGAACTTGGGATGCCAATAGACCCTGGGTTCGGGCGTGGCATCGGCCAAGATGTGGAAGCTACCGCGAAGGACATAGGGCTCAGTCACCCGCGCGCGGATGCGTAGGGATTCGATCTTCGCAGTCTCGAACTCCGCCCAGTTATAGAGGGTTGCGCCGGCCTCGCGAAGCGCGTCCTCGGCGCTGTCGTCCTTCAACTCCTCGAAGGCGAGATCCTTGTAGCGGTTCCACTCGTCGGCGAGACGATCTTCGTACTCCTCGACCTCTCCCGACACCAGCAGGTTCTCGCGCGCCCAAGCCGATCGCTGCTCAAACGCCCGATAGTAGTCCAGGACAGCGCTCCTGATCCGGCTGGAAGAAATGCCGATCTCGCGCAGTTGCGTCACAAACAGGCGCGGATCAGCCTCGCTGTCGATCTCGTCGGCGGGCTCCCTTCCGCGGAAGGTGATGGGGAGGTTGTCCGTCTTGTATTCTTCGGCGAAATTGGAAAGTCTGTCCGAGACCTCGTAGCCGAAGATTCCTTCCGGCCTCGCGCCAGTCAACTGCTTGATCACGGCATCATTCCACCAGCCTTCCAGCCGCTCGAACACGAACTCGCGGTGCTCGCGCCGGATGCTTCGCATGTGCTTGTCCCTGATGATCGACGGGATATCGCCGATACGCGGGCTGCCGTCGAGGATGAGGATGCGTTCGAGGAAATCCTGCTTCTCGGGATCACTCAGTTCGTTGAACGCCGAGGCGATCCGCGCGATGAGTTGCGACACGGACTCGGCGAGCGCGGCATTGGCCAGTTCAGTCAGTGTTGCCACATCGTCGGAAGCGACGGGCTTTTTGGGGAGGAGACGCGCAAGGAACGAAGCCGTCGATACCTCGCCCGTGGTGAATAGGAAGAACCGCAGGTTCGATGCGGCACGGCCGTCGCGTTTGTACCGCGCCAGCCAGATGTTGACGGACTTCCAGAAGTCGATCGACAAGTCGGTCAGTCTATCGCCGACTGCTTTGTGCTTGAGTGAGGCTAGGGACTTGCCGCCGTCGCCGTCGATGAAATCGAGGTCGTCGTCCTTTTCCAAAAAGACGGCGGTGTCCTCCGACAACTGCAACATATGGAGCAGGGCGAGACGCGCCTGATAGATATATCCCAGGCCTTGCTCGCCGGCTGAGTACTTGTCGGTGGTCGGGGCTGTCATCGGTCCGATGGACACCTAATTGCTGTTACCAGTGGTCCCGCGGCTGCTCAGATCGAAGTATGGAGAACATCGTCCTTCACACACTCGAACCATACGGCGTCGCCAACGCTGCCTTCCTGCGGCATAACTATGTTTAAGCCAATCCGCACAAGAGCCGGATTTGCCATTTTCTGTCCGTATAACGCCACTACTGTTCGCGAACAATACGCCATAATCGATACTTGTTCAATGAGTTGAGACAGTGGGAGCATTTATCACGGGTTCTTACGCGGATCGGCATAAGCCCTCCCTTCTTATAGCGGTTAGTCGTGTACTTCGGCTAAGCGTCGGATTCCGACGGTCGCAGAACGGCCAGAATCGGTCGGTCGCCACTGTCTGGTTCAAGGCAATCCAGTGCATCGGGCCAAACACCGAGCAGAGTGGCCCCAACCGCATGGACCGTAACGCAGCCGCGACGGACGCGAACGCCAAGGCAGCTAAGCACTGCAAAGCACCTGGAGTGGAACCTCGTAGGTATCGCTTAGGTATCGCTCCGTGACGGCCAACAGCGTAAGTTGACTTCTTGTGGCTGCGGCGATCGACAAGCCGGGTTGAACTACAGCGACTCGCAGCTTGACCTCACTCCTTCTACTCATGTCGCGTATCCGAATGAGGGAGGCTACATTTCCTCGCTCAAAACGCGAGGAGCGTCCCTTCGACGTTCGCATGGCATCCCTCTTCAGAAGATGCGTGAAGAGCTCGATGCGTCGCTCGTGATTAGTAAGCCAGCAAATGCTCCGCTGAGCTTGGCCGCAAACTACATAGAGGTCATCCACACGCCCACCTGGTTCACCTAGAGCATACTTGCAGTGGTAAAACTCCACTTCGATAGTGCTGCGGTCTCCTTCTGCCTGTAGCCGCACAGCGACGACGTCCGCTGCCTCACCTGCACCGTCGTCGTCAAAGATGACCTCATACGTGGAGTCGTTTTGCAACTGTTCAATGAGTCTGTACTGCACTGTCTCATTTTCTCGTGCCTCTCCCTGCGACTCCTTCTTGATGTTCACACCGGTCCAGTCGATGGCTGTCAGACGACCGGTCGAATACGGCGATAGCGTGGTTGAGGGTAGTTCAACATATTCGCATCCTTCCAGTGAGGACCCGTCAGCGAACCAGACTACTGGAGGGAATTCGGTAAAGAACTCCGCCAATGGTTCTACAGTTTCACCTCGACGAATATCCAGTTGGTGCCTGCCGCCTTGAGTGAACTTGAAATCAATGCTGTTATTGGTCCCGAGTAGTTCGAGTCGTAAGAAGCGCTCCCATCCGTCAGAGAAAACTCTCAGAGTAATCGGATCGTCGTCAGACCGAGGGCAGACCTCGATATCGACATTTGTGAGGAGTTCTTCCGTTACTCCTGAGGCCAGGAAATGCGTAGCATGTTCAGGTCGGGTGAGCAGTTCGATCGGCCATTCAGCGGCAATGGCTACCTTGTGCGGGACCGAACCGATCGCTACCGGCTTGAGAGTGCCCGACAGCACGGCATCTGGGTCTATCGTTTCATCGATCAGCTTCTGGCCAATGCCCTTTGCCCAGGCTGAAAAGGTATCGACGCGAAGCCTCAGGTTTGACCAAACTCGACCGCGCTTCGCAGCCCCCACTGACGAACGCTGGCCACGTTCAAAGCCTTGGCCTGCCAGAACGGCCTTCGTTGCGCCTTGCCGGGCTGCCTGTCCGATGCGAGCCTCAACATCCGACCCCATTCGTGCGGTGAACCGTACCTGGCGTCCCAGATGTTCATTCAGTCCAACGTTGTTGAGAACCAGTCTCTTTATGCCGTGGAAGCAGCGAAAGAGATCCGGCGCAATCAATAGCTCAACGTCACTTCCACAGATGGCCTTTGCAAGCTCCTTGTATGAGCCGTTAATGTTGGAGCCATGAAGATAGAGCAGGTGACGCTCCCGGTCCCACACAGCGATGAGTAGTTCCCAGCCCATCTCCCGAATCGATTCGACATCGCTCCAACGCACGTCTTGCTCCGTAGCGGCAAGCACCACGAGCGCGTTCTCTTGGTTATTGAGACTGTGGTAGAGTTTGTCTCGCGAGGTTAAACCACGGAACCCCTTCCTAAAGCTCCTAGGCCTCCAGTTGACGCAGTGCGTCTTATAAACGACCATGCTCGCTGCAGGACGAAGGTCCTTGAGCGGAACCTCGCTGAGGAAGTTTTCAAACCCGCGAAAGAACTCCTGTGATGCTACCTCCTGGTGGATGGCGGCCGAGCTCAGCGCTGGAAGTAAGACGTTCCAATCCGGGTCTTGCGCGTAGAGGGTTCGAAGCTCGTCAGTTACATCAATGAGCGCAGTATTGGCGATGAATACCGGATCACCTAAGTCGGAACGAGAGCGAGTGAACCGGCCTGCCAACTGCAGCGTGACCGCAAGGCTCTTACGGATGTCATGGAAGGCAGCGATCTTTAGCTCTGGAAGATCGAAGCCTTCGCCAAGCATGTCTACGCATACGACCACGCGTGCTGCACCCGAGAACAGTTTCCGTTTGGCTTCTTCTCGCTCTCTAACTGGCATCGAAGAGTGAATTGCTACGGTTTCATGGCGACTGAACGAGCGATACAGCGAGAGGATTGACGCAGCACGTGGCACGCTATCAACGCGCGCCATGACGATGTGTTTGCCGGTGACATCCTCATCAAGCTCGTCGAGCGCTGACTCAGCAATCTTTCTATCACCTCGCGCGGCATCAAACTCATGGACTTGCCGGAACCTGATAGGTCGAAAGTAACCCTCCTCTTGCGCCTTGCGTAGCGGATACACAAAAACCAACTTTCCGTCTACCTTCTGTCCGTCTTCTCGGAATGGCGTTGCCGTGAACTGTACGACTAACTTGTCCTCGAAGTGTTGGCGGAAAGTCTTCCAAGTTGTCGCTTCGGCGTGATGTGCCTCGTCGATGAAGAGATGGCTGCAGAACTCAGCCATTCGTGCCTGCACCTCTGCGTTGCATCCCCCGACGAGAGCGCTGGACGTCACAATTACGTTGCACTGGGAGAAGAACGTCTCTACCTCCCCGGTTGTCTTTGGACGTGACAGTAGCGTCCCGACCACCGGACAACGCGCCTCGGAAGCCAGGACACCACTGGTGGGGAACTTGAGAACACCTAGGGTCTCAAACTTGCTGGCGATTTGTGTCCGCAGGGCATCTGTCGGAACAACTACTAGCACCCGGTGGCAGAGCGCGGAGGTCAGGATCGACAGCATCGTTTCCGTCTTGCCTGTGCCAGTGGGCATGACGACGGTGGCGGTTTCTCTACTGATGGCCCAGTGAGCATGAATGGCATGTAATGCACCAATTTGCGGCCGACGCAGCCCGAGGACGCCTCGGTCCGCATCCTCTTCTACAAACCGAAAGGCACTTCGCCAGGACTCTTGTGCAGCCGCCGCAAGCTGGCTCGGAAGCGGGCGTTCATCCCGCAGCTGTGGGTGGTGCAGCCAGAAGCCGTCGGTGAGGTCCAGGTTGTCAACCAGGACCGAGTCGTACTGTGCAATAAGTACGGGTTCACCTCGGTTAAAGGCAGCCGACTTTGGCTTTCCTGAAAGGAGATACGCGAGCGTCTGGTCGGCTTCGTCTTGGAGAAGGTGACCAGGATTCTTCTCACGAGTGTATCGGACTGCCTTGCATTGCACTTCCCGCGCTGGCAGAAGCAACTGTCGAATGTGACCGAGATTGGCAACCTTCGCGTCAAGCGCCCATACCGCCGGTAGTTTGACCTGCAATCGATACTTCCTGGCTTAGCCCTCAAGGGCTTGTAGTTGTTCGGAGAGGCAAGTCTGCTTCGGGTGACACTAGGCTAGGAAAGAGGCCACATCTTAGCTAGTGTGCGCCAAGTTACCTCAGAATGAGTTTGTCAAACACGCCTTGGATACGTGCGAGATGTGTAAGCTCATCCCGCATGCTCCGCTGGCCGGCTGCTATACATGCCTTGTGACGTCCATGCGTTGGTGCAGGACACGCACGATCCGAATCCCGTTGTCCTTGGGTATGTAGAATACCATGTGGGATTGATACTCAAACCGCCGCAACCCCGGCGCGAGTTCATCGGCCTTGCGCCCATGCGTCGGCTGTTCCGCAAGCATCCGGAACCGCTCATGCAAGCCCAAGAGATAGACCCGCGCCTGTTCCAGTCCGAAATGAAGGATCGTGTATTCATAGATGCCATCGAGATCGGCGACGGCTTTCGACGAGAGGCTATAGACGGCCATTCGTCCTCAGCCGCGTTTCCACTCCCTCCATGATTTGCGGCACGGTTCGGTCGCTGACGCCACTGTCCAACCCTTCCTGAATGGCTTCCTTCAGTGACTGAAATTTGGCACTGTCTTGATCGCGCCGGATCAGATCACGGATATATTCGCTGTCGTTCGTGAAGCTGCCGCGCTCGATCTGGGCTTTGATCCACTGATCCTGCTGTTCCGTGACGGTAATGGTCTTTCGTGTGGTTCCCATGTTGCGACCTCCACTATGTTCATACTATTGGTGTACTTTACCACTCTTTCGCCCACGCTGGAAGCTCTTGTTTTATGACCCGCCCAGGCGCGGGGCAGAGGCGACCCCTACTGGACGAGCGTCGCAACTCTTTCGTGTGAAATGCCAGTCTTCACTAATATATGTGTAGGGCCTCGCAATCAGCTAAAGCCGATGGCCTCCCGTCAACAGGCCTGCGGCCTAACCTCGTCGCTGAGCGTCTGCTTTCTCATCTTTCCAACTACCGCTTTGGGTCGAGACTGTGTGAAAACGCGAAAAGAATTGGCGTCAAAAAAAATCGACCTCTCAGAATGACCTGTATTCGATTATTTCGAGCCGGGTAAGGGTCTGAGGAC
>LNFM01003099.1_pt1 | contig 76850 bp, 72 predicted proteins | sample 596031 | NCBI WGS metagenome assembly LNFM01 (sample SAMN04254537, study PRJNA301005) | activated carbon metagenome | isolation source: dual media filters at the Ann Arbor, Michigan drinking water treatment plant | place: USA: Ann Arbor
GGCCTCGTCGCCGTCTGGACCATGAACGGCTTCACCGTCCTCAACGCCGGCGTCACCGGATCCGTCGATCTAACCTGGGTGATCGTGGGATAAGCAACACGTTGCGGTGTCTTGGCGGTGTGTCAGTGAATCGCTCACCCGCCGGGGCTGGTGAACATGATGCCGCGCATATCATCCGTGATCTGGATGCCGAACCGGTCCAGCAAAAGCTGATTTTGGATCAGTTCGAAGCCGGGTAGTTCCAGCGTGACGTCGATCTCTTGGCTGAGATCTCGTCCCGTGGCGCTGTTGATTATGATGTTCTGGAACGTCCCTTCGGTGACGTTATGGACGAGCGCGGTGACGCCATCTGCGTCATCAATCACGATGCCGCCGCCGTTCTCCAGGCCGCCGAGGCCCAACGCCTCAAGCTCTGCTGGCGTCATCGCGTTGATGTTCTGACCGATGTCGCCGACGGTTTCTTCGATGAACGTGCCGAGGTCGGTCCACGTCAAAGTCGTGGTAAGCGCCGGGACGCCGTTCACATAGGTGGTGACGACCGCGCCGAAATTGATCTCGATGCCGCCAATGTCCAAGCCGCCACGATGGTCGGCCATGTCGCCCTCTTCCATCACTTCTATGCCTTCGCCCCAGCCGCTCTCGTCCGCCCAGGCTTGGCCGGAGAGCGCCGCGAACGCGGCGACGGAGAGGAGGGCGCATCGAAACGTGCGGCTCATGGCATCGCCGTCGCTGGCGTAATTTGATACATCTCGCGGAACTCGCGGGTGAGGTCCGCAGGCGATACTGGGCCACGCACGTCGTCCAACGGAGCGACTGCCCACGGGCGCCACTCGGCGGCGCGGTTATAGGCGGGCGCGGGCCATCCTTCCGGCGCTTCGCGCACCGCCAGCACAACGCCGTTCCAGACCTGCATGAATTCTTCGTGGGTGTAAATCTGCAAACCAAAGGTCGGATCGCCAACCAAGACACGTTCAGCGTCGACACCCTTAACAACAACGAAGTGCCGGTAATTGTCGTGCGTGATTAGCGCGATCGCCGGCACGCCCAAGGTCGCGAGCCGGTCCAGCGGCATGCGCAGACCATCAGCGCGAAAGCCCCGCGTCTCTAGAAACGCTCGCATGTCGAGCATGGAGAAACCGACGGCGCGGATGCGCTCCTGGTCGCCGCGCGCGAACATGTGCTCGAACACTTCGGCCTCGGTAACGCGGACGCCATAGTGGAAGCGGAGCAGGGTGGCGACGGCGGCGGAGCCGCAGCTGTAGTCGTATTGCTGTCGCACGACCGTTCGGAACGGGATGTCGCGCCAGCTTGTAACTGAAACCGTAAATGAGCCGCCTGCCTCACCATGCGTGCGCACCTGCGCATCGCTGGGGCTCGCGGCCGAGATCCATGCCGCGAACGCTGCGGCAGGGAGAACGCCGCTCCGCTTGAAGCGGAACGGCGCAAGACGAAGTTGGCTACGACGGCCGCTGGTCATGGACCAGGCGCCGGCGTCGGGGCCGGTGGCGCCAGCACGACAGAAACGTTCATGCTGGACTGAAGGTTATTGTTGTGACCGGTGTTGATCACGAAGTTACCCATCCCGCTATAACCAGCGAACGCGTTCGAACCGATGTTCACTTGGCCAGAACTGACCACATCGCCCGAAACCGTGTTGCCGTTGTTAATCGCCGTCAGCGTGCCTTCGGTAATCACTGTGACATCGACGCCTGTGCCCCCTGCCAAAGCGTCCATATCTTCCATGCTCAAAAGCTCCGGCTCGCCGGCGTCAGCCTGCTGAACCAAAGCGGAGGAGGGCAGCTCCTCGGCGGTTGCAAAACTGGCGCTAGCCAGCCCTGCAGCAAGGATCGTTCCCCTCAAAATTTTGGTCACGCTCTGCATTGGATGCGCGCCTTTTCTCTTGGTTACGCTGGGACGCCGGGCCGGCAGAAAATCCACCGGCCCGGGTCTTTCAGCTTACGGTGTGCCGTTGCCGAACGTGATGTTGGCGTTGGCGCCGACGGCAGTTGCCGCCTGGTTAGCCGAGCCAATACCGCTGTTCATGCTGGCCGTGTTGATACCACCGAAGTTGGCCATCGCGCCGTTGTCGATCGCGATCGACCCGGTTTCGATTTCGCCTTCTTTGAAGCCGTGGGCATCAACATTGATGTCGGTCACGAGGGCCGCCAGTTCCATCGACGTCACCACCATGGTCGTGGAGGAGCTGTCGCTGTTGTAGCTGTCATCGATGTCCGTGTTGTGAGAGTCCTTGATCTCGGTGTTGAAGGAATCTTCGTTCTCGACCGAGTTATCGGTGTTGAAGGAGTCTTCGTTCTCAACCGAATTGTCGGTGTTGAACGAGTCTTCGTTCTCAACCGAGTTGTCGGTAGCCGTGTTGTTCGAAGCGATCGCGTTGCCCGAGTTCGAGTTGTCGGTCAGCGTGTTGTTCGAAGCGACGGTGTTGAACGATTCGTCGTTGTTCACCGAGTTATCGGTGTTGAACGAGTCTTCGTTCTCGACCGAATTGTCGGTAGCCGTGTTGTTCGAAGCAATCGCGTTGCCCGAGTTCGAGTTGTCGGTGTTGTACGAGTCTTCGTGTTCCACCGAGTTGTCGGTGTTGAACGAGTCTTCGTTGTCAACCGAATTGTCCGTGTTGTAGGAGTCCTCGATTTCGACGTCGGTGTTATACGAGTCTTCGTGCTCCACCGAGTTGTCGGTGTTGTTCGAGGCGATCGCGTTACCCGAGTTCGAGTTGTCGGTCAGCGTGTTGTTGGACGCTACCGTGTTGTACGAGTCTTCGTGCTCCACCGAGTTATCGGTGTTGTACGAGTCTTCGTGCTCAATCGAGTTGTCGACGGAGTTGTCCATGTCTTCGCCGGCAAGGTTGCCGCCAGCTTGGGCAAGGTCGTCACCCGCGACGTTCGAGCCGTTGTTTTGCGCGAGATCATCGCCCGCAACGATCGAACCGTAGTTCATGTCGTCGCCAGCCAAGTTCGATCCGCCGCTGGCGTTGGCTTGGTCGCCATCGACATTGTTCTGGTTCGAGTTGTTGGCCAGGTTTTGATCGTCGCCAGCCAAGTTCGATCCGCCGCTGGCGTTGGCTTGGTCGCCATCGACAACGTTCTGGTTCGAGTTGTTGGCCAGGTTTTGGTCGTCGCCCGCCATATTCGAACCACCGCTGGCGTTGGCTTGGTCGCCATCGACATTGTTTTGGTTCGAATTGTTCGCGAGGTTCTGATCGTCACCAGCGAGGTTCGAGCCGTTGTCGGCGACCGATTGGTCATCGCCGGAAACGTTCGAGTTGTTCGCGAGGTTCTGATCGTCGCCAGCGAGGTTCGAGCCGTTGTCGGCGACCGATTGGTCATCGCCGGCCACGTTCGAGTCAGCGTTCATCGACTGATCGCCGTTCTCGGTGTTGTTCGAGTCTTCAATCTCGACCGAGTTGTCGGTGTTGTTCGAATCTTCGATCTCAACCGAGTTGTCCGTGTTGTAGGAGTCTTCGTGCTCGACCGAGTTGTCTTCAGCGTTGAAGCTCGCGGTGTTGACCGAGTTATCAACGCCGTTGCCGGAGAAGTTGCCATTGCCCGAGTCGGCAACGTCGACATCGGTGATGTCGTCGCCTGCGAGGTTCGAGTTGTTGTCAGCGTTCGCCGAATTGTCCGAGTTGTCCGTGGCGGCGGCTGTGAACGTTGCGGTGTTGGTCGAGTTGTCGACGCCGTTGCCCGAGAAGTTACCGTTGCCGCTGTCGGCGACGTCAACGTTCGTAGAGTTGTCGGAGTTGTCGGTCGAGTTGTCGGCGCCGTTGCCGGAGAAGTTGCCGTTGCCCGAGTCCGCAACCGTCGTGATGTCGTCGCCGGCCACGTTGGAGTCTGTCGCGTTCAGCGAATTGTCCGAGTTGTCCGTCGCCGTAAACGTGGCGGTGTTGGTCGAGTTGTCGACGCCGTTACCCGAGAAGTTGCCGTTGCCGCTGTCGGCCACGTCAACGTTGGTCGAGTTGTCGGAGTTGTCGGCGCCGTTGCCCGAGAAGTTGCCATTGCCGCTGTCGGCGATGTCGGTGTTGATCGAGTTGTCCGAGTTGTCCGTGGCTTCTGCCGTGACGCCGTTACCCGAGAAGTTGCCGTTGCCGCTGTCGGCCACGTCAACGTTGGTCGAGTTGTCGGAGTTGTCGGTGTTCGTCGAGTTGTCAGCGCCGTTGCCCGAGAAATTGCCGTTGCCACTGTCGGCGACGTCAACGTTGGTCGAGTTGTCGGAGTTGTCGGTGTTGGTCGAGTTGTCAGCACCGTTACCCGAGAAGTTGCCGTTGCCGCTGTCGGCCACATCGACGTGAGTCGAGCTGTCCGAGTTGTCGGCGCCGTTACCCGAGAAGTTGCCATTGCCGCTGTCGGCGATGTCGGTGTTGATCGAGTTGTCGGAATTGTCTTCGGCGTTCAAGTTCGCCGTGTTCGTCGAGTTGTCGTTGCCGCTGTCGGCGATCGCCACGTCGGTGTTGATCGAGTTGTCCGAGTTGTCAGCGGCCGCGAACGTCGCGGTGTTGGTCGAGTTATCGACGCCGTTGCCCGAGAAGTTGCCGTTGCCGCTGTCGGCGACGTCGACGTTCGTCGAGTTGTCGGTGGCCGATTCAGCAGTGGCGACTGACGTCGTCGTGCTGTTGCCGTTGTTCGAGAAATTGCCGTTGCCGCTGTCGGCGACGTCAACGTTCGTCGAATTGTCGGAGTTGTCGGTGGCGGTGGCTTCGCTGTTGCCAACGATGTTGCCGTTCAGGCTGTCAGCGACTGCAAGATCCGTGTTGATGGATGAATCCGTGGCGGTGTTGCCGTTCTCGGAGAAGTTGCCATTACCACTGTCTTCAACTTCAACGTTGGTCGAAGAGTCGGTGTTGCCGTTTTCAGAGAAGTTTCCGTTGCCACTGTCGTCAATGTTAGTGGCGCTGGCCGTGCTGCTTTCATTCGCGATGGCATTGCCATCCGCATTAAGGTCCGCATCGGTCGCCCAGGCAGCCGGCGCGAACGCCAGACCCAGGGCGACGGCGCAGACTGAGCTCAAGAGCTTCAATTGCATTTCCCGTTACCTCCGTACGCAAAGATGCCGGCATGTCCCCCCAGCTAAGAGTTCGGGATGATGCAGCCAGCGTGCGGGAAGTTACGGAGACGCCGCGAAAGTTAACCAAGTATCGTCGTTAATTTTCTTCTGTACGGAATATAACCTGGAACACTGATGCTCCCATCATGAGCGCGCGTGGCGGCGTTAGGTCGCTCGTTTGCTCTACGGTCCTTGAGTGCGTGCACCGAAGGTGGGCGTGATCCGACGTCTTCAGAAGCAACACTTGGACAGCGGACTTCGCAGAGCTTGACGGCTTGGCTGTAGTAAACAGAGGTCGAGCACCGTGCCTCTGGGCCGGCACGCGCTGCGTTCGATTCCTGCGCGTTGCATGCCGTTTTTTGTGGCTGGGTGACCAGCGACGAAGCCACCGGGGATAACCGGTGCGATGGTGTTTCTGTCGTGGCTGTTGGCTGTCTGGTTTTGCAGATCAACAGAACAAGAAGTAAGTGGTGAGTGAGGGGTCAAGTGTGTGTAGCTACACTGTGGCCGAAAATTTGGCTGTTTTGTAGTGGAAATCCCATGATTCCGACTGCTTATCCGCTGCTGCGCGCGCGTTGCCCCCTGGTTGTTGACTGACGCAGGTCACTTCAAAAAGTGCGCTGGACTTCGCTTCGGATTGGAGCGGTAGTGTTTAGCGCGCCGCAGCACACTTCGATAAGCGGCACTGCCCCAGAGCAGTAGGGCGGCTGGGGGTTGGGGTACTGGGAGCAAGAGCTCTCGCCAGCTCCGCTGAACGAGTGGCTGGTAACCTCAGCCAAGAAGTCAAACACATGTCGTCACTTGATGCTTCCACTGGCGCCCCGAATGCGGGCCCAACTTCCGTTTCTGCGGCCTCTGCCGCCTTAGTGCCTCAGGCGCGATTGTTGCGAAAATCGAAGTCTCTTTCGCTAACGCAATCCGCCGAAGAGCAATTGGGCATTCTCACTGCGCTGAAGGCAAGCTTGGAAGTTCACCACGAGCTTCTAGACGATCCCGATCTGATGATGGTTTTGGCGGAAGGGGAAACATCGCTTCTTGAGGTCATCGATCTGATGCTGGAAGCAGATTTCCATGATGAGGCGTTTTTCGATGGGTTGAAGACGCAGAAGGACACGCTCTCGGTACGGCTGCATCGATTGAACGAGCGCCGGGCGTCACGCCGAGTCGTGCTGGAGCAGGCGCTGCTGCTGCTTGAGCGAAAGTCCTTAGAGAGACCAATCGGGACATTGTCGCTGTCCAATCGGCCTCCAATTGTTGTGATCGAGGAAGAAGCTCAGATACCTGCGCGCTTCTTTGACCTCCGTCCAACGCTGAACAAGCGATCGCTGAAGGAGGCCTTGGATGCGGGCGAAGACGTTGCCGGCGCTAGGCTTTCCAACGGTTCGGTATCTCTGACTCTGCGGAGGCGCTAATGGGCACCCAAGAGTGCAAGACGGCGACGCCCCGCGACTTTAGCATAGCTCAGCTAAAGCTGATCCGGCGCACCGTCGCGAGAGAGTGCTCAGACGCTGAATTTGATGAGTTTATCGCTGTCGCCCAGCATTCCGGACTGGATCCGCTCCGACGCCAGATCACGCCCCTGATTTTTGGCGCCGCTAGACATGCAGAGCGCCGACTTGTGTGTTGGGCCACGATCGACGGACTGCGGGTCATCGCGGCAAGGCAAGGCGACTATCGGCCAATGGAATCGGCGCCACTTCTTGAGTGTGACGCGAGCGGTGCCGACCCCGACACAAACCCCTTAGGCTTGGTTAGAGCGGAGGTGTGTGTCTGGAAGCGCAGTAACGATGTTTGGCATGCTGTTGCGGGTGAGGCGTGGTGGGATGAGGTGGCGCCGTTTCATGACGAGTGGACGCTCGATGCGGGCGTCCGCCAGCCGACGGGCAGGCGCATACTCGACCCGTCTTGGCGGCGCATGGGCCGGATCATGATCGCTAAGTGCGCCGAAGCGCAGGCCCTACGCCGAGGTTGGCCGGACCTAATGTCCGGTCTCTATAGCCAGGAGGAACTGCACTCCGCTCATTTGGTAGAAAAGACCGCGTCGGAAAAAATTCTTCACCCACGTTCCGTCTCCAAAGTGCGGGGCACACGTACGCTCTGGTTTGTCTTCGAACCTGGCGGGGCGTTGATGCCCATCAAACTAAGTGAAGTGTTTTGTCGGCTGTCTGAGGTCGGCGAGGGCGACCAGGCGCCGGCTATCATCGCGTGGTTTGTCGACGCAAACCGAGCAAGCCTCAGCACCTTTTGGGACTGGGCGCCAAACGAAGCCTTCGAGCTGAAGAAGAGGTGGGAGGCGGCGACCGCGGCGGCGGAGTGTAATCGTGCGGTTGAAGAGGCCGCCTGGTCTCCGCTGTCGAACCCGGTGGGGGAGCAATAATGCGCAAGCGCCCCGTTCTCCCTCCGCTGATCCCAGCTTGCCGAGCTAAACCGACGCGTTGGTTGCGACATCAGATATTGCTCCATCAGGGAAAACGCTGCGCAGGTTGCGACACGGACTTGGAGCAAGTCGAATATGATCACGTCATTCCGTTGGGACTGGGCGGCTCGAATGCGCCCGACAATTGGGCGGCGCTATGTCCGGGGTGTCATCGCTCCAAGACGCGGAAAGACTTGCGCCAAATTGCAAAGGCTAAACGTCAACGTCGCTTTCACGAGACGGGTCGTTCGCGCGCGCCGCGGTCCTGTTCGGCGTGGCCCGGGCTCGGCAAATCCGATCAGTTCGATAAATCGCGCAAGCGTTGTCTCGATGGTACGGTGGTTGCGCGATGCCAGTGCGCAGAATGTTCTCCTAGTCTGGGCGAGGAGCCGTTCCGCAATAGGGACTGCTCGACATGATCGTGCGCCAAGGAGGTGGCGCACTTGCCGAGGTGCCGCGGGCGCGAGGTGGCGAGGGCTGCGCTTCGACTGCGCCTGGATCCGACGCGGCATGGGCCAAGGTGATTGGGGTGGCAGGGTGATCGCGTCGCTAGCGGGCCCTAGGCCCGCTGCGAGACGCGTGGCGGGCGTGCAATAGGCGGGCAAATCTCGAACCGCGAGCGCAATCACTGTCTCGCCGTGCTGTTAGCTTTCTGTTGATACCGAACCGAGCAGAGTCGCAGGCGCGTGACCTCTTGGGCGCATTATGGCGGTGCAACCCGCGCAGAGGTAGCGTCGGCCCCTCCGCGCTGCTAGCAAGTTCTGACGGCTGGGTACTCGGAGAAGCGCGAGCGATGATTTCCTACGCTCTGGATCGGCCGGAAGTGGAATTTGACGCTACTTTCCAGCGCGGGTTCTACGCCAATAAGCGCGTCCTGATTACGGGCGCTGCCGGCAGCGTCGGCTCGGCCCTGGCGCTGCAGCTGGCGCGCTTTGGCTGCGCGCATCTGGCGATGCTGGACCAGTTCGATCATGGCCTGATTAATGTGGTCGAGGCCGTGCGCAAGGCCGCCCCGAAGCTGCAGGTGACCGAAGCGCTCTGCGATATTCGCGACAGCGGCCGGCTCGATGGCTGGATGCGCCGGATCGAGCCGGATGTGGTCATTCATTCGGCCGCGCTGAAGCATGTTCACCTGGGCGAGCGGCATCCGGTTGAATGCGTGCTGACCAATCTGGTGGGCGTGCGTAACGCAGTGGCGGCGGCGGCGAATGCAGGCGCCGGCCATTTCATGCTGGTGTCGTCCGACAAAGCCGCGGCGCCGGTATGCGTCATGGGCGCGACCAAGCGGCTGGCGGAGCTGCACCTGGTCGGCTTCCAGATGGAGCGCAATCCGTCGATGCGGCTGCGCTCGGTGCGGTTTGGTAATGTGCTCGGCTCGCAAGGCTCGGTGCTGCCGCGCTTTGCTGCGCAGATCGAAGCGGGCGGGCCGATCGAGGTTACGCATCCTGACATGCAGCGTTTCTTCATGACCGCGAACGAGGCGGTTGGTCTTATCTTAAGCGTTGCGGCGATTGACGATCCGGAGGCGCGGGGGGCTGGCGCGTATTTCATGGAAATGGGCGACAAAGTCTCGATCATGAGCATTGGTCGAGAGATGATCCGCCGTTCCGGCAAGGACATCGCGATCGAGATCACTGGTCTGCGCGCGGGTGAAAAGCTCGAAGAGCAATTGTACGACGCGCAGGAGACGGTGTCGCCGACGCCGCTACCGGGTGTGTTCCGGGTGACGCCTGCGGCAGTGGACGCGTACGTCACGTCCGCAGACGTTGCGCATCTGGAGACTCTGGTGCGCACAATGGAAAATGCGGTGGTGCGCCAGCGTTTGTTCGCGCACCTCGATCAGCGTTTGAGCCGAAGCGACCGCGCCGCGGGCTAATGCCCCTCGAAACTGCAAATGGCGTCCACATGGATGCCAAGCGCGCGTAATTTTCCGGCGCCGCCCAGGTCCGGCAGATCGATCACGAAACTTGCGCCAATCGGCCGTGCGCCTAGCTTTTCTATGAGCTTCACCGCAGCGAGTGCAGTGCCGCCGGTGGCGATCAAATCATCAATGATGAGAACCTGCTCACCGAGCGCGAGCGCATCGGCGTGCATCTCCACGGTGTCCTCGCCATATTCCAGTGCATAGCTCTGCGCCACGGTGCGGCCCGGCAGTTTGCCCTTCTTGCGCACCGGCGCGAAGCCAACCGACAATTGATGCGCCACCGCGCCGCCCAGGATGAAGCCGCGCGCTTCGATGGCGGCGACCTTGTCGATACGCACGCCGGCATAGGGTTGGACGAGAAGATCGACGGCGGTGCGAAACGCGCGGGCGTCGGCGAGCAAGGTCGTGATGTCGCGGAATACAATCCCGGGGCGGGGGTAATCGGCGATGGAGCGAATGCTTTGCTTTATGTCCATGGACGCCCCTAGCGCGCCAACGGACGGCGCGCCCTTATTCCTTGACTTCGAGGACGCTTACCGTAAGCGCGCCGGTGGACGCGAGCAACGCGAACGAGGCGAAGGTCGCTTCTGCTTCCGCGCGCGCGAGCGCGATCCGCGCGTCGCGCCGCTCTTCCTCAGCGTTGAGCACGTCGAGCGTGGATCGTAAGCCGAGCCCACGTTCGCGCTCGGCGCCGTCGACCGCCTGGTCGGCGGCGGCGACCTGCTCTTGCGCAGCGGCGACGATATCGCGTCCGGCTTCGAGGTTATTCCAGGACGAGATGACGTCAGCTACGACCTGGCGGCGGCGCGCTTCCATGCGGGCTTCGGCGCGGCCGATATTGATTTGACCTTGGCGCATGCGCGAGCGCGCAAAGCCGCCTTCAAACAGCGGCACCTGCAATTGCGCGACGGCGCTGGCGCCCTCGTTGCGGTCGGTTGGCGACGAACTCTCCGTTTCGTGTGCGTAGCGGCCGACGACTGAGACCTGCGGCCGGAGCGCGGAGCGTTCGACTTCGATCTGTGCTTGAGCGCCGCGGCGCTCGGCCATGGCGCGCAGAATATCCGGGTGACGCGCCTCTGCTTCGCCAACGGCCGTGTCGAGCGTTCTCGGAACCTGGGGCGGTTCGACGGGCTCGAGGCCTGCAGGTGGGGCGCCGACGACGAGTTCATAACGTGCACGCGAGCTGGCGAGATCTGCTTCGGCGCGCGCGAGTGAAGCGCGGGCGGCCGCGAGACGCGTCTGCGCTTGGGCGACGTCGGTGCGGCTCACTTCGCCGACTTCGAGCCGACGGCGCGCGCCGGAGAGCTGACGCGTCAACGCATCCACATGTTCTACGCGCAGGCGCAGAATGCGTTCGTCGCGCTGGACGCTGACATAGGCGTCGACGGCGGCGAGCAGCACGTCTTGTTCGGTGGAGCGCAATGAGTGGCGTGCGCCTTCGATACCGGCGCGCGCGACGCGCACTTGCCCGTCGCGGCGGCCGCCCGTGTAGACTTGTTGTTGCAGCGTGACGTTGGCGGTGACGGGTTCGAGGTCGTAATCGCTGGTGGCTGGGCCGAAGATGCCGACAGTTTCGGTTTCACCCTGGCGGACGCCATACGTGCTGGTCAGGCCAAGCGACGGCAGGTAGCCGGCATAGGCCTGCGTGCTGTTCTCGCGGGCTGAGCGCACGGCTAGGCGTGCGTCCTCAAGGTTTGGGTTGTTGCGATAGGCGGCGGCGAGCGCATCTTCCAGCGTGTCCGCATAAGCGGCTGACGCAAAGAAGAGCGGCGCAAGGCTCAGCGAGGCGAGAAGACGTTTCACGTCATTCTTCCCGCAGCGAGCGCCAGAGCGTCTGGTTCAGCGGTTCGAGCAAGTATTGCAGGGCCGTTCGCTCGCGCGTCGGGATGATGACTTGAGCCGAGAGGCCAGCGCGCAACGGCCGGCCGGAGGCAGCGGCAAGGCGCTCTTGTTGTTCGCGCGAGACAGCAACTTGAGCGCGGAAGAATGCGCCTCCGCTGGCTTCATCGGTGAAGCGGTCAGCCGAGACTTGCCGAACCTCGCCGTACACGATCGGCAGGTTGCGGCCCCCAAAGGACGTGATGCGCACTTCGGTGCGTTGGCCGGGCGCCAGATCGTCCGCATCTTCCGGGCGCACTTGTGCTTCGACGATCAGTTCCTGGCCTTCGGGCACGATGTCCATGATGCGTTCGCCGGGGGAGATGACGCCGCCTACAGTGTGGGCGACGAGGCCGACGACGACGCCGTCCACCGGCGCGCGTAGGCGGGTGAGTTCAAGCCGTTCGCGTGCGCCAGCAAGCTGCGGCATGAGTTCGGCAAGGCGCGCATCGACCGTGCGCGAATCCTGGTGACGTTCTTGTTGCGTCGAGGCGATCATGGCGCTGAGCTCGGCGCGGCGGCCTTGCATTTCGGCAAGTCCACGCTCGAGCGCACGCACGCGCGTCAGCGGCACGAGTTGCTCAGCTGCTAGTTCACGCATGCCGGCGAGTTCTTCTTGCAGCAATGCTTCTTGGCGGCCGAGCGCCGCGATTTCCCCGCGATAGCCGGCGATGCGGGCATCGAACGGGCTCCAATTGCCGCGGCCAACCTCGCGCTGGTGGCGCGCGAAGGCCGCGTCGGCGACGGCGCGATCTTCAGGCGACAGCGCGGCCCATTCTGGCGGACGGGTGAGCCGGCCGGCGCCGGAGCGTTCGGCGGTGAGGCGGGCGCGCTGCATCTGCAGGTCGACGACTTGCGACAGCAGCGCCTGCTGCTGCGCCACGAGTTCGGGCGAGCCGAGTTCGATCAACACTTCGCCGCGTTCGACTTGATCGCCTTCGCGCACGTGAAGCGCCGACACGATGCCGCCGTCGCGATGCTGCACGGTTTGGCGGTTCCCGGAGACAACGACTACGCCGGGCGCGACCACGGCCGCATCGAGCGGCGCGAACGCCGCCCAGCCGCCGAAGCCGAAAAAGAAGATGGCGAGGATGATCAGGCCGGCGCGAATTTCCTTGCGGCCGGTGTCATCGGTTTCGACGCCAGCCGGCGCGGCGGTCCGGTGAGAACGTTCGAGGAGTTCGACACTCATGGCCTTCTCCCGCTGGCTTCGCCGTCTGATGCGACGACGACTGGGCGTTGTCCGCCACCATTGAGCTTCGCCATAACCTGATCGCGCGGGCCGTACATTTCGATACGGCCGTCTCGCACGACGAGCAGGCCGTCGATGACGCTCATAATGCTGGCGCGGTGAGCGACGACCAGTGCTGAGGCTTGCCGTTCGCGCGTGGCTTTCAGCGCGGCGACGAGCGCATTCTCGCCATCCTGATCCAAGTGCGCGTTAGGCTCATCGAGCACGAGCAGTACAGGATCGCGATAGAGTGCGCGGGCGAGGCCGACGCGTTGTGATTGTCCGGCGGAAAGGCCGCGGCCGTTTGGACCGATCTCGGTGTTGTAGCCTTGCGGTAATTGAAGAACCAGTTCGTGAACCCCGGCAGCTTTGGCGGCGGCGACGATGGCGTGATCGATCTCGTCGCTGGCGCCGGTTTCGAAGCGCGAGATGTTCTGGCCGATGGTGCCAGCGAAGAGCCCAACGTCCTGTGGCAGGTAGCCGATATAGCGGCCGATGCGCTCTGCTGGCCAATCTGTGAGCTTTGCGCCGTCCAGGCGGACAGCGCCTTGATCAGGTAGCAACGCTCCGGCTACCGCGCGCACCAAAGTGGTTTTGCCTGCGCCGCTCGGACCGATAACGCCTACGATCATGCCGGGCTCCATGCGGAAGCCGGCGCCCATGAGCAGCGCGCGATCACCGACTCGCACGCTCACGTTCTCGACCGAAAGCGCCGCGCGGGGCGGCGGCAGCGCCGTGTAGTCGCGCTGATTCTCCTGGGTTTTCAGCACGTCGGTCAGCGTCTTGTAGGCTTGGCGGCCTTGCTCAAACTGGCGCCATGCGCCGACGATGAGTTCGAGTGGTGCGAAGGCGCGTGAGGCCAGGATCGAGGCGGCGATAATGCCGCCCGCCGAAATCTCCTGGCGCAGCGCCAAGAATGCGCCGAGGCCGAGCGCTGCGGATTGCAGGAACAGACGTACGAATTTGGTGCTGGCGGTAAACGCGGCCCCGCCGCGGCCGGCATTATAAGTTGCGTCAGTCATCGCAGCGCGGGTTTCAAGCTGACGACGCACCAGAGCTTCGTGCATGCCGAGAGCGCGCGCGGTGTCGCCTTGGGCGCTATCGCTGGCGTGCAGATTGTACATCGCGCCGGTGGCCTGATCGTTGGCGTGGAGCGCGCGGTGCATGGCGCGCTGGTTGATGTAGGCGATCAGAATCAGCGCGACGCCGCCAAAGAGAGCCAGCATGCCGATCCATGGGTGAATGAGAAAGCAGACGGCGATGTAGATCGGCGTCCACGGCGCATCCATGGCGGCGATGGCGGGCGGGCCGGAGGGGCTGGGCTTGGCCCGCGGCGTGCCGGCCTTCACGGGAAAGCGCCGCCATCAGCACGTGCGGCGCGACCAAGCGGTCGATGCGCTTGGCCATGGAGGCAAGCAGGCGCACGCGGGTGGCGTCGAGGAACGCCAAGGTGGCGAGCGAGGCGACCAGAACGGCGGAGAGATAAATCAGCGTCAGCAGCGCGCCGGAGGTGAGCACCCGGTCATAGACCTGGAGCATGTAAATCGAGGGAGCGAGATACAGCAGGTTCAGCGTCGCGCTGAATAACAGCACGAACCCAATATGGCTCCGGCAGGCATGCAGGGCGTCGCGCAGAATGGCGGAGTCCACCCTCACTGCGCCCTTAGAGCTACTCATGCCATCCGTTCCCCGCCGCTCCGCCGCGGCCAGCCGCTTCTATAGGGTATTCACCCCCCGGCGTCAGGGCGCAGCAACAGCCGCGCGAGTGCCGCGGCTCCCGCGATAGGCGAAGATGGAGGGGCTGGGCGCATGCATGAGGGTTGCTTGCCCTCGCCGAACGGCGCGGTGTTAGCCGCTGTCAGCGGCGTTAGACCTTATTTTTCCGCGATATTTCGCGGTGCCCGCAATGCCAGGCATGTGGACTGATCAGTTCGTGGAAGATGGCAGTCCGCTTGCGAAAGCTGTGCTTGCCTCATGCCTCTATCACCTATTCCTGGCATTCGGCGAAGTGCTTCGGCTTCAGCCCCATTTGCAGCGTTAGTGGCCGCGCGCACCTCCCAAAACAAGGGCGTCTGGAACGATGGGCCGACCGGTCATTTTACCTCTCTCGAAATGAAAGTGAGATGAAAGTCGGTTTAGCTCTTATTGTTGTCGCTCGTAAGAATGTCGCTGTTAGGCTGGCGTTCGCCCTTCACGGACACTGGTTGAGTCCCAAGCGGCGGGTGTATCTTCTTTCCTATGAGGGCATTGCTTCTTCATCACCCATACACATACCCCCGTTTCGAGCAGGACTTCATGGATCGGATCGGCGAACTGCCTGAGTTCGATGTTGTCCCTGCCGACTTAGACGCTCTTGATGCGGGCCGGCTGACCGATGCTAGCCGCTCTATTCGCCTCTCAGATTATGATGCGGTTATTGTGTTCGTCGCCTTCAAGCGGCTGCGCGCCGCGCCGACCTTATCATGGGATGGCTTCGACGGTCTTCGCGTCCTGATGGATCACGACATCATCCAAAATTACAGCGACATCTTTGGTCCTGCATTGAACGGTGCGTGGCCTGCCGTCGTCCGCCGTCACCGCTTTAGTTCGGTTATCACCTCAGGCGCCGTGGTGCGTGACCGGCTGCAGAACGAGGGGATTGACGCCGATTGGGCGCCAAAGGGTTTTGAACCGACGCGCTTCCGCGAGGTGAGTGCGGCGCGCGTGGGCGCGGTCACGTTCGGAAGCGCTTATATGTGCCGGCAGATCGCTGAGCGCGCCGTGGCGGACGCCCATTTGCCGCTGACCCGCCTGCCGATGACGCCGTATCTTCAACTCGACGAACACCTCAACCAGTTTCTCGCTTGTATGGCCATATCAGCCGATATCGAGCTTCCGATAGAACGCAGGGAAGAGCTGCGCCAAATGGCGGCGCGTGATGTGCCGATGCGACCGGGGCTTGAACCGATGGCGAAATTCTTTGAGGCCGCGGGCGCGGGCTGTTGTCCCGTCGCTGACGCCATGGAGGATTTGCACGCCCTTGGGTTTCGCGATGGCGAGACGTTTCTTTCATTTCGTAGCTACGGCGAATTGGTCGAGAAACTGGAGGCCGGGCTTGGCTCGCCCGATACGTTGCGCGCCATGGGGAATGCCGCCGCTAAGCTGGCGCACGCCGAGCACACTTGGGCTCATAGAGCGGCGGGCTTGCGGGATGCGTTGTTGCGACGCGTCTAGGTCGGCCAGAGATGCCGGCTAGAGATCAAGGTAACGCCTCAAAGAACGCATCACCTCGGCTTTGCACCTGGATGTTTCCAGATGTGCGCGAAACGCGGTTTGCCTCAACGATGAGGCGAGCCTGGCGCGACGCAGCAGCCGGCGTGACCTAGACTCGCGATCACAAAGAGCGCGCTGGCGCAGGGCGTGCAGATGGTGCTCGAGATAAAATCGCGACAGGTCGAACTGATCTGCGCGCGTGGCGCTTTGAGCTGCTGCTTGGCCAAAGCCGCCCAGCACTTCCGCCGTAAGGGCCTCGGCATCGAGGCGGCGCTTCTGTGGGCGGCCGGAAAAGTTGAAATAGCGATTGTGTTCGAAATTGCCGCCCGTGAGCCAACCGTCGCCGCCAAAGTGATCGTAGATGAACGCGGGTTTTCCCATGGCGATGGCGTAGCTGATGGTTTTGCCAGTGGAAACGATGGCGTCAGCCGAGCTCAAATCGTCAGGCTCGATCAGGCGAACTGTGTGGCCCATACCCAGGCGACGAACGTCAACACCGCGCGATTCCAGCATCGCTGCGCAAGCATCGACTTCAGTCGGCGGATGATTGGACACAAATAAGACAGAGCCGAGTTGGGCTGGAGGCGCGCTGTCCGCGCGGCGCCAGAACGGCGCCGGCGCAGCATTATGGAAAACGTGGATGTCGTGGCGCTTGAGCATCCCGTGGTTCGCCGCAGCGACGGCATCGGCGGTTTCGGCCGAATTGGCGTAGAGGTCCGCCGATAAGGCGCGCGCCAATGCGCCATTCAGGTGTTCGTAGGGCTCAAATGGCGAGAGCGAGGCGAGGACGATATGGGGCAAGCCGTCGCGCGCAGCGCGCGCCCACGTCGCGAGCGGAAGCAGGCTGAGAAGATCATGCTGACACCACACTAGGTCAAAGCTCGGCAGGTCGATGCCGGCGACATCATCCGTTAGCGTCAGCCCCGCGCCATGATCGGCCAAGGGCGCGCCGATGACGTTGGCCGCGAGGGTGACGTCATCGCCCAAGTTCGCTAGCCCGCGTGCAATTTCAAGCGCCACGATCTCGGAGCCGCCGAACCATTTAAAATGATTAGTGAGCACCAGGACGCGCAAACACCTGCCGTTATCGAGCGCCTCTACCATCGAGCGTCCACATTCGGCATCCAGAGGCCGCCGTCCTCAGCATGCGGCGGATCGTACCCGCGCCCCTCGGGGATGGCTTCAAAGGCGGCGTCAGCCTCGTCGGCCAGATAATCGTAGCCCAGCGTTTGCATGCGCTTGTCAGGGTCGAGGAAATTGTAGAGCGCAGCGCGCGCCTGGCGACGCGCGCGCGTGATCATTTTGAGGTGGTAGAGGTTGAAGTTGGTATCGATGAGCCGATGACCGGGAATGAAATAGCTCCATGGCAGATGGAGCTGATCTTTAGGCTGACAGAGCCCGTGTTGCAGCGACAGCAGGCGCGCTTGCCTCTTCTGACCCCAGACGCCGTCGATGCGGTAGACGGTCTCGCCATACATCTCCCGCAGGGCGAACGTGTAGCAGCATGGGCCATCTTCATCCGTAAGCGCACGGATCGCCGGGGCGAGCGCGGTCTCGTATCGTTCGTCGGGGTCAATCGCGAGCGCCCAACGCGCGCCGGTCCCGCGCGCCGCCTCAAGCAGAAGGCGCCGACGGCGGATCTCGTTGCTGAAGACGCTATCAGCGTTGCGGTCGTCGTAGCATACCCAGCCATCGACCATCGGCTCGATGCTGGCCAGCATGGCCGGGACCAAGTGCGCGTCGTAGCGAAAGGAAAAGACGCCGACGATAGTGGGCGCCGCGTCTGACGGCTTCAGATGCGTCGTGATCATTTCCGCGCTCCTGACATGAGCGCGCCGCATGCGTACGAGATGTTGCCAAGTACGATCAGGGGAACGCTGAGCGCCGCGGTCACGCGTTGGCGCGGCTCGATCACGTCCCACATTTCGCGCAAGATCATGCCTGTGCGGGCAAGGGCGTTGCGCCCCACTTCTGACGCGCCAAAGGCGCCCAACGCCCGCCAAGCGCGAGCCATGCGCTTGCCGCGGCTCCATTGTGAGCGAAAGAACGCGCTGATACTCTCTGCACCTTGATGCACCGTTATGATCTCCGGGGCCCAGTGTGGCGCATCGGCCGGCGAGAGCCGCTGATTGAACTCGGTGTCCTCGCCGCTCTCTAAATCTTCGCGGAATAAGCCGTAGGTCGCGAACAGGCCGCGATCGTAGGACACGCCGTAGCGTAGGGCGAAGCTGGGGTTTGCGCGCGGCATGCGTCGGCAGTAGAGGCTCAAATGTGCGGCGAGCGCCACCGGCGCGTAGGGCTTGTGGCAGACCAGCGCGCTGGCGACGGCGCGCGCGCCGGCGCGGTGCCGCATAATGCGATGATCAATCCAACCAGTGTCCGCCATGCAATCGTCTGCCAAGAACGCAACATAGGGTGCTTTTGTTGAGGTGACGCCGACATTTCGGGCCGCGCCTGGATAGAGCCGCGTGTTGATAATGATCAGGCGCACCGCGGCATTCGTGGCCGTGAGCGCCTCTGGTGGTTGGCCCCCGCCGGAGTGGACGATGACGATCTCGGCGCGCCTCCCTTGTGCAAGCAGAGAGTGCACAGCGTCGGTGATCGTCTGACGGGGGCCGTAAGATAAAACGACCACAGCCAGATCCAGATCGTCTGCCGACACGTTTCTTAAGCCCCACCCGCAACAACATGGAGTGTCGCCACATCCGAACTGCGACGCAAGCCGACTGCCCGCTCAGCCCAATCCGGCGCAACCCTGGAGCGGACGCTCTGGTTTATGCACGTGCAAACTTTGCCGGGCATGCATCCATCAACGCCGCCGTAATTCGGTTCTCACGTAGGAGGGCGACCAGCCGATCGAACCTGAAGTCTCCCGGAGGTTTCAACATATACGGGACCACCAGGCCATGGCGGAGTTGGTCATGGTCCTCCAACGTCACATCGGGGCAGAAAGCGCGGTACTGCCAGACGTGGAGGTCACGCGGCTCGGCTGGGTCGTTGCGCTTCAAGCCGAGCAAACGTGTTGCGTTTCCGCGAATGTGCATGGCGTAGAAAAGCTGCATGACCCAGGACACTTGCGACATGTTCAACGGGTCGGCGTAGCGAAAAGGATGCAAGTCGCGGATCAGCAGGCGTCCGTCCGCTGCGCCTTGATACCAGCAATGGCCGATCAGATCGTGGCGGACGGCAAGCGTGAACATGAGATCGCCAATGGTGGTATTCAGCCGCTTCCACTCGTCGATGCTAATACCGGGATACATCATATCAGAATCGGTCCGCAGCCCCGGCTCATGGTCGAACACCGCGAACCACGACGAGAGCCCCGCGCCCGCAACGCGGCCATAGCCGATGCACGGAACGATGTCGTAACCGAGCTCGAGCAGCCTATTGGACATGTTGAATTCGGTGACGGCCTGCTGAAAGGAGGCGCCGCCTTCGAACGCGCCGTCCCAGCCCGACGCCACATCGTCCATCATCCGGCCGTCGAAGTCGAACTGCGCGGCCTTGGGTCCGGTGTTGTGAAAGACGCCAAACTGAATTGGCCCGCCGGCCGCGCCAGCGCCCTTGATCTTGAGCGCGCGCCCGCCGCCGTCCGGATGGGGAATGTGAACGGACCGCGTGCCATCGAGCTTAAGCGCCGGCAGCCGCCCTTCAAACCAAGCGCGCACTGGTTCTTGGCAAGCGTTCGGTACATGGCGAAACTCGACGGCTTCGATACGGTCTTTTGACATCAGAACTGCCCTGTGGTGCGCGGGCCCCCGCGAGATCGGCGGCCAGCATAGGCGTTGAGCGGTTGTCGGCGAAAGGGCTGGTCACAGAGCCTAATCGCTGGCTGCAAATGGCAGCTCTCGGCGAAAACCGCGCCGCATTGCAGGCTATGTGATCTGTCGGATGAGACGCGGCTGGCTCTGAGCGGCCGCGAGAACAGGCGACGCGCTTAGCCTGCCGCTCTCACGCATCAGCGCAAAGTTGCTCCCGGTTGCTTGGAAGGTCCGTTTGCCCGCCGCCGGACGGTTACCGGGGTCGATGATAGTTGGCGGCCACTACAGCTATCTGTTCCTAAACCCCGGCAGCGCGGGCGCGATCACGGTTGATGACGATCTGCACTTTGTCGCGCGTCACCTGCTCGGCGATGGCGTCGCCAACGGCCAAAGTGTCGAAACGGTACCACTGATCCTTCATCAGTGAGGTCGCTATAATCGAGAACGGTTTGCGCATGGTCAACCCGTAGACGACAAACACATAGAGCGCCGTAGCCGCCAATAGATGCGCGATCGCGAGAAGAGGTGAGCCCGCAGTCGGCACTATGACCGGCGCTGCCAATACAGCGATAGCGGCGATGGCGAAAACGGCGAAGCAAATCAGGATGCCGAGCATACGGTAGAGCGTCGTGTTGCGTCGTACTTGGAACATCGTGTTGCGCACGATCATCTCTTCGAGAAAAAGCCGCACGCCAATCCAGTGATAGGCCAGTGTCCACGAAGAGGAGAGTTTTCGAAGTTCATCCTTTTGTGTGTCCGCCAGCTGGGTTTCAGCTTGCAGCGCTTCGCGCTGGGAGACTCGGAACGCATTGTTCAGGCGGGCGAACTCGGTGGTGATGAAGACGTTCAGGCTGAGCGCGTTGGCGCGCTGGATGTGGGTGTACGAAAACCAATAGACGAATGATGCAAAGATGACGCCCAAGCCAACGGCGACACCGCCGACAGCGAGCCGGGTAACTTCTTCCGATGCGGTCGCGCCCATGAACCCCGTGAGCTCAAGCGGCCCGAAGAACAACAGCATGCCGGCGTATGTTGCAATCAGCAAAAAAAGGATGAGTGGGGCCAGCTCGCAGAACAAGGCGCGCGTGTTGTCGTTGGTGATGCGGCGTGCGGAATCAAGCGTGACGAGGAACTGATCTTTTTCGCCAGCATTGTCGAGCCGGCTAACCTGATCGATGAAGTTCTCCTCTACCTGTTCATAGAAGATGTCGTCCGGCGGGAAGAGATTGGCGCGCAATTTGTAGAACTCGCGCGCGCGGTCCGCCATTTGGGCCGCGACTGGCAAATCGTTCGGCCCGAGTGTTGGTTCATCGCTGTCGGGACAGGTGAAGATTTTGAAGAACACGCCGTGGCGGACGTCGACTAAGTCTGGCGGTCTGACCGCGCGCCCGACACCGCCTAGGGCAGGCGCTGCGGCAGTGTGCTCGGCGCCGCGTGCACGCCCAGCTATTCGGCTGATGAGCATAAATGGCAGCCGCACCGGCAGCAGCAGCAGCATCAAAATACGTACAAGCAGCATGGCCAGCCTCCCCCGAAACTTACCGTACCGTAATCGTTAACGTGCGTTTCATTGATAGCAAGGGAAACCTGCCTCCGCGCCTTGAACGCCGCGTCTCAATCGCCGAAGCAACGCTCGCTTGTCGGCGGAATTCGGCTCAACGCTGGTGATCGCCAGGTCGCTTTAGAGCAGCTGGGTGTGAGCACGCTGGCGCGGATACTTGGCTCTTTGGTGTGCCTTCTTGCGGGCCCGCACTAGTCGCGGATTGATCGAGTTGCCGAGCCCTAACTCGGCGCCGAGTTGCTTCGTCTGCCGGCAGCTCTTGCTTTCTTCTCCGCGGCGCTTCGGAGCGCGCGCGGTCCTGATGAAGCGCTGGCCCAGGCGACGAATTGGGTAATGCTGTCGACTTGGTCGTCGTGCTTGCCGTGACCGAACAATACCATCTCGCGCTTGAGCTCATCCATAAAGGGCGCCTGCGCAGGAAACTGAAATTCACCTTGCTCAAAGCGTACTGTCTGAGTCGCGAGGCGCACCTCCTTTGCCACCCGCGGTGTGTAGCCCACAACCCGCCACGGCGGATCGTGGCGGGGTCTGGTCGCGGTGCGGATATCTCTCCGCAGATGTTGAGTGAGCGGGATCCCGCTGCTGCTTTCCTCGATAAGGACGAGCTGCGCGTTCCAGAGCTTCCTGTGCGCGTGCGCGAGTTCATAGAGGGCGGGGTATTCCCACCGTCCTCGGACCACATCCAGCAGCTTCCATGCGCACTGGTGAAAGCCCCACGTCGAACACGCGGAATAGTCATTGTTGGGGTTGGTTTTTGCCGCCGTATCCCAGCTTTGAACGACGAGGTCGCACTCCCCCGGTCCTGGGCGCTCATCGAAGAACCGGATCGACGACCACCTGAAACTATCAGAGTGGCCAGAAGCGGGGTCTTGGAGGTATTGCGCCGCAAAGTTCGCCGCGCCCATGTTTATTCTAAGATCGTCAAGTTCGGCCTGTGACTCGCGGGTAGGGTTCAGCACCTCGCCAGGTTCGACGACCTTGGTTTGCCTAAAACCCAGCGCATAGGTCCGCTCGACCGGCGCGATCGAAGGGAGATTGAGGTGGAAGAAGCCTCCTTTCTCCAGAAGGTAGCCAGGCAGGTCGTCTTCGTGGAGGCGCTGCTGCACAACGATGATGCGGCCGTCGCGCTTGTCGTTGAGGCGCGAGTAGAGCGTGCCTTCGTAGAAGTCTTTGACCTGCTGGCGCTCGGCGGCTGAGCGACAATCGTCGGCCTTCATGATGTCATCGACGATGATGATGTCGGCGCCAAAGCCAGTGAGCGCGCCGCCACGCGAGACCGCGCGGCGGCCGCCGTTTTGGTTGGTGAGGAACTCAAGCTCGTTGTCCTGCAGCCGCGCCTCGACGTGCGGAAAGAGCCGCCGGTAAAGTGGCGATTGCATCACGGTGCGAAAATCACGCGCGGTCCGGCGGGCGAGAGCATCGCCATAGCTTGCCACCAGGAATTTGAGGTCCGGTCTTTTTCCTAGCGCCCAGGCGCAGAACGCCACCGACGAACAGATTGTCTTGAGGTGGCGCGGCGGCACCGTGATCAAAAGTCGCCGCGTACGCCCTGCGTAGACCTCGCCCAAGGCGTGGGTCATAGCCTCGACATGCCAAGCGGGGGCCAGCGCCGTACCGGGATGAAGCAGCTCAAAAGTTTTGCGGGTGAAGGCGGTGAGGTCGCGTCGAAGAACGCCGTCCAGGTGCTCACTGGTCAACCCGGTCATGAGCTTTCGTCCTCCTCGAAGGCACCGCGGGCGCGTCTGAAGAAGTCCGCAAGGATGGCCTCATCGTTGGCGCTAAGCGCCTCGGGCGGCGATTGCCCCGGGGAGGGCATCGCGGCCTCGCGCTGACGGTCGAAGCGCATCTCGTTCAAGAAATCGCGTCGGGCTTTGTGATCACCCTTGATGGCGTTTATGACCATCTGCTCAGCGACCGCTTCGCTGCCGCTCATCCGCACCTTCTTGCCGCCGACGCCGATCGTGCGCCGCCGGCTGGCCGCCTCGGCCATGATGGTGGACCAATTCTTCGAACCCTTCGGGCGGCCTTTTATGTTGCCGGACTCGTTCGGTTTGAATTGGCTATGTTTGGGCGGTCGTTTGTAACCCACCTTGTACGGTTGCTCGAGATCCTCGCCGCCCTCCGTCACTTGTTGGGGCGGGGGTGCTGAGGCTAAGCCGCGCTTTTGCCTGACACGAATTGTGATCTTCGGCTTTTCGTCTGGGGTGTCAGACATCGGCTGGCTCCGGACGGCGGCGAGCGCGTACTGAGATCGGCGGGGGCTGGGCCGGAGCGGCCGAGACGGCTTCGCCGAAGCGCTGCCCCGTAGAGGTCGACACCGCTTCGCCCGTTTCGTCCTGCCAACGCCGAACTATCGCATCGACGTAGAGGGGATCGAGTTCAATCGCGCGGGCAACGCGGCCCGTGCGCTCAGCGGCGATCAACGTCGCCCCGCCGCCACAAAACGGATCAAGCACGATCTCGCCGCGGGCGGTGCAGTCGAGCAGCGCGTCCGCAACCAGCGCCACCGGTTTGGGCGTGGGATGTCGAGCGAGCTCAGTGCGCCCCTCGGCGCTCATATTCGCGCCCGGGTAATTCCAGACGTTGCTGCGGTTACGCCCGTGGCGGCCGAGCTCGATATTGTTGCGGTGCGCAGTCTTGCCCTTGCGCATTACGAACACGAGTTCGTGCTGCGAGCGGTAAAAGCTGCCCATGCCGCCCATGCCCTTGTCCCAGACACAAACGTTGATGAGGTCGAGCGTGCTTGCCGCGCGCGCGGCGTCGAGCTCACCGAGGTGGCGCCAATCCATGCACGCAAAGATGACGCCGCCGTCCTTGGTGACGGAGGCCATGCCGGCGAGCGCGTTCGACAGGAACGTCGTGAACTGGTTCGTCGACATTTCGCCAGCGGCCATGACGAACTCGCGGCTGCCAGGGCGGGTGCGCACGTGCCCGTTGATCGCGACGTTGTAGGGTGGGTCCGTGAACACAGCGTCTGCGACATCGCCGCCCATAACCGTGCGATAGGTTTGCTGCAGCGTGGCGTCGCCGCAAAGGAGCCGGTGTGAACCAAGCTGCCAGATCTGGCCCGGCTTGGTAACGGGCGGGCCGTCTGCGATTTCGGGCTGTTCTTCGGCTTCGTTGCCCGTGTCGATTGTCAGCGCTTCGATCTCAAGCGTGCTAAATCCCGTGATCTCGAGTTCGAAATCAGAGCCGAGTAGCGACAGCTCCTTAAGCTCAAGCGCCAGGATTTCTTTCGACCAGCCGGCCAACTCGGCGATGCGGTTGTCGGCGAGAACGTACGCGCGTTTTTCCTCGGGCGAGAGATGGTCCAACCGAAGCGTCGGCACTTCGGTGAGGCCTGCTTGCTGCGCCGCGGCTAGTCGAGCTCGGCCGGCGAGCACAACGCCGGCTTCATCGACCAAGATGGGAGTGACAAACCCGAACTGGCGGATGCTGGCGACGAGCGCGCGCATTTGCTTGTCGGAATGGGTTCGGGCGGCACGGCCCTCTAGGCGGAGAGCGGATATGGATTGGCGCACGACCTTAAGGTCGAGCGCCCGCGGCAGGCGCGGCGTCATGACATCCTCTTTTGGCGCTACGCAAATGCGCAGCGACTGGCTGGGTGGGGCCAGGTGCGCAACGTCATCGACGTCCCAGCTGGCTATGTGGGGGAGGCCTGGCGACCAAAGGCCAAGTTCAAAAGGTCGCGCCAAAAGAGCCGTCTAGCGGATCTGAATCAGGGGGTGCCTAGGGGGTGCCTGCGGGGGGGTGTCTAATAAGCTGCCAAAGAACGCATCTAGCGCGTCCACTGACAAAGTGGGGAGTGTCGGGATTTGGACAAGGGAGTACGCCAAGGCCGTACGACCCTCGCTGTTAAGCTCTGAAAATTCCCTGTTATGCGCATAGGGATCTAAGGCTGCTCTGTGCATTGAGCGCTTGGTTGGACTTAACTTTTTGAACGGTGCTCGGCCCCGACACTCTCGGGGAAGCGTCGAAATCCCTGTAATTTCCCATTGAAACAGGGAATTTCGAGCGTCGCGGTTGGAGTTCGGAAAAGCCCGAATGCTAGGATGAAAGATCTGCTTCTGCTGCCGCGGCGGCCGCCTCTGCCAGCGCCAACGATGAAGTGAGCCCTGGGCTTTCGATGCCGAAGAGGTTGATGAGGCCGGGGAGGCGGTGAATTTCCGCGGCGTCGATGCGGAAGTCTGCGGCCGCTTGGCCGGGGCCGGAAAGTTTGGGGCGGCAGCCGGCGTAATCTGGGGTGAGGACGTTTGCCGGCATGGCCGGCCAGTAGCGGCGGATGACGTCGTAGAAGCCGTCGGCGCGGCGGATATCGACGCTGTAATCGACGTTGGCTGGATCGTGCTGGTCGAGCCATTCGACGTCCGGGCCGAAGCGCATGCGGCCGGCAAGATCGAGCGTCAGGTGGACGCCGAGACCGCCATCGACCGGGGCCGGATAGATAAGACGCGTGAAGGCCGGGCGGCTGGCGCAGGCGAAGTATGAGCCTTTGGCGAGGATCAGTGGTGGGATCGACTCGCTTGGCATGCCTTCGATCAGGCTAGCGACGTGTTGCGCGCCGAGGCCGGCGGAGTTGACGAGGATGCGACAGCGAATGGTCGAGGGCGTCCCGCCGCCAATGTCGAGTTCAAAGCCGCCGGTATTGATAGCGCGGCCTCGGATCAGCGGCGCGTTGAGCACGACGGCGCCGCCGTGTTCTTCGATTTGACCTTGCAGCGCCAGCATGTAGCCGTGGCTGTCGATGATGCCGGTCTCGGCGGAGTTCAGCGCGGAGACGCAAGATAGGTTGGGCTCCAGCGCAATCGCTTCGGCGCCGGTGAGCAGCGAGACGTTCTCGACATCGTTTTCCAGCGCGCGTTGATGCAGCGCGGCGATCTGCTTTTCTTCGGCTGCGCTGGTGGCGACGATGAGTTTGCCGCACTTCTTGTGCGCGACGCCGCGCTTGGCGAGATAATCGTAAAGCTTGCGCCGGCCGCGCACGCACATCGTGTGTTTGAGGCTGTTGGTTGGGTAGTAGAGGCCGGCGTGGATCACCTCGCTGTTGCGTGAAGATGTGCCCGAGCCGATGCAATTAGCGGCCTCCAGCACGATGACTTCATTGCCACGACGCGCCAGTTCGGCGGCGCACGCGAGGCCAACCGCGCCCGCGCCGATGATGACGGCGTCAATCTGGTAAATGTCGGCGGACATACGCGTGCGAGACTAGCGTCGGCCTGTTGCGCCGCACACCGTTTTCATGCGCCGCGCGTGGATTAACCACCCGCCTTTGCAAACTCGCGCACGGCGTTGGCAATTTTGGTTTGCGTCTGACCGTCGAGATAGGGGTGCATCGGCAGCGCCAGGACGCGATGGCAGATATCTTCGCTGACCTTCATGCCGCCCGCGCCGATCGGGTAGCTCGCATACGCCGTCTGCTTGTGCAGCGGCTTGGGATAGTATTGCGCTGTCGGCACGCCAGCTTCGCGCAGATGCGCGGCGAGCTTGTCTCGCTCCGGATGCTCGATCACGTATTGAGCCCAGGTGGAAACGCCGCCATCGATCACCTTCGGCACAGTTACCAGGCCTTCCAGCATTTGCGCGTAGCGATCTGCGACTTCGTTCCGCGCGCGGATTTCGTCAGCGAAGATGGCGAGTTTTTCGATCAGAATCGCGGCTTGGATGGTGTCGAGGCGCGAGTTCATGCCGATGCGGGCGCAATTGTATTTGTCGTCGCCACTCGCGCCGTGGAACGCGATGGAACGCATCAGCGTCGTCTCCGCGTCATCGTTCGAGAGCGTCGCGCCGCCGTCGCCGTAGCAGCCGAGGGGTTTCGCCGGAAAGAACGAGGTCGTCGCCGCATCGGCCCAATGCATCGGGTGCTTGCCGTTCAGAGTGCAGCCATAACCTTGCGCGCTATCGGCGATCAGCTTCAGCCCTTCGCGTTTGCAGATCGCGGCGATCGCCGGATAGTCCGCCGGCTGGCCGAAGAGATCGACGGCGATGACGACCTTGGGCTTCAGTTTGCCGTCTTTCTTCACGCCCGCGATCGCGGCTTCGAGCGAAGCGGGATCCATGTTGTAGGTGTCCGGAAGCACGTCAACGAACACCGGCGTCGCTTCCACCCACGGCACGATCTCCGCCGTCGCCGCGAAAGTGAAGGACGGGCAGAAGACTGCATCGCCCTTGCCGACGCCCCACGCCCAGAGCGGCAGCACCAGCGCATCGGTGCCGTTGGCGTTGGCGATGCAGTGCTTCGCGCCGCCGAACTCGGCGAGCTGCGCTTCGAGTGCCTTCACTTCCGGGCCAAAGATGAAGGCGCCGTGCGCCAGCACGCGGGCGATGGCGGCATCGATTTTATCGGCGATGCGGGCGCGTTGGGCTTGCAGATCGATGAACGGAATCATGGGTGTCTCTGAGTTCAGAATTATGAGTGTGAAGGGAAGCCGGAGGCTTGATCCACCGCAAGCGCAAGCTCCAGAACGGCGAGCGCTTCCTCCCCGGTGACGACGGGGCGCGGGCCGACGCCGAGCACAGCGTCAATAAACGCCGCGACATTGGCGCCGAGCGGATCGCTGCCGATGCGGGTTTCGGCGAAGGCGGCGTTGAGCGGGAAGTTGGTTGTGTTATCGAACGTACGAGCGAGGAAATCGATTCTCACTTCGCCGCTCGGATAAACGGCGCGCATGGTGCGGCGGCGCTCCGGCGCGATGCGGCTTGAGGTGAAAACGGTTTGCGTGTCGTCGAAGCTGATGCGCGCTTCGATTTCGTCCGCCGCTTTGCCGTGTTCGGCGCGCGCTTTGGCTTCCACACGATCGGCTTTCACACCCAGAATTTTTAGCGCCAGGTCGAGATCGTGGACGGTAAGGTCGAGTGTGACTGAAACATCGGCGCTGCGCCCGGTCCACGGGCCCTCGCGGACGCTTTCGATCAGGCTTGGTTTTTCCGGCGTATCGAGCAGCCCCATCGCTTCGAATACCAAGCGCTCCTGGTGGCCGCAGGCGAGGATGAGCTTTTTCTCAGCCGCCGCACGCACCAACTCAGCGCCATCTTTCGCATCGGTCGCAAGCGGCTTTTCAATCAGCGCATGCTTGCCGGCTTTCAGCGCTGGCAGCGCCGCGCCTGCGTGCAGCGACGGTGGCGAGGCGATAGTGATGATGTCGATCTCAGCGAGCAACGCATCGAGCGTGTTGAACGCTTTGGCGCCATGCGTATCGGCCAACTGGCCCGCGCGTTCATCGTCCGGATCGAACACACCGACGAACTGCACGCGAGCGTCTTCGGCATATTTGCGTGCGTGGATGCGCCCGAAGGCGCCCGCGCCGACGACGCCGGCTTTGAGCTTGCTCATTCGACCGTCACCGATTTTGCGAGGTTCCGCGGCTGGTCAACGTCCGTGCCCTTATGGACGGCGGTGAAGTAGGCCAGGAGTTGGATCGGGATCGAGTAGACGAGCGGCGCGATGAACGGATCGCAGGCCGGTGTGAAGATTATGTGCTGGGCGATGTCGGCCACTTCGGCCGCGCCCCGGGCGTCGGTGATTACCACGAGCTTGCCGCCGCGTGCATTCACTTCCTGCATGTTGGAGAGGGTTTTCTCAAACAGCGCATCGTGCGGCGCGACGACGACTACCGGGGTGTGCTCATCGATCAGCGCAATCGGGCCGTGCTTCAACTCGCCTGCGGCATAGCCTTCGGCGTGGATGTAGGAAATTTCCTTCAGCTTCAGCGCGCCTTCGAGCGCGATCGGATAGTGCACGCCGCGGCCGAGATAGAGCACGTCGCGCGCCTTGCTGAGCTCGAGTGCGATTTTCTCGATTTCGGGCTCGGCGTTGAGCGCATCCGCGATGAGGCGCGGCGTTTCCATCAGTGTGCGGACAAGACGGCTTTCCTCTTTCGCATCGACGGCGCCGCGCGCACGGCCAACGGCGATGGTCAGGGCCGCGAGCGCTGAAAGTTGGGCTGTGAAAGCCTTTGTCGATGCGACACCGATTTCTGGGCCGGCGAGCGTTGGGAGGCGCGCATCCGCTTCGCGCCAAATCGTCGACTCTGGCACGTTGACGACCGCCAACGTTTTGAGCCCGTTTTCCTTGCAGTAGCGCAGCGCCGCCAGCGTGTCGGCGGTTTCGCCAGATTGCGAGACGAAGACGCCAAACGCGTTTTTGCCGAACGCCGGTTTGCGGTAGCGGAATTCCGAAGCGATGTCGGTTTCGACGCTGAGGCCAGCGATCTGCTCGAGCCAATATTCGGCGACGCGACCGGCATAGTGCGCGGTGCCGCAGCCGATGATGACGGCGCTTTCAGCGTTCAGATCGACTCCGCCGAAGTCCGGCATCTCGATGCGTTCTTCGAAGGCGTTCACGTAGCGTGTGATGGTGCGGCCGGTTGTTTCCGGCTGCTCGTAGATTTCCTTCTGCATGAAGTGGCGATGGTTGCCCTTCTCAACGGCTGCAGCGCCGCCGGCGAAGATGTGGACTTTGCGCTCGGCTTCCTTGCCGCTCGCGTCCAGCACTTTGACGCTCGTGCGCGAAAGCACCGCGATATCGCCTTCGTCGAGGAACATGACGCGGGTCGTGAACGGCGAGACGGCGATCGCGTCCGAGCCCAAGAACATCTCACCGTCGCCAATGCCGACTGCGAGCGGGCTGCCTTTGCGGGCGCCGATCAGCACGTCTTCATGGCCGGCGAACAGCACGGCGATACCGAACGCGCCGTCGAGGCGGCGCACGGCCAAGATGGCGGCTTGTTCGGGCGATTGGCCTTTGTCGAGATAGTCGGTGATCAGGTGGGCGATGACTTCGCTATCCGTTTCGGAGGCGAACTTGTGGCCGCCCTTGGCCAGCTCTTCGCGCAGGGCGCGGAAATTCTCGATGATGCCGTTGTGGACAATGGCGACCTTATCGGTGGCGTGCGGGTGGGCGTTGCCGGTGGTCGGCGCGCCATGGGTGGCCCAGCGGGTGTGGCCGATGCCGGTGATGCCGGCCAGCGGCTCTTCCGCCAGCACGCGTTCCAGGTTGGCGAGTTTGCCGGCGGCGCGGCGGCGCTTGATCTGGCCATTCTCAAGCGTCGCAACGCCGGCGCTGTCGTAGCCGCGATATTCCAGGCGCTTCAGCGCTTCCACCAGCCGGGGCGCGGCGGGGGCGTTGCCAAGAATGCCGATAATTCCACACATGCAGTCGTTCTCACAAAGCCCGCGTCATCCTGGGGCTCGGCGTGGCCGAGAACCCAGGACCCAGGGGCGAGCCCTGGGATGACGGAAGGTGGAAATGTCCCGGCGCCCTCATGCACGCCAGGCCATTGATTTGCACCTCAATTAGTCTTTCAACATGCGACGGTTTCCAGGACGGTGCGAGTATGACGCGAGCTTATTTCGGGACGGACGGCATTCGGGGCACGGCTAACCGCTTCCCTATGACGCCGGAAGTGGCCCTGCGCGTCGGCCTTGCCGCTGGCAAGCGCTTCATGTCGCACGATGACCGCCGCCATCTGGTGGTGATTGGCAAGGACACGCGGCTCTCCGGCTACATGCTGGAGCCGGCGCTGACGGCCGGGTTCACGGCGGCCGGGATGGATGTCGTGCTGTTTGGCCCGCTGCCCACGCCTGCAGTGGCGATGTTGACGCGCTCGTTGCGGGCCGATTTGGGCGTGATGCTCTCGGCCAGTCACAACAAGTTCGCCGATAACGGCATCAAGTTGTTTGGGCCGGACGGCTACAAACTCTCCGACGACGCCGAGACCGAGATCGAGCAGCTGATGGACAAAAAGCTCGACGAGCATTTGGCCGATCCGGCCAAGCTCGGCCGCGCTCGCCGTATTGACGATGCGCAGGCGCGTTATGTCGAGATCGTCAAAGCGACATTCCCAAAGCGGCTGACGCTGAAGGGCCTGCGCATCGTGATCGATGCCGCCAATGGCGCAGCCTACAAAGTCGCGCCGGTCGCGCTCTATGAGCTTGGCGCCGAGGTGATCAAGATTGGCGTCGAGCCGAACGGCGAGAATATCAACGAGGAAGTCGGCTCCACCGATACGCGCGCGCTGCGCGCCAAAGTGCTGGAGACGCGCGCTGATCTTGGCATCGCGCTCGATGGCGATGCCGATCGCGTCGCGATTGTGGATGAAAAGGGCCACCTTATCGATGGCGACCAGCTCATGGCGCTGATCGCCAAGAGCTGGAAAGAGGCCGGCACGCTGAAGAAGCCAGGTATCGTCGCCACGGTGATGAGCAATCTGGGGCTCGAGCGCTATCTGGAAAGCCTAAAGCTGAAGCTCGAGCGCACGGGCGTGGGTGATCGCTACGTTGTCGAGCAGATGCGCGCCAAGGGCTACAATGTCGGCGGCGAGCAGAGCGGCCACATCATCCTCAGCGATTTCTCGACCACGGGCGATGGCCTGCTCGCGGCGCTGCAGGTGCTGGCGGTGATCGTGCAAAGCGGAAAGCCGGCGAGCGAAGTGTTGAAGCTGTTCGAGCCGGCCCCGCAAATTCTGGAAAACGTCCGCTACGAAAAGGGCAAGCCCGATCCGATGCAGGCGGCCACGGTGAAAGACGCGATCAAGGCGGCCGAAGCGGCTTTGGTCGGCAAGGGGCGCCTGCTGGTGCGCAAGAGCGGAACCGAACCTTTGGTGCGGATCATGGCCGAAGGCGACGATGAGAAGCTCGTGCGCCAGGTCGTAGGCGATGTGAAGACGGCTGTGGTGGCGGCGGCGAAGGCGGCCTAGCGGAACGAAGCAACGCCGGCGCCGTTAGCCGGTATGAGCTACCGAATCGAATATCTCACCGAAACCACAGACGAGGGCACCGTCTGCCATTCGATGCAGTCGAGCGGCGGCGATCTCGACGCTGTAGAGCGCGAGGCATTTGCTAATGCCGATATGGCCAAGGACCGCTACGGCGCGACCGGGTTTCAGATCAGGCATATGAATGCTGTCGATAAGGTCGTCGCGATCGCCGAATTCGACTAGCGCGGCCCCCCCCCCCTCGGGGAGCCTAAACCATCCCCCCGGACCTGACACAGATTGGCGCCAAATTGACGCCGCTATTCAAGTGCCGCTCAGCTTGGCCCCGCTAGTTTCCTCGTCATCGGGGCGACGAGGGCCGCTCCCGCAGAGTTAGCAGGAGCAAGTATCATGAAGCGTTTCCTTATCGCCGTCAGCGCCGCGGCTCTCATGACCACCATGAGCATCGGCGCCGCCTCGGCCCAAAACCGCACCGTGATCAGCCAGTACGGCCGCGATAACGGTGTCGCCGCCTCCCAACAAGGTACGCGCAACGAAGGCCGCGTCGAACAAAACGGCCGTTCGCATTACGCTCGTGCGGTTCAATCGGGCCGGGATAACTTCCTGCGGATGAACCAGGGCGGAACGCGCAACAGCGCCACGACCGAGCAGGCGGGTAACAACAACCTCGCCGTCACCGGTCAGGAAGGCCGCCGCCTCGACGCTGCGATCTACCAATCGGGTAACGGCAACATTTCGGGCATCGCCCAGATCGGCAACGGCTCCATCGCCACCACCGATCAGGCAGGCCGCAACAACACCACGGGCGTGATCCAAGTTGGCAACAACCAAGATGCGAGCGTCGTGCAACGCGGCACCGGCAACATCTCGGTCGTCATCCAAGGTGGCCCGTAACAGGTCGGAGCTAAGTTTGGAGGGGCGCCTCGCGCCCCTCCGTTCTCCTCGGGAGTAATGGCAATGCGTCGTCTTTTAGTCACCACAGCGCTGTTCGGCATTATCGCCGCCTGTGCTGCTGCAAGCGAACCTGCAACCCCTGCAGCGCTTTCAGAACAACCCGTCGTGCAAACGGCCGAGTTGGCCGGGGCGATCGACGCAGCGCCTGCCGCGTATGCGCCAGCTCCGTCAACATCCTACACGCCAGCATCGTATGCGGACGATATTTCGTGCGACATCGATGTGCGCCGCACCCGCGGTGGTGTCGCCCTCGAAGCCCAAGCCTTTGGCTTCGATTCACGAGACGCGCTTGAGTACGACTTTGTCGTCACCAAGAGCGGCCCGGGTGGCGACTCGGACATCCAACAAGGCGGTGAAATCAGCGAGTCTTCGCTTGGCGCCGTCGAACTTAATATGGCTTCCCGCGACCGTTATCGCGCCCGTCTGGTGGTGAGCGATGCGCAAGGCGAAGTCTGCAGAACTGAGGTGCGGTCATGAAAAAGTTCTTTGTCGGTGCAGCTGCAGCCATGATGGCGTTCAGCATGATGCCTACCACGGCGTCTGCGCAGAGCTACCTCCTCCGCCCGAACCGCGTCACCGTTGAGCAGCACGGCAACAACAACGGCGCTGCTGTAGCGCAGAATGGCCGGGCAAATGTCGGCGGCGTTATCCAGCGCGGCAACGGCCAAACCGGCATCGTGCAGCAGACTGGAAACAACAACGTCGGCGGCGTCAATCAGCGCGGCAATAACAACACCGGCACGCTGGTGCAGGATGGAAACAACAACGCCGGCTGCCTGCTCCAACGCGGCAACAATCTGAACGGCGAAGTCTATCAGAACGGCAACGACCGCGGCATTTACCTGCAGACCAACAGGACTGCGATGGTCTTGCCAGCGGGCCGGATGATGGTTCGGGCTTGCGCCGGCGGCTAATCGACAGCGCGCTTGGGTCTTTGCGGACCCAGGCGCGTTTCTCTTAGCGCAAACGCTTCAGCCACGCAGTGGTGCTGGCGTCGGCATTGGCCGGCGCCGCGCCGCCTTCGAGCGCTGGGAGTAGTGCGTTGGCCATTTCCTTGCCGAGCTCGACGCCCCATTGGTCGAACGGATTGACGCCGGCGAGGACGGCCTGCGCAAACGTGCGATGCTCATAAAATGCCAATAGGGCGCCCAGCGCTTCGGGCGACAGAGCATCAATCGACATCATCGTCGAAGCGCGATTGCCTGGGAACGCGCGATGCGGGCCAAGCCGTTCAGCCTCGGCGGCACTCACGCCCTTCGTCAGCATTTCTGCCTTTGCCTGCGCTTCGCTCTTGCCGGCCATCAGCGCTTGCGCCTGAGCGAGCGCGTTGGCGAAGACCTTGGCGCGGTGCGAGGGCGGGCCTTCTTGCGCGCCAGCGTTGACGATGAATTCGACCGGGATTTCCTGGACGCCCTGGTGCAGCAATTGGAAGAACGAGTGCTGCGCATTCGTGCCGGCCGCGCCCCAGGTGACGGCGCAGGCGGAGCGTTCGAGAGCTTCGCCGTCACGCGTCACGCGCTTGCCGTTGGATTCCATTTCAAGCTGCTGCAGCCATGCGGGAAGCAGGCGGAGCCGTTCGGCGTACGGGATCGCGGCATAGGAGCCGTGTCCAAGCGCTTCGCGGTTCCAGGTCTGTATGGCGGCTGAAAGCGCGGGAAGGTTCGCCAAAAACGGCGCGTCGCGGAAGTGCGCGTCCATTTCGGCGGCGCCCGCAAGCAGCCGCTCGAACGCATTGTTCTTGAGAGCCAGCGCACACACGAGACTGACGCTCGACCACAGCGAATAGCGCCCGCCGACCCAGTCCCAGAACGCAAACACGTTCTCCGCTGGTACGCCCCAGGCGATCGCCTTCTCAGGCGCCGCCGTCGCGGCGGCGAGATGCGCCGGGCCCCAGGCGCGGACAAACTCGGCGTTGGCGAGTGTTTCCTGCGTGGTGAAGGTTTTTGAGACGACGATCAGCAGCGTGCGTTTCGGGTCGAGGCCCTCGATCGCGTCGGCGACATCCGCGCCATCGACATTGGCGGCGAAGCGCACTTGCAGACCGGCATGCGTCAGCGGCCGCAGCGCGTCCATGACCAGACGCGGGCCGAGATCGGAGCCGCCGATGCCGAGATGCACGATGGCGTCGATCTGCGGCCGGATACGCGTTGCGAACGCGGCCATTTGCGCGCGCACGGCTTTGACCTCGGCCGGCGCATCTGGCGCACGCAGGCGCCAGTGCATGGCGGCGCGGCGTTCGGTGTTGTTGACGATCTCGCCCGCGAACATCTTGGCGCGCAAGCCGTCGAAATCCGCCACCTGCGCCACTGCGCCGAGCGAGGCGAGGGCGGCGCTATCGATGCGCTGCTTGGAAAAGTCCGCGATCAGGTGGGGCGCTTCGAAGGTTAACGCGGCCACGCGTTTCGGGTCGGCGAACAAATCCTGGAGCTTCACATTCGCCAGCCGCGCGGCTTCGCGCGCGACATTGGCCCAGGCTTGCTTTGTGGCGGCGAAAGATGTGGCGTTCATGGGGGCTAGGCTCTAACAGGACGCGGGCATGGCGACAATTCTTGTCACTGGCGGCGCCGGCTATGTCGGCTCGCACTGCTGCCTGGCGCTGAAGCGCGCCGGGCATGACGTCGTCGTTTACGATAATCTGTTCAACGGCCACGAGCGCTTTGTGAAATGGGGGCCGTTCGAGCGCGGCGATATTCGCGATAAAGCGCGGCTGACCGAGGTGTTCGCCCGTCACAAGCCGGACGCGGTCCTCCACTGCGCGGCTTTGATCGAAGTTGGTGAGTCGGTGAAGTTTCCCGATCGCTTCTACGATAATAACGTCACCGGCGCTTTGGTGCTGCTCGATGTGATGCGCGAGCAGGGCGTCGGCGCGTTCGTGTTTTCCTCGACTTGCGCCACTTATGGCGAGCCGCAGCGTCTGCCGATGGACGAGACGCATCCGCAGCTCCCGGTCAGCCCCTATGGCTGGACCAAGCTGATGATCGAGCGCGCCAGCGGTGACATGGCGGCGGCGTACGGGCTGAAGTTCGCGCACCTGCGCTACTTCAACGCCGCCGGCGCTTGCCCGGATGAAGGCATTGGCGAGCACCACGAACCAGAGACTCACGCCATCCCGTTGGCGCTGTTCACGCTGTTAGGCCGGCGCAAGGGCTTCAAGATTTTCGGCCAGGACTGGGACACGCGCGACGGCTCGTGCCTCCGCGATTACGTGCACACGCTGGATCTCGCCGATGCGCACGTGCGCGCGGTGGAGCGCTTGCTTGGCGGTGGCGGCAGCTTGGCGACCAATCTTGGCACTGGCGACGGCGTCACCGTGCTGGAACTTCTGGCGGCGATCGAGCGCGTCACTGGCAAGCGCGTGCCAGCGTCACCCGCGCCGCGCCGCGATGGCGATGCGCCGGCTTTGGTGGCCGATACCGCATTGGTGAAGCGCGAGCTGGGTTGGACGGCGCAGCGGAGCGTCGATCAGATCATCGCCGATGCTTGGCGCTGGCACGCGGATGTCGAGCCTACGTTGTTCGTTTGACCATGCGCCACGTTCGACGCATCATTGAGCCTATGAGCAATTGGTCCCAGCACGTGGTGCTGGACGTTGAGGCGGACGGGCCATGCCCGGGCCTTTACAACATGATTTCCTTCGGCCTCGTGTCCGTCGCAAATCCCGCATTGAGCTATCGCGGCGAAGTCGCCCCAATTCTCCAGCACGCTGGCCTTGAAGCGGCGCGCAACATTGTCGGTGTTTCGTTCGAGCAGCAGAAGACTTACCGTGGCCCTGAAGAGGTGATGGCTGAGGCGCGCGATTGGCTCACCGTTCTGGCGGGCCATCGGCGCGTCGTGATCTGGTCGGATAACCCAGCCTTCGATTGGCAATACTGGAATTGGTACTGCCACCGCTATCTCGGCGAAAATCCCGCCGGCTTCAGCGCGCGCCGGATCGGCGATATGGACGCGGGCCGCCTCGGTGAGCCATTCAACACCAATTCGTGGAAGTCACAGCGGCAGACGCCGCACACGCATGACCCGGTCGACGATGCGCGCGGCAACGCCGAAGCGCTGCGCTGGATCCTGAGTGAGATGGGCGTGCCGGTCGATTAAGCGCGGCCGACGCTCACGTATTTGAAGCCCTTCGCGCGCATTTCATCGGGGCGATAGATGTTGCGCAGGTCGATCACGGTTGGGGACTTCAGCGCGTCCTTGATCCGGTCAAGATCGAGCGCACGGAACTGATCCCATTCGGTGATGATCACGACCGCATCGGCGTTTTGCACGCAATCGTAGGGGCCGGTCGCGAACGAGACGTCCTTCAGCATGTGCTTGGCTTCGTTCATGCCTTCGGGATCGAACGCGCGGATTTTCGCGCCTTCGTCCTGCAGCGCCGGTACGATATCGAGCGCGGGCGCGTCGCGCATGTCGTCGGTGTTCGGCTTGAAGGTGAGGCCGAGGATGGCGATGGTCTTGCCCTTTAGATCTCCGCCGACAGCGTCGATGATTTTCTGAGCCATCTTTTGCTTGCGCGCCGAATTCACACGCACGGTCGCTTCAATGAGTTCGATCGGCGCGTTGTTGTCGCGCGCGGTTTTCATCAGCGCGAGCGTGTCTTTCGGGAAGCACGAGCCGCCATAGCCAGGGCCGGCGTTCAGGAATTTACGGCCGATGCGGTTGTCGAGGCCGATGCCTTTGGCGACTTCCTGCACGTTGGCGCCGACCGCTTCGCAGAGATCGGCGATTTCGTTGATGAAGGTGATCTTCATCGCCAGGAAGCCGTTACCGGCATATTTGATCAATTCGGATGTGCGGCGCTCGGTGAACACGATCGGCGTTTCGTTAAGCGAGAGCGGGCGATAGAGCTGGCGCATCACTTCGCGCGCGCGCTCGTCATTGGTGCCGACGACGACGCGGTCCGGGCGCTTAAAGTCGTTGATCGCAGCGCCTTCGCGCAGGAATTCCGGGTTGGAGACGACGGCGAAATCGGCGCCTGGGTTCGTCTTCTTGATGATGGCTTCGACCTCATCGCCGGTGCCCACCGGCACCGTCGATTTGTTCACGACCACCGTGTAGCCGTTCATCAGGCCGGCGATTTCTTCGGCGGCGGCATAGACGTAGGAAAGATCAGCGTGGCCATCGCCGCGGCGCGACGGCGTGCCGACAGCAATGAATACAGCGTCGGCATCGCGGATCGCGGCTGTCGGATCGGTTGTGAAGAACAGCCGGCCCTGATCGACGTTGTCTTTGACCAGTTCATCTAGACCCGGCTCAAAGATCGGGATTTCGCCCTTTTGTAGCCGCGCGATCTTGCCGGCGTCCTTGTCGACGCAAGTGACGGTATGGCCAAAGTCGGCAAAGCACGCGCCGGAAACCAGGCCCACATAGCCGGTGCCGATCATGGTAACGCGCATCTGATCTTCCCTTCGTGTGCGCCGCTTCAGGCGGCCCGCTTTAGCGCTTCTTCCACCGCCGCGAGAGCGAGTTTTGCCTCGTCCTCCTTTGGCGTTGCATAGACAATTTTTCGAACACCGCCAGTTTCTACGCTCAACTGATAAGCAGCGCGATTGATCTTAAGAACAGGGCTGAACGCCGCTAATGCAAGGCCGGCGATCCAAAGCGGCATGAATTGCAGCAGAATGCCAACGAGAAAGAACAATCCGGCGATCGTGAGTAGCGTCGGCATCACCGTTTGCTTCACGGCGGCAAATTCTACTTTGGGTTCGCGGGTTTCGCGGACCGGGATCGCTCCGCCGGCATAGGTGATGTTGCGATCGGACACGGTGAGCCCTGGTCCCTTGAGGATTTGGGTCTCCGCGCCGTCCGTCACCTTAGATCTCCTGATTGTAGGCGCCGACTTCCGCGAAGCGGGCGAGGCGCGGCTTCACTTCTTCGCGGAAGAGCGCCTTCATGTCGTCGTCGCTGGTCATGCTTTCAACCACGACCACCAGTTCGGGCTTGTTGCTTGAGGCGCGCACCAGCACCCAGGCGCCATCTTCCAACGTGACGCGCACGCCGTTGACGGTGTTGACGTCGCGGATCGAGCGGCCAAGGATTTTGCCGCCGCCTTCAGCAAACTTCTGATACTCGGTGACGACTTGATCGACGATGCCGTATTTTTTCTCGTCATCGCAGTGCGGGCTCATGGTGAGCGAGGTGTAGCTCTTCGGCAGCGCGTCCTTCAGCTCCGAGAGCTTCTTGCCTGGGTTGCGGTCGAGCATCGCGAGCACCGCGGCGGCGGCGACGATGCCATCGTCATAGCCATGGCCGAGCGGCGGGCGGAAGAAGAAGTGGCCGCTTTTCTCGAAGCCGGCGAGGGCGCCGAGTTCAGTGGTGCGGCGCTTGATGTAGGAGTGGCCGGTTTTCCAATAATCGACGCGGGCGCCATTGGCTTTCAGCACTGGATCGACAGCATAGAGGCCGGTCGATTTCACGTCAGCGACGAAGACGGCGTTCTTGTGCGTCGCGCTTAAATCGCGCGCCAGCATCAGGCCGACCTTATCGGCGAAAATCTCATCGCCCTTGTCATCGACGACACCGCAGCGATCGCCGTCGCCATCGAAGCCGAGCGCGAGGTCGGCGCCGTACTTTTTCACCGCGGCCGCCATGTCATGCAGCATTTCGCTGTCTTCGGGGTTGGCGTTGTAGTTCGGGAACGTCCAGTCGAGCGCGGTGTGCAAATCGATCACCTCAGCGCCCATACGGCGCAGCGCTTCCGGTGCAAATGCGCCCGCCGTGCCGTTGCCGCAAGCCGCGATCACTTTGATCGGGCGCGATAGCTTCACCCGCGAGGCGACATCAGCGATGTGGCGCTCACGCATGCCTTCGATATGTTTGTAAGAGCCGCCGCTGCGCTCCTTGTATTTGCCACCGAGCACGATCTCTTTCAGCGCGCCCATTTCGTCGGGGCCGAAGGTGAGCGGCTTGTTCGCGCCCATCTTTACGCCGGTCCAGCCGTTCTCGTTGTGCGAAGCGGTCACCATCGCCACGCACGGAATGTCGAGCGCGAATTGCGCGAAGTAAGCAGTCGGTGAAAGCGCCAAGCCGATATCGTTCACTTCCATGCCGGCCTGCATCAGGCCGATGGTCAGCGCCTGCTTGATCGACTGAGAGTAGAAGCGGAAATCGTGGCCGACGACGATGCGCGGCGCGATGCCCATCTCATGCACCAGAGTGCCAAGGCCCATGCCCAGAGCTTGAACGCCGAGCAGATTTAATTCCGGCGCTTTGTCCGAACTTGGAATGCCGAACCACCAGCGCGCGTCATACTCGCGAAAGCCTGTCGGCTTCACCAGGGGATAGGTCTCGAAGTCCGCGCTATTGGCGGCGAGGCTTGCGCGCGGCGCAGGCAGCATGGGTCAGGTTCCGTGGCGGCGGGAAGGATGCGGCGGTGTGAGCGAAAAGCCGCGAAAGTTCAATTGCCCGCTGCTCCTCAGGGGTGCGGCGTAACGCGAACTCGTGTGATTTCCAGGCCATAGGCTTGGTCTGTACCCGTGGAGAGCGCCCGGAGGCCGATGGCGTTTACGGCAAATTGGGCCGGCAGCTCGAACCGGAGGGTGGCGGGCTCGGAGGGGGCCTCCTGGCTCACCCATTCGGCGGGGCCGATGCCTTGGAGGCTGACGGCCATGCCGGTGGCCGCGTTGATGGGCAGGGGTGTGTAGGTCACCTCAACCGTGACGGGCTTATCGTCGATCAGGGCGGCTTGTTCCGGGGTGAGCAGGAGGCGCGCGCCTTGTTCGGCCGGGGTTGGCGGCGGCTGGTTTGGCAGCTGTGCGATGCGCAGCGTCTGCGCCCGGCCCCAGAAATCGCGGATCACCGTCATGTTCTGCTCAGCGCCGACAGCCGGCGAATTGAACGCTTCGCCCTCGAACACCAGCGAAGCGCCGTCCACCTGGGCCGCCACCGGCGCGGCTTCGCGCGGCCAGCCTTGCGGCCGGACGCTAACGGCGATCACCAGGACGGCGAAAACCAGGATCAGCGGGTAGAAGAGGAGCGGGTGGAAGAGCCAATTGCGCATGCTCCTCCGTGTAGCGGCTAGGGTGGAAGCGTCCAAGGTCTTGACGGGCGCCGCTCATGCTGAAACTGGAGGCGCATGCCTTTCATCGCACTTCTTCGCCACGGCCAGAGCCAGTGGAATCTCGAAAACCGCTTCACCGGCTGGGTGGACGTGGACCTCACTGCCGAAGGCGAGGCGCAGGCGCGCCGCTCGGGCGAGCTTTTGGCCAAGAGCGGCGTGCCGTTCGACAAGCTCTTTACCTCGGTACAGACGCGGGCGATCCGCACCGGGAACATAGCGTTGGAGAACGCCAAGCTCGCCTGGCTGCCGATTGAGCGGAACTGGCGGCTGAACGAGCGCCATTACGGTGCGCTGACCGGGCTCGATAAGGCCGAGACCGCCGCCAAGCATGGCGAGGAGCAAGTGAAGGTGTGGCGCCGCTCTTACGATACGCCGCCGCCGCCTTTGGACGCGGGCAGTGAGTTCGATTTCGCCAAGGATCGCCGTTACGCGGGCGTCGCTAATTTGCCGGCGACGGAGTCGCTGAAGCTCACGCTCGAGCGCGTGCTGCCGTATTGGAACGAGGCGATCGCGCCGGAGCTCAAGTCCGGCAAAAATCTCATCATCGCGGCGCACGGCAATTCGCTGCGCGCCATCGTGAAGCATCTGTTCGGCGTCGCGGACGATCAGATCGTTCACGTTGAAATGCCGACGGGCAATCCGCTGCTGATCGAACTCGACGCCAATTTAAAACCCATCGCCGCACGCTATCTCGACGAAGCCCGCGCCGAGAAGCTGCCGCCGTTTCCTGCGTGACAGACGCAACGCTCATGCGGCGCGCGCTTGATCTGGCAGCGCCAATGGTCGGGCGCACCGGCGACAACCCGGCTGTCGGTTGCGTACTCGCACTGGGCGACGCGGTGTTTGGCGAAGGCGCAACTGCTGAAGGCGGGCGCCCGCATGCGGAAGAATTGGCAATCGTTGCAGCAGGCGGCGCGGCGCAAGGACTTACGGCGTACGTAACCCTAGAGCCCTGCGCCAAACGCAGCGCCGGCGGCGTAGCGTGCGCGGACCGGCTGATCGAAGCGGGCGTTGCGCGCGTCGTGATAGCAACGCGCGATCCGCATCCCAACGCCAGCGGCGCTGGAATTTCGCGTCTGCAAGCTGCTGGCGTGATTGTTGAGTTTGGTTTGTTGGACGCCGATGCGCGCGCGCAGAACGCTGCATTCTTCGCGAAGTGGGATTAGCGCCCAACCATCAGCGGATCGCCTTCTTTCAACAGCCCGTCGAAATATTCGATCGTCTTTTGCAAACCGTCGCGCAACTTCACTTTCGGCTGCCAACCCAGAACTTCGCGCGCCTTCTCGATGTTCGGCTGACGCTGCTTCGGATCGTCGCTCGGCAGCGGGCGATAGACGAGTTGCGACTTTGAGCCTGTGAGATCGATCACGTTCTCGGCCAATTGTTTGATCGTGAACTCGGTTGGGTTGCCGAGATTGATCGGGCCGGGGAGATCGCCGTCTTTTTCCATGAAGGCCATGAACGCGTCGATCAGATCGTCGACATAGCAGAACGAGCGCGTCTGCGCGCCGTCGCCGTAAAGTGTGATGTCTTCGCCCTTCAGCGCTTGCACGATAAAGTTGGACACCACGCGCCCATCGTTCGGGTGCATGCGCGGGCCATAGGTGTTGAAGATGCGGGCGACGCGGATGTCGAGTTTGTGCTGGCGATAATAGTCGAAGAACAGCGTCTCAGCGCAGCGTTTGCCTTCGTCGTAGCAGGAGCGGATGCCGATCGGATTGACTCGGCCCCAATATTCCTCGGGCTGGGGATGCACGTCGGGATCGCCATACACTTCCGAGGTGGACGCTTGAAAGATGCGCGCGCGCAGGCGCTTGGCGAGCCCGAGCATGTTGATGGCGCCGTGGACGCTCGTCTTCGTCGTCTGCACTGGGTCGTGCTGGTAGTGCACCGGGGATGCCGGGCAGGCGAGATTGTAGATCTGATCGACTTCGACATAGAGCGGGAAGGTCACGTCGTGGCGCAGGAACTCGAAGTTCGGCTTGCCGATCAGGTGGGCGATGTTGCGCTTGCGGCCGGTGAACAAATTGTCGGCGCAGACGACATCGTCGCCGCGCGCGACCAGGCGATCGCACAGGTGTGAGCCAAGGAAGCCAGAGCCGCCGGTAACGAGAATGCGCCGTTCGAACATGGCTCTTCCTTAGGGGGGTTCGCTGAAGCGCGCAATTTGGGAAGCTGGCGGCGCCACGGCAAAGCCTCCGCGTCCTGTCGGCGCGGCTACTGCGTTCTCGTGTGTCTCCCAAGTGGGAGAACGGGGCGCGTGCGCCGCGCAGAGTAGTCTCTAAGGGTGCTGCTTACGCAGCTCGCGTTGCACGCGCCCCGTTGTCCGATCGTTTTTCCCGGCTTGGGCCCGAGGAGTTGTAAGATGCTGACGATGGCCAGCTCGCCTCCTGTACGATGGGCGCGGGGTTTATGTGCGTGCCGTTAGTCTGGCCCGCTCCCGCTTTCGCCACGGACCCGCCATCGGCGGATTCGCAACGCAGGGCTTAGCTCCATGCCCTTTTCGCCGGTGCCGCGGGCAAGGTGTCTTCACTCCCCGCAAACAAAAGTCCCGCCGACCGTGTCACGCACCTTTCGAGTTTCGGACGTCTCTGAAAGCTCCCGTGTGCGAACGAGGTGATGATAGGCACGGGTTGAACTCGGTCGGATTGGTGCGCTGAATTTTTGTAAGTTGGAGCGCCGCGTTTCAGCTTTTGCGCAGGTGTGTGGGATGGTGGATAGCGCGCAGTAGCGTCGACCTGCTAGCGTACTTTTATCGACGGTATTTGGATGATTGAATGATCGAAGCCTTTGGCTGGAGCGATGCGCATCGGGCCGCTTTTGCGCCGCATGCGGCGGCGGGCTTGTCGCCAGCGCGGGTGGTGGCGCACCATCGGGGGCTATGGCGGCTGATGACGGAGGCGGGCGAGTGCGCGGGGCGGCTGAGCGGACGCTTTGCGGCTGAGGCGAAGCAGGGTGAGCACCCTGTGGTCGGCGATTGGCTGGCGATCGACCGGGCCGAGGCCGGCTGCGATGCGCTGATCCACGCTTTGCTGCCGCGCAAGAGCACGTTCTCGCGCCGCGCGGCGGGCGGCGTCGGCGTGCAGGTGGTCGCGGCCAATGTCGATGTCGCGTTTCTGGTGGCGGGGATGAACAACGATCTCAATCCGCGCCGGCTCGAGCGCTATCTGGTGGCCGCGCGCGATAGCGGGGCGATTCCGGTGATCGTGCTGACGAAGGAAGATTTGAGCGCCGATGCGGCGGCGGAGCGGCAGGCGGTGGTCGATATCGCGGCCGGCGCGCCGGTGGTGACGCTCTCGGCGCTGACAGGCGCGGGGCTTGGGGCGCTCGATGAATGGCTACAGCCGGGCGTGACCGCGGCGCTGCTGGGAAGCTCCGGCGCGGGCAAGTCGACATTGTTGAATGCGCTCGCCGGCGCGGAGCTGATGTCGACCGGCGCTGTGCGCGAAGACGATGAGCGTGGGCGCCATACGACCACGCATCGTGAATTGTTTCGTCTTCCCGGCGGCGCGCTGCTGATCGACACGCCCGGCATGCGCGAGCTTGGCTTGGTCGCGGACGATGCGGCGCTGGATGAAAGCTTCGCCGACGTGCTGGGGCTTTTCGCGCAGTGCAAATTTTCAAACTGCACGCACGGCGGCGAGCCAGGGTGTGCGGTGCAGGCCGCATTGGAAGATAAGAGTTTGGCCGCGGAGCGCTGGGATTCGTATCAGAAGCTGCAGCGCGAATTGGCGTTCGAGGCGCGCAAGGCCAGCCCCGCGTTGGAAGCGGCGGCGCGCATGAAGTGGAAGCAAGTCAACAAAGCCCAGCGCGATAGATATCGCCACCGCGAAGACAATGAAGAGGGCTAGGCGCTGACGATGAAGCTTACGGTGGTCGTTGCCGAGCCGCCGATGTTGAGCGTTTGCACCGTGCGTGCGCCGTCGACTTGGTAATCACCAGCCGTGCCCGCCACTTGCTTTGCAGCGTCGAGAGCCATGCGCACGCCGGTGGCGCCGACCGGGTGTCCCAGGCCGATGAGGCCGCCGCTCGGGTTGATCGGCAAGTCACCGCCCATCGCGATGTCACCGTTTTCTATGGCTTTCCAGCTTTCGCCCGGCGCGGTGAGGCCGAGATGGTCGATGGCCATATACTCGGTGACGGCGAAGCAATCGTGGGTTTCTATGGCGTCGATCTCGTTCAGAGAAACGATGTTGGCGCGCTTCCATGCATCATCGATTGCGGCACGCACTTGTGGAAAGACGTACTCGGCGCCGGCACTTGCGCGAATCTTGTGATCGAACGCGATCGGGCCTGAGCGATGGCCCCAGCCTTTGATGCGCGGGATACTTTCGAGCGCAAGGCCGCGCTGCTTAGCGTACGCCGCGGCGCGTTTCTCTGACGCGAGAAAGATGATTGCGCTGCCATCGGTGATCTGGCCGCAATCCATCTTGCGGGTGCGGCCGACGACGATGGGGTTGGCCTCGTCGTTCTCGGTGAAGCTCTCCGGCGCGAACGTGTACTTGCGCGTTTGCGCATTTGGGTTGCGTTTGGCGTTGGCGAAATTGTTTTCGCTGATCGCCATCAGGTGGCGATAGTCGAGGCCGTAGCGTTGCTCGTATTCGTCGGCGAGATCGGAGAAGGCTTTCGGCCAGACGAACGGCGTGTCGAGATATTCGTAGCCGGCCCAGGCGGCGGCGCCGAGATTGCGCGCGGCTTGTTCGCCGGAGACGTTGCGCATCTGCTCAATGCCGACGACGCATGCGAGACCGTAACGGCCGGCTTCGATCTCGCTAGCCGCTGCGAGGATAGCGACGCTGCCGGAGGCGCAGGCCGCTTCGTGGCGCGCGGTCGGCATGCCGTTGAAGTCTGGATGCGCGAGCGCGAAGAAGCCGCCGAGCAGGCCTTGGCCGGCGAACAGCTCGCCCGCGAAATTGCCGACATGGCCGGTTTCGATGTCGCCGGGTTCAAGATCGACGGCGGCGAGGCCTTGGCCGATGGTTTCGGCGAACGCGGCGGCGGTGTCCCAGCCTTTGCGCGTCCAGTTATCAGCGAAATCGCTCTGCCAGCCGCCGAGAATGTAGGTCATGCGCGCTTGCCTTCGCGGAGAAATTCACGATCGGCCCAGCAGGCGTGGGTGCCGGAGCAGATTTTGTGCGGCAGTGCGATGCGCGCGACAGGGCCGGCTGCGATATTCTTGGCGTCGAGGATCACGCACTCGGACGTGCCGCGATTTTCGTCGATGACGAAGCTGACGAGATAGCCGTCGTCTTCGTCCTTGCCGCCGATGCGCGGCGCGAACGGGGACTCGCTGCCATAGCGGCCCTCGCCAAGCTCGTAGCTTTCGCTCTCACCTGTTTCGAGGTCGTGCTTGACGATGCCGGTGAACAAGAACCAGCCCGGCTTCGATGTGGTGGAGTACGCATAGCGATATTTGCGGCCGCCATAGCGATTATTGATGGTGCCGAATTCGAGGATGCGCGGATCGAGATTTTGCTCGGTGGTTTCGCCGGTTTTCAAATTGAAACGCCAACGATGCAGGCGCGACTGGAACGAATGTTCGTCCAGATGGCCCATCATGTGCTCGTAGCCTTCAGGCGCGCCTTTGAACTTGCCGGGCTCGGGGTTGGACTGGAAATAGCCGTCGAGCACGATCTCGTCGCCGTCCTCGTAGGCGTTGGTCCAGTGCAGCACGAACGTCGGCGCCGCCTCGAACCAGCGGATTTCGCCGTCGCCGCGGCGCGGCACGATGGCGAAACGCGACGGCAGTTCGCGGTGCATGCGCACGACGTGCATGTTGTTCTGCAACATCGCCGCATCCCAGAAGAGCGGGAAGTCGTTGAGGATGACGTAGTTTTCGGTGAAGGCCATGTCGTGCGGCAGGCGCGGGCCGGGCAGCGGCACCGGGCGATAGTGCGTGAGCTTATTCTCTGCATCGACGACACCGAAATGCATGTAGGGCGCGTGCTTGGAATAGTTGAAGAACAGCAGCTCGCCGGTGCGCTCATCGACCTTCGGGTGCGCGGAGACGCCGTCGAGCGGGCCCCAATGCGCGACGCCTTCCGTTTCCAGCGTCTCGGCGTTCACGACATAGGCTTCGCCGCATTGGTAGAATGTCGCGAGCGCCTTTCCGGCGTGGACGATGACATCGGTCGAAGCGGAATCCTTCAAGCTGCCATGTGCGCCGAAGCCGGGGCGCTTTGACATTTCCGCACGCTCCATGAGGCCGGCCCAGAGCGAGCCTTTGGCTTCCTGTTCGGCCTGGAAGCAGCGCGTGCGCACGAAGCGGTTGCGGTAATTGGTTTTGCCGTTCTGGAAATCGATTTGATGCAGCATGCCGTCGCCGTCGAACGGGTGGTAGCGGCCGATCGGCTGGTGGATCTGGTTCTCGGTGTTGCGGAGGTAAATGCCGTCAATGTCCGTGGGGATCGCGCCTTCGATGACCTCAAGTTCGATCGCGTCCACCTCCTCGTGCAGCGGCGTCCAGGCGCCGTTGAGGTAGGGGTGGTTCGACGGCTTCAGCGTCGTAACGATGGGCTTGTGGCGGGTGAGCTGCATCGGCGGATGATTGCCCACCCCCGCCCGGATCACAACCCGTCAGAGCGCCGCCAGCGCCGCCCGCGTTTGGTCGTCCGCGGGGAAGAGGAGTTCGAGGCGCAGGTCGCGTATGGTGACGTCTTCGGTGGTGCCGAAATGGGCGATGGCGGAGAGGAAGCTGAGCGCGCCGGCCGGTGAGTTGATGATCAGCGGCAGCAGAGGGCGGCGCGGCGTAGCGGCGCTTGCGGGCGCAAAGCGCGCGCAGGCGCGTTCGAGCATGCCGAGCAGTTCGGCGAACACTGGATCGTCACCCGCTTCCAGCGCTTCCATTTGCATCCGCGATTGCAGTTCACCGAGCACTTCGGCGTAATTGGCGACCAGCGCCTCGGCTTGCGGGCTCTGCGTCATCATGCGGACGATGTTGTTCTCGCCGGCGCCCCCGAGCGCGTCGAGCAGCGCGCGCGCGCTGGCATTGGCTTCGAGCACTGTCCAATGACGGTCGACCAACATGGCCGGATAGGGCGCATGGCGAGCGATCATGTCGTTGAGGATGGCGCGGAACGGGCTCAGTGATTCAGAATCGAGCGGTGATGCTGGAAACGCGGGCGTGAAGCCCGCAGCTTGCAGCAGGCCGTTGCGCGCTTGCAGCGGCAGCAGCAGCGCAGCGCCGAGTTGCAGAACCATGTCGCGGCTCGGCTGCGCGCGGCCGGATTCCAGAAACGAAACGTGCCGCGAGGAAACGTCGCTGGCGAGCGCGAGATCGAGCTGGCTCATGCGGCGGGACGAACGGAAACGGCGCAGCGCCGTGGCGAACGCAGAGGGCTCTCGCTTCTGGGTGTCGGTGAGCATGCGGCATCGTCGCCGCCGCCGCGCGGCTTGTCCATTACCTCCGAGGTAATTGCGAGGCTTACGCGCCGGTGATCGGATCGCCCCATTGAAAAGGAGACGATCATGCAAGGTCTGTGGGCGAACTGGATGAAGGTGTGGTGCTGGGGCGTGTTCGCTTTTGGCGTGGTGTTGGCGACGGCGGCCGTGCCGCCGATCGATGGCTTGGTGCGTACGCTTTACACGCTGTTCAGCGGCGGCGGCGAAAACGCCGCGGCGTTCGACACCAACGCGATGCGCTTCGGCCTTGGCCTGCAAGGCGCGCTGACGATTGGATGGGCGCTCACCATGCTAGCCGCGATCCGCACCGGCGCGCCGATCTGGGGCGAACTCACGGCGGCGGTGTTGATCTGGTACGTGATCGATAGCGCGATTTCGGTGGCGACCGGCTTTGCGCTGAACGCCGTATCCAACACGGTTCTGACGATCGCTTTTTTGATTCCGGTGCTGGCGTCAGGCGCTTTGAAGCAGCGCGTGGCTCGGGCGGGCTAGGGCAAGGGCGGGATCGGGCGAAGCTTTGGTCGCTTTGCGTGGATGAACGCCGCAGCTCCGTCATCCCGATCCCGCCGCCTCACCTGAGTTGGGAAGTTCTGGCGCGAACCATCGTGACTAGGGTCACTTGACGGGCGCGGCGCCGCACGTGCGCACAGGACGCATGCGCTAGCGCATTGGCGGTGGGACCTTTGCGGGCGTTGCGCGCTTGAGTGTGTACCGCGAGGCTCGCGATGACTTTCATCCCGCCATTGACGCGATTGCATCGGCGTACTGCGCCGTGCACCCCACGTTTCAGGACACAGTTCCATGACCGAACAGAAAAAGAATATTGTCGATACGGCGATGGCGGCCGGCTCTTTCACGACGCTGGCGAAGGCGCTTACTGCGGCGGGTCTCGTAGATACGCTGAAAGGCGCGGGTCCGTTTACGGTATTTGCGCCCAACGATGCGGCGTTCGCGAAGCTACCTGCCGGCACGCTCGACGCGCTCATCAATGCGCCGAGCAAAGAAAAACTTATTGCGCTGCTGAAGCTGCACGTGATCTCCGGCAAGGTGATGTCGGCAGAGATCAAGGGCAAGTCGATCGCGCCGCGCTCTCTGCAGGGCGAGGATTTGCGGATCGATGGCACTAATGGCGTCACTGTGAACGGTTCGAAGGTGGTGACGGCCGATGTCGATTGCAGCAACGGCGTCATCCACGTGATCGATACCGTGATCATGCCCCACGCAGAGCGCGCCGCCGCCTAATGAGATTGATGAAGCGCTCGGCTCACGCCGGGCGCTTCGTTGACTAGCGCAGCTTCGAAATCGTCAACCCATCCGCCTTGGCGCGGTCTTTGATCGATTCTTCGCTGCGCGTGAGGGCTTTAGCGATCGCTTTCAGCGACATGCCTTTGCCGGCGAATTGGTGGAGCTTTTGGATTTCGTCCTGCCGCCAAGGTTGGCGATGACGCTCGAACTTCTCACCGGCCATCTCTATTCCGCCGCGAACGCGGTGCGCTTGGCGAGCTTGTCGAAGGCGACGAGATCGCGGACCAAATCTTCCAGCTGATCGAACGGCACCATGTTGGGGCCGTCTGACGGGGCGTTGTCCGGATCGGGGTGGGCTTCGAGGAACACCATCGCCACGCCGATCGCCACCGCCGCGCGCGCCAAGATCGGCACGAACTGGCGTTCGCCGCCGCTGGTTTCGCCGCGGCCGCCCGGCTGTTGCACGGAGTGCGTCGCGTCGAACACGACCGGCGCGCCGAAGCTTTTCATGATCGGGATCGAGCGCATGTCGGAGACGAGTGTGTTGTAGCCAAAGCTCGCGCCGCGCTCGCAGGCCATCACGTTCGGATTGCCGCTGTCGGTGATCTTGGCGATCACGTGCTTCATGTCCCAAGGGGCGAGGAACTGGCCCTTCTTGACGTTGATCGGCTTGCCGGTTTCGGCGGCGGCGACGAGCAAGTCAGTCTGACGGCAGAGGAAAGCCGGGATTTGCAGCACATCGACGACTTCGGCGACTTCGGCGCATTGCTCGGGCAGGTGAACGTCGGTCAACACCGGCACGCCGATCTTCTTGCGAATTTCCTCGAAGATGGGCGCCGCTTTATCGAAGCCGGCGCCGCGCTTGGTGCTGAGGCTGGAGCGGTTGGCTTTGTCGAAGCTGGTCTTGTAGATGAAGCCGGCGCCAGCGCGTTTGAACACGTCGCGCAGGAACTCCGCCGTTTCGAGCGCGTGCTCGCGGCTTTCAAGCTGGCAGGGGCCGCAGATGAAGGTGAGCGGCAAATTGTTGCCGATCTCGAGCGGGGTGGATTCCACGCGCGGTACGCGAATGACGGAAGCGGGCTGCATCAAAATCCTCGGAGGTGTTCCCCAGACATAGGCCCGGACAGGAACTGGCTCAACAGCGCCGGGGCGCCTGACAGGCATGAATTAGCGGTCAGGTCAGCGCAATTCGTTTGTTTCTATCCCGGCTATTGGGCGGGGTTATGGCCTAGCGCGAAATCAGGCTCGCAAGCGCGGCGTCCGGCGAGGCGCCTTCCGTATGGATGCGGCCCCAGAGGCCGAGGAAAAGCAGCGGCCAGCGCAGGGCTTTGTGTGCGTCTTCAGCGAAGATCGCGCGGATGGTGTCGGCGCTGGCGGCGGCGCGGACGGCCTCGACGCCGGCTAGGCTCGCGCCCAGTTCAGCCGCGCGCGGTGCGATCCAGGCGGCGACGGGGACGGTGAAGCCCTTCTTCTTGGCCCACGGCTCGGCGGCGGGGCAGTGGCGCTCCAACCAGGCGCGCAGCAGGTATTTGCCGAAGCGGCCGCGGACTTTGAGATTGTCCGGCAGGTTGAATGCGAAGGCGGCGACTTCCGGATCGAGGAACGGCGTGCGGCCCTCGAGGCCATTGGCCATGAGGCAGCGATCGAGTTTGAGGAGCAAATCGTTCGGCAGCCAGGTGGCGATGTCGGCGGCTTGCGATTGCTGGAGCGTTGTAAGTTGGAGCGCGGGCCTCCGGCCCGCCGCTTTGCGCCACGCGTTGAGCGCATCCGGACCGAGCACCGCATCCGTCTGCGGCTCAGCTGGGCGCCCGCCGAGCCAAGCTGGGCGCAGCGCGCGGCGATAGCGGCTGTATCCGGCGAACAATTCGTCGCCGCCTTCGCCGGTAAGCACCACGGTGAGCCGCGCCTTTGCAGCTTCGGCCAATTTGTAAGTCGGCAGGCAAGCGTAATCGGCGACGGGATCGTCCATCGCCCACGCCACCAGCGGTGCGATGCGCCAGAAATCCTCCTCACCGAAACTGACATCGTTCCAATCAAGCTTCAGCGCGCGGGCCACGCGCTCGGCTTGGCCACGTTCGTCGCGCGCTTCCGGCACATCGAAGCCGCAGGTGTAGGCGACCACCGGGCGCGTGTTCAGCCGCGCCATCATGATCGCGACAGCGGCGCTATCGATGCCGCCGGAGAGAAAGAGGCCGTAGGGCACGTCGGAGCGTTGGTGGACTTTGATCGAGTCTTCGAGGACCGCGTCGAGTTGCTCGATGGCGTGCTCAACCGAACCCTCCCCCCTTGTGGGGGAGGGCAGGGTGGGGGGGCGTTCAGCTGCTACCGGTGCGTTGGAGCGCCCCTCACCCCCTACCCCCGCCCGACGAGGGGTCGGGGAGAGTGCGCTGCGCACGCGGTGCCGGCGCACCTCGCCATTCACGACTTCAATGATCTCACCTGGCTCTAAGCGGATCACGCCGGGCCAAGCCGTTTCGTTTTCAAGCGTGTAATTCAACGCAGCGACTTGTTTGGAGATCTCCGGGCGCACGATCGCTTGCCCGAACGAGCGGGGCTCGGACGAAAACGCCACTGCGCCATTCTGCGCTCGGATGTAGAGCGGCTTGATGCCGAACGGGTCGCGCACCAGCCAGGTGCGGCCGTCGGCGCCGATCAGGCAGAATGCGTACATGCCGCGCAGGCGATCGAACGCGGCTTCGCCTTCTTGCGCGTAGATGTGCAACAACGGCTCGAAATCGGAGCCAGTGGCGAGTTTGCCTTTGAGCTGAAATTCTTCGGTGAGTTCGAGATAATTATAGATCTCGCCATTGCCGATAATGGTGGAGCCGGCGGCGTGCAAAGGCTGCCAGCCGCCTTCAAGATCGATGATCGAAAGCCGCGCGTGCGCCAATGAATAACGCTCGCTCTCTTCAACGCGGATGCCGTTCGGGCCGCGATGCGCGATGGCGTCGATCAGCGCTTGCGCGCCTTCCGCCTCACCGACGATGCCGGCTATGCCGCACATCAGACGCCTCCCATCGCATCGAACAGCGTGCGCCATTGCGCGACGACTGCGGCTTCGGAGAACTCCGTCTCCACCCGCCGCGCGCCGTTGGCGACGAATTTGGCGGAGAGCGCCTTGTCGGCGAGCAAAAGCTGCGTCTTCGCGGCGAGCGCTTCGGAATCGTCGATCTCAATCAGGAAGCCATCTTCGCCGTCGCGGATCAGCGCACCAGGGCCAGCCGCGCGCGCGGCGATCACGGGCAGACCATGCGCCCACGATTGGATCACGACATTGCCGAGCGGCTCGAAGCGTGAAGGAAAAACGCAGACGTCAGCGGTGCGATAGAGCGCCGGCGCATCGTTGCGCCAGCCGAGGAAGCGTACGCGATCGGCGACGCCAAGATCGATGGCCGCGGATTTGAGGCTGGCTTCGTCGGGCCCATCGCCCGCGATCCAGAGATATGCGTCCGGCAGACGCTGCAAAGCTTTCAACGAAACGTCATGCGCTTTGCTTTGATGCAGCCGGCCCATGCCGAGCAGCAGCGGCGCATCGGCGGGCGTGTCGAGTGTGGCGCGGTCTAGTTTTTCGCCGTGACCGCGGCCGGCGAAGTTGGGAATGTAATGCGCGCGTTCCTTCGGCCAGCCTTCGCGCACCATCCAATCGACGATGTCTTGCGTGTTTCCGACAAGTGCGTCGAAGCCTCGATAGTTCTTCAGCTTGTAATAGCCGCCAAGCCGGCCGATGCGCTTCCAAGGGCCGGCGGGCGTGGCCTTCGCGGCGCGGTTCATCCAGGCGAGGATGATGCGTGCATCGTGTTCGCGCGCGAATGCTGCGATGGCGGCGGGCGTGGTGAAGTCTAAATGCTTGCCGAACGGCAGCACGCGCGTTGGCATGCCGAAGCCTTTCAGTTCGTTCTCGCGGTCGGTGTGCGCGCGGATCGCGGCGACCTGCGTGATGCCAGCGCGCCAGAACGCGCCGGTCAGGCTCACGAAATACGCCTCCGCCCCGCCATTGACGGCCGAGCCTAAGGTGTGCGCGAGGCTCATGCGGGGAGGCGGGGGCGGTTCATGGCGGCGGCTGAGACATAGGCGGGTGCGCGCTTCGCCTCAACCGCTTGCTCGCAGATGACTTTTCCGCCGCCCCATGCCAACACGCCGCCATGAGCATTATCACTTCCGCCGCGGCGATTGCCGCTGGCCAGGACACCATCCGCGCCGAGGCGCGCGCGCTCGATCAGCTGGCCGAGGCGCTGGCCGGCGCGCTGAAGGAGCCCTTCGTCCACGCCGCGACGCTGCTGGCCGAAACCAAAGGCCGCGTCATCGTCTCGGGCATGGGCAAGTCCGGCCACATCGCGCGCAAGATCGCAGCGACCTTGGCCTCCACCGGTACGCCGGCGCAATTCGTCCACCCTGCCGAAGCCAGCCACGGCGACCTCGGCATGATCGTGGAAGCCGATTGCGTGCTGGCGATCTCGCGCTCGGGCGAAACCGCTGAGCTCTCGGACATGCTTTACCATTGTCGGCGCATCCACGTGCCGATCATCGGCATGACGTTCAAACCAACCTCGTCATTGGCGAAGGCGTCGACGGCGGCGTTGGTGATGCCAGATTGCGGCGAAGCCAGCGACGAAGCGCCCGCGCCGACGATTTCAACCACGATGTGCCTTGCCATGGGCGATGCGCTGGCGGTGGCGTTGCTGAAGGCGCGCGGCTTCACAGCGGATCATTTCGGCGCGATCCATCCTGGCGGCAAACTCGGTGCGGCCTTGAAGCGCGTGCGCGACGTGATGCGTGAAGGCAAAAGCGATCCGCTGATTGCGCTGAGCACGTCGGTGGTGGAGGCGATGCAGGCGATCAGTGTTGGCGGAATTGGCGCTGTCGGCGTTGTTGATGACGGCAAGCTGATCGGCATCATCACTGACGGCGATCTGCGCCGGAAACTTTCGCCTGAAATGTTTGCCAAGACGGCGCGGGACATCATGACGGCGTCGCCGAAAACGATAGCGCCTGACGCGCCCCTGGTCGACGCGATTGCCATCATGAACGAGAAGCGGATTACGTTGTTGTTTGCTGTCGAGGATGGCCGACCGGTTGGCGTCGTGCACATGCACGATCTGTTGGCGGCGGGGGTGCGGTGACGCTTGCAAACAAAAATACTCGTCATACCGGATCGCGCTTCGCGCGTCCGGGATGACGAACTCTAGGGGGACGAAGATGAAACATTGGGCAAAGATCGCGGTCGCGGCATCGTTGTTGTTCGCGGGCGCCGCGCACGCGCAAACGCAAACTGGCTTCGCGGCGCCCGTGGAATCTTCCATCCAATCCGTTCTCCCGCGCATGATCGCGTGGCGGCGCGATTTTCATGAACATCCGGAGCTGAGCTACGAAGAAGTGCGCACCGCGCGCATCGTCGCGGCGCACCTGCGTAGCCTCCGTATGGAAGTGCGCACCGGCGTTGCGCAGACCGGTGTTGTCGGTGTGCTGCGCGGTGGTCGCCCCGGACCAGTGATCGCGCTGCGCGCCGACATGGACGCGCTGCCGGTGACGGAGGAAGGAGAGCTCCCGTTCCGGTCGCGTGCGCGCGGGACCTATAACGACCAGGACGTCGGCATCATGCACGCGTGCGGACACGACACGCACGTCGCGATCCTCATGGCGGCGGCGAGCGTGTTGGCGGCGCGGCGCGAAGAGATCGCCGGCACGATCATTTTCGTGTTTCAGCCCTCGGAAGAAGGCGCGCCTCCCGGACAGATGGGCGGCGCCCGCCGCATGCTGGCGGAAAACGTGTTCGGCGATCTGCAGCCGGAGGCGATCTACGGTCTACACGCATGGCCCGCGGCGAGCGGCACGGTGACGATGGTGTCCGGTCCGTTCATGGCCGGCTCCGATCGCCTCGACATTACCGTGACAGGCAGCCAAACCCACGGCGCACAACCGCATGCCGGCATCGATCCGATCGTGGCGTCATCGCAGATCATCAATGCGTTGCAGACTGTGCCTTCGCGTCAGATGGATGCGGTGCGTTCGCCGGTGATCGTCACCATCGGCTCGATCCATGGCGGCGTGCGCTACAACATCATTCCGCAAACCGTCGAGATGCAGGGCACGATCCGCTACCTCAATCCAGAGACGCGCGACGAGCTTTACGAGCGCATTCGCCGCACGATCACGGAAACCGCCGCTGCAACCGGCGCCACTGCTGAAGTCACCATCACAGAAAATGCGATCCCGACCGTGAACCCGCCGGCGCTAATGGCGCGGACGCGCGCCGCGGCCGTGCGGGCGCTCGGGGAGGAGCGGGTGCTGACCGGCCTGCCGGTCATGCCGGCAGAGGATTTCGCGTACTTCCAGCAGGCTGTGCCCGGCGTGTTCTTCTTCTATGGGGTCAACCCGCCCGGCGTGACGCCGGAAGAGGCAGCGCCGAACCATAATCCGCGCTTTTTCGTGCACGAGCCCGCAATGGAAACCGCCTTGCGCGCCATGGTTGCGGTAGCGCTGGATCGTGTGTCGGAGTAATGTAGATTTCGCGTGTGGAGGCGTGAAATGCTGCGATTTGTGCTCGCTGTAGCCGGCGTGTTGGCGCTTGCGGCGCCCGCGCATGCGGATGGGCTTTGGTACATCTACGCTCTGCGGCAGCAGGAATGCGACAGTTACGGGAACGAGCCGGAAGTCTCGATCCGGGGCTGCTCGATGATCATTCGGAGCAACAATGTCACCGGTGAACGGCGGGCAGCGGCCTATCGGCGCCGCGGCGATCATTATGTCACCGCCGAAAACTACGATCGGGCGCTGCAGGATTACACCGCCGCCATCGATCTCAACGCGGATTTGAGCATAGCCTACTTCCGCCGTGCTGAATTGCTCCTGGAACGCGGGGAGTACGACGGGGCGCTGCGCGATTACAGCCAATACGTCCGCCTTGAGCCAGATCGCATCGCTGGCCATCTCGGTCGCTGCCGGGCGCTTACCGCGGCGGGACGTGATCTCGACCGCGCGCGGATCGATTGTGACGCCGCTCTCGAGCGGGCCGCGCAAACCGAGCATGTTGCACTGGTGCACGGCGAGCGCGGTTATCTCGGCCTTCGCGCTGGTGCGTATGAGGCGGCTTGGGCTGATTATGACGCCGCGCTCAATCTTGAGCCGTCGGAGCCGCGCCACTTATACGGCCGCGGCCTTGCTGCTCAGCATTTGGGCCGCGCCGAAGAGGCCGAGCGCGATTTGGCTGACGCTGTGCGCATGGCGCCGCGTGTTGCGCAGGCATTTTCGGGACTGAGCAACGCGCCCTAGTTGCGTTTTCCTTGACTCTCCCGTCGCGTGAAGGCCCTATGCGGCCCGGACTAACGGTCGAGACGACCCGACCGCGCGCTCATTTGCGCCGGCTTCGTTCTTCCCGGTCCACCCGCGCGCCGCTCTTGGCGCACGGTGCGTTTCGAGGAGTGGCGACGATGGCTACGGGTACTGTGAAGTGGTTCAACATGGCGAAGGGCTTCGGCTTCATCGCTCCGGACGGCGGCGGTCAAGACGTGTTCGTACACGTCAGCGCAGTTGAGCGTTCGGGTCTTACCGGCCTGCGCGAAGGCCAAGCGGTAAGCTTCGATGTCGAGAACGATCCGCGCAAGAACAAGCCGTCGGCGGTGAATATCAAACCGGTCTGACGCGCCAATTCAGTTGCAGTTTTGATCGCCGTGCGGTTTGACCGTGCGGCGATTCTGTTTTTTGGGAGAATTCCATGGCCGCCCCTTTCCGCCTCTATGGCGCGGAGCTCTCTCCGTATTCGATCAAGGTGCGCTCCTACCTCCGCTATAAGGGCTTGGACTTCGAATGGCTGTCGCGCTCGGCCGCGCGCCAAGAAGAGTTCGCCCGCTACGCCAAGCTGCCGCTGATCCCGGTGCTGGTCGATGCCGATGAAAACGCGCTGCAAGATTCAACGCCAATCATCGAAAAGCTCGAGCGCGAACATCCCGAGCCCTCGATCACGCCGGACGAGCCGGCGCTCGCCTTCGCCGCTGCGCTGCTTGAGGACTTTGCCGACGAGTGGCTCAACAAGGCTATGTTCCACTATCGCTGGACCTATCCGGAAGATCAGGAAAGCGCCGCGCGCCGCATCGCCGAGATGGTGTTTGAGGGCGGCGAGAAGCCAGAGGGGATGGAAGATAACATCCGCACCCGCATGGTCGGCCGGCTCTATCACGTCGGCTCATCGCCCGAGACGGCGGCGCTGATTGAAGGCTCGTTCACGCGCTCGCTCGGCCACATCGAAGCGATGCTGAAAGACCGGAAGTATTTGTTGGGCGGCCGCCCGAGCATCGCCGATTTCGGCATCGCCGGACAATTGGCGCAGCTGCTCTCGGACCCGACGCCAGGCGCCGTCATCCGCGCGCAAGCGCCGAACGTGGTGCGCTGGCTTGAGCGCATGGAAAACCCGAAGGCGGAGGGGCCGTTCGCGTCGTTTGAGGATGTGAGAGAAGGGCTCGCCGAATTGCTGCGCGCGGAAGTCGCTGGCGCTTATCTCAGCTGGATGGCCGCCAACGCCGCCGCTGTCGCCGACGATGCAAACGGCGTCGCAGTCGAGATCGCCGGCACGCAATTCACGCAAAAGCCCCAGCGCTACGCCGCCAAGGCGTTTTCAGAACTGCAACGCAAGCGCGCCGCCGTCGAAGATGAAGCGCTCGCGGCGCTGCTGGAAGAGACGGGCTGCGACGCTTACCTCACCGGCGCGCGCGCTGATGACGATGAAGGCGACGATTCTGACGATGAAGATGAGTCTGATGAATCGGACGCGCGCGACTAGGCTGCTTACGCCGCGAACGCAGGTCTTTGCGTGAGCCGAGTTTCGGTGTCTTGTGGCGTCCACTGATCGCCGTAGCGTGCTGGAACTGTCAGCACATAGGCACAGCCAGTCGTACGCTTGTGCACGTCGAAGCTGCCGCCGAGAAGTTCCGCGAGCCGGCGCGTCACGGCAAGGCCAAGACGCGCGCCGGAGAGCCGCTCGTCGTCCTCGCGCAGGAAGGGCTCGAACAGGCCTGCGAGTTGAGCGTCCGTCAGCGTCGGGCCGGAATCCGCGATTTCGAAGCGCAGCAGATCGCCCGCTTTGCGGACGATACGGTCGGCCCGCATCGAGAGGCCGCCATTTTGCGAGCGGCGGCTCGCGTGCGTCAGCACATTGACGAGGCATTGGCGCAGGCGGTTTTGATCTGTGTTGGCTTGGCCAAGGTTTGTCACCGCATAGACTTTGAGTGAGGCGTTGTGCGCCTTGGCGCTCGGCTTGGCGGCGGCGGCGGCGCTGAGGAAGGCCTCTTCGGCGTCGAATGGCTCGGCCACGATTTCGAGCCGCTCGGCTTCGATGCGCGATAGATCCAAGAGCTCGCCCAGCAACGACATCATACCGTTCGCTGCGCCGGTGATGCGCGCCAAGTCAGCGTCGGCATTGGTGTCGCCGCGATCGTGGAGATCTTCTTGGATCAGACCAGCATAGCCAATGACGTCGTTCAGCGGCGTGCGCAGTTCGTAGCTGATATTGGCGAGGAAGTCGGACTTCATGCGGTTCGCGGCCGCTGCGGCTTCGCTTTCGTGCGTAGCTTGGCTGGCGCGCGCATCAGCTTCGGCGATACGGTCCACGATGGCGTTGTAAGCGGCCGCCAGTTTCGAGATTTCATCTTGGCCGCCGTCGAGGGGCAGGGGCTCCAGAATATCCGCCTGCGCCTGGAAGTGGCGCTCCATGTTTTCCAGGCGCGCCACCACGACGCGGCGCAGCAGCAGCCACAGCGCACACAATGCGCCGGCGAACACGAAGGCGAGGAAACCGACCGTCACATAAACCGTTTGCGCGCCTAGCGCAGATACGCGCCGTTCGCTGCGGGCGACGACGCCGCCGACCTCATCGCCGCGGGCGCTGAGCAAAGGTATCAAGGAGTGACGGTGCGTACGGGGGCTCCACGCACGTTCGCCATCAGCGCTGGCTAGGAATTGCAGATCCAGCTGCGTTTGTTGCGAGAGGGCGCCTGTATCGAGCCGACGGCCGAACACCACATAGCCGTGCGGCGCCATCGCACCATCGGTATCGGTGGCGCGCGCCGCGGCGAACATCATCGGCCCCGCATCCTCGCTCCAGACGGCGCCGCCGAGCGCGTCGAGCCCGCGATGTCCGCGAATTTGCCTGAACACTACGCGCGCGAGTTCGGCGTCGGCTTCGGTAATGCCATTCGGCCCGGTTTGCCGCGACCAAAGCAGCGCGCCGCGGTCGTCAAAGAAGAGGGCGAGGTCCGCGCCGTAGGTGCTAAGCCAGTCCGGATCGCGAAAGTTGCGGTCGATGTAGCGGGGGTTTTCGCCCAGCATGTACCGGTAAGTGTCGTCCCAGCGGGCATAGTCAATGACGCGCGTGCGCAAGTCCGCGACGATCGCTTCAAGATTGGCCTCTACGCGGCTGCGGTCGAGCTCGTGCGCGTCGGCTTCTTGTTGCTCGAAACGCGGCTGCACCGAGGTTTGCAGCACAAGCCATGCGCCGCCGGTCAGCGCGGCGAACACGATGAGTAGAACCGCCGCGACTTTGGACGTGATCGACATTTCGGCCGATCTTGCACGAACATGGTTTAAACCCGGCTCATCAGGCGTGGTTAACCGGCGATAATTGTCAGTCGAATTTCAGCAAAGAAAACGGCGCGCCTCTGGGGGAAGGCGCGCCGTGGCTCTTTAGGGGCTCTCGGTTCGGGGAGGATCAGAGAGCGAAGTCCCGCCGCGCGGCGCTGGGGGGGGAGGGGACGCGCCGCGCAGCGGGGGAAGCGGGGATTAGGCCGCTTCTGTCTCGTCATTGGCCGCCGCTTCGACCACTTTGGCCTTTTGCTTGGCGACGGCAGGTGTGGTCCCGATCTCGATCTTGCGGGGCTTCAGGATTTCCGGAAGCTCGCGCACCAGATCGATCGTCAGCAGACCATGCTCAAGCTTGGCGCCGGCGACGCGAACGTGATCGGCGAGGCCGAAGCGACGTTCAAAGCTGCGTTCGGCGATGCCGCGATGCAGGAAGTTGCGTTGTTCGCTCGGCTTGCGCTGTCCGGTGACAAGCAGCGAGTTCTGCTTGAACTCGATGGTCAGATCGTCCTGCGAGAAGCCGGCGACCGCCAGCTCGATGCGAAATTCGTCTTCGCCGATCTGCTCGACATTGAAGGGCGGATAACCAGGCGCGCCATCCAGGCGTGCGGCTTGGTCCATCAGGCTCGCGATGCGGTCGAAGCCGACCAGCGTGCGGTAAAGCGGATTGAGTTCATTGGTAGCCATGCGTTTGTCCTCCTAAAGCGACAATCGGGCGCTCCCTTGCGGGAGCTAGATTTACCGGCGTTCCACCCCCGAAGGCGGCGGGCTGTCCGGTTGCGCGGCCTCGATGAGCGCCGCACCCCAAGCATGTGGGAAGGTGATTTGCGGGTTCAAGAGCCGCCGTTTTGACAAAGTTAGCCCTTCCCACGTAGCTCCATCGTTATGCTTTCACTCACCCGACGCCGCGCTGCTTTGGCCCTTGCCGCGAGCCTGGCTGCCTGCGGCAGAAGCGGCGGGGCCGATGCGCCGCCGCCTGGGTCGTTGGCGTGGGCGGTCGCGGGGCCGTGGCGGATCGAGCCGGAGCGCGATCAGTGGCGCAATCCGCTGCAGACGCTGCTGTTCTGGGGCCTCGAAGGCGACATGACCGTGCTCGAAGTTCTGCCAGGGCGCGGCTGGTACACATCCATCCTTGCACCCTATGTCGCGGCCAATGGCGGGCGTCTCATCGCCGCCGGCTTCGATCCGCGCAGTCCGTCGCTGGCGCAACGCGAGACGCTTGCGGCGTGGGAGTCGCGGTTTACGCGTGATCGCGAATTGTACGGCGAGATCCAACGCACAGTGGTGCGGCCGGGTGCGCCTCTTGCGCCCGCCAACAGTGTTGATCTCGCGATCCTCGCCAACAGTGTTCACACGCTGATGGCTGAAGGCATCGCGGAATATGTGTTTCGCGGCGTTGCGGCGGCGTTGAAGCCGGGCGGCGCGTTTGGCGTGGAGCAGCACCGCGCAGCATCGACAGGGTTGCAGGATCCCGTCGCAGGCACAGGCTATGTGCAGGAAGCTTATGTGAAGGCGTTGGCGCAGGAGGCGGGTCTCGACTTCGTCGCCGCCAGCGACTTGAACGCCAATCCGCGTGACACGCGCGATCACCCGTTCGGCGTGTGGACGTTGCCGCCGACCCTACGCACTTCGCCGCTCGGCCGGCCCGATGATCCGAACTTCAACACCTCGCCGTTCGAGAACATTGGCGAGAGCGACCGGATGACATTGAAATTCCGCAAGGCGAGTGGGGCTGCCGTGGCGGCGCCCAGCGACGAGCCCGAATTGCGTCGCTGACGCCCCCGTCACCCTTGCGGCCTAGCGCGCGCTGGTGTGTAAGGGGCCAAGAACCAAACCTTCCGGAGGAACCCCGCCATGACGTACGACGAAATCCTGACCCGCTTCAAAGACGGCAATGTCACGGTGCCGGGCAAGAAGGTGAAGTTCGACTTCGGCGATGCTGGCAAAATCTATCTCGATGGCGTGGCCGGCGCGGTCTCGGCCGACGACGCCGCCGCTGACACCACGATCAAAGTGAAGCTCGAAGACTTCGTCGCCATGGCTGGCGGCTCGCTCGATCCGACCGCCGCTTTCATGCAAGGCAAGCTCCGCGTCGACGGCGACATGGGCGTCGCCATGCAGCTGCAAGGCGTGATGGCGAAGCTGCGCGGCTAAGGCGCGTTAAGAGGGCTCATGGCGTTCGTCCGCGTTCCAGGCAACGACGCGCCAGAGGGCGCTGAGGAGCACTGGCTCGAGGGCCGCGGCGGAGTGAAGGTGCGCGTTGTAAGCGCGCCTTCAATCGGCGTGGCGCGCGGGTCGGTGATCGTCGCGCCCGGCCGCACTGAGTTCATCGAGAAATATTTCGAAGTGATGCGCGAACTGCAGGCGCGCGGCTTTGCCGTGTTCTGCATTGATTGGCGCGGGCAGGGTCTCTCTGGCCGCGAAGTCGAGAATGGCCTCAAAGGCCACTTCGCCAGCTTCGACGATCCGGTGAACGATCTTTCGACCGCGTTGAAACTGCTTTCAGCGAAACTGCCGCGTCCGCACATTGGCCTCGCGCATTCGATGGGCGGCGCCATTCTGTTGCGCGCGCTGCAGACGCGCCGTGTCGAACTCGATGCCGCGGCGTTTACCGCGCCGATGTGGGGCATCGCCGGTCTGAACGAAGTCGCCAAGAAGTACGCGCGCTTCATGACCTCGCTCGGCGCCGGCGGCCAGTTCGCGCCGAGCGTCGAAACCAAGTGGAAGCGCGAGAACTTCAAGAAAAACCCGGTCACGCACGATCGTGAGCGGCATGCGCGCTGCCAAGGCTTGATCGCTGAAGAGCCGCGCTTGGCGCTGGCGGGCCCCACCATCGGCTGGGTCGCAGCCGCCGCAGACGCGACCGAGGGCTTCCTGCAGCCTGGCGCCATGGCGCATGTGCGTATTCCGATATTGGTCGCCACCGCCGCCGAAGAGCAATTGGTGGACAATGCCGCGCAGGTGCAGGTGATCGAGCAATTGCCCGACGCGCAACACATCACCATCGCCGGCGCCAAGCATGAAATCCTGATGGAAACCGACGATCTGCGCGCTCAGTTCTGGGCAGCGTTCGACGAACTAGCCGAACGCGTGGCGCCTGCCCGCGTTTAAGTAGCGGAGGCCCAAATGGCCGGAGAATTGGTTCTCGTCACTGGCGGCAGCGGCTTTCTTGGTTCGCACGTCATTCTCCAACTTTTGAACGCCGGCTATCAGGTGCGCACCACCGTGCGCTCGCTGTCGCGCGAGGGCGAAGTGCGCGAGATGCTGCGAGTTGGCGGCGTCGATGCCGGCGATCGGCTGACTTTCGCTGCGGCTGATCTCACCAGCGATGCGGGCTGGGCCGAAGCCGTCGCGGGCTGCACCTATGTGCATCACGTCGCTTCGCCGTTTCCGCCGAATATCCCAAAGCACGAAGACGAAGTGATCATCCCCGCGCGCGATGGCGCTTTGCGGGTGCTGAAAGCGGCGCGCGATGCGGGCGTGAAGCGCGTTGTGCTGACATCGTCTTACGCGGCCATTGGGTACGGTCAGCCGCAGCAGAGCAAACCGTTCGACGAGACCAATTGGACCGATCCGAACGGCGACGATGTGCGCGCTTATGTGAAGTCCAAGACACTCGCGGAGCGCGCGGCCTGGGATTTCATCGCGCGCGAGGGCGGGGCGCTTGAGCTGTCTGTGGTGAACCCGGTCGCGATCCTCGGCCCGGTGCTCGCTCCGGACTATTCAACGTCGATCATGCTAATTAAGCGCCTGATGGATGGCGACATGCCGGGCTGCCCGCGGCTCTTCTTTGGGCTCGTCGATGTGCGCGATGTCGCCAGCATGCACCTCATTTGCATGACCCACCCGGGCGCCAAGGGTGAGCGTTTCCTCGCGCTGGCTGGCGAGTTTCTCTCGATCGCTCAGATCGGGCGCATCCTGAAACGCAACCTCGGGTCTGCGGCCAAGCGCGTGCCGACGATGGAGTTGCCGGATTTCCTCATCCGTATGGCGGCGGCGCGCGATCCGGCTGTGCAGCAAATTCTCCCTGAGCTTGGCAAGCGCAAAAACGGCACCAACGCCAAGGCGCGCCGCGTGCTGGGTTGGACCCCGCGCACGAATGAAGAATCGATCCTGGCGACGGCGGAGAGCCTGGCTGCGCTCGGCCTCCTCAAGGGGTCGCAGAAAAAAGCGGCGTGAGTGTCGAAATCGGCGAGGTCGGCGCGTCACTGCGATGACGGCATAACGCCGGAGGAGCTTTTGCCATGCGCTACATGATTTTGATCTACGGCGATGAAGCCAACTGGGCGAGCATCGCACCCGAACGGGTCGGCGAGATCATGGCCGCCTATTTTGCCTACACTGATAAGCTGCAAGCCGCGGGCGTTTATGTGTCGGGCGATGAACTCGATCCCGTTGCCAAAGCCAAAAGCGTGCGTGGCGCGGAAGTTGTCGACGGTCCGTTTGTCGACACCAAGGAAGCGCTCGGCGGCTATTACCTGATCGAATGCGCGAGCGAAGACGAGGCGCTGCATTGGGCCCGGCAATGTCCGGTGACGCTGCATGGCGGCGGCGTCGAGCTCAGGCCCGTCGTCGTGCGTTGATTGAAGCGAGACTCGCGCGGCGGATTTGAAATTCGCCTAGTGACTGGTGGCGACCTCAGTGCGAATTTCAAATCCATAAGCCGCGCGAGATCCTTTGAGTCTCAAAGCGCCTCTTGGACTTGAAATGCGACATGGAGCCTGACCAAGACACTGGGTCGCATTTCAAGTCCGGCGCTTTGGCCGAGCGCGTCGCGCGCGAGAGTTACGGGCGCTTGCTCGCCTTACTCTGCGCGCGCACGCGCGACGTCGCCGCGGCTGAGGATGCGCTCTCGGAAGCCTTTGCGGCGGCGCTTACGGCATGGCCGCGCGGCGGCGCCCCGGACAATCCTGAAGCCTGGCTGTTTGCTGCGGCAAAACGAAAGCTGATCGATGCCGCACGCCGCACGCGTACGGCTAGTGCAGGCGAAGCCGAAATCGTCCGCGGCATAGAGGAATTCGTCGCCGATATGGCTGAGGTAAATGTGCCGGATCGCCGCTTGGGCCTGATGTTCGCGTGCGCGCACCCGGCCATTGAAGAAAGCGTGCGCACACCGCTCATGCTTCAAACCATTCTCGGATTTTCCGCGGAGCGGATTGCGAGCGCGTTCTTGGTCGAGCCGACAGCGATGGGCCAGCGCCTCGTGCGCGCCAAGAAGAAGATCAAAGACGCCGGCATTGGCTTTGAAGTGCCCGAGCCCGCAGCGTGGGGCGGTCGCTTTCCGGCGGTGCTCAATGCTATCTATGCGGCGTTCGCTTCCGGCTGGAGCGATCCGATGGGCGCTGATCCTGAACGGCAGGGGCTGACGGAAGAGGCAGTCTGGCTTGGCCGCGTGCTGGCGCAGCAATTGCCGCAAGAACCTGAAGTGCTCGGCCTGCTGTCGCTGATGCTGCATCTCGACGCGCGCCGCGTGGCGCGGCGTGGAAGCGACGGCCGTTATGTGCCGCTGGATGAGCAGGACACGTCGTTGTGGCGGCGCGAACTCATCGTCGAGGCGGAGCAATTGCTGTACGCCGCGAGCAAGATCGGGCGGCCTGGGCGGTTTCAGTTGGAGGCGGCGATTCAATCGGCGCACGCGACGCGCGCGTGGCGCGGCGAGACCGATTGGGCGGCGATCGCGTTGCTTTATCAGGCCTTGGCCGAATTGACCGCATCGCCGGTGGCGCAGCTCAATGCGGCGGCGGCGATCGCGCGGCGCGATGGGCCGGAAGCGGGGTTGGCTGCTACAGAGGCGATTGCGGCGGATAACCCAATGCTGCGCGACTATCAGCCTTACTGGGCGCTCATCGCAGACTTGGCCGCAAAGCTTGGCCGCACGGAAGCTGCGCGCGCCGCGTATGATGAAGCCATGGCGCGCGAGAGCGATGCGGCGGTGATTGCTTTTCTGGCCGCACGCCAGAAATCTTTGTAGCAGCGAATGTCGAAGCCGCAGCTAGGCGAACGACGTGGCGGTGACGGCCAGTTCGGCCGCCCATGGAGAAGCACATGAAGTACGCCATCATTGTTTATGAAACCGTCGACGACTTCGCCGCCCGTGAGGATCAGCGCGCGCCGGAATATTGGAACGGCTACAGCGCCTATTCTGGCGCGCTTCAGGCCGCCGGAGTCGCTGCGGGTGGAGCGGCGCTTAGAGCCTCAGACGCGGCCACAACTGTGCGCCTGCGCGGTGGGTCACGGCAGGTGGTCGACGGCCCGTACTCAGATATCAAAGAACAGCTCGGCGGCTTCTTCCTGATCGACGTGCCGACGCTCGACGATGCCTTGGCGTGGGCGGTAAAATGCCCGGCCGCCAAAACCGGCGCGATCGAAGTGCGCCCGCTCTTGGAAATGAGCCAGGGCTAGCGTGCTGCAGTGGGTGGTTCGCTCAAACGCTGCCACCCACTCACTGGCCATAAAGCGCAGCGAGCTCGGTGCGCGCCGCTGCTAACTGGCGCTGGAAATCTGGATCGGCGTGCAGGCGCGCGACGGCTGCCGCTGCGACCGTCCGTCCGGCTTCGACGTCGCTCGGATAGTGCACGCCGCAGACAACGCGGCTCCAGGTGAAGTCGCGTCCGCGTTCGATAAGGGCGTCGGCGCGTGAAGGGACGAGTTCAGCAAGCACCAAGCCCCACGCGAAGCCCAAGGCTGCGTGACCCGATGGGTAAGAGAAGCTGGCGCGCAGGCGCTCGTCATCGGGGATGCACGGCGTGATCGAACTATCGGTGACGAACGGGCGAGGGCGGCGGTGAATGAATTTCACCGGATCGCCGGCAAAGCCGGCGGCGCGTCCGGCGCGGTCGAGCACTGCGAGCGTCGCGGGCAGCGAGGCGCCGTTGAATTGCGGACCGAGCACCGAATCGAACGCTGCGAACGGATCGATAGCGTTGTCTTCGAGCGCTTGTGCGCGCCGCTCGGCGCTCCACGGGCCGCGGACGATCGCGCGTTCGGCAATTTCCAGAGCGCTATTGGCGGCGGGCGGCGGCGGGATGAACACACTTGCGTCCACTTGGACCGCCGGATTGCGCTCCGCCGTGGTCGGATGGACGACGGGCGGAGGCGTCGGCGCCGCGGTCGCGCAGGCGGCCAGAGTAAGCGCAGCGAGAATTGCGAATTTAAACTTGGACATGTTCCCCACCTAGCTCCGGCGCTTCGATCCACATCTTTACCGGTAAGCCCCCGATAACAACAGCTTACGCGATCGTTCCCGCTCCTAGTGGCGGGCTCTATAGATCGCTCCGATAAAACCAATTTTGCCGATACGTCTCGAAGCGCTATCGAGCAGCCAGGAGGACTTTACGCAATGGCCGACGGAACTGACTCGAAATGCCCCGTGCCGCATTCGCGCGGCAGACTGAATCGCGATTGGTGGCCCAATCAGCTGAACGTGAGCGTGCTGCACCAGAACACGCCCGAGTCCAACCCGATGGGCGCGACCTTCAATTACACCAAGGAATTTGAAAGCCTGGACCTCGACGCGGTGATCAAGGATCTCCGCGCGCTGATGACGGACAGCCAGTCCTGGTGGCCTGCCGATTACGGCCATTACGGCCCGTTCTTCATCCGCATGGCTTGGCACGCGGCCGGCACCTATCGCGTCGGCGACGGGCGTGGCGGCGGCGGCCGCGGTCAGCAGCGTTTCGCGCCGCTGAACTCTTGGCCGGACAACGGCAACCTCGACAAAGCCCGCCGCTTGCTGTGGCCGATCAAGCAGAAGTACGGCGCGAAACTCTCCTGGGCCGATCTGCTGATCCTCACCGGCAATGTCGCGATCGAATCGATGGGCGGCCCGGTGTTCGGCTTCGGCGGCGGCCGTGCCGATACGTGGGAGCCGGAGAACCATGTGAACTGGGGCGCCGAAGAAGCGTGGCTGGCCGACAGCAAGTCTCCGAACAGCCGTTATTCCGGCGAACGCGAACTCGCTGGCGATCTTGGCGCCGTTCAGATGGGCCTCATCTACGTAAACCCGCAGGGCCCCGACGGCAATCCAGACCCGGTCGCGTCCGCGCGCGATATCCGCGAAACCTTCGCGCGCATGGCGATGAACGACGAAGAAACCGTCGCGCTCGTCGCTGGCGGCCACACGTTCGGCAAAGCCCATGGCGCCGGCCCGGAAAGCCACGTCGGCAAAGAGCCTGAAGCTTCCGACATGGAGCATCAGGGCCTCGGCTGGATCAGCACCTTTGAAAGCGGCATGGCGGGTCACACCATCACGTCCGGTATCGAGGGCGCGTGGAAGCCAAAGCCCACAACGTGGGACAACGGCTATCTCGACACGCTGTTCGGCTTTGAATGGGAGTTGACCAAGTCGCCGGCGGGTGCGCACCAGTGGAAGCCGAAGGGCGACGCTGGCCGCAACGTCGAAGACGCGTTCGATCCGAACAAGAAGCACCAGCCGATGATGACGACGGCTGACCTCGCGCTGCGCTTCGATCCTGCTTACGAAAAGATCGCGCGCCGCTTCCACCAGAACCCGGCGGAATTCGCGGACGCCTTCGCGCGTGCGTGGTTCAAGCTCACGCACCGCGACATGGGCCCGAAGGTTCTCTATCGCGGCAAGTACGTCCCGAAAGAGACTTTGATCTGGCAAGACCCTATCTCGGGCGCGCCGAGCAACATTGATGCGGGCGACGTGGATGCGTTGAAGGCCAAGATCCTCGCGACCGGCCTTTCGGTGCGCGAACTGGCCGAGACGGCATGGGCTTCGGCCTCGACCTATCGCGGTTCGGATCGTCGCGGCGGCGCCAATGGCGCGCGTATTCGTCTCGCGCCGATCAAGGATTGGGAAGTCAACAAGCCGGCGCAACTCCAGAAGGTGCTTTCGAAGCTCGAAGGCATCCAGAAAGAGTTCAACGCCGGCGCCAAGAAAGTCTCACTCGCGGACCTCATCGTTCTCGGCGGTGTCGCCGCGATCGAGAAGGCGGCGAAGGACGGCGGCGTTGCGGTGAAAGTGCCGTTCACGCCTGGCCGCGCCGACGCGACGCAGGAAGAGACGGAAGTGCATTCCTTCGAATTCCTGAACCCGAAGGCCGATGGTTTCCGCAACTATGTGCGCAAGCCCATCATGCCGATCGAAGACCATCTGGTCGATCGCGCGCAATTGCTGGAGCTCACCGCTCCGGAAATGACGGTGCTGATCGGCGGTCTGCGTGTGCTGCAAGTCGGCGACGACAAGAAGGGCGTGTTCACCACGCGTCCGGGCGTTCTGTCGAACGACTTCTTCCTCAACTTGCTCGACATGAGCGTGCAGTGGAAGGGCATCGGCGGCTCGCAGGAAGAGTTCGAAGCGCGTGACCGCAAGACCGGCCAAGTGAAGTGGACCGGCACTCGCGCCGATCTCATCTTCGGCTCGCACTCGCAGCTGCGTGCGTTGGCCGAAGTGTATGGCGGCTCCGACGCGAAGGAGAAGTTCGTGAAGGACTTCGTCGCTGCCTGGACCAAGGTGATGGAGCTCGACCGCTTCGATCTGCGCGTCCCGCCATCGACCGGCGCACACTAACTTAAACTGAAAAGTGGAAGGGGGCGGTGCTGGAAACGGCGCCGCCCCCTTTCTTTTGCGGCGCCGCCATCACGTCGCGTTGAGGGGGGCTTGCAACGGCATACGGGTACGCTATTTCTAGCGCGCCAGGCCGGGCCCCTCTGGCGGTTCGCAAGAACCGTGATGTCGGACTGGAGGATTGCGAGTGAGTGGTGCGCGTCTCGTGCGTGAGCCTCTCTAGTCCCAAGGCCCAGCCACTAGCGCTCTCGCCCGCAATTCGCTGTCTCTGATCCGATGGAGCAACGCGATATGGCGCGAGAGGTGTACTGGCCGCCCCCCAATGTGAATCCGCACGCGAAGCCCAAGCGCTAGCGATCTCACACATTCAAGCAACGCAACCGGCCGCCCGTGCGGGCGCTGGTCTGCGATCTCGTGAACGGGGTTCAAATGGACGTTCTGCATTACTTAACCGGCGAGTTTGCCGGTCAGCCGATATGGCTATGGCTCAGCTTTCTAAGCGTGATCGGCTTTCTGCTGTGGCTCGATCTTGGCGTCATCAACAACCACGACGCTGTCATTTCGCCGGCGAAGAGCGCGCTCATGTGGTTCGGCTTTGCGTCGCTGGCCGGATTGTTCGGCCTTTACGTCGCTTATGTGTATGAGCCGGATCCGCGCTACTATCTTTCACCCGACAATCTCAATCAGCAGGCGGTGATCCAATATTTCACTGGCTACCTGCTTGAGACAGCGCTCGCGTTCGACAACATCTTCGTCATCTCGCTGATCTTCACGTACTTCGCCGTGCCGCGCGAGTATCAGCACCGGGTGCTGTTCTGGGGCATTATCGGCGCCATCGTCTTCCGCGCCATTTTCATCTCCGCTGGCGCTGCGGTGGTGAACTCCTGGACATGGGTGCTCTATTTCTTCGCCGCGTTCCTGATCTGGACGGGCTGGCGCATGCTCACCAGCAATGGCGGCCACGAGATGAATCTCGCCGATAACGGCGTGCTCAAATTCGTGCGCAAGCACATGAAGGTGACCGACCGGATCGAGAACCACAATTTCTTCGTGAAGCAGATCGATCCCAAGAGCGGCAAACTCGCCACTTATGCAACGCCGCTTTTCCTAGCGCTGATCATGGTGGAAGGCGCCGACATCGTATTCGCAGTGGATTCGGTGCCAGCCATCTTCGCCGTCACGCGCGATCCGTTCATCGTCTATACGTCAAACATCTTCGCCATCCTCGGCTTGCGTTCGATGTATTTCATGCTGGCGGCGGCGGTGGAGCGCTTTGCGTATCTGAAATACGGACTCTCGCTCGTGCTCGTACTGATCGGCGTGAAGATCATCTGGAACTTCGGCCTGTCGAAGGAGCTGGGCTGGGCGCCGTATCTGGAGCCGCATTGGGCGTTGATCGGCACACTCAGTCTGATCGGCGGCGCGATACTCTACTCGCTGATCCGCACGCGAAAGCAGCCAACGGCAACCTAACGGAGCAGGGCGGCGTCGAAAGGCGCCGCCCTTTTCATTTCTTGTGACCCCGTCTGGACGCGCGCGCATCAGGGCTCGTATTTAATTTTGAGGCGATGCCCCGCGGGCGTACGATTGCTGCCGCGGGAGAGTGGTGATGAGCGGATTGAACGATGCGCCGCGCGGTGGCGCAGGGTGGGCGCGTCCAAGCGTGATCTTGGCCGTATTTGCCGTGGGCTTTGCGGTTTACACGGTGCTACGGCCCGCGCCGCCTGCGCCTGTGGAAGCCTCCAATCAAGCGAGCGCCGGATTAGTCTCCGAGTTTTCCGGTGTCGCCACGGTGAGCGACGGCGATACGATTCGGATCGGAACGCAGCGCTTTCAACTGGATGGCATCGCGGCCCCGTCGCGCTCTGTTCGCTGTGGCGATGTGAACGTCTATCGCGCCGCCACCGACGCGCTGCGCGATGTCACGCGCTCGCGGCAGGTGGTCTGCCGGATCAGCAATCAGCCGGACGCACAAGGGCAGAGCCGGGCGCGCTGCCGCGTCGAGGACATCGATCTCAACGCTCACATGGTGGAGGCCGGGTGGGCGCGCGAGTGGCCGCGCGCTGGCGCCTACGCTGAACAAGAAGCCGCCGCCCGCGCCGCCGAGCGCGGCGTATGGAGCCCGTCCTGCCCCGCCGATGTTTGGGGCCCCTAATCTGAACCCTCTCCCCTAGAAGGGGGAGAGGGCAGGGTGAGGGGGTGAGCAGGCGTCGGCCTCGGTCTTGTCGGCGCCGCCATATCTCGATCGTCCTCCGCACGATCAAGGAGCGAACCCCATGACCATCACCATCACCGCCTTTGCAAACGCCCTCGATCGAGGCCGAGGTCTCGCGCGCGACATGCGCGTGCGTTGGGCGCTGGAGGAGGTGGGGCAGCCTTACGACGTGCGGCTTGTCCCGTGGGAAAAGTTCAAGGAAGAAGCGCATCTGGCGCGCAATCCGTTTGGGCAGATCCCGACATATGAGGAAGGCGATCTGACACTCTTCGAATCCGGCGCGATCGTCTTGCACATCGCCGAGCGCTTTCCGGGTTTGCTGCCGTCCGATGCTAACGCACGGGCCCGGGCGATCATGTGGATGTTCGCGGCGCTGAGCACGATCGAGCCGTCAATCGTCGACGCCGACATCGTCGAGTACGCGGAGCGTGGTAAAAGCTGGCAGGGTGAGCGCAAAGCGATGGTCAACGAGCGCATCCGCGTCCGCTTAAGCGAACTTTCCGCGCGCCTCGGCGATGCCGACTGGCTCGACGGCGATTTCAGCGCCGCCGATATTCTCATGGTGCATGTACTGCGCCGACTGGAAGGTTCGGGGATACTGGAAGAATACCCCAGCCTCGCCGCCTACATCGCTCGCGCCGAAGCGCGGCCCGCGTACCGGCGCGCGTTTGCGGCGCAACTGGCGGCGTGGGAAGCGGCCACCTAGGGCGCTGCGTCCGCCTCAGGCGTCATGCGCAGGCTGACATAATAGTCGCGCATGAAGTTCTCGTCGAGGCCGGTTACGATCGGGCCGGCGACGTCCATCATGTCAGTGCCTTGCCAGCCAGGCGCCTGCGCTTCGAACCACTGTTTCCCGAAGCGACTGCCGAAATAGAATGGCGCCGTGTTGCGGATGAGGCGCTCCACCTCAGCCCGCGTGCGTAACCCCGAGCGCTCCATCTGAAACCCGCTGTCCCACTGCAGAAACAATGAAACCAGCACCGCTTCATTCATCCTGATGTCGACGTCAGTCATCGTCTCAGGCGCCATGTAACTTTTAACCCACGCCGCCGATTGCTCGGGCTGCGCCAAATGGATCTCGGTGCTGAGCATGAGTTCGTTCAGCGCGCCTTCCGTCGCTACACGCGTCAGCGCCGCGTTCTGGCGGATTTCGATCACGAGGATGAGCAGACCAAGTACAACGCCGACATTGGCGCCGAGCGTTAGCCATCGGCCAATGCGATCGACGCGGGCCTCGGATGCGGTGGGCGAAGGCGCGGTGTTGTCAGCTTGGCTCATCGCGTCACAGTAGCGTAGGTCGCGCTGAGACGGCTAGATTGTTTTGAACGCGGCGGAAGGGTGCGGCATGGCCAAGCTTGTTTACGGAATGAACGTGTCGCTGGACGGCTACGTCGATCACGACAAGTTCGCGCCTGATCCGGTGCTGTTCAAATATTTTATCGAGCAAACCCGCAACACGGCGGGCAGCCTATACGGGCGCGGTCTCTACGAGCTCATGCGCTATTGGGACGGCGATGAATGGGATCAACATGGTCCCGAGCAAAGCGATCTGCGCGCCTTCGCGGAAGCTTGGCGGGCGATGCCGAAATGGGTTGTGTCGCGCTCGCTGAAGGAAGTGGGTCCGAACGCGACGCTGATCAGTGGTGATTTCGAGACGGCGATTCGCAAGCTGAAAGCTGAGGTCGACGGCGAGATCGAGATTGGCGGGCCTAAGCTTGCGGCGAGCCTATCGAGGCTTGGGCTGATCGATGAATATCATCTCTTTCTGCATCCCGTCGTGCTCGGGAAGGGCAGTCCATTTTTCGCCGACGCGCAGCCGAAGCTGCGGTTCGTGGCGAGCCAACGGATCGGGGAGAGCGCACTGCGGCTGACGTACGTGCCGGCTTAGACCCGATTCACTCCGCGCGCCGCAGCGCTTCCAGCGCGGCGTTCAGGATCGCGAGGTCGCCGCCGATATTCAGACGTATCGAAGAGAGTTCGGAGAATTGATAGCGCAGGTCCGACATCACCTCAGGGTCACGTCGCAGGGCCGCTGCTGCTGCGGCGATCTCGGCGTCGCTCACGCCGTCGAGGCTGCACTCTGTGCTGAATCCGAGGAAAAGGCCGGTGTCGTCGCGCGCATCGCTGCAACCTTTGCGGATGGCGTCTTGAACTTCAAACGAAATGGTTCGGCGAACGCTCAGCCGATAGGGTGACGTCATGAGCACTTCGCGCGCGTCGATCGAGGTGTCGACACTGAAATAGTTTCCCAAAAGCGCGGCGGCATCCGTCGGGAGCAAGGCGACATCGCCGGAAGATACAATTTCGTCCCATGTGGCGCGCGTCGAGGCGGCATAGGAATACTCGGTCGCCCGATAGGCGTTGACGACGAGCGCGCGTGAGTCCGGCGACGCTTGCCGCAGCAACGCATTCGCTTGCAGTGCGCCTTCATACACGGCGTCATAGTAGGCAAGACCTTGGCGCCGGTTCTGCAGATCGGCTTCGACGTCGGCGATGAGCCGCTGGACATAAGCTTCTCCGCGACGCGCATCAGCTTGCCGGGCGGCCCAGTCGTTCACCTGCAAACCGACCAGCACGCCGACCACGACGATCACGAAGTCGATCCCAATCGCGGTCCATTCTTGCTTGCGGAAGTGCGCGATGATGCGGCGTAACAGCATGTGGCCCCCTGAGGGGCATCTAAACGACTGCCGCCCACGGTGACAATGCGCTTTGGCTTGACTGCAATGCGTGAAGATGCGCGCATCGACGGATGAAGAGGCTCTTTCGGGTCAGTCTTGCGGCGATCGTTGCGCTCGCGCTTTGGGTCGCGTTCGTCGTTGTCGGCGCGCGTGAGGGCTGGTGGCGGCCGATGCCGGCGGCGCAGGGCGACATGGCGGGCTTTATGCGTTGGGCGCAGGGTCGCTACGCGGCGGAGTCGCGCGGCAACGTCGCCATTGTCCTGCTTGATGATGGCGAGGTCGTGCAAACTTATTTCGCCTCGCATGGCCGCGCGGTGGATGAAGCCTCGCTTTTCCAAGCCGCCTCGCTGAGCAAGTGGCTGACGGCGTGGGGCGTCATGACGCTGGTGGAGCAGGGCCGCATCGATCTCGATGCGCCGGTCTCACGCTATCTTACGCGCTGGCGCCTGCCGCCGAGCGAGTTCGACAACGACGAAGTCACGGTGCGTCGGCTGCTCAGTCACACTGCAGGCCTGACGGACGGTCTGGGCTTCTTGGGGCTCACGCCAGATCAAACGCTCCCGTCGATCGAGCAAGAGCTCACGGAGCCGACAGATGCAATGACAAGCGCAGATGGGGTCGTGCGCGTCGGCGCGCGCCCGGGCTCAACATGGCGCTATTCGGGCGGCGGCTATCTCATTCTGCAGCTGGTGATCGAAGAGGTGTCGGGCCAAGCCTTCAACGACTACATGCGCGGCGCCGTGTTCACGCCGCTCGGGATGCATGGTTCGACATTCGTCGATCCTGATATCGATCGCTTGGTGGAGTTCTACGCAGCCGATGGATCGTCAGCGATCCACTACAGATTCACCGCGACCGGCGCCGCGTCGCTCTACACCTCCGCCGACGACATGACGCGCTTCCTGCAGGCGCATGTCGGCGGGCCAGACGCAGCTCCGCCAGGGCGCAGCGTGCTTCGTCCTGAAACGTTGGAAGAGATGCGCGCGCCGCACGCGTATCTCGGCGGCATGCCGGTCTGGGGCTTGGGCGAGACTTTGTACGCACCGAACGGCGCCGGCAGCTTCATCGTCGGCCACGACGGCGGCAACTTCCCCGCCATCAACACCACCGCCCGCATCGATCCCGCAACCGGCGATGGCGTCATCGTGCTCGCAACCGGCAGCCCTAGGCTGGCGAGCGAAATCGGCGGGGCGTGGACGTACTGGCAGTCTGGCGTTGTGCCGCTCGATACGCTGGCGCTGTTCGACCTGCGCGGGATCTTGATTTTGTTCGCGGCGGGCGCGCTGGTGATTGTGGTCGGCGCGCTTGGGTTCGGCTGGTTTGGGCGGAGACGTCGAACTTCCTCGTGAACGCTCCCCGTTCGAAGCGGCTTTCGTGTGTCTGTGTCGGCAGCTAGTTTGACTACTCAAGAGCAAAAAGGCCGCTCCTTTCGGAGCGGCCTTCGTGTTTCTGCGTTCGCGCTATCGCTTACGCGAACAACTTGGCCCAGTTCCGCGCCTCACGCTTCCGCCAGCCGCCGCGATGATACGCGTCGCTGACGATGATCGGCGCAACGCTCGTTGCTTCCGCGAACACCATTTGCTCGTGCACGGTGCTGACCTTGCCCCAGCTCGCCGCCTCTTGCAGCGTAGAGGAGGAGCAGGCGCCGTCGCGGACGTCGGCGACTGTGATCTGCACCGCGTATTTGTGCACTTCGACGTCGTGGTGGCCGAGGATTTCCGCGCAGACGACAGTGTCTTGCGCGAAATTCTTCGGCACGCCGCCGCCGACCATGAACAACGCCGTGGTGCCGGCCGCGAGCTTGATCTCGGTCAGCTCACGGAAGTCGCCGCCGCTATCGATGGTGAGATACGGCTTGCCGGCTTTGCGGCGCTCGACCTGGTGCTTGACGATGCCGAAGCCGGCCGAGCAATCGGAGAACGCCGGCACGAAAATCGGCACGCCTTTTTCGTAGGCGCGCTGGATCAGCGAATCCTTCTTCTTGGCGTTGCCGGCGGCCAGCCACTTGCCGAGCTCATAGATGAACTCGCGCGACGTGTACGGGCGCGGCTCGAGCATCTCGCAGATCTCGTAGATCGTGCCGTCGACGTTCTGCAGTTCTTCTTCGTCGATGTAGGTGTCGTAGATGCGGTCGATGTAGAGCGAGCGCAGCGTGTTGTCGTCCGGGATTTCCTTGGCTTGGTAGTGCTTGAAGCCGAGCGCTTCGAGGAAATCCATATCGATGATGCAGGCGCCGGTGGCGACGATGGCGTCGGCCATGTTGTACTCGACCATGTCGCGCCAGACGTGCAGGCACCCGCCCGCGCCCGTCGAGCCGGCCATGATCAGCCAGGTCGAGCAGTTCTGATCTTCGAGCGCCATGTTGAGGATGCCGGCGGCGCGCGCGGCGTCGCGGCTGGTGAAGCTC
>LNFM01000766.1_pt1 | contig 76756 bp, 83 predicted proteins | sample 596031 | NCBI WGS metagenome assembly LNFM01 (sample SAMN04254537, study PRJNA301005) | activated carbon metagenome | isolation source: dual media filters at the Ann Arbor, Michigan drinking water treatment plant | place: USA: Ann Arbor
GTCTATCGGTGAGCCAGAAGTAGAGGCTTCGAAAATGTCATCACGCTGTGCGATAAGTCATGCTGGAGTGCCAAACCCTTTGGCGGGCATTAGCCTTTCATCCCTAAGGCTGACTGAACTGACTAAGCAGCAACTCCCCCGGATGAGCTCTATCAGGCCCTACGACTATCTTGACTCACCAAGAATTCGTACTGAAAAAAACTAAGCGCTGAGACCCTATGGCAGACCACCTTACTCCAACCACCGTATTCAAATGCTTTGCTGACGAAACTCGTATCCGGATGATGTTGCTTATCACCCGAGAGGAAGAACTGTGTGTCTGCGAGCTGACCTGTGCGCTGAATGAAAGCCAGCCGAAGGTTTCCCGTCACCTCGCGCAACTGCGTAATTGCGGTTTGCTTGAAGATCGCAGGCAAGGTCAGTGGGTCTACTACCGCTTGCATCCGCGCCTGCCGGATTGGGTGGTTCTTCTTTTGAAGAACACCTTGGCCGCTAATCAACATTGGCTGAGTCCAGATGCTAAACGTCTCGACCTAATGGGCGACCGCCCCCAGCGCGTTGCTGCGTGCTGCTGAGTCGCGCTCGCCCGTTGTTCTATTGCTCTGGGCGTTAACAACCAGCGCCCTGTTTGATAGGCATCAGCGGCTTCGTGAGAAACACTTAGTTAGCAGGGTCTCAGGCCATCAGAGTGCTTTTTGCTGTGCTGTAGATGCTGAGCTTGGTTTCGTCTGAATAGGCCGAAAACCCTGAGTTCAGCAAGTTGCTTCAATTGGCCCCGAGCTGTTTCTCAACCTCTTCGGTGCTCAGTACCTTGCCGACCGATACCACCTTGTTATCAATTACCAGGGCGGGTGTCGACATCACGCCGTGGGCGGCGATTTCGGCGAAGTCGGTCACCTTGATGACCTGTGCCTCGCGGCCCAGATTGGTCAGAGCGGCCTGGGTGTTCTCTGTCAGGGTGATGCATTTCTTGCAGCCGGAACCGAGGATTTTGATGATCATGCTGTGCTCCATTCGTTAGATAAACAGATAGGCGAACGCGTTAAACAGATAGCCGATCAGCACAATGCCAACCGTCACAATGCCAAAGAACAAGGCCAGCAGCGGTGCCTTGACCACTTTCTTGAGCATGATCAACGACGGCAGCGACAGCGCGGTAACGGCCATCATAAAGGCCAGCGCTGTACCCAGGCCGATGCCTTTGGCCACCAGTGCTTCGGCTATCGGCAGGGTGCCAAAGATGTCGGCATACATCGGCACTCCGACTAGGGTTGCCAATGGCACCGACCACCAGTTGCCCTGCCCCAGCAACGCTTCAATCCAGTCCGCTGGAATCCAGTTGTGGATGGCCGCGCCAATACCCACACCAATCAGCACATAGAGCCAGACCCGGCGGAAAATATCGCTGACCTGAGCCCAGGCGAATTCTGCTCGATCTCGCCGCGTCAGTTCTGACTGGGGAATGTCGAGCACCGGGTTGTGCATGACAAACGCCTCGACGTAGCGCTCCATCTTCGCCCGGCCGATCAGGGTGCCGCCCAGTACCGCCAGCACCAGGCCGATCAGTACATAGGCGATGGCAATCGACCAGTTGAAGATACTCGCCAACAGAATCACCGAAGCCAGATCTACGAGCGGTGAGGAAATCAAAAAGGCAAAAGTCACCCCCAGCGGCAAGCCTGAGCTTGTAAACCCAATAAATAGCGGGATCGACGAGCAGGAGCAAAACGGTGTGATGGTGCCCAGCAGTGCACCTGTGAGTTTGGCCTTGAAGCCGCTCATGCTGCCGAGGATGCGCCGTGTGCGTTCGGGCGGGAAATAGCTCTGCACCCAGGAGATGCTAAATATCAGTACGGCCAGCAGGATGAAAATCTTGATCACGTCATAGATAAAGAAGTGCAGGCTGGCACCGACACGACTGCTTATGTCCATGCCGAAGCCATCCTCCAGCAGCGCGCGCACCATCCAGGACAGCCAGTCCATGCGCAGCAGTTGGTCATTCAGCCATTTGAACAAGTCCATGTGAGTCCTTAGGTGGTCGGCTGCGTGCGCTCGTACCAGCCCTTGCTGTTATTGACCATGCGCACCAGCCAGAGCATTACCGGTACCTCGATTAGCACACCAACCACCGTGGCCAGCGCTGCCCCGGAGTTGAAACCGTACAGCGCGATAGCCACGGCTACGGCCAGTTCGAAGAAGTTCGACGCACCGATCATCGCTGCCGGCCCGGCGATATCGTGGCGCACCTTGAGTTGCCGACACATCCAATAGCCCAGCGCGGCGATAAACAGGGTTTGCAGCAGGATCGGCACCGCCAGCATGGCGATAATCAGAGGCTGCGCAACGATGGTCTGGCCTTGAAAGGAGAACAGCAGCACCAGGGTGGCCAGCAGCGCCAGGATGGAGAACGGCCCGATCCGCGCCAGTACCGCTTGCAACGCGGCATCGCCCCGGCGCAGCAGGCGCGCGCGGATAAATTGGGCAATCGCCAGAGGGATGACGATATACATCACCACTGACAGCAGCAGGGTGTCCCAGGGCACCGGGATCGACGACACGCCCAGCAGCAGGGCGACTATGGGGGCGAAGGCGAACACCATCACCAGATCATTGATCGCCACCTGGGTCAGGGTGAAGTTGGCGTTGCCCTTACACAGGTTGCTCCAGACGAACACCATGGCGGTGCAGGGCGCGGCGCCAAGCAGAATCAGCCCGGCCACGTAGCTGTCGATCTGCTCGGCTGGCAGCCAGCCTTCGAATACATGGCGCAGAAACAGCCAGGCCATAAAGGCCATGGTGAATGGCTTGATCAGCCAGTTGATGCTCAGCGTCACGCCCAGGCCGGCGCGCTGCCGGTAGACCTCGCCGATAGCGCGAAAGTCGATCTTCATCAGCATGGGGATGATCATCACCCAGATCAGTAATCCCACCGGGATATTCACCTGAGCAACTTCCAGTGCGCCTACCGCTTGCGCTGCTTCGGGGGCGAACAGGCCGAGCAGCGTGCCGCCGACAATGCAGAGAAAGACCCAGAGCGTCAGATAACGCTCGAAAAACCCCAGAGGGGCACCTGCGGCTTGTTTGCCGATCACTTCACACTGGCTGGACATTGCGGTTTCCTTGCGGCCGAGCGCCGAGTCTAGCGGCGCTCGGGTTGTCTGCTATTGATCTATATCGCCCTGCAGGGCTTCTTCTATTTCGTTGACTGTGCTGCGCGCCGTGCGGGTGACGCCGATCAGGGTGGCCGAGGCCGCTCCGGTCCACTCGCCATAGCCTACCAACCACAACCCAGGTTGCTTGCAGGCGCGGGTGCCATCGACGGCGATCTTGCCATCGGTTTCCAGCACACCCAGGCCTTGCAGATGGTCCAGTGCCGGGCGAAAGCCGGTGCACCAGATCACCGCACCCACCGCCTCGCGGCGACCATCGGCCCATTCCACGCCATCAGCCGTGAAGCACTGAAACGGCCGTTCGGCTACCAGTACGCCGCGCTCGCGGGCTTCTCGTACTGGCTCGACCATCACGATATCGCCCAGGCCACCGACTGGCTGGTCGATCACACGGCCTTCCTGCTGAGCCTTCCAGCGCTCGGTTGCGCGTTCGAACAGCACCCGGCCATCGACCTCGTCGGGCAGAAACGCTGGCGGCTCTGGGGTGATCCACAGGGTGTCGGCGACTTTCGAGACCTCGGCGAAAATCTGTGCCCCGGAGTTGCCGCCGCCTACCACCAACACGCGCTTGCCGGCAAAGGCCTGCGGGTTACGGTAATGCGCCGAGTGCAGCTGCTGGCCGGCAAACTCTGCGCTGCCGGGGTAAGCCGGGATAAAGGGTTTGCTCCAGGTGCCAGTGGCGCTAACCAGGGCGCGGCAACGCCATTGCTGGCTGCCGGCCTGCACCACAAACAGCTCGCCTTCGCGCGTCACCGAATCGACATGCACCGGTCGCACAATTGGCAGCTGATAGCGCGCCTCGTACTGAGTGAGATAGTCGATCACCGCATCGCGGTGCGGGTAGCCGGGCGCTGGATTGGGCATCTGCCAGCCGGCGATGGAACTCCAGGTGGCGGGGGAGAACAGCCGCAGCGAATCCCAGCCATGCTGCCAGGCGCCGCCGGGTTCCGCCTGATCATCCAGCAGCAGAAACGACAGCTGGGTGCGCCGTAGAAAGTAGGCTGTGGCCAGCGCGGCCTGGCCGCCGCCGATAATCAGAACATCCACAGGCTCTTGCGGGGTCATGCAATCGCTCCTTGGTTACCCGCTTGTGGCGAGTGGGGGTATCAAGATATTCGGTTTACAAGATATATGGTTTTTAATATATTCACAAAACCGAATTTTATTGGCGATGCGGCTATGACGTCTAAAACCCGAGTGTTGTTCCTTTGCGTGGCCAACTCGGCCCGTTCGCAAATGGCCGAAGCGCTGCTGCGGCATACCGACCCGGATGGCTATGAGGTGTTCAGCGCCGGCACCCAGCCCGATGACGTTGATCGCCGCGCCCGTTTCGCACTGGAGCAGTTGGGGGTTGTTACTGATGGCTTGCGTAGCAAGTCGTTGGACGAGTTTGCCGGTGAGCATTTCGACTACGTGATCACCTTGTGCGACAAAGCGGCCTTCGAGTGCAGCACTCTGCCGGGGGCCGGCGAGTACCTTGCCTGGAACTTCGCAGACCCGGCCACAAGCCAGCAGGCCAACGCCTACAAACACACGCTTCACGAGATCCACGAACGCATCAAGATGTTCGTATTAGTGAAGAGCAAACGCTGAGGTCGCAATGCTAGAGCCGATAAGCCCCACCAGTGTTTTCAAATGCCTGGCCGATGAAACTCGCGTCCGTATGACTCTGTTGATCGCCGCTGAAGGCGAGCTGTGTGTGTGCGAGTTGACCACCGCGTTGGAAGACAGCCAGCCGAAGATTTCCCGTCACCTGGCGCAGCTACGCAGCTGCGGCCTGCTAGAAGATCAGCGGCGTGGCCAGTGGGTGTACTACCGCCTGCACCCGCAGCTGCCCGAGTGGGTGCAGCAGATGCTGCAGGTTGTTGTGCAGGCCAACCAGCCCTGGCTGGCGGTTAATAGCGAGAAGCTGCAGAGCATGCGCAATCGTCCCGAGCGGCAGAACATCTGCGGCTGAGTCAGCTATCAAGGAATGCCATGAACGTCCTGTTTCTCTGCACTGCCAACAGCTGCCGCAGCATCCTTTCCGAGGCGCTGTTCAATCACCTGGCACCAGCCGGGATGCGCGCTTACAGCGCCGGCAGTCAGCCCAAGGGCGAGGTTCATCCTCAGGCTTTGGCAGCCTTACGCCGCGCAGGTGTTTCCACTGAAGGGCTGAGCAGCAAGGGCACCGAGGCACACGCCGAACTGGCACCGGAGTTGGTTATTACCGTCTGTGACAAGGCCGCTGGCGATGCCTGCCCAGTGTTCTTCGGGCCCGCGCTCAAGGCGCATTGGGGCTTGGCTGATCCATCTGAACTGACCGGCACGCCAGCACATCTCAACGCAGCCTTTGATGCCACCGTGGCGATTATCCAGACCCGCCTCAAGGCCTTCTTTGCGGCCCAGCCGACCATCCTCAGTCGCGAGGCGCTGCAGGTCGAGTTGCGCCGTATCGCCAGCCTCTGACGTCAGGAGATTCTATGTACCCCGAACTGCCCAATATAGCCCCCGAACTGCTCGATCTGCCGGGCCAGGAACAGCTGGCCAAGCCGGCCGTATTGCACAAGCCACGTATTCTGCTGCTGTACGGTTCCAACCGCGCGCGCTCCTACAGCCGCCTGTTGACCGAGGAGGCCGCGCGTCTGCTGCAGCAGTTCGGTGCCGAAACGCGGATATTCAATCCCAGCGGTCTGCCGCTGCCGGACGACGTTCCCGAGGATCACCCCAAGGTGCAGGAGCTGCGCGAGCTGGTGCTGTGGAGCGAGTGCATGGTCTGGTGCTCGCCGGAGCGCCATGGCGCGATGACCGGGGTGTTCAAATCGCAGATCGACTGGATTCCCCTGAGCATGGGCGCTGTGCGTCCGACCCAGGGCAAGACCCTGGCGCTGATGCAGGTCAGCGGCGGTTCGCAATCCTTCAATGCGCTGAATCAGATGCGCGTGTTGGGGCGATGGATGCGTATGTTCACCATCCCCAACCAGTCTTCGGTGGCCAAGGCCTTTCTTGAATTTGACGACGCCGGGCGGATGAAGCCTTCGGCCTATTACGACCGCGTGGTGGACGTGATGGAGGAGCTGGTCAAGTTCACCCTGCTGCTGCGCGGCCAGGCGGACTATCTGGTGGACCGCTATTCCGAGCGCAAGGAGTCCGCCGAGCAGCTGTCCAAACGGGTCAATCAGGCTTCCATTTAACTTTCAGGATCACTCCGCATGTCCCATCCTTTTGATGTTCTCAGCATTCCTAATCACCCCGGCCGTTTGATCTTCACGCCTTGCCCAGGCACCAAGGGCAGCAGCATCGACAGCGCCCTGAGCACCCTGCAACAGGCCGGCGCCGCTGCCGTGCTGACACTGATGCCGAATGCCGAGCTGGAACTCAATGCTGCCAGCGAGCTGCCCGCGCTGAGCGCCGCGCAAAGTTTGCTCTGGCTGCACTTGCCGGTGGCCGATGAGCAGGTGCCGCTGGCAGATTTCGATGCCGCCTGGCCGGTGGCTATGGCGCAGATTGCTGAGCTGCTGGCAGCCGATAAGGCCGTCGCCATCCACTGCAAAGGTGGCTCCGGGCGTACCGGGTTGATTGCTGCACGCATCCTGATCGAGCTGGGTATTGAGCGCAGCGAGGCCGTTAGCCTGGTGCAGGCGCTGCGGCCGAAAGCCATTCAGCATCCGGCCCATGCGGGCTGGCTCGCCCAGTTCGGCAACTGAGGTGAGCATGCTCAACACCCTGGGCCTGTTTGCTCTGACGGCGCTGGCCGAAATCATCGGCTGTTACCTGCCGTACCTGTGGCTTAAGCAGGGTAAGAGCATCTGGTTACTGGTGCCGGCCGCCGCCGCCCTGGCGCTGTTCGCCTGGCTGCTGACCCTGCATCCAACTGCCGCCGGGCGGGTGTATGCCGCTTATGGCGGGGTGTATGTGGCGATGGCGATCATCTGGCTATGGCTGGTGGACGGCATTCGCCCGACCCATTGGGACCTGCTGGGCGCGGCTGTGGCCATGCTCGGTATGGCGATCATTATGTTTGCGCCGCGTAGCGCCTAATCACTTTGTAGAGGGAATTGGTTTATGGCTATCAAGATAGGTATCAACGGTTTTGGTCGTATCGGTCGCCTGGCGCTGCGCGCTGCCTGGGGCTGGCCGGAACTGGAGTTTGTGCAGATCAACGACCCGGCTGGCGATGCGCCGACCCATGCCCATCTGCTGAATTTCGACTCGGTGCATGGCCGCTGGCAGCATGAGGCCAGCAGTGACGGCGAGTGCGTGGTAATTGATGGCAAGCGGATCAAGGTCACGGCCAACAAGGCCATCGCCGACACCGACTGGAGCGGCTGCGATCTGGTAATCGAGGCCAGCGGCAAGATGAAAACCGTCGCGGTGCTGCAGGCGTACCTCGACCAAGGCGTGAAACGCGTGGTGGTCTGCGCGCCGGTCAAGGAAGCCGGCGCGCTGAATATCGTGATGGGCGTCAACCAGCAGCTGTTCGACCCGGCGCAGCATCGCATCGTTACCGCCGCCTCCTGCACCACCAACTGTCTGGCCCCGGTGGTCAAGGTGATCCACGAAAACCTCGGCATCCGCCACGGCTCGATCACCACCATCCACGACCTGACCAATACCCAGAGCATCCTCGATACGCCGCACAAAGACCTGCGTCGCGCCCGTGCCTCGGGCATGAGCCTGATCCCCACCAGCACCGGTTCGGCCACGGCGATTGCCGAGATCTTCCCCGAGCTACGCGGCAAACTGAATGGCCACGCGGTGCGCGTACCGCTGGCCAACGCCTCGCTGACCGACTGCGTATTTGAGGTGGAGCGTGCCACCACGGTAGAGGAGGTCAATGCACTGCTTAAGGCTGCCGCCGATGGGCCGCTGTCGGGCATCCTCGGTTATGAGGAACGGCCGCTGGTGTCCATCGACTACCGCACCGACCCGCGCTCTTCGATTATTGATGCGCTGTCGACCATGGTGGTTAACGGTACCCAGGTGAAGTTGTACGCCTGGTACGACAACGAATGGGGCTACGCCAATCGTGCGGTGGAGTTGGCGCGGATGGTCGGCGCAGCCGATTGAATCGTAGGGCGGATGACGCCTTTTTCATCCGCCTTGGTTATCTGGTGGATGGATAAAGCGCCATCCACCCTACGCTGAGCTGTAGGAGCGGCTTTGGCCGCGATGGGTTGCAGATGTTGCCATCGCGGGCAAGCCCGCACCTACAAAAGCCTGTGACGATATCCACCACTTACGCCACGCGGCACAACAGGATTTCTCCGATGCACGCCTTATCCCGCCTAGCTCCCGAAGTGCGCCAATACCTGCTGGTTACCGGCAACTACTGGGCCTTTACCCTCACCGACGGTGCGTTGCGCATGTTGGTGGTGCTGCATTTTCACAGCCTGGGTTACACGCCGCTGCAGATCGCTGCGCTGTTTCTGTTTTATGAGATTTTCGGCGTGGTGACCAATCTGGTCGGCGGCTACCTGGGCGCACGGCTGGGGCTTAATCGCACCATGAATATTGGCCTGGGTCTGCAGGTGTCGGCCTTGTTGATGCTCACCGTGCCGGCGGCCTGGCTGACGATTCCCTGGGTGATGGGCGCGCAGGCGTTGTCCGGTATCGCCAAAGACCTTAACAAGATGAGCGCCAAGAGCTCGATCAAGCTGCTGGTGCCGGATAGCCAGCAGGGCACCTTGTACAAGTGGGTGGCGATCCTTACCGGCTCGAAAAATGCGCTGAAGGGCGTGGGCTTCTTTATGGGTGGCGCGTTGCTGGCGCTGCTCGGTTTCGCCGGCGCGGTGCTGGCCATGGCGGCGGTGCTGGCGCTGATCTGGCTGGCCAGTCTGTTGCTGCTCAAGAAGGATCTGGGCAAGGCGAAAGCCAAGCCGAAGTTTCGCGACATTCTGTCCAAGAGCCGGGCGATCAATATTCTGTCAGCTGCACGCTTGTTCTTATTCGGCGCTCGTGATGTGTGGTTTGTTGTCGCGTTGCCGGTGTACCTGTCCAGCGTGTTTGGCTGGGATTTCTGGATGGTCGGCGGCTTTCTCGCGGCCTGGGTTATCGGCTACGGCATTGTGCAGTCCTTCGCCCCGGCCATCACCGGCAAGGCCAGCGGCCAGTTGCCGGATGGCCGTGCGGCATTCGCCTGGGCTGCCGTGCTGGCTGGTTTGCCTGCCGCAATCGCCCTGGGTCTGAGCAGTGATTTGCCGGCGCAGTGGGTATTGCTCGGCGGGCTGATGGTGTTTGGCGCGCTATTTGCGGTGAACTCCTCGCTGCACAGCTACCTGATTGTCAGCTACGCCAAGGAAGACGGCGTGTCGCTGGATGTGGGCTTCTATTACATGTCCAACGCCCTCGGTCGACTGATCGGCACGCTGCTATCGGGCTGGGTCTATCAGGCCTATGGTCTGGAGGCCTGCCTGTGGGTGTCCTCGGCCTTTGTCCTGCTGGCAGCGCTGATCTCCATTGGGCTGCCTCGGCATACCAGTAACTGATCGACCAGTTTCCATGCTATTGGCAAAGCTAGTCACTTGATAAGCCAGTCCCCCGTCTCTTTCGGAGTAGTCTCGGGTATCGCGATATTTTGGTCATGACAATGAGTCATGGTTTAAGTGAGATCGCTTAGGTGATCTATTCGCCAAGGATCGTGAGGTAAACCATGGACACTTGGGTTGAGCATTCAGCTAGGGGCACTGCCGATGTGTGAGCTGTTGGCCATGAGTAGCCGATTGCCTACACAGCTGACGCGCTCGCTCGCGGCTCTGGCAGCGCATGCCGGTGGCGAAAGTCGCAATCGAGATGGTTGGGGAGTGGGGTTCTATCAGGGGCGTGACGTTGCTCTGTTCAAGGAGCCCTGCGCTGCCAGTGACAGTGAGCTGGTGCGCTTGCTACAGATTCAGGGGCCCAGCACGACGCTGATCGTGGGGCATCTGCGGCATGCCACTCAGGGTGCGGTGAACCTCGCCAATACCGGGCCATTTGCTCGCGAACTCAATGGCCGTATGCGGATATTTGCCCATAACGGCAATCTGGGTGGTCTCGCGCTATCCGCTGAGTTCGACGGTGGCTGTTATCGGGCCATAGGGGAAAGCGATTCCGAGCAGGCCTTCTGTGCGTTATTAGCCCGCCTGCGACTGCTGGAAAGCCAGCGCTCTGAACTGCCCACCGTGCAAGAGCGCTTGGCACTTATCGGCCGCTTTGCGGCTGATTTACGCCAGTTTGGGTCAGCCAATTTTCTTTATAGCGATGGCGATGCCCTGTTTGCCCACGCGGATCGGCGTTTCAATGCGCTGAACGGCAAGGTAGAGGCCCCGGCATTGTACCTCTGGCATTGCCCAGTGCCCCATGCCTTGTTGCAGGATGAACCGGACGGCGCGCAGAGGGTGACTTTTCTCGCCAGTGTGCCGCTCAGTACAGACGGCTGGCTGCCGATGGCGGAAGGTGAAGTGGTTGCGCTGCGCGACGGAGTTGTTGTTGAGAGGTTATTGCTTGATAAGCGCAGGGCAAGATTGATTCCGTAGGTATCAGCGAGCGTTGATCAGGGCGCCGAAGTGTAAGCCATAGATGCCACATGATCAGATACAAACTACCTACGACCAAAAATAAAATTGATGCCGGCAAAGAGGGAGGCTATTGCCTCCCTCTTTGCTCATTCTCTGTTTGCCATATGGTCTTAGCGACGGATACCTACAGGCTTGTGGTTCTTGTCGTAACAGATCGGATATTCGCAGATTCCACCATTGGACTCGAACTCGTCAGGGTCGACAGTTGGCAGGTACTTACCCAAGTCAGCCTTCGCTACAGGCTTGCCGTTGACGGAGCAATCATCGTCCATACGTGGGTTGCACCAAGCCTCCTTGACTTCATCAGAAAAGGTGCCCGCCGGCTCACTCTCGCCACCCTGATCTGCCAGAAATTGCTTCCAGCCGCCTTCGTATCGCCAATCCATCGTCGTGATGATGTCTTTCGACTGAGCGCCAGAGATCTCGTAGAACTCCACCAGTGTCTTACCGGCGTCTACATAGCTGACAGCAGGCTGGTTATAGGCTGGGCCATGGCCTTGCAGGTACGCCACTACCTTACCGTCAGTGCTCTGACCGATGTAATACCAAGTCGATAAGTTGAAATCAGTGTCATAAGGGATATTGCCGACGCGAGTCCCGTCGCTCTGACATACGCCCCGCCGACAAATGCCGGCAACGCGATTCGACATCCACATGTTCTTATTTCTTTCGGCGTCGTGCCAGGTGAGCTGCCGTGCGAACTTTATCCATGTGCATGTCACCGTTTTCTTCAGCTTGTACATGACAGCGTCGACGCTGCAGGGAAAAGCTGCTGGGAGGCCAGCAGGCGACATTTCGTCGGGCCACATCGTTCCTGGTGTTCTGTAATGCAGGGTGAAATCTGTTTGTTGTGCATGGGCGATGGTCCCACCCATGAGCAGGAGCATCAGCGTTGCGGTGATAAGTTTTGTCATTGCTTTTTCACTCTCGGGTATGGCGCACGAGGCTATTTCTTGTAAACGACTTTGAGCTTTTTATTCACGTAGTCCTTGAGGACTTCGTAGTCAGGGTTACGGGTCAGCAGGCTATGGCCGGCACTGGCGGCTGCTGTAATCGAGAGAACAGTCAGCGACACCGGTAGTGATGCCAGGCTGGCGAGTGCGCCGATGGTTCCGCCTTGGGCAAGGGCACTTTTCGTATCGCTTTTTACCCGGCATTTCATACCCAGCGCTTCGACTTTGGTTTCGACCAGCTTGATGCCCTCCATGAAATTTCCCCTGAGGCCAACAACCTCGAAGGACACTCTGTTCTTCAGGAAACCCTCGATCACTGCTTCGTTCAATCCGGTTACTACGTTCATGGTTTTCAGCTCCCTGCGTGAGTCGTGTTCGTTGGTGTTTTGAGTTGTTAAGCAACCTTTTAAGGTGAATATCAGCTTGCTGAGTCCTTCATGTCAACAGGGTGGTACTCGACCATTCAGGTTGTCCTGGAGGGTGGAATGTCAAAGAACGATTCGCAGCAACTGGCGGAGCTTGTTGGTAAGGCCATCGCCCGTCAGCGCATACGCCGCAAGCTGAGTCAGGAGCAAGTCGCCGAGGCACTTGGGATTGGTGGTGAGGCGGTGTCGCGCATTGAGCGCGGGATCGTCATGCCGAACGTCGAACGACTGGTGGAACTGGCGTCGATATTTGGTTGCGAGGCGGCTGACCTGTTAACCGAGGGCAGTTCGCGTCCGGAGGATCAGGCGCGCAGGCTCCATGACTTGCTTTCCACCCTTGGCATGGAAGACCGCGCGCTGGTTATCGATGTGGTGGAACGTCTTGTTGAGCGACTGGGTCGCGGTTGAGCGATGGGTTCACGGCTACTGCCTGGGGGCTTCGGTAGCGTCTAGTGCCCCTTCGTTGTATCGCGCGCCACAGCGCAGGCAAAGACAGTCAAACCCTGCGAAGTGATACTTGGCCACATCCTCAGCTGCAGCCTTCGCCTCTGGATAGGCGAGGGGAATTTCAGCCAACCCGTTCAACAGCGAACTGTAGCCAGTATCGTTGTGCGCTTCGGTACGTTCGCGCTGGGCTCCCTGAATTGCAGCGTTGACCAGCACGGCCAGCAGGGCAGTACCCATGGCGGCCCCACGGGTCAGAATGGCCTTGGAGTCGCAGATCAAACACGGCGTGATCATCGTTAACCTCCTGTTTAGTTGAGGGCGGCTAGTGGTTGCTTGGCCGCTGGTGGTGAGTCATTACTGCGGTGCTGCAGTGTTGTTTACGGTTCAGTCGTGGCTGGTGGTGTGCAGCATTTTCAGCAGTCGATGTAGAAGCCAACAGGCCAGCAACACAGCGATAAGCAACGGTGGAAAACGCAGCATCAGTACAACGCTGATGACCAGCGCGGCGGCTGCCGCCAGTGCGCCGATAAACGCAAATAAACTGAGTAGAAATCGAAATAGCGTCATCACGGATCTCCGAGTGCCCACCCGATCCCAGGCAGGCGTTAGGTCAGTGGGTTTGAGTTGCTAGTACTTTCAGCTTGCCGGCCAGTGAACTAGGGCTCGGGTGCGGCGTTTCGCTTTGGGGGCTGGTGGGCGCTTTATCCGTGCTGGAAAAGAACTCTTCAATCACTGCGCCGCTGTCTTCTTCGCTGTCCTCGAACGCACCGTTGCCAAAACCACGTCGTGCCGCCTCATCCAGCGCAACCTGATCAAAGCCAGCCGTTTGCCGTTGTGCGTCTAGTTCGTTGGCAGTCAGCAACGCCTCGGCCATGTCCATGCCGGTACGCACCGTGAGATCGACGTAGAAGATCGGGGTGCCATGGCTCTGGCGTGTCGATTTACCACGCAGACGCAGTTCCAACGGCAGGCAGGCCAGCCGATTGCCGGAAATAGCCTGGAAGTAATGCAGGCGTGCAGCCAAGGTGCGGATGCTGTTGAAGCCGGTGGTGCGGAACACAAAGCTGCCGAGCGGATCGTCATTGCCGATCAGCACGTTCAGTCGGCCATAGGGCTTGCAAGCACCGCCTTTGGCCAGCGGGCAAGCATCTGGCGACGGACAGGGTAAAGACTGCATACCGTCCTGGGTTAGACGTTTGCAGGTCTCGCCATTACCCATGCACAGCGGTCGTCCGGACTGCCGATCAAACAGCGTGTAGTCAGCGCGGAAATTCAGCTCCGGTTCGTTGAACAGCAGGCGCACCGGGATGCTGCGTAGTTTGTCTTCCTGACTTTTGCGCAGCTCGTCATTGAGCGGATGCAGCAGCCAGCCGTCCTTGCCTTGTACCTGTGAAGTGATGGTGAATTGATCATCTTTCTCCGGCAGGCGTTTGCCGTTTTTCTCGATGACCTTACCGATAGAGATCCGTCCGAGTACCGGTGGGGTGATTGCTAGACCTTTGAGCATGGTGGTTCTCCTGCAAACGAAAAAAGGCCAGCCATGCAGCGCTAACTGCATGACTGGCCAGGGGGGGAATGGTTGAGCGGGGGGATTAGCCAACCAGGAAGCGCCGGCTGCCTTGCTTTTGCTTCGTGTAGCGAACCTGCAGGTAGGGCTTGTCTTTGAGCAACTGGGTTACATCGAGCTCGTTGCTGTCCTTAGATTTCTTCCAACTGATAAATCCGTGGCTGAACTCCGCGCGGGTGGCTTCGCCCATGGCCTGCTGCAGCATCTGCTTGAGCTGGGCCTCGCGGGTTTCCTTCTCGCTGATGGATTGGCGTACCGCCTTGAGCTCCAGGAAGGCTGCTGCCAAACCGGCACGGCCACTGAAGTCGACGGTCTGGCCGTTGTCTTCCGGATAGAGGCCGCGGAGCGCCATTTCAGCTGATGCTGAGCCATCAGCAGGCGGTGGCGTGTCGGTCTCCACGTAGTGCCAGAACTTGCGTTCCAGTTCGATCAGGCGAGCAATCATCTGCTCGTCCCGTTCGATGCGGTGGATCTCCAGCGTCTGGCCGCCCAGCAATACCGCCACATCTGCCGCCCGCTTACCGGTGACAGCGAGCTGGTGCATCACCTGCAGCTGCACATACTCCGGCACGCCTTCTTTCCAGAGGCGTGCGCCGTTTATACCGGCGGTCTTGCATTCGAGAATCTGCACATCGTCAGCGCCGATCACCTCGCGGTCGATGTTGGCAAGCATCCAGGGCAACTCTGGATCAGGGTGTTGCAGCACGGCGTTGATGCGCCGCACCTTGTTCTTCGTGCGTTTGCTGTATTGCCAGGCTACGACCGGTTCCAGCACATTGCCCCAGTACATCGGGCTTTCTTCGTCGTGTGGATCTGCCTTCGGTAACGTGGTGTCACGACCGGTTTTCTCCATCCATAGTTCGAGCTGCGATTTATAGGGATTTAGGCCAACGGCCGCGCCAGCATCAGAACTGCCAATGCCCTGCTTGCGCACCGCCAACCAATCTTCACACGGTAGTTCCTTGGTACTGATCAAGCGCAGCGCCGGGCGCGGCTTGCTGGTGCTGCTCAACGGAGTAGCTGTCATAGCGTTCACCTTGCGGAAATAGAAACGCCCGATCAGCAACTAGGCTGATCGGGCGTTATGGGGTGGGTAAGTAAGCGGTCAGGCGACCAGTTGTAGAGCGGTATCCAGGGCACGTTGTTTGATCTGCGCGCCCTGGCCGAACCAGGCCGAGTCCATGCGGTACTCGTTGCTGCGTGCCCGGCGTTCGTGATCGACAAACTCGGTCACGGAATTGAGCAGCCCCCAGGCGGTTCCGCGTGCCGAGTCAAGCTGACTACCCCGACCGCGGCCCTCGTAAAGCTCCTGAACCTTGCGCAAGGCACGCTCGTTGGGCAGTACCTCCGGCAGTGCGCCGGTTGGATTGGTCTCGCACAGCACGTTCATAAAGAAGCCGAGCGCCTCATGCCACTGCACCTTGCGCTCGGCCAGCGCACGCATGCGGTACATAAAGTCGTCCCATTGCGAAACGGCTATGCCGAGTTGTTTCTTTACAGCGTTCGGATCAAAGCGCGTGTTGTGCGGCACCTTGATGGCGCGGCTGGTGCCGTCCAGGGCGATGGTCAGGGTGTTGTTGCACACCACCCGAACCGTGGTGGGCGTTGCTGTGGTGGCAAGGGTGCCGTCGCAGGATGTGGCCAGCAACAAATAGCCGTTCACCTGGTCATTACCCTTTATTGATGCACCCTGACCGGTACGCGCCAGCGCCCAGAACTTGCGACCACCTTTGAGTACGCCAGCCGTTTCCAGCTCGTACCCGGAGACCTCAGTCAGATCCCGGTAGAACTCCAGCACCTCGCGCGGCTGCACGGTGTGGTAGCGGTTGGAAACCACCGACAGCGGTGCCTTGGTGTCCGAGCGGAACAGCACTTTTTGCTCAGGAAACGAGTGGATAGCGCCCAGGTGACCAATAGCATCCGATTTAAAATGCACGGGGCTTTCCTGAATCTGCCAATCCATGCCGGCTTCGCGTTGCCAGACTTCGATGGGTTGTTTTTGCGTGAGCTGATTGCCCAGGCCGTGCCACGGAGCAGCGCCAGCGTAGGCCATAGTTTCGACGAGATGAGCCATGGTTGAAATTCCTTTGGGTGCAGGCCGGCATAAAGCGCCGCGCCCAGCGCAGCACCGTCCGGACTATATGGATAGAAAAGGTGTGGTGTGGCCAGATCAGGCCGGCAGGTTGAAGCGGTGACCGCAGAGCAGACAGAGGTTGTGGGCCAATACGTGACGGTCGAGCGTATCGCCCAGCTGCGCGCCGAGCGCACAACCACCAACCCCGCCGGCCAGGCCGCCAAGGATGGCGCCAGATACCGAACCGAGTGTGATACCGACCGGCCCGGCGATTACGCCGAGCGCTGCGCCGGCCTTGCCGCCTGCGAGAGCAGCGCTAACGCCACGTGCGAGGCCACCGACCGCGCCGATGGCCGCGCCGGCCTTCATGGCGTGATTGAAAGAAGCGACTTTGGGGGAGTGACAGCGGGGACACTGCAATGACATGGGAAGATCCTCTTTGGTGCGGATGTCATTGCAGTAATGTGTGGCTGAGATTTTTTCGAATCGAATGGCAGCTTTGCAGCTGCGAAACCAAGGGGGAAACGGGCTGTAGTCGGCCAAAAGCGGACGAAATGGAGGGCGCGCCAAACGGCTTTCTGACGCACCTCTGGGTATGAGAACTGGCAGTAGTTTGATAACTGATCAGTCTCTTTCTCGGGTAAAGCGATAAAACAGGTTCGGCTCGCTGACGACGTACAAATACCCTTCATCGTCGATGGTTACGCCTTCGGCCTGGGGTATGCCTTTCAGCAAACCAGCAAACCCCCTCGCCAAGGAGCGAAAACTTACCACCTTGCCTTCATCGGTCATTTCAATTAGCAGTTTCGACTCGTCGCTGAGCAGAATCAGATGGCCGCTCTGTTGATCGAATACGACCGAAGACAAGTCAGTTGCAAACACCTTGTCTTTTACCAAACTAGACAGGTCGCGGACGTGCAGGGAAAAGCCTCCGGCCAGGCTGGCACGAAGGCCGCTCACCTCAAGCAATTGGCGAGGGTCACGCTCCTTGGTCACAAACAGGCGATCACCTTCCAGGTCGTAGGCAAGCCCTTCAAGGCCTTTGTTGTCCTCCTTGCCAAGCGCCAAGGTCAAAGCTGGATACTGGCTTCGGCTCAATGAGTGGTCAGGAGAAAGCTTACCGTCTTCGGCGATGGGGACATCCACGATAACCAGGCTCTGCCGACGCTCCTCAGCAATTACCAGTTGACCGTTGCCGGCATAGGACACCGCTTCCACATCGTGGAAGCCATCCAAGCGGTAACGTCGCTCCACGTCACCGTCACGGTTGAGGGCCAGCAGTTCGTTAGGGCCATTGGTAACCGCCCACAGCAGTTTTAGATCAGGGTCGAATGTCAGGCCAGAAAGGTTATTGTCCAAACCGGGAACCGGCCTAGCATCCAGTTCAACCCGATAGTCAGGCAGCCAAACAGATCGTTCCTGCCAATCGTCGGTGTGCCAGTGGGTCTTGATCCAGAAGTACAAACGATCATCAAGGTGATGGGTACGCACTTGGAATGCAGTCAGTAGTACAAGACATAACAGCGCCCATATCCAAATGCTCGTTTTCCGTGTTCGTTCTAGCCAGTTTTTAGCCATCAAATACATTAGATGCCTCGTTAAATGGGACTGACGCTACGAGCCGTGATGGTTTCAACCCGACTCGGTGCGGCTGGCACAGGTGATGCAAAACGGCGTGGCCGGATCGAACTCCAGACGGCCCGAGGCGATAAACTCGCCGCATTGGTTACACCAGCCATACTCACCCTCGTGCCAGCGCTTGAGGGCGAGTTGGAGTCGGACACGTTCATGCTGTGCCCGACTGCGGATGGCGTCGCTCATTGCTTGCTGCTGGAGTGCGTCCATCCTCGACAGACGCCCTACCTTGCTTTGATCCAGCTCTACCGATTGCGAGCGAGACTCAGCGTCTTCCAGCAATCGATCCAGCTCAGCGGCCCGCTGTTCCAGCAGGGTCTTGAAATGGGCAAGATCGAGGGCGTCGTCCATTGCCATTAGCGCAGCAGTAACAGTGGACTGGTGGTAGTACGGAGCATGCTGGTCGTGGTGCTGCCGACCAGAAACTGCCGGATGCGAGAATGACCATAGGCCCCCATCACCAGCAGATCGATGCCATGCTCTTTCTGATAAGCGTGCAGGGTAGGCTCTATCTCGCCGCTCCGAGTTTCGGCGCGAACGGTAAACCCGGCGTTGATCAGCACTTTCTGCGCCCAGTCCAGCTGCGCGGACGCTTCGTCGCTCACGGGCCCAACCATGACCAGGTGAATCGGCAGCCCCTTCAGCAGCGGGCTGGTCGCCAGCATTTCCACACCTTTGCGGGTGGTTGCGCTGCCATCGAAGGCCAACATCGCGCTCTGCGGCTTTTGGAAGTTGGCCGGGGTGACGAGGATCGGCCGGTGCATGATACGAATCACGCTCTCCAGTTGGCTTCCGACATGCTGACTCAGGCCACCGCTAGACTCGCCCTGGCGACCGATAACCAGGAGGCGCGTTTCGCTTTGCAGCTCTTGCAGGCTCTCGAGCAAATCGCCATGGCGTTGCTTGGACTCCGGTGCGGCCACACCATCCTTAATGGCCCGCTCTTTCGCGGCCGCAAGCATGATCCGCCCTTGTTCAAGGGCCAACTTACCGCGCTGTTCATCCAGGGAAGCAAGCTCATCGAGTAAGTGCTCGCGGCTGCCAAGGCCGATATTGCCACTCAGATCGGCCGCAACCGGGTACTGGCGCTGATCTAGCACATGCAGAAAGGTCAGTGGGGCTTCCAGGCTCAGACTGGCCCAGGCCGCGTAGTCGCACACGGCTGGAGCCGAGGCGGAACCGTCGATACAGGCAATTACGTGGGTCATTGTTGTTCTCCTTCTCAGTGGCCCATGAGTTGATCAATGGCGTCAGGTTTATCGTGAACACCGAAGCGATCCACGATAGTGGCGCTCGCTTCGTTGAGGCCCAGCACTTCAACTTCGGTGCCTTCGCGGCGGAACTTGATGACCACCTTGTCCAGGGCAGCAACGGCGGTGATATCCCAGAAGTGGGCGCGATTCAGGTCGATGGTGACCTTGCCAAGCGCTTCCTTGAAGTCAAAGGCCGCGACGAACTTGTCCGCCGAGCTGAAGAACACTTGGCCGGTGACGTTGTAGCTACGATGCTCGCCGGCTTCGTCCAGCGAAGAACTGATATGCATGTAATGGCCAACCTTGTTGGCGAAGAACATCGCGGCCAGCAGCACACCGGCCAGCACACCGAAGGCCAGGTTATGAGTCGCAACAACTACCACCACAGTGACGACCATGACGATGTTGGTCGACAACGGGTGTTTCTTCAGGTTGCGCAGCGAATCCCAACTGAAGGTGCCGATGGATACCATGATCATTACGGCTACCAGGGCAGCCATTGGGATCTGCTTCAGCCAGTCGCCAAGGAACACCACCATCAGCAGCAGGAATACGCCTGCGGCCAGGGAGGACAGACGAGAACGACCGCCGGATTTAACGTTGATGATCGACTGACCAATCATCGCGCAGCCGGCCATGCCGCCGATCAGCCCCGAAGCAATGTTGGCCACACCCTGACCCTTGCACTCGCGGTTCTTGTCACTGGAGGTGTCGGTCAGATCGTCGACAATGGTCGCGGTCATCATTGACTCCAACAGACCGACCACGGCCAGTGCTGCCGAATAAGGGAAGATGATGGCCAGCGTCTCGAAAGTCAGCGGTACGTCAGGCCAGAGAAAGATCGGCAGCGTATCCGGCAACTGGCCCATATCGCCTACCGTGCGGATATCCAGCCCAACCGTCATGGCAATGGCAGTCAGCACGATGATGCATACCAACGGCGATGGAATGAGCTTGCCGATCTTGGGGACGTAGGGGAACAGATAGATGATGCCAAGGCCTGCGGCCGTCATTGCGTAGACATGCCAGGTGACGTTAGTCAGCTCAGGTAGCTGAGCCATGAAGATAAGGATCGCCAACGCATTGACGAAGCCCGTCACCACTGAGCGTGAGACGAAGCGCATCAACGAGCCGAGCTTCAGGTAACCGGCGAATATCTGCAACACACCACACAGCAGCGTAGCGGCCAACAGATATTCGAGGCCATGGTTCTTGACCAAGGTCACCATCAGCAGTGCCATGGCCCCGGTTGCGGCTGAGATCATGCCGGGGCGGCCACCGACAAAGGCGATCACCACAGCGATACAGAAAGAGGCGTAAAGGCCGACCTTCGGGTCAACGCCAGCAATGATCGAGAAAGCAATGGCTTCAGGAATTAGGGCCAGTGCGACCACAAGACCGGCGAGAATGTCGCCACGGATGTTGGATAACCAGGTTTGTTTTAACGAGTGGAGCATCAGAATTCCCAAGGCAATGGATCGCGCAGCACAGCATGACGCAAGCCATGTGCAGCTGATCGATACGAGGTCAAATTGTCGGATGTTGGGGCGCTGTGGCGGGTTGTAAACCGAATGCACAGCAGTGCGTAATCGCAGGCAAAGCAAGCGATCACAGATGATGCGGGGGGCGAAGCGCTATGGCGGCGTAGGCAGCCAGATCATGTTTTGCAGGGTCAGCATGAGGTCTATCGAGTTTCTTTCGAGGTTCAAACTACGATGACCTTACAGGATTAGAGCTGTTTTTGCGAGTCACGCCTGACCAGGTGACCTACTTGGATCTCAGCCTGAGCACCTTCCTCACTATCTCAATTGCTTGAGATGTCAGGTGAAGCTTACGGGTGCCCGCTTTTGGCCGGTTTGTGCCTGTTGCTACTGGCTGCTTTGAGGCTGACTGTCGATGGTCAGTTTTGGCTCGTGCAGAACTCTGCCCAGTCCGCCATCAACGCTCTGCGTTTTTCCAGAAGGTCGGAGCGTGAATAGGCCGCCTCGGTCTGGTCGCGTTCATCATGGGCAAGCGCAAGCTCACAAACCTCTCGCGGGTAGTTGGTGCATTCATTTGCCCAGTCCCGAAAGGTGGATCGGAAGCCGTGTCTCGTGATGTCTGCATACCCCAGCTTGTGCAGCAAGTTGCGCACGGCGTTGCCATGCATGACGCCGCGTTTCCCTTGCCCTGGGAAAAGATAGTTTGAATGAGACTTATTCATATTTTTCAGCATCTCGACTATCTGAGGTGATAGGGGGATGACGAAAGGTTTCCGCATCTTCATGCGCTCGGCCGGAAGTGCCCAGATGCCAGTTTCGAGGTCAAACTCAGGCCATTGAGCATGTTGGATCATGTGGTAACGAGCACCGGTCAGAATCAGCAGCCTGGTTGCGATGGCGTCACGTGTATCGATGTTTGCCAGGGTGGATATCAGCTTCGGAGTGTCTTTCCACTGCAGTGCCGGGAAGTGCTGGCGCTGCCTGGCCTTCTTCTTCTCTGCCTTGCTCAGCAAGTTGTCTAGGTGTCCGCGCCAGCGGGCAGGATTGTCCCCCTCGCGTAAGCGCCGAGCCTTGGCTGCATCCAGTATTTGCTCGATCTGGCCCCTGATTTCATCAGCAGTCCGGGTCTTGGTTACCCAGATGGGTTGCAATGCAGCAAGCACATGCTCGGTGCTGATGATGTCGGCCGACAACTTGCCCATGGTCGGGAAGGCGTAGAGCTCCAGTTTGCGCAGCCAGCCTTTCCGCCACTTCTCAGACCAGCTGCTGCCGTGTGCTTGTTGGTATTCGCGAGCGAGATCTTCGAACGTCGTGCGACGTGCTGCAGCCTGGCGTTCGGCTTCACGCTTGGCTTCCTTTGCCGCATCGCGGGTTGCCAGTGGGTCGCTTCCGGAAGCTAGAAGCTTGCGTTGATCGGCGGTCAACTGCCGGGCTTGGCTGAGTGTGACGGTCGGGAAGGGGCCTAGCCCCATTTCGCGGCTGCGGCCATCCAGCTTGTAGCGGAAGATCCAGCTGGTGCCGCCGCTCTTGGATACCTGGAAATACAGGCCATCGCCATCATTGGTTTTTCCTGGCGTTGCAGCCTTGGCTATCGACTCCACAGTCTTGCTGGTCAGCTTGCCCATTACGCGCTCCTACTCCAACTCATACCCCTCGACCCACACTTTGACCCACACCTTGGTCGCGGATTTTATGGATGGTTACTGGATGTCTTAGGACGGATGCTAAGCTGCAGGGGCCGTATTTGCTAGTGCTGTAGGATCTTGTCGGATTTCTTCGGGCAATAAAAAAGCCGGCTTGTGGCCGGCTTTTAGGAGGTGGTCTCGACTTATTTTTGGTAAGCCGCGACTGCCTTATTAATCAGGTTGCGGGCCTCATCGGCGCCAGCCCAACCTTCAACTTTGACCCACTTGCCCTTTTCGAGGTCTTTGTAGTTCTCGAAGAAGTGTTTGATCTGCTCGATCAGCAGCGGCGGCAGGTCGGTGTATTCCTGTACGTCTTTGTACAGCACACTCAGTTTGTCGTGCGGTACGGCAACCAGCTTGGCGTCGCCGCCGGCTTCGTCGCTCATCAGCAGTACGCCGACCGGACGAGCGCGGATGACCGAGCCTGGCGCCACTGGGTACGGGGTGACAACCAGCACGTCGAGGGGGTCACCGTCGTCAGCCAGGGTGTGCGGGATGAAACCGTAGTTGGCCGGGTAGAACATGGGGGTGGCCATGAACCGGTCGACCATCAGGCAGTCGGTGTCGTGATCGATTTCGTATTTGATCGGCGCGTGGTTGGCCGGGATCTCGATGGCGACATAGATGTCGTTTGGCAGGTCTTTACCAGCAGGGATCTTGCTGTAGCTCATGGGGCGACTCCCGAGGGGTGGGCCAAAAAAGTGGCGCGATTATAGGCACATTCCCCAGGCTTTACCATGCTAGCCATTGGTCTCGGATTGCCCATCATCTGGCGTCCGGTAGTCGGGGTGGGCGGCCAGCAGACCTTGCAGACGGGCGTGCGGGTCCTGGCGGTAAAACAGCGCCAACTGCGCGTATACCGCCGGGAAGGCTGCGATCAGCAGGTCCGGCGCACTGAAGAAATACTCGCTGGTGACGGCGAAGAATTCCGCCGGGTTTTCCGCCGCGTAGGGGTCGATGGCGGTTTCGGCCTCGGGGTCGGCATCCAGGGTGGCATTGAGCTGGTCGAATGCACTTTGCATGGCCTGGGCCCAGTCGACGACGTGCATGCTGTTGTGCAGCGGCGGCAGGCCATTGGCATCGCCGTTGAGCATGTCGAGCTTGTGCGCCAACTCGTGGATCACCAGGTTGTAGCCATCCCAGCCGCCACTGGCGCGCACCCCCGGCCAGGCCAGTATCACCGGGCCTTGCTGCCAGGCCTCGCCACTGTGCTCGCCGTCCCATTCATGCTCGACGCCACTGGCATCGCGGTGGCGCTGTGGGCTGACGAAATCGTCCGGGTAGAGGATGACTTCGTGAAAACCCTGGTACCAGTTCAGTTCGTCGAGGTGCAGCAACGGCAGTTCAGCCTGCAGGGCAAGGATCAGGCGGTCGCTGGGGGTGAGGTCGACACCGGGCAGGGCGCTGAGGTGCTTGCTGTGCAAGAACAGCTGAGCCCGTTCGCGCAGGCGTCGCAGGTCGGCATCCGTCAGGCCGTCGAGCAGTGGCAGGGCCTGCTGGGTGGTTTGCCAGGTGGCGGCGTCTACAGGGTGGCGGGCGAGGATGCGCTGGCGGCGCCAGGCGCTGAACGACCACATGGGCAGGCTCTCGGGTGGATGGGCTGCCACCATAAAGGCAGCTGTCAGGGCGGGCAAGCCGAGGAGTCGGCATAAAGGCTGCAACGGGTCAGGCATCTGCTCAGACGAGGGTCTGCTTATGTCCACCGAACGGCTGCCCCGCCTCTCTGCCAGCCTGGCCCACGGCCAGGGTCTTGACCTGCCTGACCAGGCTGCACGGGTGCGTTCGCAATGGCTGCCTGGGCGGGAAGGGCGCGGGCCCTTGTTGCTGGTTGCGCTGTTGTGGGTTCGCGGCTGCGCCGATGTGGTGCGGCTTGCGGAGCGGCATCTGGACGCTTTATTCGCCGACTTTATATGTACCCCGGCCAACTGGAGCGAGACGCAGGCCGCCCGTCAGGTATTGGCGGCGCTTAACCAGCAGTTGTTTGCCCGTGGCGAGGCCGAGCGCGGCGTCGGTGCGCTGGGCGCTGGCCTGCTGTTGGTGCAGGAGGGGGAGGCGCAGTTTCTCCAGGCCGGTGCAATTGGCTTGTTGCGCTATCACCAAGGCAGCCTGCAAGCCCTGGCGGGGCGGGAGGACCTCGCTCTGGGGCAGCAGGCCGAGTTGGCGCTGGTGCAGCACAGTTTGCCGCTCAGCCTCGGACAGGTGCTGGTGATGGCGCCGCAGCCGTTGTTCGCCGTTGTCGACCTGGCTCAGCTCGGCGAAGCCTGCCGGGCGGCAAGCGATAACGGTCTCGATGCCCTGTTGGCGCCGTTGCTGGATGCGCCGGGCGCGGTGGCGGCTTTGCAGGTGCAGGCAGCCGACCCCGCGCTGCAGCCGCTCGCGCCCCTGAAGTGGGCAGTCGTTGGTGCCGCAGCGGTGGGGCAGGTGATTGACGGTTGGACCCTGACGGCAGCCTGTGCCTTCGGTCCGCCGGGGCGGGTGTTTCGCGCGCAGGATGATCAGGCGCGGGAGGTGTTGGTGTGGTTGGGCGAGCGCGAGGCTGATGCAGCCTTCTGGCAGCACGAGTGGTCGATGCGTCGCAGCCGGGCGCGTGGCCTGTTGCCGGTGTGCTCCAGCCGCCAGCCTCGCCGTCACGCCATGCATGTGTTTCACGCGCCGCCGCGGGGTGTGCGCAGCTTGGCGAGCTGGCGTGCGGCCCGCGAACAGGTCGATCCTGCGCGGGTTCTGACGTTGCTCGACCAGGCCATCGACGCCGTACGGGCCATGCAGCGGCGCGGCATGCAAGGTCTGTTGCTGGCACCGCGCAGCGTACTGGTGAGCGAAGCCGGCCAGCTGTGGGTGTTGCCCGAACATGCGCTGTTGTTGCCGGGCGTTCCTGTGCAGCTGCCTGCTGCCGACGCGCTGCCGCTGGCACCTGAGGTGCGCGCAGGCTCGGCCGTGGACGGGCGCAGTGATCAGTTTGCCCTGGCGGCACTGGTGTATTGGCTGCTGAGCGGGCAGTGGCCGGAAATCGCCCGCCCCGGCGGCAGTGGCGCCAGCCGCTATGTGCCACTGGCCAACTTTACCCGGCGCTTGCCGCCTGGCTGGGATGGCGTGCTGGCGCGCGCCTTGGCGCCGCAGCCCCAGGCACGCTTTGCTGCGTTGTCAGAGTTTCGTGAAGCGTTGCAAAACCCGGCACCACGTCGCGCGCCGCCACGTGTGAGTCGCGAGCCCTGGCGGCTGGCGCTGCTCGGGGTGCTGGTCGTGCAGTTGGGTGTTGGGCTGCTGCTGAGCCTGGGGGGCTGAGTGGCGTCAGCCCCTTGCGCTGCGGAACTGGGCTTAGTCGCTGTTGATGGGCAGTACGTAGTTTTTGAACTGCTCGTCTTCGACAAAGCCGATTGACTCGTAGACCTTCTGCGCCACGTCGTTGTCGCGGCTGGTGGCCACGCGCATGCGCACAGCATTGGTCTCTTTGGCCATCTTCTTCGCCGTTTGCAGCAGGCGGTCAGCGACCAGTTGGCGACGGGCATCCTCGGCCACATAAATGTCGTTGAGGATCCACACGCGCTTGAGCGACAGCGACGAGTAGCTGGGGTAGAGCTGGCAGAAGCCCATCAGTTTGTCTTCGTCATCGGCCAGGGCCAGGTAAATCACCGACTCCTTGCGGCGCAGGCGCTTTTCCAGAAACTTGCGCGACGATTCGGGGAAGGGCAGCTCGCCATAAAATTCGCGGTATTTGACGAACAGCGGGGTCAACAGGTCCAGGTGTTCCAGGGTGGCTGGGACGATACGCATGGCGAGCCTCGACGTCGAAGGATGGCAGCAATGGCAATGCAGGGGCTATGCCATACCGGGGTTGACCGATGCTGCCTTAAAGCGATTAGAAAGCGCAATCCAGTCGAGCGTTTGAATGAGGCCTGGTGCCGGCTCTTGGGCAGCGGCACCGTGTGCGCACGGCTGCAGTAGCCGCTTCCGTCGGCGCGCTGGCGGCGTGCCACGGCAGCGCCTGCGCCGGGCGCTGTGATAACCTGCGGGGTAATCAGCGGCCCTGTTGTTCGGCCCCTCCAGCCTGTTTGTGGAATCGTTCATGCACATTCATATCCTCGGTATTTGCGGCACCTTCATGGGCTCGCTGGCGGTGCTCGCCAAGGCCCTTGGGCACCGGGTCACCGGCTCCGACGCCAACGTCTACCCCCCCATGAGCACCCAGCTTGAAGCCCAGGGCATCGAGTTGTTGCAGGGCTACGACCCCGCGCACCTGCAGCCGGCGCCTGATCTGGTGGTGGTCGGCAATGCCATGAGCCGCGGCAACCCGGCGGTGGAGTATGTGCTCAACCAGGGGCTGCCCTATGTCAGCGGGCCGCAGTGGCTGGCCGACCATGTGCTGCAAGGGCGCTGGGTGTTGGCCGTGGCCGGTACGCACGGCAAGACCAGCAGTTCGAGCATGCTCGCCTGGGTGCTGGAGCATGCCGGCATGAGCCCCGGCTTTTTGATTGGCGGTGTGCCGCAGAATTTTGGTATCTCCGCGCGGCTGGGTGACACGCCGTTCTTCGTGGTCGAGGCCGATGAGTACGACAGCGCCTTCTTCGACAAGCGCAGCAAGTTCGTCCACTACCGCCCGCGCACTGCGATCCTCAATAATCTTGAGTTCGATCACGCGGATATCTTTCCGGATTTGGCAGCCATCGAGCGGCAGTTTCATCATTTGGTGCGTACCGTGCCGAGTGACGGCCTGCTCATTCACCCGGCGCGCGAAGCCGCGTTGGTACGGGTCATCGACATGGGCTGCTGGACGCCGGTGCAGACCACCGGCGAAGACGGCCAGTGGCAGGCGCGCCTGCTGAGCCCGGATGGCTCACGCTTTGAAGTGAGCTTTGCCGGCAAGGTCGAAGGCGTGGTCGCCTGGGAGCTGACTGGCCAGCACAACGTGGCCAATGCGCTCGCGGTACTGGCGGCGGCGCGGCATGTCGGTGTGGTGCCGGCGCTGGGTATCGAGGCGCTGGGCCGCTTTATCAACGCCAAACGGCGTATGGAAAAGGTCGCCGAGGTGCGCGGCGTGACGGTCTATGACGACTTCGCCCACCACCCGACTGCCATCGCCACCACGCTCGACGGCCTGCGCCAGCGCATCGGTGCGGACACGCGGTTGATCGCCATCGTCGAGCCGCGCTCCAATTCCATGAAGCTGGGTGCGCACCGCGAGGGCTTGGCCGAGTCCGTGCGCGACGCCGACTCGGTGTATTGGTTTGCGCCGCCGAACCTCGGCTGGGACCTGGCCGCCAGTGTGGCGGCGTCGCCGGTGGCCAGCCAGGTGTGCGACTCGCTTGAGGCTATCATCGCAGGCGTCGTCGCCGAGGCGCAGCCAGGCACCCAGGTGGTGGTGATGAGTAACGGCGGTTTTGGCGGTCTGCACGGCAAACTGGCCGCTGCACTGAATAACTGAGCAGGCTGGCACATCAGCCGTTTCAAGGAGTAGCGATGAACGGTCCCGAACGCATTACCCTGGCCATGACTGGCGCCTCTGGCGCGCAGTACGGCTTGCGCCTGCTCGACTGCCTGGTGCGCGAGGAGCGTGAGGTGCACTTTCTGATCTCCAAAGCCGCGCAACTGGTGCTGGCGACCGAGACAGACGTGACCCTGCCGGCCAAGGCTCAAGCCATGCAGGCCTTTCTCAGCGAATACACCGGCGCGGCCCCCGGGCAGATCCGCGTGTATGGCAAGGAAGACTGGATGTCCCCCGTGGCCTCAGGCTCTGGCGCACCCAGCGCCATGGTTGTTGTGCCCTGCAGCACCGGCAGCCTGTCGGCAATTGCCAGCGGCGCCTGCAACAACCTGATCGAGCGCGCCGCCGATGTCACCCTCAAGGAGCGCCGCCAGTTGATTCTGGTGCCGCGTGAGGCGCCGTTCTCCAGCATTCACCTGGAGAACATGCTCAAACTGTCGAATATGGGCGCGATCATCCTGCCGGCGGCGCCGGGCTTTTATCACCAGCCGCAAACCATCGATGACCTGATCGACTTCGTCGTCGCGCGCATCCTCAACTGCCTGGGCGTGCCCCAGGACATGTTGCCGCGTTGGGGCGAGCACCACCGGGTCAGTGGTGATGAATAAGGCCCTGCGCTGCTTGGCTGTGCTGGCACCGCTGCTGCTGGTGGGCTGCGCCAGTGTGCGCACCCTGGATGCCGCCAAGCCAGGCGCGCCGGTGATCTACGCCGGCACCCGGTTGGATTGGTACAGCCTGCAAGGCGGTTGTTGCCCGCTCGACCGCTTCGGCGCTGAGGCGCCGGCTTACCCGGCGCTGGACCTGCCTGCCAGCGCGGTGCTTGACACCCTGCTGCTGCCATTTGCCCTGGCGGTGGAGCTGGGTGTTGGGCTGGGTGTCAGCGGCGGTCTTTAAGCGCAGATTGGCCTGGGTAAAGCCAATATCATTCTGCTATGATGCGCGCCGCATTTTCCCCTCTCTCCGCGTAACCGGCGTCTCCAGCCGGCTGCGCATCGGGCATGAGCCGCGCCAGGCCTAGGTCGCGCGGTCCCGCAGGCTGGTGTGGTCAAGGCGACACCCCCTCGGTCCTGCACACATTCGGCGAATAGCCGGGTCGTTGGCCAGCGTTCTGGAGCAGACGCGACCGTTTCTCATGGCACACGAGTACGGTTACATGGCTGCTTACCTTAACGCCACCGCTGCGTCTTTCGACGTGGTCATCACCTGGGTCGATGGCGCTGATCCCATCTGGCGCGCGCGCCGCGCGGCGCACACGGGCGAGATCGCCGCCAATGTTACCCTGACCACGGCCAATGTCGAAGGGCGCTTTCGCGACAACGGCGAACTGCACTACCTGCTGTGTTCGCTGCGACGTTTCTGCCGTGACCTGCGCCGTGTGTTTCTGGTCACGGACGGTCAGCGGCCCAGCTGGCTGGGGGCGTTTCCCGAGGTGAGCGTGGTCGATCACCGCGACTTTATCCCGGCCGAGCTGCTGCCGACGTTTTCGTCGCGCGCGATTGAGGCCTCCCTGCACCTGATCCCGGGCCTGGGCGAGCATTTTGTCGCGTTCAACGACGATGTGTTTCTGATGCGCGAAGCCGGCTTCGCAGACTTCTTCGGCACCCGCGGCTGTGTGGTCTACCTCACCGATGAACCCTTGCCTGCGCAGGGCGACATTCAGAGCTTGTCCGGGCATAACGATGCCTTCAATGCCCGGCAGTGGATGCGCCAGCATTACGGACGCTCGACAGTCGAGCGGGTCCTCGCCCATGCCCCGCGCGGCGTGCGACGCAGCTGGATGTGTGAGCTGGAAGCGGCGCACCCGACAGTTTTTCGTGAGGTGCGTGAAGAGAAGTTTCGCCGGGTGACTGGCCAGAGCATTCTGGCCAACCTGTACGGCGACTGGTGCCTGACCCTGGGCCGTGGTGAGGTACGTGACGACGAGTGCGCCTACCTGATGACGGGGGACTTTGACACCAATCCCGAGCAGGTCGGGGCCTTTATCGAGCAGCAGGTGCTGGGCCGCAAGCTCAGCCTGTGCATCAACGATCAGGGCGACGACCGCGAGATCAGCGCCACCCAGCGTGTCATGCAGCGGGTTATGGATCAGGTATTTGTGCGCCGTGTGGCTTAAACGGTAGGTATTACTTTGGCGCGGAAGGCGTCGCGCAGTGGTGCTGACCGCTCGCTGTAGGCGCGTATTTATTCGCGATCTATCTTGAACGAGCTGAACGTGTCGCCGCCGAGGTGCAGCGCGACACCTAAGTCTATTACTCGGTAATAGGCTCTTCACCGTCGTCTTCATTGTCGCCACTGATGGCGTCGAAGCAGCGCAACTGGTGCGCCTGCTCACCGGCGTTGAGTTGCCAGCCGGTGTCGTCGCCCTGGTACTGCGCAGCCCGTACTTCGCCGAGGCTGAAGCGCCAGCTGCGATGGGCGCGGCCGTCGATGCATTCGACGCTCAGCAGGGGGCGTGCGGCGCTGTCCGAGTCCGCCGAGCCGGCCGCGACCTGGGCCAGCAGTTCCTTGTCGAGACTGAACTGCCAGGCATGCAGGCCGTCGATTTCCAGCATATCGGCGGCTTCCAGTGCCTCGATCAGGCTGTTGTGGGGTGAAGTCATGGCAATACTCATCTCAAATTAGGGGCTCAGCGGCCCAGGCGACGCAACTGGTCGGACTCTACCACGCGCACCCCTTTCTCTTCTTCCAGCGCCAGGCGCCACAGGGCACGAGCCAGCACCGCCACTTCAATGCCGCGATAACGGCCGGGCAGCCAACGCATCAGCGGCGCAGCCAGACGCTCGGCGAAGCGAAATTCGTGGCGCGGGCCAAGCAGCAACGATGGCCTGGCCAGGGTCAGTTGCGGCCAGCCCTGGGCTATCAGTGCCTGTTCCGTCTCGCCTTTTACGCGGTTATAGAACGCCGACGCAGCCGGGTCGGCGCCCAGTGCGCTGATCACCAGCAGGTGACGCGCGCCCAGCTCCCGTGCGCGAGCGGCAAACGCCAGGATCAGATCATGGTCAACGGCGCGAAACGCGGCTTGGGAGCCGGCCTGTTTGATCGTCGTGCCCAGGCAGCAGAACGCGGTGTCCACCGGGCCCTGCAGCTGAGGCAGCAGGTCGTTCAGCTCACCGATTGGGTTGTCCAGGTGCGGGTGCTCGGCCAAAGGGCGGCGGCTCGGCGCCAGCACTCGGGTAACGGTCGGCTCGCTGAGCAGGCGATCGAGCAGGTGTTCGCCCGTAAGGCCGGTCGCACCGGCTAGAAGAATGTGCTGCGGCGTTAAATACATATGGCTGAATGTCTCCGCTCGGTAGCCCTGAGGTTAGTCGGGGGTATGGGGTTCAGGGCGTGGCGCGGGCTGGGCATCGCGCACCCGGCGCCAGTGGTTGAGCACCGCAGGCGGCGCCCAGAGTTGCGGTTCTGAGGCTTCGAAGCCGTCAGCCTGCTCGCGTTCGGCAACATGCGCGGTGGCCAGTTCGAAGGCTTTTTGCAGGTCGTCGGTCTGGCTCAGGGCATCGGCGAACAGGGCGCGGCCGAAGTAGGTGAAATCGGCTTCTTCCGAACAGCCGAAGGATACGCGGTCCGCGCGGGCGGCAGTCATGATCAGGGTCTTGTCGTCTTTGAGCGGTGGGATAAAACCGCCGGAGTAGCACGCTGAGATCACCAGCACTTTATGCCGGTCCGCCAGGGGTTGCAGCAGCGTCGCCAGGTCGCGCGCGGCCAGGTCGGCCAGTTGCAGGCGCGGTTGGTCGAGGTTCAGGGCGTGGCTGGCCGAGCCGTGGCTGGTCAGGTAGATGAACACGAGGTCTTCCGGGCCGCTGCGCTCGGCCAGGGTCTGTATCGCACGCGCCAGGTTCTCGCGCGTGGCCAGGGGGCGGTCGGCGAGGTGGTCGCGGTGGTTGACCAAGGTGATGCTGCCGTGGGCGGCGAAACGCTCGTTCAACAGCGTGGCGACGTAGTCGGCCTCACGCAGGAACACGCTCTGCTTGCCGTCGCCGGCCAAGGTCAGCGCATACAGCTCAGGCGCGTCGGTGGAGGCGGGAATGGCCGTCAGTGCCTCGTTCAGCAAGCGCCCCTGGTCAAGCAGGGCAATTTCCAGTGGGTCGGGCAGCAGCACGCCAGCGGCGTCACGCAGGCGGAGCCCGGCGGCCCAGGTGCCGGCTTCGACCTGGCCATCGGCACGGGTCAAGGTGCCTTCACCGGCAAATTCATCGCGTGCAAAATGGCCGATGTAGACGCTGCCGTCGGCTTGGGTCAGTTGCCCTTTGCCATGGTAGAGCCAATCGCGGAAGGCGCCGCTGTAGCGGCTGCCATCTGCGCCCGTGTACTGACCTTCACCCGTCAGGCTGCCTGCCAGGAACTGGCCGCTCCAGACCGAACCATCGCCGCTCTGGTAGCGCCCCTGGCCGTGGAATTCATCATCCTCGAAGCCGCCGCTGTACAGATCGCCCTGCGCCCCTTTGTAGCTGCCAGGGCCTTGCAGCACGCCGGCGACGAAGGTGCCGCTGAGCTGGTTGCCTTGAGTATCGGTGCGCATCCCCTGGCCGCTGGCCTGGCCGACGCTGAATTGGCCTTGGTACTGGCTGCCGTCGGCATACACCAGCAGGCCCAACCCCTCGAACTGGCCGTCTTTGAACTGCCCCTGATACACCTCGCCCTGGCGCGCCAGGCGACCTTCGCCGGCGAAGCGTCCCGCCACAAAGCCGCCCTGATAGTGAGTACCGTCAGCGCCTTGCCATTCGCCGGGCCCCTGCCGCTGGCCGGCCTCGAAATGGCCGATGTAACGGCTGCCATCGGGGTAGTCGAGACGGCCCTCGCCTTGCAGACGACCTTCGACTAGGTCGCCGCGGTAACGCGCGCCATCAGGCAGCACGGCATCGGCAGGCAGTAGCGGTTCAGCGTCGCCACAAGCGGCGAGCAGCAAGCTGAGGCTCAAGGGAGCCAGGGCAGTGAGGCGGGGCATGGCGGCGATCCGGTACAAGAATGACACGAGTATGCCGCAAACCAGCCAGGGGCGGGCAGCGGTGCCGGCGCGCCCGAACAGATCGCGCGCCGGGCTCCGCCGGGTGACTCAGACGAAGCAGAGCGTCAGCGGCTCGGCGATGTAGGCAGGTTTCTCCTGGCCTTCGATTTCCAGTACCGCGCGGGCCTTGAGCAGCCACTGGCCGGGGTTCTTCTCGTTGGCATCGGTTAGGGTGACGACCAGGCGCACGCGCGAGTCGACCTTGACGGGCTGGATGAAGCGCACGCTGTCGAGCCCGTAGTTGACCGCCATTTTCAGCCCTTCGGGCATGAGCATGATGTCTTCCATGAGCATCGGGATCAGCGACAACGATAAGAAGCCATGGGCAATGGTGCTGCCAAAGGGCGTGCGTTTGGCTTTCTCGGGGTCGACGTGAATGAACTGGTGATCACCCGTGCAGTCAGCGAACTGATTGATTCGCGCCTGGTCGATGGTCAGCCACTCGGAACGTCCCAGCTCTTTGCCCACATGGTCTTTCAGTTGTGCAACGGGTACTGACGGCATACTGCCTCCTGGAGGACACGGGTGTTGTTGTTTTATCCAATCGCGTTCTAGATCAGCATGGCCGGTGCCGTCGGTCAACCCTGGCGGTGGTTGCTGAATAGCGGGTTATAGCCTGCTTGCGTTGCGGCCTATAATGGTCGGCTATTCGCGGCGTGCGGCACTTCGGCGTGCGCGCGGCTGATCGATACGGAGACTTTTCATGCTGTTACGCGGCCTCTCCTGGCTGGTGCTTTGCCAACTGCTGGGCACCGCCTTGAACGTGCTGTTGATGCCCATGCTGCCGGGCCCGATCATCGGCATGTTGCTGCTGTTCATCTTTCTGCTGCTGCGCGGTGAGGTGAGCGAGCCGTTGCAGCAGGCTGCCGGCAGTCTACTGCGCTACCTGCCGCTGTTGCTGGTGCCGCCGGCGGTTGGTGTGATGGCGTATGCCGAAGACATCGCAGCGGATTTCTGGGCGGTGGTCGGTGCGCTGGTGTTGTCGCTGGTGGTGTCACTGGTGTTCGCCGGCTGGCTGATGCAGAAACTCATTGAGCGTCAGCGCCGCCGGAGGCAGGTATGAGCCCGGACTGGTATGGCGCCTGGCAGGCCGTGACCCATCATCCGTTGTTCGGCGCGGGCGTAACCCTGGGTGCTTATCAAGTGGCCATTGCCGCCTACGAGCGCACCCGCTGGGTCTTCCTGCAGCCTGTATTGGTGTCGATGCTGATAGTCATCGCTGTGCTGCTGGTCTGTGGCCTGAGCTTTGCCGAATACCGCCTCAGCGCCGAAGCCCTGACCCTGTTTCTCGGGCCGACCACGGTCGCCCTCGCCGTGCCGTTGTTCCTCAACCTGCGGCGTATCCGCCTGCTGTTCTGGCCGACCCTGCTGACCCTGTTTATTGGCGGCAGCGTAGCCACTGTGCTGGGGGTGGCTTTTGCCTGGTTACTGGGCGCCGAGCACCTGATGCTGATGAGCATGGCGCCGAAGTCGGTAACCTCACCCATCGCCATGTTGGTGGCTGAGCAGATTGGCGGCATCGCCGCGCTGGCCGCCGTCTTCGTGATGATCACCGGGGTGGTCGGGGCGATTGTCGGGCCGTCGTTGCTGCGCCTGTTCGGCGTTAGCCACCCGGCGGCCATGGGCATGGCACTTGGCATCACCGCCCATGCTGTGGGCACGGCGCGGGCCATGCAGGAAAGTGAGGAGTGCGGGGCGTTCGCCGCGCTGGCCATGAGCTTGATGGGCATGATCACGGCCGTGCTACTGCCGTTGGCCATCCTGCTGCTGCGCTGAGCCGCCAGTGAGCGACACCTTTTTTGTGGCGTCTGTCGAGGCGCTCGATATTTCACAGTCTTAGAGGATCTGGCGATGAACTTGCCCCTGTTTCCCCTTAACACCGTGCTGTTTCCAGGTTGTCCGCTGGATCTGCAGATTTTCGAGGCGCGCTACCTGGATATGGTCAGCCGCTGCATGAAGCAGGGTGAAGGCTTTGGCGTGGTCGCCATTGTCGAAGGCGCCGAGGTGGGCGAGGCCGCAGGGCAGTTTTCCGCACTTGGCTGTGAGGCCCGCATCGTTGACTTTCAGCAGCGCCCTAATGGCTTGCTCGGCATTCGGGTTGAGGGCGGTCGGCGCTTCCGGGTCGAGCGTGCGCAGGTGCTGCCTGATCAGTTGACCCTGGCGGAGGTGCAGTGGCTGGACGATGCGCAGGCGCAAGCGCTGCAGGCAGGCGACGCCGATTTGCTGGCGCTGCTTGGCGCGCTGGTTGAACACCCGATGGTCAGCGGCCTGGGGATCAACGCCGAGGTGGAGCATCAGGCGGCGCTGGCCAATCGTCTGGCCTACCTGTTGCCCCTGCCACCGGAGCAAAAGCTGCAACTGCTGGCGCTGGATGACCCGCAGGAACGCCTTGAACAGCTGCAAGTCCTGCTTGAGGCGCTGCAGCATGAAATGAACGGCGCAGGCGCCGACGACGCCTGAGCGTCACGCCGTAGTTAATAGCGGTACAACAGTACCCCTTCGCCCAGTCGCCACAGCGCCATGCTGCCGATCAGCCCCAGGCACGCCGGTAGCACCAGCCACCATATTCGCGCCGATAGCGCATGCAGCGGCGTGCGCCATTGGCAGGCATACAGGCTGATGGCGCACAGGCTGCTGGCCAGCAAGGCGCCGGCCGTCACGTCGCTGGGCCAATGCACGCCCAGGTAGACCCGTGAGCCGGCGATGGCCGCTGCCGGCAGGCACGCCAGGACCAGCCAGGTCAGGCGCATGCGGACCGGCTGATCGCGCCCCGCCAACACCCCCAGCACCAGAAAGAACGCAAATGCCGCCGAGCTATGGCCGCTGGGGAAGCTGTAGCTGCTCAAGGGTTCCAGCAACACGTCAGGGCGCTGACGGGCGAACAATGCCTTGAGTGCGCCGTTGGCCAGGGCCGTACCCAGCAGGGTGGCAACGCTGAAGATCAGGGCGCGCCACTGTCGCGTCGCCAACAACAGCAGGCACAGCAGAATGGCTGCCAGGAGCTGCACAGTGAAGTCGCCCAGGTGGGTGATGAAAATCATCAGCGGGTCCAGCGCAGCACTGCGCTGCTCCTGCACCAGAGTCAAAAGGCCCTGGTCGAGTTGCATCAGGCGCGGCCAGCCGAGAAACAGCCCCAGCAAAAACAGCACGCTCAACCCGCCCGTCACCGCGCTGGCGTGGCGATGGCTCTGGGCGCTGCTGTGGACGCTGATCAGCACCAGCAGCGCCAGGCCAGCGGCGACTGTTGCCGCTTGCGGCCAGAAACCCGGTGGCAGCGGCAAGCGCAGGGCGGCGCCTGTGGCCCAGCCGGGCAGCAGGTAAGCCAACGCCCAGCCGGCAGCCGCCAGCATACTCACGGCCATAAAGCGCCCAAACGGCATGCTGCACATGCCCGCCACCATGGGCAGCATCGGGCGCAAGGGGCCGATGTAACGACCCACCAGCAAGCTGGCGACGCCATAACGCTGGAAATACACCTCGGCCCCTGACAGCCACTGCGGGTTGTGGCGCAAGCCCGGCAGGCGGCGAATGTCCTGATGAAAGTAACGGCCCAGGCCGTAAGACAGCAGGTCGCCGAGCAGACCGCCGGTGTAGGCCAGCAGCAAGGTTTCGCCCAGTGACAGGCTGCCGCTGCCGGCCAGCACCGCGACGCCAAACAATAGAACCGTGCCGGGCACGACGATGCCGGCAATCGCCAGGCACTCGATGCAGGCAATCATGAAAATCGCCAGGCCCAACCACTGCGGGTTTGTGCCGAGCCAGCCGGTCAGGCTGGCAAGCCATTCGCTCATCTACTGCGCTCCGAAGGTGTGATCCAGTGATAGTCGCGCCCTTCGACCTGTCCGCGGCGCAATGGGTTTCGTGTGCACTGGCGGGCATAGGTCGGGTCGACGAAGCGATACAGCAGGTGTTCGTCGCGGCCGATAGGGATGCCCAAACGAGTGGTTTGCACGATGCGCGGCAGCACCTCGCCGACATCCTCGACGAACAAACGCTGGGGGTCGAACGGGCGCGCGTCCCAGTCCGGAACACGCAAACCCAAGGCCTTGCACAGCAGCGTTTGGCCGGCACACAGGCGTTCGCGGGTGCGCGGCAGGCCCTGGCGGTCGGGGTTGTTGATGTGCATGCGGGCCAGGCTGTCCGCGCCGGATACGCTGTCCAGCCAAGGCGCTGCAGATTTGATCAATACGGCGTTGCCCGGCCCTTTGGCGCTGAAATTCAACGAGTCGCCGCCTCGGGCGTAGTACATGTAAATGTGTCCGCCATCGAGAAACAGCGCACGGCGTTTCTCGGTGTAGCCCAGGGATGCGTGGCTGCCGCGCTCCTCGAGGTAGTAGGCCTCGGTTTCGATAATGCGCGCTGATAGCCACACGTCACCCTGGCGGTGGCGGATCACCTTGCCGAGCAGGGCGCTTGCCAGTTCGCAGGCGTCGCGGTCAAAAAAGGCGTCGGGCAGAGGGCTGAGCGGTACGGCTGGCATGCGGGCTCTGGGATTGGACAGGGGGAGGATTGTTGGGCGCGCATCATAACAAGCGCACCTTAACCCTGCCTGAATCGCCTGCAGGCCGGGCCCTTGCAGCAATGGCCAGGCGGCGCTGGGCGTGGGGCGGCGGGCCAGCTATAATCAGCGACTTTTTCCCACTGCCAGACTTGCGCCGCCCATGACAGAGTCCGTGCTCGATTACATGACCCGCCTCGGTGAAGCCGCCCGCCGCGCCTCGCGCGTGGTCGCCCGCGCCAGCACCGCGCAGAAGAACCACGCGCTGCACGCCGCTGCCGCTGCCCTGGATGCCGCGCGCAGTGCGCTGGTTGCCGCTAACCAGCTGGACTTGGACGCTGCTCGCGCCAACGGTCTTGAGCCGGCCATGGTTGATCGTCTGGCGCTGACCCCGGCCGTCATCGACAGCATGATCGAAGGCCTGCGCCAGGTGGCGACCCTGCCTGACCCGATTGGCGAGATTCAGGGCATGCGTTACCTGCCGTCGGGTATTCAGGTGGGCAAGATGCGCGTGCCGCTGGGCGTGATCGGCATCATCTATGAGTCGCGGCCGAACGTGACCATTGATGCCGCCAGCCTATGCCTGAAGTCTGGTAACGCGACCATCCTGCGCGGCGGCTCCGAAGCCATTCACTCCAACCAGGCGATTGCCCTGTGCATTCAACAGGGTCTGGCTGAGGCAGGGTTGCCGGCTGAGGCGGTGCAAGTGGTGGAAACCACGGATCGTGCCGCCGTTGGCGCCTTGATCACCATGCCGGCGTTTGTCGATGTGATCGTGCCGCGCGGCGGCAAAGGCCTGATCGAGCGCATCAGCCGTGACGCCAAAGTGCCGGTGATCAAGCACCTGGACGGCGTCTGCCATGTCTATATCGACGTGGCGGCCGATCTCGACAAAGCCATCCGTGTGGCCGACAACGCCAAGACCCAGCGCTATTCACCCTGTAACACCATGGAAACCCTGCTGGTGCACTCGGCAGTTGCCGACAAAGTGCTGCCGCCTTTGGCGGCTATCTACCGCGACAAGGGCGTGGAATTGCGCGGTGACGCGGCGACTCGCGCACTGTTGGGCAGCGACGTGCTGGAAGCCAGCGAAGACGACTGGTACGCCGAGTACAACGCACCGATTCTGGCGATTCGTATCGTTGATTCGCTGGATACGGCCATCGAGCACATCAACCAGTACGGCTCCCACCATACTGACGCCATCATCACTGAACACTTTAGCGATGCGCGGCGGTTTCTCACCGAAGTGGATTCCGCCTCGGTCATGGTCAATGCCTCGACTCGTTTCGCCGATGGTTTCGAGTATGGCCTGGGCGCTGAAATCGGTATTTCCACCGATAAGCTGCACGCCCGCGGGCCGGTGGGCCTGCTCGGCCTGACCAGCGAGAAGTACGTGGTCTTTGGCGACGGGCATATCCGTACCTGATGGCCCGACGCATAGGCCTGCTTGGCGGGACCTTCAACCCGGTGCACATCGCGCATTTGCGCGCCGCGCTGGAAGTGGTGGACTTCATGGGACTGGACGAGTTGCGTCTGGTGCCCAGCGCCCGCCCGCCGCATCGCGAGGCGCCGCAGGTGAGTGCCGAGCAGCGGCTGGCGATGGTCGAGTTGGCCGTGGCCGATGAGCCGCGGCTGGCGGTCGATGACCGTGAACTGCGACGGGACACGCTGTCCTACAGCATCGACACCCTGGAGTCGTTGCGCGGGGAGCTGGCCGCCGACGATCAGCTATTTTTGATTCTCGGTTGGGACGCCTTTTGTGGGCTGCCCAGCTGGCATCGCTGGCAGGAGTTGTTGTTGCACGCCCATATTCTGGTGTTGCAGCGGCCAGATGCCGACAGCGATGCGCCCCAGGCGCTGCGCGATTTGTTGGCGGCGCGCAGCGTGAGTGACCCCCTGACTCTGGATGGGCCGGGTGGGCAGATTTCTTTCATCTGGCAGGCACCGCTCGCGGTGTCTGCCACCCAGATCCGTACCCTGCTTGGGCGCGGAATGTCGGTGCGGTTTCTCGTTCCCGATGCGGTGCTGGCCTATATCCATGCGCACGGACTGTACCGTGCGTCGAACTGAACACGAGGCACACGAGTTAGTCATGACAACCCCTAAAATGCTCAGCGAAGACCTGGTCAAACTGGCCATCGCTGCCCTTGAAGACATCAAGGCACAAGACATCGTCACCATCGACGTACGCGACAAGACCAGCATCACCGACTTCATGCTGATCGCCAGCGGCACCTCTAGCCGTCACGTCAAATCCCTGGTCGACAACGTCCTGGAAAAAGTCAAAGAGCAGGGCGTTCGCCCGCTTGGCAGCGAAGGCCTGGACACCGGCGAATGGGCGCTGCTCGACCTGGGCGACATCGTCGTTCACGTTATGCTGCCGACCGCGCGTCAGTTCTACGACCTTGAGCGCCTGTGGCAAGGTGCCGAGCAGAGCCGCGCACAGTTCAGTGCCGAGCCGGGCGCCGAGCAGGAATAAGGACCAGCGCCGTGCGCATCAAGCTGATTGCCGTTGGCTCACGCATGCCGCGTTGGGTCGAGGACGGCTGGCAGGAGTACGCCAAGCGTATGCCGGCCGAGCTTAGCCTGGAGCTGGTGGAAATTCCGCTGACCACCCGCGGCAAGAATGCCGATGTGGCACGGATGATCCGCCAAGAAGGCGAGGCCATGCTAGCCAAGGTGCAGCCAGGCGAGCGCATTGTCACCCTTGAGGTGGAAGGGCGCCCCTGGAGCACCGAGCAACTGGCCGTGGAACTGGACAAATGGCGCTTGGATGCGCGCACCGTCAACCTTATGGTGGGCGGGCCCGAAGGCTTGGCGCCTGAAGTGCAGGCACGCAGCGAACAGCGTTGGTCGCTGTCGCCGCTGACCCTGCCGCATCCGCTGGTACGGATACTCATCGGCGAGCAGATGTACCGGGCCTGGACAGTATTGTCCGGTCATCCCTACCACAAATAACAGCAGTCGCCGATGCCCCAGCCGATTCGCCTCAAAGACCACGAGAAAGATGCCCGCATGGTGCGCAAGCGCGCCCTGGTGGGCGGCGTCGTGTTCCTGTTGCTGACGATGGTGCTGGTCGCGCGCATGTATTACCTGCAGGTGGTGCAGTTCGAGTACCACAGCACCCTGGCCGAGAATAACCGCATTCATGTACAGCCGGTGCCGCCGACGCGCGGGCTGATCTTCGACCGCAACGGGGTGATCATTGCCGATAACCGGCCGAGTTTCAGCCTGACCCTGACCCGCGAGCGGGCGGGTAATTGGGGTGAAGTGCTCGATGTTATCGTCGAGGTGCTAGGCCTCAGCGAAGCAGACCGCGAATTGTTCGAGCGCCGCGTGCGTCAAGGCCGCCGGCCATTCGAGCCGGTGCCGGTGCTGTTCGAGCTGAGCGAAGAGCAGATCGCACGCATTGCCATCAACCAGTTCCGCCTGCCGGGTGTGGAAGTGGTGGCGCAGCTGGTGCGGCACTATCCCCTGGGGGATCACTTCGCCCATTCCGTCGGCTACGTGGGGCGGATTAACGAAAAGGAGTTGCGTGAGCTCGACCCTGTGGAGTACAGCGGCACTCACCACATCGGCAAAACCGGCATCGAGCGGTTTTACGAAGCGCAACTGCACGGCGAGGTGGGCTATGAAGAGGTCGAGACCAATGCCCGTGGCCGGGTCTTGCGTGTACTCAATCGCACCGACCCACTGCCCGGCAAGGATATCGTCCTGACCCTCGATTCGCGTCTGCAGGAGGCCGCAGAGGCTGCCTTGGGCGGGCGTCGCGGCGCGGTGGTGGCCATCCAGCCGCAAACCGGTGAGGTACTGGCCATGGTCAGCCAGCCGAGCTTCGACCCCAACCCCTTTGTGACCGGGATCGGCTTCCAGGCCTACGCCGACTTACGCGACTCGATCGACCGCCCCCTGTTCAACCGCGTGCTGCGCGGGCTCTACCCGCCTGGCTCTACCATCAAACCGATGGTCGCCGTGGCAGGTTTGGACGCCGGTGTCATCACACCGCAAACACGGGTCTTCGACCCGGGCTTTTATCAACTGCCCAACCACAGCCACAAGTACCGCAACTGGAACCGCACCGGTGACGGTTGGGTCGATCTTGAGCTGGCCATCGCGCGCTCCAACGACACCTACTTCTACGACTTGGCGCACAAGATGGGCGTCGATCGCATGCATGACTACATGACCCGCTTCGGCCTTGGCCAGCGCGTGTCCCTGGACATGTTCGAGGAAACCGCCGGCCTGATGCCGTCGCGTGACTGGAAGCGGGCCCGCTATCGCCAGCCCTGGTACCCGGGCGAAACCCTGATCCTGGGGATTGGCCAAGGCTATATGCAGACCACGCCGCTGCAATTGGCGCAGGCGACCGCCTTGATGGCCACCCGCGGCAAGTGGATTCGCCCGCACCTGGCCAAAACCATCGAAGGTCTGCCAGCCGTGGACAGCGACCCCGTTCCGGACATTCAGCTGCGTGATCCTAAAGCGTGGGATTACGGCCGCTTCGGCATGGAGCAGGTGGTGCATGGCCCGCGCGGTACCGCGCGCAAGATTGGCGAACACTCGCCTTATCGCATTGCTGGTAAAAGCGGTACGGCGCAGGTGGTGGCGATCAAGCAAGGCGAGAAGTACGACCGTGACAAGGTGCAGGAACGTCACCGCGACCATGCCCTGTTCGTCGGCTTTGCCCCGGCGGATAACCCGCAAATCGTGGTTTCGGTGATGGTCGAGAACGGTGAGTCCGGCTCCGGTGTAGCCGCACCTGTGGTCAAGCAGGTCATGGATGCCTGGTTGCTCGATGAAAATGGCCAGCTCAAGGCTGAGTTTGCCCCACCGGTCAAAGCCGAGGTCGCCCAGCGTGAGCAATAATTTTGATCGCAACCTGTCCAGCGAGGACGTGCTGCGCCGTCGTGCCTCGTTGCTGCAGCGCGTGCATATCGATGGCATTCTGTTGCTGCTGTTGCTCATTCTGGGCGCGGCAAGCCTGTTCATCCTGTATTCGGCCAGCGGCAAGAACATTGACCTGCTGACCAAACAGGCCAGCTCTTTTGGGCTCGGTCTCATCGGCATGGTGATCATCGCCCAGTTCGAGCCACGCTTTATGGCGCGCTGGGTGCCCTTGGCTTACGTGGTGGGGGTCGGTCTGTTGGTGGTGGTGGACGTCATGGGCCACAACGCCATGGGCGCCACCCGCTGGATCAATATCCCCGGGGTGATTCGCTTTCAGCCCTCGGAGTTCATGAAGATCATCATGCCGGCGTCGATCGCCTGGTACCTGGCCAAGCGCAGCCTGCCACCGCGCTTCAAGCATATCTGCGTGGCCATGGCGATGATCGCTACACCCTTCGTGCTGATTCTGATACAGCCGGATCTGGGCACCTCGCTGCTGGTGCTGGCGGCAGGCTGTTTCGTGCTGTTTATCGCCGGTCTGCAATGGCGCTGGATCATTGGTGCGGCCGCTGCTGTAGTGCCGATTGCCGTCGGCATGTGGTTTTTCGTATTACGCGACTACCAGAAACAGCGGGTGCTGACCTTCCTCAATCCGGAGAGCGATCCGCTGGGTTCAGGCTGGAACATCATCCAGTCCAAGGCCGCCATCGGTTCGGGCGGTGTATTGGGCAAAGGCTGGTTGCTGGGCACTCAGTCGCACCTGGATTTTCTGCCCGAGAGCCACACCGACTTCATCATCGCCGTGCTCGCTGAGGAGTTCGGGCTGGTCGGTGTGTGCCTGCTTTTGTTGCTTTATATGTTGCTGATAGCCCGCGGGCTGGTGATTACCGTGCAAGCGCAGACGCTGTTCGGTAAGCTTCTCGCAGGTGCGCTGACCATGACGTTTTTCGTATACGTGTTCGTTAATATCGGCATGGTCAGTGGGTTATTGCCGGTGGTGGGCGTTCCACTGCCGTTCATCAGTTACGGGGGCACCTCGCTGATCACGCTATTGGCCGGGTTTGGCATTCTCATGTCGATTCACACTCACCGTAAATGGATTACACAGGCTTAAATCGGGGTTATGAATTCAATGCAGATTTTGCGTCGCTGGGCTTCACGGCATGCGCCCTGGGTCGGTTTGGTCGGGGTGTTCGGGTGTGCTCAGCAGGCCGTGGCCGCAGATTATGACAATGCACCATTGGTCAATGAGTTCATCAATGAGATGACCCGCGACTACGGCTTCGCCAGCGAACAGCTGGTCAGCCTGTTTAGCGGCGTCGAGCGCAAGCAGGCCATCCTTGATGCCATTTCGCGCCCCGCTGAGCGGGTCAAACCCTGGAGTGAATACCGTCCGATCTTTATCACCGACTCGCGTATTGCGCGCGGTGTCGACTTCTGGCGAGAGCATGAAGAGGCCCTGCGCAAGGCTGAGCAAGAGTACGGCGTACCGGCTGAGATGATCGTTTCGATCATCGGTGTGGAAACCTTCTACGGCGGCAACACCGGCAGCTACCGTGTGGTCGATGCGTTGTCGACCCTGGCGTTCGATTACCCGCCGCGTGCGCCCTTCTTCCGCAAGGAGTTGCGTGAGTTCCTCATGCTGACCCGCGAAGAACAGGTCGATCCGCTTACGCTCAAAGGCTCCTATGCCGGTGCTATGGGCCTGCCGCAATTTATGCCGAGCAGCTTCCGCGCTTACGCGGTGGACTTTGACGGTGACGGCCACATCAACATCTGGACCAACCCGACCGATGCCATCGGCAGTGTGGCCAGCTACTTCAAACGCCACGGCTGGCAGCCGGGTAAGCCGGTCGCCAGCCGCGCCACCGTCAAAGGTGAGCAGGCTGATCAGGGCCTGACCCAGGGCCTCGACCCGGTTTCGACGGTTGGCCAGTTGCGTGCACTGGGTTGGTCGACCCAGGACACGCTGAGCGACGAGTTGCCGGTCACGGCCTTTCGCCTGGAAGGTGCCGAAGGCCCTGAATACTGGATGGGGCTGCCTAACTTTTTCGTGATCACCCGCTACAACCGCAGCGTGATGTACGCCATGGCGGTGAACCAGTTGGCTGAGCGCTTGGTGAGCGCCCGGGGTTCGCACTGATGGTCCGCCTTCCGTTCAAGCTCGCCGCGTGCGCCAGCCTGGCGTTGGTCCTGGCCAGTTGCACCTCGAACCGTGCGCCTCAGCCGAGCGTGACGGCGCCGCAGGCCTCGGGCGGTATTTCCGGGCCGGCCAACTACAGCCAGCCACACAAGGATGGCGCGCCCTGGTGGGATGTCGACGTTTCGAAGATTCCCGATGCCGTGCCTATGCCGCACTACGGTGCAGTCAAGGCCAGCCCTTACAGCGTGTTCGGCAAGCAGTATTACCCGATTCCCGATGCTCGCCGTTACACGGCCGTCGGCCCGGCGAGCTGGTACGGCACCAAGTTTCATGGTCAGGCCACAGCCAACGGCGAGACCTATGACCTGTATGGCATGACCGCCGCGCACAAGACGCTGCCGCTGCCCAGCTACGTGCGGGTGACCAACCTGGAAAACGGCAAGTCGGCGATCCTGCGGGTCAATGACCGTGGCCCGTTCTACTCTGACCGTATCATCGACCTGTCCTTTGCCGCCGCGAAGAAGCTCGGCTACGCCGAAAGCGGCACGGCGCGGGTCAAGGTCGAGGGCATCGACCCCCATGAGTGGTGGGCGCAGCAGGGCAAGCCGGTGCCGATGATGATGGCCAATGCGCCTCAGTCAGCGGTCGCCAAGCCGGTCGCGCAGTCGATCAGTCAGCCCCTTGAAACCTACTCGCCGCCGCCTCAGCAGCATGCTGCGGCCGTGGTGCCGGTGCAGATTGACGCAAAAAAAAACGCTTCACTCGCAGCCTCTGGCCTGTATCTCCAGGTGGGCGCCTTCGCCAATCCGGACGCTGCGGAGCTGCTGAAAGCCAAGCTAAGCGACACGGTGAGTGCGCCAGTGTTCATCAGCTCAGTGGTGCGCAACCAGCAGATTCTGCACCGCGTGCGCCTCGGGCCGATTCCCAGCCAGGGCGAGGCTGAGCAACTGCAGAGCAGCGTGCGTTTGGCCAATCTCGGCCAGCCCACGCTGGTAAAGGCAGACTGACGGGCAACTAATCGCCCGACAGCCTGCCTAAGCAGCAAGTCGCAGCGCCTCGGCGCGCTCGCGGCGACCTATAATTTGCCCCTCCGGGCGCGTTCGACCATCAGCAACCTCAGAGAGACGGATGAACATCACCAGCTTTACGCAGCGCATTTTCCTGACATTTCTCCTGCTCGCCGCTCCGGCCGCCTGGGCCAACCAGGTAGTGGTGCCTTCGCCGCCGCAACTGGCAGCCAAGTCCTACGTACTGATGGATGCCGCGAGCGGCAAAGTGCTGGTGGAGAACAACGGTGACGAGCGTCTGCCGCCCGCCAGCCTGACCAAATTGATGACGGCCTACATTGCTACCCTGGAGATCCGCAAGGGCCAGATTGGTGAGCAGGACATGGTCACTGTCAGCGAGAAAGCCTGGCGTACCGGCGGCTCGCGCATGTTCATCCAGGTCAACACCCAGGTGAGCGTCAGCGACCTGCTGCACGGCATCATCATCCAGTCGGGTAACGATGCCAGTGTGGCCATCGCTGAGCACATCGCCGGCAGCGAGGAAGCATTCGCCGACATGATGAACGCCGCAGCGCAGCGCCTGGGCATGGTCAACACCCACTTCGTCAATGCCACCGGGCTGCCCAACCCTGAGCATTACTCCAGTGCCCATGACATGGCTATTCTGGCGCGCGCCATCATCAATGAAGACCCTGAGCACTATGCGATTTATTCGCAGAAGGAGTTCTTCTGGAACAATATCAAGCAGCCCAACCGTAACCTGCTGCTCTGGCGTGACAAGACCGTCGATGGCCTGAAAACCGGTCACACTGAAGAAGCCGGCTTCTGCCTGGTGTCCTCTGCTGTGCGTGATGGCGCGCGGATGATCACCTCGGTATTCGGTACCGTGAGCGAGCAGGCCCGTGCGGCTGAAACGCAGAAGCTGCTGACCTATGGCTTCCGCTTCTTCGAGAGCCGCACCTTCTATCAGAAGGGCACCGAGCTGGCCCAGGCGCAGGTCTGGAAGGGCGCGACCAGCCAGGTCAAGGCCGGCCTGGCCAATGACCTGACCATGACCCTGCCCAAAGGGCAGATGGACAAACTGCAAGCCAGCATGACCATGACCCCGCAGCTGACCGCGCCCATTCAGCAGGGCGATGTGATTGGTAAGGTCGAGGTGAAGCTGGCTGACGAGGTGGTGCACAGCGCTGACCTGGTGGCGCTGGAAGCCGTCGAAGAAGGTGGGTTCTTCCGCCGTCTGTGGGACGGTGTCCGCCTGCTCTTCTTCGGGTTGTTCAATTGATCTGACGATTGCGCCTCCATTCGGGGGCGCTTGTGGAGGGCAGGCTGCGCGCCTGCATGAGCCATGACTGATACCGATATTCAAGCGCCGAAAATCGAATTTCCCTGCGAGCGTTACCCGATCAAGGTGATTGGCGAGGCGGGTGAGGGTTTCCATGATCTGGTGATCGAAGTGATCCAGCGCCATGCGCCGGATTTCGATGCCAGCTCCCTGGTGGCTCGCGACAGCCGCACCGGCCGCTTTCTGTCCGTACAGGTGCTGATCACCGCCACCGGTATCGAGCAGCTGCAAGCAATCAATACCGACCTGCGTGCCACAGGTCGCGTCCACATGGTGCTCTAGTGCCCGAGTGCGTTGTTCGCCACCTTGGTGTCGTGGAGTACCTGCCAACACTGGAGGCCATGCGCACCCTGACCGCTGAGCGGGATGAGCACACGCCCGACGAAATCTGGCTGTTGCAGCATCCCGCCGTGTTCACTCAAGGGCAGGCCGGTAAGGCTGAGCACCTGTTGGCGCCCGGCGAGATTCCGGTGATCCAGGTCGAGCGCGGCGGGCAGGTCACCTATCACGGCCCAGGCCAGTTGGTTGCCTACCTCATGCTCGATCTGCGACGTCTGGGTCTGGGTGTGCGCGACTTGGTCTCGGCCATGGAGCAAAGCCTGGTCGATCTGCTGGCGAGCTACGGCGTTGATGCGGCGCCAAAGGCCGACGCCCCCGGGGTTTATGTCCGCGGCGAGAAGATCGCTTCATTGGGCTTGCGGGTGCGCCGTGGTTGCTCATTCCACGGCTTGGCGCTAAACGTCGACATGGACATGTCGCCGTTCGCCCGTATCAACCCCTGTGGTTACAGCGGGCTGAAGATGGTCCAGCTCAAGGATTTGCTGGATACGCCAGCGCCGCTGGATGAGGTGGCGCAGCGCCTGGAACAGGCCCTGCGCAAACAGTTGGGCTACTTGTAGGGTGCACCGTGCGCGCCAGTAGATCGAGACAGGCCGCGTTTTCGGTGCGCACAGCGCACCCTACGGACAACGAAAAAGGGACGCCGAGGCGTCCCTTTTCTTTACCTGGCCGATTGCTCAGTTCAGGTTAAGTGCCGGAATCAGGCTGCTGTCAGTCTGCTGACCTGGCACAGGTACCGGCGCTGCAAGCCCCAGGTTGTTCTTCTCGAACACCCGGTCGGCACGGTAGCTGGAGCGCACCAGTGGGCCGGCAGCGACTTCCATAAAACCCTTTTCCAGGCCGATATCGCGAAAGCGGTTGAATTCTTCCGGGCTGACCCAGCGCTGCACCTTCAGGTGGTTGCGGGTGGGCTGCAGGTACTGGCCGAGGGTCAGAATGTCCACGCCGATGGCACGCAGATCGTCCATCGTTTCAAGGATTTCGTCGTCGGTTTCGCCCAGGCCGAGCATCAGGCTGGTTTTGGTCAGCATCGAGGGACGGTGGCGTTTGGCGTGGGCCAGCACGTTGAGGGTCTTCTCGTAGCCGGCACGCGGGTCGCGCACCACATGGGTCAGGCGTTTGACCGTCTCGACGTTCTGCGCGAACACCTCAAGGCCGGAATCAACCACGCGCTCAATGGCTTGTAGATCGCCGTCAAAGTCCGGGGTCAGGGCTTCGACGACCACCTGAGGGGTGTTTTCCTTGATCGCTCGCACGCACGCAGCGTAATGACCGGCGCCACCGTCCTCGAGGTCGTCACGGTCAACCGAGGTCAGCACGATATAGCGCAGCGCCATCAGCTCAACCGACTTGGCGGTATTTTGCGGCTCTTCCAGGTCCAGCCAACCGTTGGGGTTACCGGTGTCCACGGCGCAGAAGCGGCACGCGCGGGTGCACACCGAGCCCATCAGCATGATCGTGGCGGTGCCGTTGGACCAGCACTCGCCCATGTTCGGGCAGTGCGATTCCTGGCAAACCGTGCTCAGGCGATGCTCGCTGACGTTGCGTTTAACCGCTTCGAAACGGCTGCCGCCGGGTGCTTTGACGCGCAGCCACTTGGGCTTGGGCTCAAAGACCTGTGGCTCTGCCGATGCGCGGCGCTTTTGGCCATCCTTGATCGCGGTGATGCCCTGTGCGGTGCGGAACTTGGCGCCGCTGGCAACCGGGGTGGACGAGGGTGTGTCTGACATCGGAAAGGACTCCGGTAACAGGGCGTTGAAAAACTACCTGCGTGGGCAATACAGCGTTAAAAACCGCCCGGGACGCGGCGTCTTAAATGCTCATTTACAGCACGTAAACTGCGTTTTTCGGCCGTTTTGCGGGGCCGCCTAGGCCTTGTACTGCCTGCCCCGACAACGTTTTTCAACAGCCTGTTCAGGCTCCGTTGGCGGGTGGCTTTTGGCCGCCGCGCAGTCTACCACAGAAGGTATTTAGACAGCGCTGGCAGCCCTCTGCCTGACACCTGAACGGCCTGCGATCAGGGGCTGTCAGCGCTGCACCGGCATTGATCGGGCTGCCGCCGCGCGGCTTATCAATGGCTGCGCAGCTGCTCCAGCAATGCGCTATTGGGGTAGCCATCGGCAGGCCAATTGAGTTGCAGCTGCAGGGCTCGAATTGCCTTGCGTGTGTTCGCGCCGATGATGCCGTCGGCTGGGCCAGGGTCGAAGCCTTTGGCTGCCAGGCGCTCTTGCAGCTCCAGGCGCTCACTGCGGCCCAGCTGGCGCTCATCCCGTGGCCAGGCGGCCAGCACCCCATTGCCGCCCCTTAACGCATCGGATAGCAAGCCGATGGCCAGCGCATAGGCGGTGGAGTTGTTGTAGCGCAGGATGCTGCGGAAGTTGCTCTGCAGCAGGAATGCCGGGCCACGGTGCCCCGCTGGCAGCATCAGGGTGGCCATCACATCGTCTGCCACCGGCTGCAGCGGCGTACTGGCCGGCTGCACGCCCAGGGCGCGCCATTCGGCGATGCTGCGGCGCACCTCGGGGTCAGCCATGGCGTAGTCGAATCCCTGAGGCAGGTTGACCTCATAGCCCCAGGACTGGCCGCTCTGCCAGCCAGCGCTCTGTAGGTAGTGGGCGGCCGACGCCAGGGCATCGCCTGAGGAGTTCCACAGGTCGCGCTTGCCGTCACCGTCGAAGTCCACAGCGTGTTCGTTGTAAGTAGTGGGCATGAATTGCGTTTGCCCCATGGCGCCTGCCCAGGAACCGACCAGGCGTTCGGGGCTGATGTCGCCATGCTGAAGAATCTGCAACACAGCCAGCAGCTGGCTGCGCCAGAACGCCTGGCGACGGCCTTCATAGGCCAGTGTGGCGAGCGAACGCACCACATTGTGATTGCCGATGTTGCCGCCGAAGTTACTCTCCAGGCCCCAGATGGCGACCAGCACTTCACTGGCAACGCCGTAGCGCTGCTCGATACGACTGAGGTCACCGCGTTGCTGCAGCATCAGCACACGGCCACGGTTGATCCGCGTCTGGGCCACGGCACCGTCGAGGTACTCCCACACTGGGCGGGTAAATTCGGGCTGGCTGCTGTCGGCCTTGAGTACGTCCGGATTGGGTTCGATGCCGGCGAATGCGCGATCAAACAGCGCGGGGTCAATACCGGCTGCGATTGCATCACTGCGCAGCAGGGCGCGCCACTCGTCGAAACTGAGTGCGACGGCGACCGGTGTCGGCGCAGGGGCGATGGCCGCCGTCGCCGCGACGCTGGGGGCTGGCTCCGGCGTAGTGGTCAGGGCCTGGGCAGGGGTGTCGGCGCAGGCCGTGAGCAGCAGCACGAGGCTGGCGCTTGCGGTGTGGGTCAGGCCGCGAGAAAGCAGGTTGGGCATGGTGGTCTCAGCACATTTTGCAGGCCGCTACCATAGCACGGATGAGGCGCCATGCGGGCTGCAGCGGGGTTTTCAGGCCGCCATAACGACCGAAGCCTCCCAGTTACGGGAGGCTTCGCGGCGGTAGCTGCCTTTGCCTTTTGCAGGCTTTTCCTGTCGCGCGCGAAACAGCGGCTGGGCGATCAGGGATTTGGCCTTGTTCGGCCGGGTGCGCTTGGATGAGGGCATGGTGTGACTCCTGGGGCGGTGCGTTCAGGGTTGCGCAAGATCAGACCGGGAAAACCACGGACGGTTCAGGCGTCACGTTCGCCAGCAATCGCCAGGCGTTGCCCGGTGATGCTCAGTGCCAGCAACGCCAAGGCATTCCAGGGATCGCCCGGCGCCTGACCTTTGATTTGCGCATCAATGCGCTGGGCGTCCTGCAGCAACAAGGCCCAGCGGCTTGCAGTGTGCCGTTGCAGGGCTTTGCTGACCAGTGGCCTGCGTTTGTCCCAGACCGGTGGGCGGGCGCTGCTGAAGGCTTTTTCCAGCGGGATGCCCTGGGCGAACTGCTGGGCGATGCTGGCTAGCAAGCGGATCTCGCGCGCCAGGGCCCAGAGGATCACCGGCGGCTCGACCCCTTCGCCACGCAAGCCTTCGAGCATGCGCAGGGCATGGGCGGCTTCGCCGTTGAGGGCGGCGTCGATCAGGCCAAAGACATCGAACCGTGCGCTGTCGGCGACGGATGCCTGAATGGTGCCGGCGTCTATCTGGTTACCGTCGGCCAGCAGTTTCAGCTTTTCAATTTCCTGGGCGGCGGCGAGCAGGTTGCCCTCGATGCGCACGGCCAGCATGTCGATAGCTTCCTGGCTGGCGGAAAGCCCGGACTGGCTGAGGCGTTGGCGAATCCACTGCGGCAGCTGATGAGCATCCACCGGCCAAATCTGTACGAACTGGCTATCGGGGCCTTCGATCAGCGCTTTGGCCCACTTGCTCTTTTGTGTACTGCCGTCGAGCTTGGGCAGGCTGATCAGCAGTACTGTGTCTTCCGGCGGGCGGCTCAGGTACTGCAGCAGCGCAGCGGCGCCCTTATCCCCGGGCTTGCCGGAGGGCAAACGCAACTCCAGCAGACGTTTCTCGGCAAACAGCGACATGCTGGCGCCGGCCTGCAGCAGGTTGCCCCAGTCGAAATTGGCTTCAGCGTTGAACACCTGGCGTTCACTGAATTGCTGCTGGCGCGTCGCGGCGCGGATAGCGTCGCAGGCTTCCTGGCAGAGCAGGGCCTCGTCGCCACTGACCACGTAGACGGGGGCAAGCGCACCTTGCAGGTGTTTGCCGAGCTGGGCGGGGTTGAGTTTCATCAGGCTTCAACGACGCGGGGCCGCCATGGGCGGCCCCGACAGGCTTACGGGCGTGGCAGCTCGATGGGCGACTGCTGCGGCTGGGCAGCCTCGCGCTGGCGGGCGGCTTCCAGGGCGTCGGCTTCTGCCTTGGCCTTGGCTTCAGCAGCTTGCTGCAGGGCATCGAGCTGGCTGGGGGTGATCTGCTGCAGGCGCTGGGCCAACTGCTGCACCAAGTCGCGGCGCATCTCGGTACGGACCTGGTCCGCTTCCTGGTCGGAACCGATCAGGTTGTTGCCGTCCTGGTTGTAGATGCCCTGAACCTCAAGGCTGTTGCTCATCAACAGCAGGTCCTTGGCGCCACGAATTTCGTATTCCAGTGTGCTGGTCAGCTGGTACTCGGCGCTGCGTGCGGCGCTGGTGAAGCTGGCGGTGCGCTGGGTTTCCTGCTCTCGGGCAAGGAACAGCTTGTACTCGGCGCCCGGGTAAACGCGCACGCCGTTGGCCTCAAGGACCTGGGTCAGCTGGGTGACGGTGTCGCCGTAGGCGTTGCGGGCGCTGACATCGAGTTCCTTGAGCGCGAACTCGATGTCGCCGGTGCCGCGCAGCTGGAAGCCACACGCGCTCAGCAGAGCGGCGAGGCCGATTACCAACAGGTTCCGTTTGATCATTTTCAGTATCCCCTAGTCGAACTTCCCGGCGCGTCCACAGCGGCGCGCCGGGCCTAATCAGTTGGCGACGATATTAACCAGCTTGCCGGGCACCACAATCACCTTGCGGATGCTCAGCCCTTCGGTGAAGCGCAGTACGTTCTCGTTGACCCGTGCAGCGGCTTCGATTTCTTCACGGCTGGCACTGGCGGGCATTTCGATCTGCCCGCGCAGCTTGCCGTTGACTTGCACTACCAGGGTCAGGCTGTCCTGCACCAGGGCGCTGTCATCGACGGCCGGCCAGGGCGCGTCGATGATCGCATCCTCGTGACCCAGCTCCAGCCAGAGTTCGTGGCTGATGTGCGGGGTGATCGGGGCGAGCAGCAGTGCCACGGTTTCCAGGCCTTCCTGCAGCAGCGCGCGGTCCTGCTCGCTGTCCTGGGGCGCTTTCTCCAGCACGTTCATCAGCGTCATCACCTGAGCGATGGCGGTGTTGAATTTGTGATGCTGACCAATATCCTGGGTCGCCTGGCGAATCGCCAGGTGGATGGCGCGGCGCACGTCTTTCTGCGCGTCGTTCAGGGTGCTGACTTCCAGTGCCGGCGGCAGGCCTTTGCTGACATGGCCGTGGGCCAGGCGCCAGACGCGGCGCAGGAAGCGGCTACCGCCTTCGACGCCGGAGTCGGACCACTCCAGGCTCATGTCAGGCGGGGAAGCGAACATCATGAACAGGCGGCAGGTGTCAGCGCCGTAGGCATCGATCATCGACTGTGGGTCGACGCCGTTGTTTTTCGACTTGGACATCTTCTCGGTGCCACCGATCTCGACCGGCAGGCCGTCGCTTTTCAGCGTGGCGCCGATGATCTTGGCTTTGGCATCGCGCTGGATCTCCACATCGGCCGGGTTGAACCAGTCCTTACCGCCGTTTTCCAGGGTGCGGTAGTAGGTGTCGGCCACCACCATGCCCTGGGTCAGGAGGTTCTTGAACGGCTCATTGGACGACAGCAGGCCTTCGTCGCGCATCAGCTTGTGGAAGAAGCGCGCATAGAGCAGGTGCAGGATGGCGTGTTCGATACCGCCGATGTACTGGTCCACCGGCAGCCAGTGGTTGGCTGCGGCCGGGTCGACCATGCCGCCGGTGTAGTGCGGCGAGGCGTAACGGGCGAAGTACCAGGACGACTCGACGAAGGTGTCCATGGTGTCGGTTTCACGCTTGGCCGGCGCGCCGCATTTCGGGCAGCTGCAGGTGTAGAAGTCGGGCATGCGCGCCAACGGCGAGCCGGCGCCGTCCGGCACGACGTCTTCGGGGAGGACGACCGGCAGTTGGTCTTCCGGTACCGGCACATCGCCGCAGGTATCGCAGTGGATGATCGGGATCGGGCAGCCCCAGTAACGCTGGCGGCTGATGCCCCAGTCGCGCAGGCGGAACTGGGTGCGTGACTGGCCAAGCTGTTTTTTCAGCAGGGCCACTTCGATGGCGTCGAACGCGCCAGCGAAGTCCAGGCCATCGAATTCGCCAGAGTTGATCAGTTGGCCGTGCTCGCCGTAGGCGTCCAGCCACTCGCTGCCGACCTCATCACCCGCGCTGGTGCGCACCACGGCCTTGATCGGCAGTTGGTATTTATGGGCGAATTCGAAATCGCGCTCGTCATGCGCCGGGACTGCCATCACCGCGCCGTCGCCGTAGTGCATCAACACGTAGTTGGCGACCCACACCGGCAGTTTCTCGCCCGTCAGCGGGTGCTCGACGAACAGCGGCGTGGGCATGCCGCGTTTTTCCTGAGTGGCAACGTCGGCTTCGGCCACGCTGCCGCTCTTGCATTCATCGATAAAGGCTTGCAGCTCGGGGTTGCCTTGCGCGGCCAGGGTGGCCAGCGGATGCTCAGCCGCCACGGCGACATAAGTCGCGCCCATCAGGGTATCGGGGCGGGTGGTGAAGACGTTGAGCTTGCCGGCGCTGCCAATGCTGGCGACGTCGTAGGGGAAGCTGACTTCCATGCCGCGCGACTTGCCGATCCAGTTGCGCTGCATGGTCTTGACCTGTTCTGGCCAGCCATCGAGCTCATCCAGACTACTCAGCAGTTCTTCCGCATAGGCGGTGATCTTGAAGTAGTACATCGGGATTTCGCGCTTTTCGATCACCGCACCGGAGCGCCAGCCGCGGCCATCGATGACCTGCTCGTTGGCCAGGACGGTCTGGTCGACCGGGTCCCAGTTGACGGTGCCGTTCTTGCGGTAGATCACGCCTTTTTCGAACAGACGGGTGAACAGCCACTGCTCCCAGCGGTAGTAATCCGGCTTGCAGGTGGTGACCTCACGGGTCCAGTCGATGGCCAGGCCCAGGCTCTTGAGCTGGGTCTTCATGTAGTCGATGTTTTCGTAGGTCCACTTGGCCGGCGCGACCTTGTTCTTCATCGCGGCGTTTTCCGCCGGCATGCCGAACGCGTCCCAGCCCATGGGCTGCAGTACATTCTTGCCCTGCATACGCTGGTAGCGGGCAATCACGTCGCCGATGGTGTAGTTGCGCACATGGCCCATGTGCAGCTTGCCGCTGGGGTAGGGGAACATCGACAGGCAATAGAACGTCTCCTTGCCCGGCTGCTCACTCACTACAAAGGAGTTCTGCGAGTCCCAGTGGGACTGCGCGGCGGCTTCGATTTCGCGTGGCTGATACTGTTCGTGCATGGCTACTTGCGCTAGGTGTGAGGGGCTTACACAGGTCGATTCGGGCGGTCGCTGCTCGAGGCGTGAGCGGGGTGCCGGACATCCTGGGAGAGGCAGCGCCGATCATTGATCGGCCTGGCTGCGCGCCGGCGCCCGCCTGTGCTCGTGGCGCGTTCGCACGGCCTGTTCGGGAAACGCCGTAGCATACATGACCCCCCTCGACTGAGGGAAACCTTGATTGCGCCCGTGGCGCTGCAGCCGCCGTTGGTCGCAGCGGCCTGCTCACGCAGATGGGAACGCTAAGCTTGTTGCAAGGGGATTGCAGTGGCCCCATGCGAGGTAGGCATCATGGCAAGTGTGCAGCAGCGTAGCGCGACTCACCCAGGCATCTATGAGCGGTTGCTGCAGCGACTTGCCCTCGCGCTTGATGAGGCCGATAGTTTGCGCGGCTTGTCCGCCGACGCGCCCCGTGAGCTGGAATTGCGCGACCTGACCCCAGCCGAGCTGCAGCTGATTCGCGCCTACCTTGAGCGCGACCTGAGCTGGTTACGCGGCTGGCATGCTGCTGCCGAGGAGCTGGCAAGCCTTAATCAGTCTGCTGACTCTGATCAGCAGAGCACCACGGCCAGCGCTGCATCCGCGAGCACGCGCCTGACGCTCTGTTGCGCGGTCTGCGGTGAGGCCGCCGACTGGAGCCCCGGGCTGGGTGTGCTGGCATGCAGCGTATGCGGTGCCCAGCTGTTTCGGGCGCGCTCCCCACGCTGACGCGCTGAGGCGCCTGGGTTAGGCTTGGGGCCCGGTCCGGAGGCGCCCATGCCGATTCGCTACATCCTCAAGCAACTGTTTATGCCGCCTGGCGCGCTGCTGCTTTTGCTGCTGCTGGCCTGGTGGTTGCGTCGGCGTGCGCCACGCTTGGCCGCCTGCTGTTGTGTGGTCGGGTTGGGTGGGTTGTGGGCGCTGAGTCTGCCGGTGACGGTGGAAGCCCTGGCTCACCATCTGGAGCGTGAGCCGGTGCTCGCCGCTACGGCCTGGCCGCAGCTTGCCGAGCAGGCCAGGGTGATTGTCGTATTGGGTGGCGGCCGTGAGCGCGATGACCCGGCCTGGGGTGGTGATCAGCCCAGCGCTTTAGCCCTTGAGCGTATTCGCTACGCGGCGCGTCTGGCCAAGGCGTCGGGCCTGCCGCTATTAACCAGCGGCGGTCTGCATTATGGCCAGCCGCCCAGTGAGGCGGACCTGGCGGCCGAGGTGTTGGCGACGGATTTTGCCCTGGCCACGCGCTGGCGTGAAGCAACCAGCCGCACCACCTGGGAGAACGCGGTGAACAGTGCGGTGCTGCTGCGCGAAGCCGGTATTCAGCGCGTGGTGCTGGTCACCCAGGCGTGGCATATGCCCCGGGCGCGCTGGTGTTTCGAGCAGGCTGGGCTGACGGTCGTGCCTGCGCCCATGGGCATGCTGGGCGTGGCCAATGGTCGCCCGGCCGGCGGCTGGCTACCTGAGGGGCGGGCGCTCTGGCAGAGCACGCTGTTGCTCAATGAGCTGGCCGGCGCCGCGCTCTACCCGTGGCTATACGGCGCGGACTGAGCCGTACATGCCGTCAGTAGGGTGCGCGCCGCCTAGGCCATCGCCCTGTTTAGAGTGTCTTGGCCATGCGGCTGGCCAGCAGCGCCCAGCCGATCAGCACGGCGCTGAGCAGCCACAGTGGCCAGCCCTGCCAGCGCAGGTAAGGCGTCAGGTGTTGCATGGCCTGCACCTCGCCGTAAAGCACGCCTTGCTCGAACTGCGGCAGTCGTTCGGTAATCCGCCCGAAGGGGTCGATCAATACGGTGATGCCATTGTTGGTCGCGCGGATCATCCAGCGGCCGGCTTCCAGCGCACGCATCTGCGCCATTTGCAGGTGCTGGATGGGACCGATGGAGTGGCCGAACCAGGCGTCGTTACTTACCGTCAGGAGGATATCGCTCTGCGCGGAGAGGTCGGCGGCGAAGTCCGGGTAGACCACTTCGTAGCAGATAAACGCGGCGATCTTGTAGCCCTTGGCTTCCAGCAGCACCTGATCGGCCGTGCCGCGGGCGAAGTCGGACATCGGCAGGTTGAAGAAGGTAATCAGCCCGCGCAGCAGCTCCTGCAACGGTACGTATTCGCCGAATGGCACCAGCTTCTGCTTCAGGTAGTCACCGCTGCCCTGGCCGATCACGCTCAGGGCGTTGTAGTAGCGTAAATCGCCGGCCTCGTTCGGCTGGCGCAGGGGCACACCGGTGATCAGGGCGGCGCCGCGCTCGCTGGCGAAGCGGTCCATCACGCTGAGGTAGCCGCTGGCTTGGTCCTTGAGCACTGGGACGGCGGTTTCCGGCCAGACGATCAGGTCTGTGCGCTCGGCGCTGAAGCTCATGTCGCGGTACAGGGCCAGTTGCGCGTTGAGCTGGGCGGGGTCCCATTTCAGGTTCTGTTCGACGTTGCCCTGCATCGCGGCCACTTTCAGTGGGTCGCCAAAAGGCTGGGTCCAGGCATATCCGCTCAGGGCTAGGCCGACCAGCCAGGGCGCGATGAGCAGCGCCAGACCTGCGCCGAGAAAGGCTTTACGCGCGCGCAGGCGTGACAGGTTGACCAGCAGTGCGGCGCTCAGGGCTAGGACAAACGACAGCAGCCATACGCCACCCACCGGGGCGAGGCCGGCCAGAGGGCCGTCGAGCTGGCTGTAACCCGCGTACAGCCAGGGGAAGCCGGTGAGGAACCAACTGCGAAAGTGTTCCTGCAACAACCACAGCGCCGCGAATGCCAGGGCGTCAGCCAGAGGCGCTTCCGGGCGGCGCAGCCAGCGTGCCCACAACCAGGCGGCGAGCGCCAGCAGCAGGCCGAGGCCGGCGACGAAACTGAAGGTCAGCAGCCCTGCCAACACGGGGGGCGCTGAGCCGTAGTCGTGGATGCTCACATACACCCAGCTGGTGCCTGCCGCGAACTGGCCAAAACCATAGGCCCAGCCGCGCAGCACAGCCTGGCGCGGGCTCAGCTCACGCAAGCCCAGGTAGAACAGGACGAGCGACACGAGCATCAGCGGCCAGATGTTGTAAGGCGCCAGGGCCAGCGGCGTCAGCGCGCCAGCGGCCAGGGCGATAAGCGTGCCGGGCCAGCCGGGGCGGGTAATCCAGTGCATGGGGGCAATCCTGAAAGGAAGTGTGCGCAACGCTAGGGCTGAACAGCCCGGGCTTTCACACCCGGGTTTGGCACCGTTAGCGGCTTACCGGGGTCAGGCGCAGCAGGTGCAGACGACGGCTGTCGGCATTCAGTACGCGGAAGCGGAACCCGCCGATTTCGGTGACTTCATTGCGCTTGGGCAGGTGGCCGAAGGCGCTCATCACCAGGCCGCCAACGGTGTCGAATTCGTCGTCAGAGAACTGGCTGCCAAACGATTCGTTGAAGCTGTCGATGGGCGTCAGCGCCTTGATCAGAAAGTCACCGCTGGGCAGCGGCTTGATGTAGCTGTCTTCCTCGACATCGTGCTCGTCTTCGATATCGCCGACGATCTGTTCAAGTACGTCTTCGATGGTCACCAAGCCGGCGACGCCGCCGTATTCATCGATGACCACGGCCATGTGATTGTGGTTGGCGCGGAACTCGCGCAGCAGCACATTGAGGCGCTTGGACTCGGGCACGAAGGTGGCCGGGCGCAGCAGGTCCTTGATGTTGAAATTTGGCTGCTCACCTTGCAGGATCAGCGGCAGCAGGTCCTTGGCGAGGAGGATGCCGACAACGTCATCCAGGCTTTCACCGACCACCGGGTAGCGCGAGTGTGCGGCTTCGATGATCGCCGGCAGGAATTCGCGGGGGCTCTGGTTGGCCTTGACGCTCATCATCTGCGAGCGCGGCACCATGATGTCGCGCACCTGCAGGTCGGCGACCTGGATGGCCCCTTCGACGATGGCCAGTGCTTCGCTGTCGAGCAGCTTGTTCTGGTGCGCTTCGCGCAGGACTTCCAGCAGTTCCTGACGGTTCTTCGGCTCGTGAGCAAAAGCCTGGGTCAATTTATTCAACCAGGACTTCGGCTCGTTGCTCGATCGGTCTTCGCTCATGGATGGTTACTCAAGGTCCTTGCAGGGTGTGGGTCAATCATCATAGGGATCGGGGTGGCCGAGTTCGGCAAGCAGGGTGCGCTCTAGCGCTTCCATTTCTTCAGCTTCGTCGTCGTCGATATGGTCGTAGCCAAGCAGGTGCAGGCAGCCGTGGATCACCAGGTGCGCCCAGTGAGCGTCCAGGGCCTTGCCTTGTTCGACGGCCTCACGCTCGACCACAGGGACGCAAATCACCAGGTCGCCGAGCAGGGGAATGTCGAGCATTTCATCGGGCACATCAGCTGGGAACGACAGCACATTGGTGGCGTAATCACGCTCACGGTACGTGTGGTTCAGCTCGCGGCCTTCGGCTTCGTCGACCAGGCGAATAGTCAGCTCGGAATCGCCGCTGCGCTGGCGCAGTGCCAGTTCGCACCACTGGCGAAACTGCGCGTCATCCGGGTGCGTGCCCTCGGTCGCCAGTTGCAGGTCGAGCTCAATCATCGCGGCGTGCACCCGGGTCGTTGTCGGCTGCCGGGGAGGGGCGGCTCGGCGTCTGGCGCTCTTCAAAACGCTCATAGGCTTCAACGATGCGCTGCACCAGCGGGTGGCGCACCACGTCCTTGGCCAGGAAGTGGGTGAAGCTGATACCTGGTACGTCCTTGAGCACGTCGATGACGTGGGTCAGGCCGCTCTTGGTGCCGCGCGGCAGGTCGACCTGGGTGATGTCGCCGGTGATCACCGCCGTGGAGCCGAAGCCGATGCGGGTGAGGAACATCTTCATCTGTTCCAGGGTGGTGTTCTGGCTTTCGTCGAGGATGATAAAGCTGTTGTTCAGGGTGCGCCCGCGCATGTAGGCCAGGGGCGCGACCTCGATCACCTGTTTTTCGATCAGCTTGGCCACCTGCTCGAAACCGAGCATTTCGTAGAGGGCGTCGTACAGCGGGCGCAGGTACGGGTCGATCTTCTGCGACAGGTCGCCCGGGAGGAAGCCGAGCTTCTCGCCCGCTTCGACGGCGGGGCGTACCAGCAGGATGCGGCGAATCTGCTCGCGCTCCAGGGCGTCCACGGCGGCGGCGACGGCCAGGTAAGTCTTGCCGGTACCGGCCGGACCAATGCCGAAGTTGATGTCGTGGTCGAGGATGGCGCGCACATAGCGCTGCTGGTTGGCGCCGCGTGGGCGAATCATGCCCTTGCGGGTGCGCAGGGCAATGTTGCTCTGGGCGCTCGGGTTGTTCAGCTCCTCGATGCCTGACTCCTGCAGGAACAGGTGCACCATGTCTGGCGACAGCTCGGCGTTATCGGCCTCGCGGTACAGGCGGCGCAGCAGGTTCTCAGCTGAGCGGGTCTGCTCGGGCGCGCCAAGCAGCTCGAACTGATTGCCACGGTTGCGGATCTCGATTTCAAGGCGCTGTTCGATCAAGCGCAGGTGCTCGTCGAGCTGCCCGCACAGGTTGGCGAAGCGGCGTGCCTCGAAGGGTTCGAGTATGAAACGATGAGGTTCTATGGGAGCGTTCAAGGTCGTTTGATGGCCGCCAGTCGGCTGGGTTCGTGTCCGGAGAATAACGCCAGCGGGCCGAGCGTGGAAGCTCGGCCGCGGGCTCGTTCACTGTAGAGTCTGTGGCGCGACCAAGGTGCCCCTTAAAGAGTTGGGCATGGCTTCGTCGATATGCACGTCGACAAACTGGCCGATCAGGCTCGGGTTATCGCTGCGGAAGTTGACCACGCGGTTACTCTCGGTGCGGCCCTGGAGCATGCCAGGATCCTTCTTCGAGTAATCGTTGACCAGGATGCGCTGCACGGTGCCAGCCATCCGTCGGCTGTTCTCGAAACCCTGCTGGGTGATGCGGTGTTGCAGCAGCGCCAGGCGCTGTTTTTTCAGCTCCAGCGGCGTGTCGTCGGGCAGGTCAGCCGCCGGGGTGCCAGGGCGCGAGCTGTAGACGAAGGAGTAGCAGAAGTCGAAACCGACATCCTCGACCAGCTTCATGGTCTGCTCGAAGTCCTTCTCGGTTTCACCGGGGAAACCGACGATAAAGTCCGAGCTGATCAGTATGTCCGGCACGGCGGCGCGCAGCTTGCGGATACGCGACTTGTATTCGAGTGCGGTGTGGTTGCGCTTCATCGCCGCGAGAATGCGGTCGGAGCCCGATTGCACCGGTAGGTGCAGGTACTTCACTAGCTCGGGGATCTCGGCGTGGGCCTGGATCAGTGCGTCGGAGAACTCCAGCGGATGGCTGGTGGTGTAGCGAATGCGGTCGATACCGTCGATGGCCGCTACGGCATAGAGCAGTTCGGCGAAGTCGGCAATCTGCCCATTCTGGGTTGCGCCACGGTAGCCGTTGACGTTCTGCCCGAGCAGGGTGATCTCACGCACGCCGTGTTCGGCCAGGTGGATGATCTCACCGAGCACGTCGGCCATGGGGCGGCTGACTTCTTCGCCACGGGTGTAGGGCACCACGCAGAAGGTGCAGTACTTGCTGCAGCCTTCCATCACCGACACGTAGGCGCTGGGGCCGTCGACACGTGGTTCGGGCAGGCGGTCGAATTTTTCGATCTCGGGGAAGCTGATGTCGACCTGGGCGATCTTGGTGGTACGCGCGGCGTCGATCATTTCCGGCAGGCGGTGCAGGGTCTGCGGGCCGAAGACCACGTCGACGTAGGGTGCGCGATCACGAATCGCCGCGCCTTCCTGGCTGGCCACACAGCCGCCGACACCAATCACCAGGTCGGGGTTGGCTATTTTCAGTTTTTGCCAGCGGCCGAGTTGCGAGAACACCTTGTCCTGGGCTTTTTCACGGATCGAGCAGGTGTTGAGCAGGATGATGTCGGCGTCGGCCGCGTGCTCGGTGACTTCCAGGGCTTGATGTTCACCCAGCAGATCGACCATGCGCGAGCTGTCGTACTCGTTCATCTGGCAGCCGTGGGTTTCGATATAAAGCTTCTTGGTCATGCGGGCTCAAAAAGGGTGATTCGAAGAACCGCGCATTATAGGGGGCTAAGGCGCTGCTTCCTAGGGCTATGCTATGATCCGCGCCCTTTCGATCAACCCATCGGTACGAACTGCATAACCATGAGTAAGCGCGAACCCATCTACAAGGTGATTTTCCTCAACCAGGGCCAGGTGTACGAGATGTACGCCAAGCAGATCTTTCAAAGCGATCTGTGGGGCTTTCTGGAAGTGGAGGAGTTCGTCTTCGGCGAGCGCACCCAGGTGGTCGTCGACCCCAGCGAGGAAAAGCTCAAGGCGCAGTTCGACGGTGTGGTGCGCAGCTTTATCCCCATGCACGCCATCATCCGCATCGATGAAGTCGAGCGTCTCGGCACGCCGAAGATCAGTGAAGCCAAGGGTGGCGGCAATATCATGCCGTTCCCCATGCCGATGCCGGATAAGTAAGCCTGTAGAGTGCGCTGCGCGCACCACGCTCAAGGCAACGGCGAGAAGGGTGACAGGCCGTCGCTTGCCTGCAGCTCCTGCAAGTAATTGCGGAAGATCTGCCCGAGCACCTGGCTGGCGATTTCCAGTTCTTCACGCGGCATGCGCGCCGAGACCAAGTCGGCGCTGTCCATCGCCTCGTCCGAGCCATTGACGGCGGCCATCTTCAGCACGATGTAGGCCTGCACATTGCTGGCCGGTACACCCTCACCATTGAAGAACATCATGCCCAGGCGGTATTGCGACGGTGCATGGCCCTGCAGTGAGGCGCGCTCGAACCAGCTCAGGGCGCGTTCCAGGTCGCGCGGGGCGCGTTTGCCGTCGTAGTAGAACTCGCCAAGTTCGTATTCGGCTTGCAGGTCGCCGTTCTGCGCAGCCTGTTCGCACGCGACAAGGGCGTCGGCGAGGCCCTGCTCATCGGTGTTCAGCGAGCAGCTGCCAGTTGACGGGATCAGCAGAGAGTTGCCGCCCGCGAATGCGAGCAGCGGCAGAAGGAGCAACAGGCAGCCCAGCGAGAGGGTGCGGCCGGTGCAATTCATGAAAATCCATTTACCTCGAAAAGCAGAACGGGCGATGGCCCGGCCGACGAAACGCGTCGACTGCACCATTATGAAATAAGCAGCGCCGTTCTTACAAAGTCTTTACCGGGTTTTCTGTTCGACGGTTGCCTGGCAGGCTCAGCAGTAGCCAGGCCAGCAGGGGATAAGCCGGGATCAGCAGGCCGTGCAGCAGGTCGATGCGCTGCATCGCGCCGATCAGGCCATCGCTACCGCCCGCGTAAGCCGCCGCCAGGAACAGCCCGACCACCGCACCCGCCAAGGCCACGGGCAGGCGCTGCGGCCATTGCAGCGCGCCGGCGTACAGCACCAGCAGTAGGCTGGCCAGGCTCAGCAGCAGGCGGTAATCGTCGAGCTGATTGAGCTGGCGGAACAGTTCGAAGAAGGCGCACAAGCCAAGAATCACCCGGCCCCAGTTCGGTCGGCTCCAGGTCCAGCGCCGCCCGAGGGCCAGTGCCACTGCGCCCAGCAGCGGCAGGGCGAGATAGGCCGTGGCCTGCTCCAGCCAGAGTGTGGCGGCTTGCCAGTCCGGGTCATTCCCCGGTTGCGCGGCGACAACGGCGGCGGCCGCTGCAGGTGCGGCAAACCCCAGCAGCGAGCAGAACAACGCCGGCTGATCACCTTCGGCGTAATGCCGGCGTGCGCGCCCGATGGCGACCGCGCACCCCAGGCAAGCCAGGGCCAGCAACAGATTGATCAGCATGCCGCTGTGCATCAGACGTCTTTCAGAGCAGCGAAGGCGCGCTCGGCGGCATCCAGGGTCAGCTTCAGCTCGGTCTCGCCGTGGGCAATGGAGGTGAAGCCAGCCTCGAAGGCGCTCGGGGCCAGGTACACGCCACCAGCGAGCATCAAGTGGAAGAAGCGCTTGAAGCGTTCGGCGTCGCTGGCCATCACGTCGTCGAAGGTGACGATGTCGTCAGCGCCGCTGAAGTACAGGCCAAACATGCCGCCCGCCTGGGTGGTGACGAACGGAATGCCGGCGGCATCGGCGCGCGCCTGCAGGCCTTGCAGCATGCGGGTGGTGTACTCGGTGAGTTCGGCATGAAAGCCCGGACGGTCGATCAGGCGCAGGGTGGTCAGGCCGGCGGCCATGGCCAGCGGGTTACCGGAGAGCGTGCCGGCCTGGTAGACCGGGCCAAGCGGAGCGATGCAGTGCATGATCTCGCGCTTGCCACCGAAGCAGCCGACCGGCATGCCACCGCCGATGATCTTGCCGAACGTGGTCAGGTCTGGGGTAACGCCGTACAGCGCCTGGGCGCCGCCCAAGGCCACGCGGAAACCGGTCATCACCTCATCGAAGATCAGCACGATGCCGTGCTGGTCGCACTGTGCCCGCAGCCCTTCGAGAAAGCCTGGCGCTGGCGGCACGCAGTTCATGTTGCCGGCCACCGGCTCGACGATGATGCAGGCCACGCTGTCGCCGACTTCGCTGAGCATCTGCTCGACGGCCGCAATGTCATTGAACGGTAGGGTCAGGGTGTGTTTAGCAAAGTCTGCTGGCACGCCGGCAGAGCTGGGCACGCCTTGGGTCAGCAGACCGGAACCGGCCTTGACCAGCAGGCTGTCGGAATGGCCGTGGTAGCAGCCCTCGAACTTGATGATGTTGTCGCGGCCGGTGTAGCCGCGTGCCAGGCGGATCGCGCTCATGGTTGCTTCAGTGCCGGAGCTGACCATGCGCACCATCTCCATCGACGGCACCAGGCGGCAGACCAGCTCGGCCATCTCGGTTTCCATGGCGGTCGGCGCGCCATAGGACAGGCCATGCTGCAGCTGATTGCGCACTGCATCGAGCACCGCCGGGTGGCTGTGGCCGAGGATCATCGGGCCCCAGGAGCCGACGTAGTCGACATAGCGCTTGTCGTCTTCGTCAGTGACGTAGGCGCCTTCGGCATGCTTGAAAAACAGCGGGGTGCCGCCGACGCTCTTGAATGCGCGTACCGGCGAGTTGACGCCGCCGGGGATGTGCTTCTGGGCGTTGGCAAACAGGGTTTCGGAACGTGACATGAGGGGCCTCGCGTAATCAGGTGGCGGGGCGACGATGGCCCCGGTGACAAAAAGACTCAGGCAAACAGGGCGCTGAATGCACGCGCACGCTGCTCAACCTCGGCGGCGGACGCTGCGCCGAACAGGCCGTGGACCACCGCCACCATGCTGGCGCCTTGGGCGATCAGTGCTGGGGCGTTTTCCAGCGTGATGCCGCCAATGGCGACGATGGGCTGGCTCAAACGGCTGCGGGCATCACTCAGCAGTTCAGGCGTGGCCAGCGGTGCGCCTGGCTTGGTGGTGGAGTCGAAGAAACGGCCAAACGCGACGTAGCTGGCGCCCTCGCGGACGGCTTGCTCGGCCAGCGGCAGCTGCGCGTGGCAAGTGGCGCCGATGATCGCCTGGCGCCCCAGCAGGGCGCGGGCCACCGCCAGGGAGCCGTCGCCTTGGCCCAGGTGCAGGCCAACGCCTAGGCGGGCTGCCAGTTCGGCATCATCGTTGATGATCAGCGCGGCGCCGTAGCGGTTGCACAGCTCACGCAGGGCTTCAGCCTCGCGCAGGCGGCGCGCGTCGTCGGCGGATTTGTCGCGGTACTGCAGCAGACGAGCACCGCCCTTGAGTGCGGCTTCGACGTAAGGTAACAGGCGACCATCGGCCAGTAGCTGACGGTCGGTGATCGCATAAAGCCCGCGCAATTTCATCGAGCTGGCTCCAGAAAGCGGTTAGGCATCAGCAAAAATCCAGGGGCAGGCGCCGTGGTACGAACTGACCGTGGCCCGGCTGCTCGGCATCGCGAAGGGTGCGCCAGGTGTAATCCAGAGCGGTTTTCACTGCACTGACCAGTTCCTCGCCAATCGCCAGGCGACCGGCCAAGGTGCTGGCCAGGGTGCAGCCAGAACCATGATAGCTGCCCGGCAGACGCTGGCAGGTAAAGGTATGGCGGGCGCCGTCGCGGCTGTACAGGCGGTTGTGCACTTCGTGTTCGTCGCCATGACCACCGGTGATCAGCAGGTGCTGGATGTACGGCAGCAGTTTTTCCGCACACTGATCGGGCGTGCCCTCGGGCAGTTCGGCGAGGATGCGCGCTTCGGGCAGGTTGGGGGTGGCGATGGTCGACACGGCGAACAAGCGTTCGCGCATGGCGTAGCCCACTTCGTCCTTACCCAGGGCACCGCCGCCGCCGGCGCGTAGCACTGGGTCGCAGACCAGCGGTACGCCAGGCAGGCGCTGCATGATGTGCAGCACGGTCTCAACCATTTCCACGGAGCCGAGCATGCCCAGCTTGACCGCTGCGACGGGCAGGTCGTCGATGATGGCGTTGGCCTGGGCCAGCACCCATTCGCGGTCGAGGACGCGGAAGTCGTGCACGTTAACGGTGTCCTGCACGGTCAGGGCAGTCACGGCCGGGGCGGCGTGGCAGCTCTGGGCGAGCAGGGCTTCGATGTCGGCTTGCAGCCCGGCACCCCCACTGGGGTCATGGCCGGACAGACAAAGCACTACGGGGCGGGAGGTCGGCATTTTCATGGGGCGCGAGCTTAGGGTCTGTTGCGGTTTCAGCGCAAGCCACGTTGTCTCGTCACGTGGGTATGGCGAGCTCCGTTGTTCACTCGCTCAGCGCCGTCTGGCGGGCGCTGGCGGCCTCAGTCCGTTGCGCCGGGATGGGCTGCAGGGGCGGGTCTTGAAGGTATCGGCATGTGACGAAAAGGCGCAGTCGGTGCCCGCGTGTCGGGGTGTCTTTATTACTGCTAGCAAAGTGCCGCTACTGCGCGTTTTCAACGGGCTGCTGTGATAAAGTCAGCAGCATTCAAAATAACCAGGTGAGCGAAGCCGCGTCAGCCTTGAGAGATGGGGCTCTCCGGCGCGGTTCGACGTCGTCTTTGTGGGGCTGCATGCGCTTCGTCCTGACGCTTTTACTGGCCCTTTGGCCGGTCTTCGCCACAGCTGTGGCGTTCGATGAAACCACTCGCGCTTTACCGCTGGGTCAGGCCATGTACGTTTTTGAAGACGTGCGCGGTGACGCGAGTATTGAGGACATTACCTCCAGCGCGCTGCAAGCGAGCTTCCGCCGGCATGACAAACCCGTGCTCAACGCCGGCTACTCGCGCTCGGTGTACTGGTTGCGCCTGGACTTGGAGTACCGCCCGCTTGCCGCGCCGGGCCCGCGACCCTGGTTGCTGGAGTTGGCCTACCCCCCGCTCGATCACCTGGAGCTGTATGTCGCCAACGCCCAGGGTCGTTTCGTCCTGGCCCAGCGCACCGGTGATGCGCTGCCGTTTTCCAGCCGGCAGATTCGCCAGAACAACTACCTGTTCGAACTCGACCTGCCGCCAGGCCAGCCCCAGCGCCTGTACCTGCGATTGCAGAGTCAGGGGTCGATCCAGGCGCCGCTGACCCTGTGGGCGCCGAACGCTTACCTTGAGGACCAGCCCGCGCGCATTTATGTGCTCGGCATCATCTACGGCGTGCTGTTGGTGATGCTGATCTACAACCTGTTCATCTACCTGAGCGTGCGCGACACCAGCTACCTCTACTACATCCTCTACATCGCCTCGTTCGGCTTGTATCAGGTCTCGGTCAATGGCGCGGGGATCGAATATTTCTGGCCGAACAGCCCTTGGTGGGCCAACGCGGCCACGCCGTTCCTGATCGGCTCGGCGGCGTTGTTCGGTTGTCAGTTCGCCCGCAGTTTTTTGCACACCGCAGAACACAGCCCCTGGGTTGATCGCGTTCTGCTGGTGATGATGGCCTGCGGGGCCGCCGTCATGCTGCTGGCACTCACGGTCAGTTACGCGGTCTCACTGCGCCTGGCGACCTACCTGGCCTTGCTGTTCACCATCGTCATATTCGTCGCGGGGACGCTGGCGTGGCTGCGCGGCATGCGCGTCGCGCGTTACTTCATCATCGCCTGGACCACATTTTTGGTCGGTGGCGCCATCAATACGCTGATGGTGCTGGGCTACCTGCCCAACGTGTTCCTGACGATGTACGCCAGCCAGATCGGCTCGGCGCTTGAGGTTGGCCTGCTATCGTTGGCACTGGCTGATCGTATCAACGCCATGAAGGAGGAGCGCGCCCGTATTCTCGAAGAGGCTGGGCGTAAGCTCGAAGCGCTCAACAAGGAGTTGGCGGACAGCAACCGGCTGAAAGACGAGTTCCTCGCCACCGTGACTCATGAGCTGCGCACGCCGATGAATGGGGTGATCGGCTCTCTGGAGCTGATGCAGACCCTTGAACTCGACCATGAGCTGGCTCAGTACCAGAAAACCGCCGCCGGCTCGGCGCGCGACATGATGCGCATGGTCAACGACATCCTCACGCTCACCGAGCTGCAGGCCGGCAAGCTGTATCCAAGGCGCGACCCGTTCAGCCTGCGCGGTCTGCTCGACAGCCTGCGCAGCCAGTACGCACCGCTGGCCGAGGCCAAGGGCGTGCAGTTTGTTGTGGAGCTGGACGAGCAGCTTCCGGATACCCTGGAAGGTGATGCCGGCAAGCTGAGTCAGGTGCTGGGCTGCCTGCTCGACAACGCCATCAAGTTCACCGCCCAGGGGCGTGTCGGGATCAAGGTGGTACGTGCTGGCACGGCGGCTGATAGCGTGCCGTTGAGCCTGCAGGTCTTCGACACCGGGATTGGTTTCCAGGCGCCACCGACGGGCGAGCTGTACCAGCGGTTTCGCCAGCTCGATGGTTCGATGACGCGCGAATACGGCGGGCTTGGCATTGGTCTGGCCATCTGCCGGCGGCTGGTCGATTTGCTGGGTGGCGCCTTGGAGCACGATTCGCTGCCTGGTCAGGGCAGCCGCTTCGACTTGCAGGTGCCGATGGGCTTGCCCGCCCGTTTGTCGCCATCTGCTCCTATCCCCCCGCGCGCCACGCTGCTGCCGCAACGTCAGCCGGAGCAGTGCACGATCCTCGTCGTCGAGGACAATGCAATCAACCAGCTGGTGACCCGCGGCATGCTGCTCAAACTAGGCTACCGCGTGCGCACGGCAGACAACGGTGCCCAGGCGCTCGATTGCCTGCGGCGCGAGCCGGTGGACGCCATCCTGCTCGATTGCCAGATGCCGGTCATGGACGGCTTCGCCACCTGTCGAGCCCTGCGCGTGCTGCCTGGCTGTGAAACGTTGCCGGTGCTGGCCATCACCGCTCACAGCCACAGCGGTGACCGCGAGCGTTGCCTGGCAGCGGGCATGAGCGATTACCTGGCCAAGCCGGTCAAGTTCGAGGTGCTGCGCCTGTTGCTGCACGAGTGGGTGCTGTGCCGAGAAGTTGGCCAATAAGGCGGCACTTTTTGGCGCAAATGCCCCTGTCACTCCTCGCTGAATCCTGATTCACTGCTTGAAGGCAATGAATCAGGATTCAGATCATGGTGTATCGCACAACGCCTCTGCGCATCGACCGCGACCACGCCCTGCGTGAGCGTATTCTGGGGTGCGCCTTGCAGCGCGTGGCCGAAGGTGGCTTCGCGGCCTTGACCATGCAGGCGCTGGCCGAAGACGTGGGTATCGCCACGGGCAGCCTTTACCGTCATTTCCGCAGCAAGGGCGAGCTGGCCGCCGATGTTTTTGCCAGCGCCAGCCAGCGTGAAGTCGACGCCTTGGGCGCTGCGCTGCGTGGCGCCGGTGACCCCGCACAGCGCTTGGCTGCAGGTATTCGCCAGTTCGCGGCGCGTGCCTGGCACAGCCGCCGCCTGGCATTCGCCCTGATTGCCGAGCCTGTTGACCCTGAGGTCGACGAACAGCGCCTGCTGTACCGTGAGGCCTATGCCGAACTGTTTATTGAACTGCTCGAAGAAGGTCGGGTGGCGGGCGTCTTCCGCCTGCATTCCGCGAGCCTGATTGCCGCCTGCTTGGTGGGCGCTATCGCCGAATCGATGGTGGGTCCGTTGTCGCCCCCAGCCCGCGCTGCCCGTGAGGCGGGCTACCCGGTGCTGACGCTGGAAGACGTGACCGAGGGGCTGGTGTCGTTCTGTCTGCGCGCCGTGGGCGCCAAGGAGCCGTTCTGATGATTCCCAGCCTGTATGCCGAAACCCACCAGGTGTTCAACCAGGTGCCCGCCCTCGACGGTGCCAACCTGTACCGTATCGACCTGCCACTGCAGGAGTGGACCCGGCGCTTTGGTGGCGGTTGGGCTGAGCAGCGCCTCGACACCTACGGGGCGTTGGCAGGCGGCGAGCTGATGGCTGCCGGCTTTCTGGCCAACGAGAATAAGCCGGTGTTCAAGAGCCACGACCGCTACGGTCACCGTGCGGACCTGGTGGAATTTCATCCGGCCTATCACCAACTGATGGCGGCGGCGATTGAGCACGGCCTCCCCTCCATGCCCTGGACCGACCCGCGCAGCGGCGCCCAGGTGGCTCGCGCGTCGATGAGCTACCTGCACAGCCAAGCCGAGGCGGGCAGTGGCTGCCCGCTGACCATGACATTCGCCAGTGTGCCGGCGCTCAAATTGCAGGCCAACGTGGCCGAACAGTGGCTGCCCAAGATCCTTTCAAGCCAATACGACCCGCGTAATCTGCCGATCGAGCAGAAGCATGGGGCAACTATTGGCATGGCCATGACCGAAAAGCAGGGTGGCACCGACGTGCGCGCCAATACCACCCGGGCCTATTCGATCGGTCTCGGCGGCCCGGGGCAGGCCTACGAGCTGGTCGGGCACAAATGGTTCTGTTCGGCGCCCATGTGCGACGCCTTCCTGACCCTGGCCTACACCGACAAAGGCCTGACCTGCTTCCTGCTGCCGCGCCACCGTCCGGATGGCTCGCGCAATGCGTTCTATATTCAGCGTTTGAAGAACAAGCTGGGTAACCATTCCAACGCCTCCAGCGAAGTCGAGTTTCGCGGTGCGTTGGCGTGGATGATCGGTGAGGAAGGACGTGGCGTGCCGACCATTATCGAGATGGTTGCCTTGACCCGCTTTGACTGCATGGTCGGCTCAAGTGCCCTCATGCGCCAGGCCCTGACTCAGGCTGCACATCACTGTGCCCATCGCCAGGTCGGTGGGCGGATCCTTAGCGAACAGCCGCTGATGCAGAACGTGTTGGCCGACCTGGCGCTGGAGAGCGAGGCGGCGTTGGCCCTGACCCTGCGCATGGGCAAAGCGCTGGATAACCCGCATGACCAACGCGAAGACAAGTTCGCCCGGCTGGTCACGGCGGTGGGCAAGTACTGGATCTGCAAGCGCGCCCCCGCGATGGTCAACGAAGCTGCCGAATGCATGGGCGGCGCCGGCTATGTCGAGGACAGCATCCTGCCGCGCCTCTACCGTGAAGCGCCGGTCAACTCCACCTGGGAAGGCTCAGGCAACGTACAGTGCCTCGATGTCCTGCGCGCCCTGTCCAAAGAAGCGGGCGTGCTGGATGCGCTGTTCGACGAACTGGGCAGCGGCCACGGTGATGCACGCCTGGCGGCGCATATCGCCAAACTCCAGGCCGATTTTCGCGAGACCGCCGACATCCAGTATCGCGCCCGCCAACTCACCGAAGACGTTGCCCTGGCCCTGCAAGCCAAGCTGCTGCTGGAGGCGGGTAATGCGCTGGTCTCCGATGCCTTTATCGCCAGCCGCCTAGGCGGCCAGGGTGGGCGGGCCTATGGCACCTTGCCCAGAGGTGTGGACGTCGAGGCGCTGGTGGCGCGTAGCGCTCCTCACCTGGCTTGAGGTGAGCACCCCATAGAGCGCTGTTTTTAGTGTGAGTGGGATCGACGTGCTGCTCGCCCTGCTGCGGTAATGCTTGTCGCCCACGTGGGGCAGGCGCAGGCCGCTGGCAAGGCTTTTAGGCCGCAGCGAGGGTTGATTCGCCATCGACGTGCGGCTTTTACGGCCGAACACGCGCGCATACCGTTTCCAATTCAGCTGTTTCAATCTGCCAGCGCTCTTCGCCTATGTCTTGGAGTGCCTTAAGGCAGCCGCAGGGGCGCACGTCATGGGCTACTTTCACACGCAGGTGACTAACGTACTGGTGAGCGACTCATACCCGGCACTGTCTTTTGATGATACGGCCGAGTAAGGTGGCGGCCGATGGTTCTGGTTCGCATTTATGCGGCTGGATGAAAAGGGAACAGGGTGCGGCGCATGTCGCCAATGCCCTGGCTGCCCCCGCAACTGTAAGCGGTTAGCGTCGCCCATTTGCCACTGGCCTCAACAGCTGGGAAGGCGGGTGATGCGTGATGCCGTGAGCCAGGAGACCTGCCATCGATTTCGGGCCCATGCCCGCCTCCCTAAACCCATCTGTCGCGCGGTGGGCGCGATCAAGGAACCTGTATGCATATCGAACCCGGCGTCGTTGAAGGCGCCAAACTGTTGCTCAGCTATACCACGGCGGCGGGCGCATTGGCCCTGACCGCCAAGCTGGCCCTAGACAGTGTGCGCAGCAACGGTGGCGCCGCGGCGCTGGCCGTGCGCAGCCTGTTGACTACTGCTCTGGTGTTCTGCTTCTTCGAGGTGTTGCCGCATCACCCTGTGGGCGTCTCTGAAGTGCACCTGATTCTGGGCTCGACGCTGCTTCTGCTGTTTGGCGCTGGCGCCACAGCTGTTGGTCTCGCCCTAGGGTTACTCCTGCAGGGGCTGTTCTTTGCCCAGTTCGACCTGCCGCAGTACGGCATGAACGTCACCACCTTGCTGGTGCCGTTGTGGGGTATTCACCTGCTCGCCAAGCGCATCATCCCAGCGCGCACGGCTTATGTGGACACCTCGTATAAGCAGGCGCTGGCGCTGTCTACGGTCTATCAGGGCGGCATCGTTGCCTGGGTGGCGTTCTGGGCGTTTTACGGCAACGGCTTCTCCGGTGAGAACCTGGCGTCGGTCGGCACCTTTGGCCTGGCCTACATGAGTGTGATTCTGATCGAGCCGCTGATCGACCTTGGCGTGCTGGCAGGGGCGAAGGCCCTGGCACGATACAGCAATGGCCCCCTGTTCAACGCGCGTTTGCACCAGCCTGCGTGATGCCGCTGCGGGCGCTCGGCGGTTTTGAGCGCCCGTTATGCCTCTATGCCTGACGGGCTTTAACGAGGCAAGATAGCTGCATCCAGTCCGCCAGGAAGATGCGCTGTGAAAGCCTGTTCCAATGAATTCGTCGTTGCTCACACCCCCGAAGAGGCGGTCGACCGCCTTGCCGCCCTGCACCAGCAGGCCACTGGCGCCCTGAGTCAGGCGCTCAAACTGTACCTCAAGACGCGCACCAAGCCCGATGCCGAGCAGCAGTGCCAATTCCGCTACCCCGAGCTGCGCCTGGTGTACCTGTGCCAGGGTGAGGCGCCGACCACCGTGCGCGCCTATGCCAAAGTACAGGTACCGGGTACTTACAGCGTGACGGTTACCCACCCGGCAGCCTTCCGCAAATACTTGCTCGAGCAATTGGGCCCGCTGATGAACGACTTCACCGTGCAGGTGGAAGTGGGTTTGAGTCAGCAGAACATCCCCTATCCCTATGTGGTGGAGCAGGGCGATGAGTTGGCCGGTTCCGGGGTCACCGCTGCCGAGCTGGCGCGGGTCTTCCCCAGTACTGACTTGTCTGCAGCGACCGATGGCACGGCCGATGGTTTGTATGACTGGGAAAACACCGACCCGCTGCCGCTGGCGTTATTCGATGCTGCGCGAGTGGATTTCTCCTTGCGCCGTTTGGTGCATTACACCGGCAGCGATTGGCGGCATGTGCAGCCCTGGATTCTGCTGACCAACTACCACCGCTATGTCGATCAGTTCATCCGTCATGGCCTGGACATGCTGGTGGGTGAGTCGCGCTTTAAGCGCATGGTGCTGCCGGGCAATGTGGTGATCGAGCGCGGCATGGCCGAAGGTGAAATGCAGGCCATCATCGAGACGGTGGTCTGGCACCGTTATCAGATGCCGGCCTATCACCTGCAAAGTGATAAGGAGGGCGACGGCATCACCCTGGTGAATATCGGTGTGGGGCCTTCCAACGCCAAGAACATCACCGATCACCTGGCTGTGCTGCGTCCGCATTGCTGGCTGATGATCGGCCACTGCGGCGGCCTGCGCCAATCGCAGACCATCGGCGATTACGTGCTCGCCCACGCCTATATGCGCCGCGACGGCATTCTCGACCGCGTGCTGCCGCCGCATATCCCGCTGCCGGCGCTGGCCGAGGTGCAGCAAGCGCTGCAGGAAGCGGCCAAGCAGATTACCGGCGAGCAGGGCGACGAGCTGAAGAAACGCCTGCGCACCGGCACCGTATTGACCTACGACGACCGTAACTGGGAGCTGCGCTGGGCCCAGGAACGGCCGCTGATCAACCTGTCCCGCGCGGTGGCGGTGGACATGGAGAGCGGCACCATCGCCGCCCAGGGTTACCGCCTGCGGGTACCTTACGGCACCTTGCTGTGCGTGTCGGACAAACCGCTGCACAGCGAGATCAAGCTGCCCGGCGCGGCAGGCGCGTTCTACGAGCGTGCGGTGACGCAGCACCTGCATATCGGCATCACTGCGCTAGACCTGTTACGCAGCCAGCTCAACTCGCTGCATTCGCGCAAGCTGCGCAGCTTTGACGAGCCGCCGTTCCGCTGAGGCTTAGCCGACACTGTTGCTCTGCGGGGCCTGGTTAGGGTGCAGACTCCTGGTGCGTACACGGCGCACCCTACGGATGTGCTGCTTTGCTGTTGCGGCGGGGCGGCGTTCAGGTAGGGTGCGCTGCGCGTACCGGTGCCGGTTGCAGATTCTTGGTGCGCACGGCGCACCCTACGGAATGTGTCACGGGTGCGGGCTCAACAATCGGCGCCGCCCGTGCCACGCGGCGTGTAGGCAGCGTGCGCCGCGCGCACCGGCATGCGCCACACCCTACATCACACAGGCCTAGGGGCGCAGCGCGCGGGCATAGCAGTAGAGGAACAGGTTGCGCACCAGCTCCTTGAGCACCAGGGGCTCGCTCGAGCCCAGCTCTTGCAGGTCAAGATCGCCTTGGTCGCGCAGTTCATCCAGGGCATCTTCTTCGAGTACGGCGCACACCTCACCCGTATCGCGGTGCAGGATGCGCAGGTACGGGTGAGGCCGGTCCAGCCAGGCGTCGATCATGTAAGTCATGGCTCATCTCCCTTTGAATGATCAGATGAGAATAATTCTTATTAAATATATAGCAAGGACTAACGCCTGCCTTTCGTCGCGCCCATGCAAAAAGCCCGTCACATGGACGGGCTTTTTGCGGCTACCGAAGGGGATTAGTGAGTGCGCGCTACTGCGAATTGACTGAGCTCAATCAGGGCGTCGCGGTATTCGCTAGGCGGCAGGCTGTCGAGGCAGGTGATAGCGCGTTCGACGTAGTCGCGGGCCATCTGCGCGGTGTAGTCCAGCGCACCAGAGGCTTCCACTGCCGCGCGGATTTGTTCGAGGTCTTCGATGCCGCCTTTCTGGATCGCCTTGCGCACCAGGGCTGCCTGCTCAGGCGTACCTTCACGCATGGTGTAGATCAGCGGCAGGGTGGGCTTGCCTTCCGCCAGGTCGTCACCGACGTTCTTACCCAACGCCTCGGCGTCACCGCGGTAGTCGAGCAGGTCATCAACCAGCTGGAACGCCACGCCTAGGTGGTCGCCGAAGGTGCGCAAGGCTTCGCTCTGCGTCTCGTCCGCTTCGGCCAGCGCGGCGGCGCTGTGGGTCGATGCTTCGAACAGCATGGCGGTCTTACCGCGGATCACCTCCATATAAGTGGCCTCCGTGGTGCTGGCGTCGCGCACCTTGGACAGCTGCAGGACTTCGCCTTCGGCGATCACGCGGGTGGCCTTGGAGAGGATCTTCATCACCGGCATGGAGCCGAGCTCGACCATCATTTCGAACGAGCGCGAGTAAAGGAAGTCGCCGACCAGCACGCTGGGCGCGTTGCCCCATTGAGCGTTGGCGGTGCTGCGCCCGCGGCGCATATCGGACATATCGACCACGTCGTCATGCAGCAGGGTGGCGGTGTGCAGGAACTCGATGGTCGCGGCCAGCAGGCGCAGCTTATCGCCATCGAGGCCAAGCGCCTTGCCGCTGAGTAGCACCAGCAGCGGGCGCAGGCGTTTACCGCCCGCCGAAATAATGTAATCGCCGATTTTTTCTACCAGCGGTACACGCGAGACCAGTTGTTGACGAATAATGCCGTCGACGGCGGTGAAGTCATCCGCCACGACGCGGTAGAAAGCCTGGGGTTGCATCAGCGGGACGTGCTCCTCGAAGGTTGCGCGGCATGCTAGGTGCGCCGCCTGCGCACTGTCAAGGCGAAGCGCCCCGGCGCTTGCATGGCGCGGCGTGCTTGCGTACAATCGCGCACCCTGAACTTCCCCCTGGGTATTTCCCTGCCTTACGCAATTGCAAGGGTGTCTTAAAGGCCCCAAGCAGCCATGCCAGCCGACACTTATTCCTATAAAGCGCTGGGTGAGCAGGATCAACGGAGATTTACCATGTACGCAGTAATTGTTACTGGTGGCAAGCAATACAAAGTCACCGAAGGCGAATTCCTCAAGGTCGAAAAACTCGAGCTGGCCACTGGCGAAGCCGTGACTTTTGACCGTGTTCTGCTGATCGGCAATGGCGACGACGTTCAAATCGGCGCTCCGGTTGTTGAAGGCGCCAAGGTTGTTGCTGAAGTGATCGGCCAAGGCCGTCACGATAAAGTGACCATCATCAAGTTCCGCCGCCGTAAGCACCACATGAAGCGTCAGGGCCACCGTCAGTGGTACACCGAGATCAAAATCACCGGTATTCAGGCCTGATTCGTTTCGGTCTAATCCCTTAATAGGAGTATTGAACTCATGGCACACAAAAAAGCTGGCGGTAGTACCCGCAACGGTCGCGACTCAGAAGCCAAACGCCTTGGCGTGAAGATGTA
>LNFM01000767.1_pt1 | contig 76716 bp, 61 predicted proteins | sample 596031 | NCBI WGS metagenome assembly LNFM01 (sample SAMN04254537, study PRJNA301005) | activated carbon metagenome | isolation source: dual media filters at the Ann Arbor, Michigan drinking water treatment plant | place: USA: Ann Arbor
GCGTGCATCCGGGCTGGCGCAAGAATCTGGTGTTCGTGAAGGTCGAAACGGAATCCGGGATCACCGGCTGGGGCGAGGCCTACTCGCAGTACGACCGTGATCAGCCAGTGCTTGCGCAGGTGAGCGCGCTCGGCGGCTACCTCGTCGGACGCTCGGTCTTCGACATCAAGCATTTCACGCAGATGGCCTTCGATGACTACGCGGCGCGCCGCGGTTCGCTCGAGTTCTTCTGTGCACTGTCCGGCATCGAGCAGGCCATGTGGGACTGCGTAGGCAAGGCGGTCAAGCAGCCCGTCTACAATCTGCTCGGCGGCCGGGTGCGCGACCGGATCCGCGTCTATGCGAACGGCTGGAGCTACGGCATGAAGGAGCCGGCCGATTACGCTCGCGCGGCTGAAAAGGTGGTCGCGCTCGGATTCGATGCGATGAAGTTCGATCCGCTGCCGGCGCCATGGCGGACCTACATTCCCAAGGAGCACGAGGATCGTGCCGTGGCCGTAGTGAAGGCTGTGAGGGATGCGGTCGGACCCAAGGTCGACATCCTGATCGAACAGCACCGGCGGCTCGCACCGATGCATGCGATCCGTCTCGACAAGCGGCTCGCCGAGTTCGGGCTCTACTGGCTCGAGGAGCCGTGCGCGGCCGAGTTTCCCGAGGCGATGGCGGAAATTCGCCGGGCGACCGGTCTGCCCATCGTCATCGGTGAGGCGACCTACACGAAGACCGGGTTCCGGCCGCTGTTCGAAGCCCGGTCGTGCGACATCATCAACCCGGACGTTGCCTGCGTGGGCGGCATACTCGAGCTGAAGGAACTCGCTGCCATGGCCGAGCCGTTCCTCATCGCCGTCTCGCCGCACAACTACAACTCGACGCTGCTTGGCCTGGCTTCGACGGTCCACGCTTCGGCAACGATGCCCAATTTCATCATCACCGAGTATTTCCTGCCGTTCGTCGAGTGGGGTGACAAAATCTCCCCCAACCAACTGAAGCCCCGGAACGGCTACATCGATCTGCCGACGGCACCCGGGCTGGGCATCGACATCGACGAGGAAGCCGTCAAGGCGCACCCGGCCAAAGTCTATCCCGCCCGCAAGTTGCGGACACCGTCGGACGAGGGGCCGTAGCTCACCGATCGGGCGCTTTTTCGTGCGGCGCTTCGGGCTGAACGTACGGCGCCACGCGAAATCTCCGTGGGGTGGGGCCGTGGGTCGACCAAGGCTGCACGCGTGCAATCTGCACGACAGCGCTGATCGCGTTGACTTGTTCGCGGGCCGCGTGAAACACTGTGTTCGCACGTATCGCGTGCAGTCGACCGTTCTCAGCGATGCGCAGATCATGAAGCAGAAGGAGGCATCGTGTTCAAACACATTCTGGTGCCGACCGACGGGTCGGAACGTTCCGAGCAGGCAGTCAGGTATGCGGTTGAACTGGCGAAGGTCCATGGCGCGCGCATCACGGGGATCCACGTGGTGCCCGATTTTCATCTCATGATCGCCTACGAAGGCGCGTTCGATCCCGCGACCGAAGAGAAGATCGAGCGCGAGGCGCTCGCCAAGGCCGAGGACTACCTGGGGTTCATTCGCAAGACGGCGCAGGAGGCCGGTGTGCCTTGCGATACCGCACGCGCCACGAGCGACCACCCCTACGACGAGATCGTGAAGAACGCCGAGCAGCGCGGGTGCGACCTGATCGTGATGATGTCGCACGGGCGACGCAGCGTGATGTCGATACTTCTCGGCAGCGAAACGCGGAAGGTGCTCAGTCACGCCACCATTCCGGTGCTGGTGGTCCGCTGAGCGCTTGACTGGCCGATCGCGACTTGGCTGCCGAAATGCTTCAGGCCGAGCGCACCCATCTCGCGGGCGCCCTCGGCCGCCCAGGATGGGGGCCTGCCGGCAACTTCGGATTTGCCCTTGCCCCGCGCAGTCGAGCGATGCCGCGGCCTGCATCGCTGAGATCGTTTCGCCAGGGCGCAGCGCGTGCGATGCGGCAAGTCGTCGCCGAGCGTCGGAACAGAATCGCAAGTTCATCATCAGATAAGGACTGATCTTGCTGGGCGCCGTCTTGAAACGATTGTGGCAAGAGCGCAGGCGTGACTCCGCTGCGGCTGCCGATGCTCTGCGGCAGGCACGGGAAGCATTCGAAGCAGGGGCGGTTGTCGAGGCTGCTGCAGCCGTTAAACAGGCATTGCGCGCCGACCCCAGGGAAGTCAACGCGTACCTGTTTCGCGCCGCGATTGCGAAGCGCGAGCGACGATTTCCTGCGGCGGAAGCGGACTATCGGTATGCGTTAGGTCTGAGCCCCGACTCGTGCCCGATTCGCATCGAATTGGCTGCGGTGCTGCACCAACTTGGCCGTTTCGACGAGGCCTTGCAGGTACTTGACGATGCCGTTGCGATCGAGCCGGAAAGCGTGCTGGCACGCATGAATCGTGGGCTCATGCTCAAGGAACTGGCTCGATTCGACGAGTCCGAGCGTGAACTGGCACGCGCCTGTGCGACGGCCCCCGGGGATGCAGCGGCGCAGTGTCATCTCGCTTCTGTTCTGGGCGATCAAGGCCGAGACACCGAAGCATCGGCCATCGTGGCAAGGGTATTGGACAACGATGCTGCCAATGTCGACGCGCATTGGACGCTTGCCACCCTCGATTTGTCGTCTGGAAATTACGCAACGGGCTGGGAGCATTACGAGTACCGGCTGAAGCGCCATGACGCCTACGTGCGTCGTCGGAATCTGCCGTGGTGGCGTCCGGGTACCGAGACGGCTGGTCCATTGCTCGTGCTCGCCGAACAGGGATTGGGTGACGAGATCATGTTTTCGTCCTGTTTCGGCGACCTGCTTGCGCAGCAACCGGAATGCCTCATCGAATGTGATGCCCGTCTAGGGCCGTTGTTCACGCGTTCGTTTCCGGGCGCGCGGATATTGGCAACGCGCGATGCCGCGGGGCGCGCGGCACCCGAGGCCCACGGCGCCGTCGCTGAGATTGCCGCGGGCAGCTTGCCGTTGTATTTTCGCCGCCGGTCGGAGGATTTTCCCCGCCATCAGGGATATCTGTGCGCCGCCCCGGAACGCGTTGCGCATTGGGGGCGAAGACTGGCGTCGCTTGGGCCGGGGCTCAAGGTGGGTGTGTCCTGGGTCGGTGGCTCAATGAAGACGCGCCGGGCACTGCGCTCCCTTGGGCTCGCGCAGCTTGCGCCCGTTTTGGGATCGGTCGGAGCAAACTTCGTCAGTCTGCAATACACGCCCTGCGAGGGCGACATCGCCTCCTTCGCGGGCGCCACCGGAATCGCCGTTCATCACTGGCCCGACGCATTGGCGGATTACGACGAAACGGCAGCGCTGGTCTCTGCGCTCGACCTGGTCATCTCGGTGACGACCTCGATCGTTCACCTGACTGGCGCGCTTGGGAAACCTGCATGGGTCATGGTACCGACCGTGGCTGAATGGCGTTACGCACGGGCAGGCTCGTCGATGCCGTGGTACCCGAGCGTGCGTTTGTACCGCCAGGTGGTGCTCGGCGATTGGGAGCCGGTGGTCGAGGCGATTCGATCGGATCTGCAGGGCTTGATCGTGCGCACGGGGCGGTCGGATAGCTGAACGCGGCCTGTGGCAACCCATGACCTTGCGCGCTGTGACGGCGGATCAAGCCGCTGGCGGGCTTGTCGCAAGGCAACCCGTTCGCGCGGGGGTAAGCGTTGCTCGATACAGGCCGGCCGGAGCGGGAAACGGGCGCGCTTCACGACGGCCGACGAACCGAGGCGGGGCGTTCTGAAGGTGCACGCAGTGCCCTCCTGGGTTTCACGATTCGGGATTTGATTTTTTGCAAAGCAACAAAAAGGGCTTGCGAAGGTGTAAAAAGCGCAGGCATAATCGGGTCACGTTGGATGCCAGTCCGACGTTTCCTCCAAAACCTCCTCCTTTGGTGGATTTAAGCGCAGTCCTTGAGACTGCGCTTTTTTTTTGTTCGATCGAAGTCGTGTTTATCTAGTGCCACAATATGGACCAAGGATCTTCGCCTCGTCAGCAGGGCGAATGGTGCAATGCGTTATCAGGGCGGTGGTGTAGGTTCGCATTGTGGATAGAGTGAACGAGATCGCTGCGACCAGACGTACGTCACCCCGGGATCAGCGTGAGGCGACAGGTGATGCGATTCCGCCCTCAGCGCGTTCGGTGCATTCCAGCCCGGAGTATCCTGCCAAGCCAAGCAACCACGCATGTGCTCGTTTTCGGCACAAGCAGTGGAGGGCGCGTCTTCCTCCCAAGGTTTTCTCGGTCAGCGTGGTCGTACTTCCCGATATCGGCTGCCAGTAGAGTCCAAGTGGCGGTGTATACTGGCTTCGGCCCGGTGGCAGTTGCGCGATCCAGCTTGTTGCGCTCTGCAAATTGACCGCGGTCAATGTGCGACCCATGCCCGATCGATTAGATTGGTCGTCCCGTCGTCTCCTGAACGTATCGCACGATCGAACAAAGATGAAGATCCACGAATATCAAGCCAAAGAGATCTTGAGAAAATATGGGGTGCCCACGCCGCGCGGTATTCCGTGTTTCAGTGTCGACGATGCGGTTGAGGCCGGACGCCAAATGGGCGGTCCGGTCTGGGTCGTCAAAGCGCAGATCCATGCCGGCGGCCGAGGCAAGGGCGGCGGCGTGAAGTTGGCGCGATCGCTCGACGAGGTCCGGCACTACGCCGATACCATCCTCGACATGCAGCTCGTCACCCACCAAACGGGCCCCGGCGGACAGAAGGTGCGTCGCCTCCTCATCGAGGAAGGCGCCGATATCCGCAAGGAATACTACGTGGGGATGGTGACCGATCGCGGCTCCCAGCGGATCGTGCTGATGGCGAGCTCCGAGGGGGGCATGGACATCGAAGAAGTCGCCGCCAAGACGCCCGAAAAAATCCACAAGGCGTCGGTCGATCCCGGCACCGGTCTAACGGACGCACAGGCCGACGATATCGCGCGCAAGATCGGCATCCCCGAAGCCTCGGTTGCTCAGGCGCGTGCAATCTTCCTCGGGCTCTACAAGGCCTTCTACGAAACCGACGCGAGCCTGGCAGAGATCAATCCGCTGATCGCGACCGGTGACGGCAAGGTGATCGCCCTCGATGCCAAGATGAACTTCGACGACAACGCAATGTTCCGGCATCCGGAACTGACCGTGCTACGGGATTTCGACGAGGAAGATCCCGCGGAGGTCGAAGCCTCCCGACACGAGCTCAACTACATCCAGCTCGAAGGCAACATAGGTTGCCTCGTCAACGGGGCGGGGCTCGCGATGGCGACCATGGACATCATCAAGTTCTATGGCGGGCGGCCCGCAAACTTCCTGGATGTCGGTGGCGGTGCGACGACTGAACGCGTCACCGAGGCCTTCAAGATCATGCTGCGCAACCCGGAACTGCAGGCGATTCTCGTCAATATCTTCGGCGGCATCATGCGGTGTGACGTCATCGCGACGGCGCTCGTGGAAGCTGCCCGCGTAGTCGGCCTCAAGGTACCGCTGGTCGTCCGGCTGGAGGGCACGAACGTCGATCTGGGCAAGAAGATCCTCGCCGAGTCCGGATTGGCGATGATTTCGGCCAACGACATGGCCGATGCCGCCGAGAAGGTGGTCAAGGCGGCAAAGGGGCAATGACATGGCTATCCTGATCGACAAGAACAGCCGGGTTCTCACCCAGGGAATCACCGGCAAGACCGGTCGCTTTCATACGAGCGCCGGAATCGCGTACGCCAACGGGAAGAACTGCTACGTTGCAGGCGTCACGCCGGGCAAGGGGGGGCAGAACTTCGAAGGGGTGCCGATCTTCGAATCCGTGCAGGAGGCGCGCGACAAGACAGGATGCAATGTGTCGGTGATCTACGTGCCGCCGCCCTATGCCGCAGCGGCGATCGACGAAGCCGTGGATGCAGGCATCGAGCTGGTGATCTGCATCACCGACGGCGTGCCGGTGCGCGACATGCTGAATACCAAGTACCGCATGATCGGCAAGAAGACCAGGCTGATCGGGCCGAACTGCCCCGGCGTCATCACGCCGGATGAACTGAAGATCGGCATCATGCCCGGGCACATCCACAAGAAGGGTCCCATCGGCGTCGTGTCGAGGTCCGGTACGCTGACGTACGAGGCGGTCGGGCAATTGAGCGCTGTGAACCTCGGTCAATCGTCATGCGTAGGCATCGGCGGCGATCCGATCAATGGCCTCAAGCACGTCGACGTGCTGAAGATGTTCAACGATGATCCCCAAACCGAAGCGGTCATCATGGTCGGCGAGATCGGTGGTACCGACGAAGAAGATGCCGCGCGGTGGGCGAAGGACAACATGCGCAAACCGATCGTCGGCTTCATTGCCGGATCCACCGCGCCGCCCGGAAAACGGATGGGTCACGCGGGCGCTATCATCTCGGGTGGTCATGGTTCGGCCGACGAGAAGATCAGCGTGCTCGAAGCCTGCGGCATCAAGTGCACGCGCAATCCCTCCGAGATGGGCAAATTGCTGAAGTCGGTACTTTAACGGTGCTGTGGCAGGCCGCTCAGGGGGGCGCGGTTGCCGATCGGAATCGATGAGGTCGCCACGCCGCCGCACGCGGGCGTGATGCGCGAACGAACGTTCCGCGTAGGGGCGAACGATCAAAGGGCTCGAGCGCTCCCCGGGCTGCATGGTTCTTCAAGGCACGTTGCCTGAGGCCAATCGAAGTGCGCAGGGTCGATTTGCGATCTGCGCTCTTCGCGCGGCAAAGTTCTCACTCTGGATGCCAGAAATATGGATGAGACCAAGCCAGCAACGGTCGGACCGGCCCAGCGCGGCACCCGGCGCGCGCGCGCCACGACCAAGGGGCGAGTGCTCGATACCGAAGCATTGGCCGACGTTCAGGCGTTGCTGGGAGATGCGCCGCGACGCCGCGACCTGCTGATCGAGCACCTGCACAGAATTCAGGATCGATACGGTTCGCTTTCAGCCGCTCACCTGCTCGCGCTGGCTCGGGAGATGAAACTCGCGCCTGCCGAGGTATACGAAGTGGCCACCTTCTACCATCACTTCGACGTGGTGAAGGAGGGGGAGCCGGTGCCGGCGTCGGTCACGGTGCGTGTGTGCGACTCCCTCGGATGTGCGCTCGCCGGTGCCCACACGCTATTGGATAGCCTGAAGGAGTGCTTCGGCCACGAGGTGCGAATCCTGCCGGCGCCCTGTGTCGGCCGATGCGAGCAGGCGCCGGTCGCGGTGGTCGGACAGAGGCCCATCGCCCGTGCCAAGGCGGAATCGGTCAAGGCAGCCGTCGCCGGAAACGACCTGAATTGTCCGGTCGGCGACTACATCGATTTCGACAGCTATCGGGCCAGCGGCGGCTACGTTTTGGCGCACGACTGTTTCGCCGGCAAACGCGATGCCGAGACCATCGTGCAGGCGATGGAGCACTCCGGCCTGCGCGGGCTGGGCGGTGCCGGGTTCCCGGCGGGCCGCAAGTGGCGCCTCGTCCGAGCCGAGCCATCGCCTCGGCTGCTCGCCGTGAACATCGACGAGGGCGAGCCGGGCACGTTCAAGGACAGGCATTATCTGGAACGCGATCCGCATCGCTTTCTCGAAGGCATGCTCATCGCGGCGTGGTGCGTGGGTATCGACGATTGCTATATCTATCTTCGGGACGAGTATGCCGGGTGCCGCGAGATCCTCACGCGCGAGATTGCCCGTCTGCAGGCTCACCCGCCGTGTCCGTTGCCGCGTATCCATCTGCGACGCGGCGCAGGGGCATACATCTGCGGCGAAGAGTCGGCGATGATCGAATCGATCGAAGGCAGGCGTGGCATGCCTCGGTTGCGGCCACCCTACGTAGCTCAGGTCGGCTTGTTCGGTCGTCCCACGCTCGAGCACAACATGGAAACCCTGTACTGGGTGCGCGAGATCCTCGAGAAGGGGCCCGAGTGGTTCGCCTCCCAGGGCCGCCATGGCCGCAAGGGGTTGCGCTCGTTCTCCGTCTCCGGCCGCGTCAAGAAGCCCGGCGTGCATCTTGCGCCGGCGGGCATCACCGTTCGCGAACTGATCGATGAGCATTGTGGCGGGATGCTGGACGGCCACGAATTCTATGCGTATCTGCCGGGTGGCGCGTCCGGCGGCATCCTGCCGGCGAGCCTCGGCGACGTGCCGCTCGATTTCGATACGCTGCAGCCGCACGGGTGCTTCATCGGTTCCGCCGCCGTAGTGATTCTTTCGAAGGCTGACAAGGCTCGCGATGCCGCGCTCAACGTGATGCGCTTCTTTGCAGACGAATCGTGCGGGAAGTGCACGCCATGCCGAGTGGGTACCACGAAGGCCGTCGATCTGATTGCCGACCAGATCTGGGACAAGGACCTCATTGAGGAATTGTCCACCGTCATGGCGGATGCATCGATCTGCGGCCTGGGGCAGGCGGCGCCGAATCCGATGCGCTGCGTGGTGAAGTATTTTTCGCACGAAATCGAGTAGCGGCGATGAGGATGGGTTCGTGGGATCGAGCTTGGTGAACAGCGTGAAGAGAGAGAAGGGAAAGGGGAAGCTCCGCTCCTCCGGCCCCTATCCCCGGTGTCCGGGAGAGTGGAGTGCCCGCTGTCGTCGGCATCGACTGGGTCGCGACCATAGTCCCCACGGTTTGATGACTGGGATGGCGATGCAGTCGCTTCGGGCGAGTCTGGCCTTTCCCGCGCCCCCTTTCCCTGTTCCCGATCTTCTTCCAATCCCGTTCACCGAAGGTGAGCTTAAATGACCACTTTCTCCCTCAACGGCCGCAGCGTCTGCGCGTCGGACGACGAAACCATCATCGAGGCGGCCAAGCGCATCGGGATCGACATTCCCCACTTGTGCTACAAGCCGGGCATGCGGCCGGATGGCAATTGCCGGGCATGCGTCGTGGAGGTCAAGGGCGAACGCGCGCTGGCGGCTTCGTGTTGTCGCAAGCCTGCCGAAGGCATGGAGGTGCAAACCGAAAGCGACCGCGCGCGCAAGTCGCAGCAAATGGTGCTCGAACTGCTCGCGAGCGACATGCCGGACCGCGCCTACCGACTCGATTCCGAACTCGATTCGTGGCTGAAACGCTTGCAGGTCGGCGCACCGAGGTTCGGGCCGCGCCATCAACCGGCGGGGGACGCCTCGCATCATGGCATTGCGGTCAACCTCGATGCGTGCATTCAGTGTACGCGGTGCGTGCGAGCCTGCCGCGAGGAGCAGGTCAACGACGTCATCGGTTATGCCTTCCGCGGTAGTCACGCGAAGATCGTGTTCGACTTCGACGATCCGATGGGGGCGTCGACATGCGTCGGTTGCGGCGAGTGCGTGCAGGCCTGTCCTACGGGGGCGCTGATGCCTTCGGGTGACGTCGGCATGAAAATCGCCGACGAGCAGGTGAACTCCGTGTGCCCTTATTGCGGCGTGGGATGTCAGCTCACCTATCACGTCAAGGACAACCGCATTCTTTTCGTCGATGGGCGCGACGGGCCATCGAATCAGGGACGCCTGTGTGTCAAGGGCCGTTACGGTTTCGATTACGTTGCGCATCCCCAGCGCCTGACCAAGCCGCTCATCCGGAAGCCCGGGATCGCGAAGAGCGCCGACTTCACGATGGATCCGGCGAATCCCCTCGAAGTATTCCGCGAGGCCACCTGGGAAGAAGCGCTGGATCTCGCCGCTTCCAAGCTGCGCGAGATCAGGGATACCCACGGCAAGCGAGCGCTGGCCGGCTTCGGCTCGGCGAAGGGCACCAACGAGGAGGCCTACCTCTTTCAGAAGCTCGTGCGCACCGGTTTCGGCAGCAACAACGTCGACCATTGCACGCGGTTGTGTCACGCTTCGTCCGTGGCGGCGCTGATGGAGGGCATCGGGTCGGCCGCGGTCTCGAACCAGGTCAACGACGTGGCGCGGGCCGAGGTGATCTTCGTGATCGGTGCCAATCCCACGTCGAACCATCCGGTCGCGGCGACGTGGATCAAGAACGCCGTCAAGCGCGGGGCGAAGCTCATCTACGCCGATCCGCGCCTGTCGGATCTGTCGCGCCATGCCGCGTATTCGCTGCAATTCAAGCCGGATACCGACGTCGCGCTGCTCAACGCGATGATGCACACCATTGTCCACGAGGGGCTCGTCGACGAGGACTTCATCGCCAGCCGCACGACCGGTTACGACGAACTGAAGCAAAAGGTGACGGGCTACAGTCCCGAGGCCATGGCGCCGGTGTGCGGCATCCCTGCCGAGACGATCAAGGAGGTCGCACGCCTTTATGCGACGTCCAAGGGGTCGATGATTCTTTGGGGGATGGGTGTGTCGCAGCATATCCACGGCACGGACAACGCGCGCTGCCTCATCGCGCTATGCCTCATGACCGGGCAGGTCGGGCGCCCCGGTTCCGGCTTGCATCCGCTGCGCGGACAGAACAATGTGCAAGGGGCATCGGATGCCGGCCTGATCCCGATGGTGTTTCCCGATTATCAATTCGTCGACAATCCCGCCGCGCATGCCAAGTTCGAGTCGCTGTGGGGCGCGTCGCTCGATGCCAAGCGCGGCCTGACGGTCGTGGAGATCATGCGTGCGGCGATCGACAGGGAAATCCGGGGCATGTACATCATGGGCGAGAACCCGGCGATGTCGGATCCCGATGCGCACCACGCCCGGGAAGCGCTCGCTGCACTCGATTTCCTCGTGACGCAGGAGATCTTCCTGACCGAAACCTGCTACCACGCCGATGTCATCCTGCCCGCCACGGCGTGGCCCGAGAAGTCCGGAACGGTGACGAATACCGATCGCATGGTTCAGCTCGGACGCCAGGCGCTCGATGCTCCTGGCGACGCGATGCCCGACCTCTGGATCATTCAGCAGCTTGGATTGCGGCTCGGGCTCGACTGGAACTATCGCGGTCCGGAAGACGTGTTCGACGAGATGCGCCAGGCGATGCCTTCGATTGCGGGCATCACCTGGGATCGGCTGGAGGATGAAAGTTCGGTGACCTATCCCTGCCTGCAGGTGGGCGACCCGGGAACCCCTGTGGTGTTCATCGACAAGTTTCCTACGGCATCGGGCAGGGCGCGTATCGTGCCGGCCGATATCATTCCCGCCGCGGAGCAGCCCGACGACGACTATCCCATCGTGCTGATCACCGGGCGCCAGCTCGAGCATTGGCACACGGGCGCAATGACACGGCGCTCGGGCGTGCTCGATGCCATCGAACCGGAAGCGACGGCATCGATGCATCCGCTGCAGTTGCAGCGGCTCGGCGTGGGTCCCGGCGATGTGATGACGGTCCAGTCGCGCCGCGGGTCGATCAGCCTCTACGCGCGTGCGGACGAAGGCACGCCCCTGGGGGCCGTCTTCATCCCGTTTTGCTACTACGAAGCTGCAGCCAATCTGCTGACGAACCCCGCCCTGGATCCGTTCGGCAAGATTCCAGAGTTCAAGTACTGCGCCGTGAAGGTGCGCAAGGGGGGCGAGCTTACGCCGCTTTCGACTTACGGCGGCGGTCAGGCGCTCTCGAAGCGCACGCCCGTGTGATGCGCGTCGAGCGCGGTCCGCTTCGCGAAAAGTTGACCGCGGTCAAGAGATTCGGGGAAGTGCGCTTAGTATATTGAGGCACCCATGTCGCCGCGCTTTCTCTTTCCGAAGAACGCTGCGGTGCGTCCGACCAGCGAGGAGCTCAGATGGCCTTATCCGATATCGAAATCGCACAACAGGCGACGATGAAGCGTATCGTCGAAGTGGCCGCAAAGCTGGGTATCGCGGACGAACACCTCGAGCCCTACGGGCACTACAAGGCCAAGATGTCGCTCGACTTCATCGCGAGCCTGAAGGATCGGCCGAACGGTAAGCTGATCCTCGTGACCGCGATGAGCCCCACGCCCGCCGGCGAAGGCAAAACGACGACCACCGTCGGTCTGGGCGATGCACTCAACCATATCGGCAAGAAGGCGATCATCTGCCTGCGCGAGCCCTCACTCGGGCCGGTATTCGGCGTCAAGGGCGGGGCTGCCGGCGGCGGCTACGCGCAAGTCGTACCGATGGAAGACATCAACCTGCACTTCACGGGCGACTTCAACGCCATCGCCCTCGCGAACAACCTGCTCGCCGCGATGATCGACAATCACATCTCGCACGGCAACGAGCTTGGCATCGATCCACGCCGGATCACCTGGCGCCGAGTGATGGACATGAACGATCGCGCCCTGCGCGACATCGTGTGCTCCCTGGGCGGCACGGCCAACGGCTACCCGCGTGAAGACGGCTTCGACATCGTCGTGGCCTCCGAAGTCATGGCGATCTTCTGTCTTGCCACGTCGCTGAAGGATCTGAAGGAGCGACTCGGCAACATCGTCTTCGGCTACACCCGCGACAACAAGCCGCTGCGCGCACGCGATCTCAGGGCGCACGGCGCGATGACCGTTCTCCTCAAGGATCAGATCGCACCCAACCTGGTGCAGACGCTCGAGAACAATCCTGCGTTCATTCACGGCGGTCCGTTCGCGAACATTGCGCACGGCTGCAACTCGGTCACGGCAACGACCACCGCGCTCAAGCTCGCGGACTACGTCGTGACCGAGGCAGGTTTCGGTGCGGATCTCGGCGCCGAGAAGTTCCTCGACATCAAGTGCCGCAAGGCGGGGCTTACGCCCAATGCGGCAGTCATCGTCGCGACGGTGCGCGCATTGAAGCACCACGGCGGTGTCGACCGCACGAAACTCAACGAAGAGAATCTGCCCGCGCTCGAGAAAGGTCTGGCCAACCTCGAGCGTCACGTACGCAACGTAAAGGAGGTCTACGGCATTCCCTGTGTCGTATCGATCAACCGGTTTACGGCGGACACTCAGGCTGAAATGGATCTGCTCACCGACCGTATCGGCAAGCTCGGCGTCAAGGTTGTCGTGGCCACGCATTGGGCCGATGGCGGCAAGGGTGCTGCGGAGGTTGCTCGCATCGTTGTGGACCTCTGCGAGCAAAAATCCAGCCCCACCTTCGTCTACGAGGATTCGGACACGCTCTGGGACAAGATGAAGAAAATCGCGACGCGCGTGTATGGTGCGGCGGACATCACTGCGGACTCCAAGGTGCGCAATCGCATCAAGGAGCTGCAGGAAGCCGGGTACGGTCACTACCCGGTATGTGTCGCGAAAACCCAGTCCTCGTTCTCCACCGATCCCAATCTTCGCGGGGCGCCGAGCGGGCATGTCGTGAACGTGCGGGAAGTACGGCTCGCGGCAGGCGCGGAGTTCATCGTGATGATCTGCGGCGACATGATGACGATGCCGGGCCTGCCCAAGGTGCCGTCGGCCGAGAAGATCGACGTCGATGAAAACGGCAAGGTCGTCGGACTTTTCTGAGCCGGCGATGTACGCCCTCGCGACCCTTGTATGGGCATGCGGTCGCCGTGTATATTTCGGGACCCTACTCGAAGTCACGAAACTCTCGCCTCGGAGGAAATTAGAACGTGGAATTCGGATCTCCGCAGTTCTGGATCGCTGTGCTGCAAATCATTGCGATCGACATTCTGCTTGGCGGCGACAACGCAGTCGTGATCGCGCTTGCATGCCGGAACTTGCCGGAGAAGCAGCGCAAGCTGGGCATCTTCTGGGGCGTGTTCGGTGCGATCGCGCTTCGCGTGGTAATCACGATCTTCGCCGTCACCCTGCTTGCGATTCCGTTCCTCAAGATCATCGGTGCCATTCTCCTGATGTGGATCGGGCTGAAGCTGGTGATGCCGCAGGAAGGGGAGGGCGAGCACAACATCGATGCCAGTGCCTCGCTCATGGGGGCGATCAAGACGATTATCGTCGCCGACTTCGTCATGAGTCTGGACAACGTGATCGCTGTGGCTGCGGCAGCCAAGGACAGCACCGCGCTCATCGTGTTCGGCCTCGTGGTGTCCGTTCCGATCATCGTATGGTGCAGTACGTTCATCCTGAAGATGATGGAACGCTATCCGGTGATCATTGTGCTGGGCGGCGGGCTCCTCGGCTATATCGCAGGCGACATGTTCGTGCGCGATCCGGTCCTCAAGGACTGGATGGACGCCAATCTTGCCTGGTTGCGGGACTACCACGTCGCCGGGATCATCGGCGCAGTTCTGGTCATCGCCGTGGGCAAGACGCTCGCCGTGCGCGCTGCCCGTGCCCAGGCGGCGCACGGCGTCATCGATCTGGCGACGGACGACAAGAAGTCCTAAGCTTCCGGGACTCGTGTTCATCTCATCTGAGAGGCTGCAATGACCAAGCTGCTGGTACCTGTCGACGGATCCCAGTCGTGCATGCGAGCGATCGATCACGTCATCGCTCGGGTGAAGCGTTCGCAGCAGGCCCCGGAGCTGCACATCCTGACCGTGCACCCGCCCATCCCCTACGCCAATGCGGTCGCGGCGATCGGGAACGAAGCTGTGAATCGGTTCTATCGGGAAGAGGGCGATGCGACGCTGAAGACTGCGCGCGAGCGTCTGGATGCTGCCGCAGTGGCGTATCGGCATCACATCAGCGTGGGCGATCCTGCCGACGTGATCTCTCGCTTCGTCAAGGAGAATCAAATCGCCGAGGTGATCATGGGGACGCGTGGCATGGGGGCCGTGCCGAACCTGTTGCTGGGTTCGGTCGCTTCCAAGGTGGTCCATCTCGTCGACGTTCCCGTGACGCTCATCAAGTAGGCGCGCGCGCAAGCACGATTTCGCGTTCCCCTCTGACAGCTCGACGCCCGAAGCGGCTCGCTGTCGCCGCGACGCATACCTCATTGCCGCTTTCGCCTGTTCGGGGGCGGCTCGTTCCAGACATCCTCAAGCTGCACGATCCGTGCGCCGATGCATCGCGTCCGTCGTTGCCTTCGATTCCCGCGTGGGAAACTCGGGCGGCGGGCTCACGCGGGCATGGCGTGCAGTGCCGAGGTTACCCGGGTTCATAGTGAACGGCGGTCTCCGAGCAGCCACTGCCGGAACTGCAAACCACCAGGAGGAGGAACCATGAAACGCGTCATGATCGGATGGGCAGCGCTGGCTGTTGGAATTCCGGCGGGAATGCTTTCGTCCGCAACCGCAATGGCATGGGAGCCGACCAAGTCGGTCGAGTTCGTCGTGCCCGCAGGAACTGGCGGCGGTGCGGATCAGATGGCTCGTCTGCTGCAGGGGATCGTTCAAAAGCACAACCTCATGAAACAACCGCTGGTCGTCGTGAACAAGTCCGGCGGTGCCGGCGCCGAGGGCTTCCTGGCGATGAAGGACGCCAAGGGGGATCCGCACAAGATCGTCATCACGCTCTCCAACCTCTTCACGACACCTCTGGCCACAGGCGTGCCGTTCGGCTGGAAGGACCTGACGCCGGTCTCGATGCTGGCCCTCGATCAGTTCGTGCTCTGGGTCAATGCGGAGACGCCTTACAAATCGGCCAAGGACTACATCGCTGCAGTGAAGGCGGCCGGGCCCAACAAATTCAAGATGGGGGGCACGGGTTCGAAGCAGGAGGATCAGATCATCACGGTCGCGCTCGAGAAGGCGACTGGCACGAAGTTTACGTACATCCCGTTCAAGGGGGGCGGCGAGGTGGCGGTCCAGCTAGTGGGCAAGCATTTGAATTCCACGGTCAACAATCCGATTGAAGCCGTGGCTCAGTGGCGTGCCGGAAAGCTGCGTCCGCTGTGTGTCTTCGATGAGCAGCGCATGCCCTACAAGGACAAGATCGCTGGCGATCAATCGTGGGCCGATATTCCTTCCTGCAAGGAAGCCGGTGTCAACGTCGACTATCTGATGTTGCGTGGCATCTTCGCAGCGCCGGGGATTCCCAAGGAGGCAGTCGACTTCTACGTCCAGATGTTCGGCAAAGCCCGGGAGACGCCGGAGTGGAAGAAGTTCATGGCCGATGGCGCATTCAACACGACCTTCCTGAGCGGTCCCGAGTTCGTGAAATGGGTCGAGAAAGCGGAACTCACGCACGTCGACCTCATGAAGGAAGCCGGCTTTCTCGCGAAGAAGCCCGGCAAGTAGTGCGGAAGCCGCGGGGGCCGCTTCGGCGGCCGCTCGCGTACTCACGGGAGGATGCGCAGGTGAATCAGGATTCATACACCGGGCGAGGCATTGCGACGCGCCTCGTCGAGGGCGTCACTGGCGTCGGAATACTTGCGCTCGGTGCGTTGGTGGTATTCGATAGCGTAAGACTCGGGGCGCAGTGGGCCGACGACGGCCCGCAAGCCGGGTATTTCCCGTTCTACATCGGTTCCATTCTCTGCATCTGTGCCCTGGTGCTGTTGGCGTACGCGGCCGTCGGCAAGTTCGATGGGCCCAAGGTGTTCGTGGAGCGCGAGGCGCTGCGCCGGGTGCTGCAGGTTCTCGTGCCTGCATTGATCTACGTCGGCGTCATCCAACTGCTCGGCATTTACGTGGCCTCCGCCGTGTACATCGGTCTGTTCATGCGCTGGTTCGGCAAGTACGCGCTGTCCTGGTCGTTGGTGCTCGGCGTCTGCCTGATGACAGCGTTTTTTCTGATGTTCGAGGTGTGGTTCAAGGTCCCGCTGTACAAGGGGATATGGGATCCGTTGTTCTGGCTGGGTTATTGAAGCAAGCGGTCTTCTCGGACGATCCCGCAGACCTGACGACCAACTGAATGCTGCCGGGGCGCGACGCGCCTCGGCCAAGGGGAGGTGGCCGAATGGAAGAACTCGGCGCGCTGTTTCACGGTTTCTCGATTGCGCTTTCGCCACTCAATCTGCTGCTCATGCTGGTGGGCATACTGCTCGGCGTGATCATCGGCGTGCTGCCGGGGCTCGGCGGGGCCAACGGCATCGCCATCCTGTTGCCGCTCACCTTCACCATGCCCCCTTCGTCGGCGATCATCATGTTGTCCTGCATCTATTGGGGCGCGCTGTTCGGCGGGGCCATTACGTCCATCCTGTTCAACATTCCGGGCGAACCGTGGTCGGTTGCGACGACGTTCGACGGTTATCCCATGGCGCAGGATGGACGCGCGGGCGAAGCGTTGGCGGCAGCCTTCACGTCGTCTTTCGTCGGCGCGCTGTTCGCAGTCATCCTGTTTACCTTCCTCGCGCCGCTGATTGCGAAGTTCGCCTTGCAGTTCGGGCCGCCGGAATTCTTCGCCGTCTATCTGTTGACCTTCTGCAGCTTCGTCGGACTGGGCAAAGGATCACCGTTCAAGACGATCGCGGCGATGATGATCGGCTTTTCTCTCGCGGCGGTGGGCATCGATACGGTGACAGGACAGCTTCGTCTGACGTTCGGTCTTACCGAAATGATGCGCGGATTCGACTTTCTCGTGGCGGTCATCGGACTTTTCGGGATCGGCGAGATCCTGCAGTCGATGGAAGAGGGGCTCGCCTTCCGCGGCAAGCACGCGAAGATGAATCTGCGGATCGTCGTGCAGACCTGGGCGAAGCTGCCGCGCTTTTGGGCGACGTCCCTTCGCGGATGTCTCATCGGATGCGGTATGGGCATCGTGCCGGGCGGCGCCACACCGGCGTCATTCATGAGTTACGGCGTTGCGAAGCGCATGTCGCCCGACGGTGCGAAGTTCGGCACGGGCCAGATCGAGGGTGTCGTCGCGCCCGAGACAGCCGCGCACGCAGCCGGCACGAGTGCCCTCATGCCGATGCTCACGCTCGGCGTGCCGGGCAGTCCGACCGCTGCGGTCCTCCTCGGCGGTCTGCTCATCTGGGGGCTGCAGCCCGGGCCGCTGCTTTTCACCGAGCAGAAGGATTTCGTCTGGGGTCTCATCGCCAGCATGTATCTCGGCAACATCGCCGGCCTGATCGTCGTCCTGACGTGTGTGCCCTTGTTCGCCGCAATCCTGCGGATTCCCTTCGCGATCATCGCCCCGGTCATCATCGTGATCTGCGCGATCGGGGCTTTCACCGTCCACAATGCCATGCTCGACATCTGGCTGATGCTGGGCTTCGGCGTCGTGGGCTACGTGTTCAAGAAACTCGACTATCCCCTGGCGCCGCTCGTGCTCGCTCTGGTGCTCGGCGATCGAGCGGAGGATTCCTTCCGTCAATCCATGCTGATCTCGCAGGGAGACCTGCGGGTGTTCTTCTCCAACACGCTGGTCGGCGGCCTCACGGCGCTGGCGCTCACGATGCTGTTCTGGCCGATGGTGGCCAAGCTGCTCCGCCGACACGCTTGAGCGACGGGCTCGAAGCGGGCGGCAGGAATCACGGCACCTTGATCTTGCCGCGCTTCTTCAGTCTGCTCAGGGTCTCGGGCGACAGGTTGAGATAGCAGGCAAGTTCCTTCTTGGGCAGTCGTTCGCCTAACTGGACTTGCTTGCGCAAGAAGCGCTGTACCCGCCCCGGCGCGTCGAGCAGATGCAGTGTGATCACGTGGGCCATGACCTCGCTCATGAGCTTCATGACGTGGAATTCGAAGTCGGACTTCACGGCCGGGTGTCGATTCATGAACCCGACCCACTCTTCCATCGAGAGCTTCGCGGCGCGGACCCGGGTGACCGCACGAATCGAAAAGGGGAGCGGCGTCTTCAGGCGCCAGGCGGCGTAGCTCGTGTCGATATCCGATTCGGCCGCGAAGCGCAGGATCATCTCGCGCCCTTCGGCGTTCGCTACCACGCGTTTCAGTATGCCGTCGAGGACGAAGTATTGTTCCATCGACCACGCACCCTGATGCTCGAGCAGATCGCCCTTTGGATAGTCGATGATGTCGAGCAGTGGTTCGAGCTCCTCCCACTGTGCCGCCGTCAGTGCGCGCAGTGCGAGGTTTTGCCGCAGCTGGACGCGGATGATGTTGACTTCGGGGTGAAGAGCGAGCTTCAGCATCGTCGGGTGCTCGCGGATATGTCGAGTCGACCGCAGTGGTTTGATTCAGTATAGCGAATTCCCGCAGTCGCCACCGGGCGTAGCAGCGCGCGTGCTTCGGTGAATCTTGACCGCGGTCAAGAGCCGGCGACGAGCAGCAGACCTATGATAATGTTCGACCCTCGACGCTGTCTTCGACGGCCCGCAGCTGCCGTTCCGGAGGAGGTCGCATTCCGGCAGCCCATCCGCCGCTACCCAAGGCCTAGTCCCTTTTCAACCGACGGCGAGAACGCGAGGTATCTCACCATGACCGATCTCAGTACCACCCCCGACGCGCAAGCCCACGAGGAAATCGACGGTTTTCAGCTCGTCATCGATGCCCTCAAGCTCAACGGCATCGATACGATCTTCGGCTTGCCGGGCATCCCCATCACCGATCTTACCCGGCGCGCCCAGGCAAACCACATGCGGATGATCTCGTTTCGCCACGAGCAGAATGCCGGCAATGCCGCCGCCATCGCTGGCTTCATGACCCAGAAGCCCGGCATCTGCCTGACGGTTTCGGCGCCTGGTTTCCTGAACGGACTCACTGCACTCGCGAATGCAACGACGAACTGCTTTCCGATGATCCTCATCAGTGGCTCGAGCGAGCGCGAGGTCGTCGATCTGCAGCAGGGCGACTACGAAGAGATGGATCAGCTCGCCGTCGCCAAGCCGCTGTGCAAGGCCGCGTTTCGCGTCCTGCATGCCGAAGATATCGGGGTCGGCATCGCACGGGCCATCCGGGCCGCCGTGTCGGGGCGCCCGGGCGGGGTCTACCTCGATTTGCCTGCGAAGCTTTTCGCGCAGTCCATCGATGCGGCCATCGGTCGGAACACGCTGATCAAGGTCGTCGATCCCGCGCCGCGCCAGATTCCCGCCGCCGACGCCGTGACTCGTGCGCTCGAACTTCTGAAGGGGGCGAAGCGGCCGCTTATCCTCCTCGGCAAGGGCGCTGCCTACGCGCAGGCCGACGACGACATCCGGGCACTCGTCGAGAAGACCGGCATCCCCTATCTGCCGATGTCGATGGCGAAGGGACTCTTGCCCGATACGCACGACCAGTCGGCGGCCGCTGCGCGCTCGTACGTGCTCCCCGAGGCCGATGTCGTGCTTCTGATCGGCGCGCGCCTCAATTGGCTGCTCTCGCACGGCAAGGGCAAGACCTGGGGCGGCAAGGGCTCGAAGGCATGGGGTGGGCAGAAGTTCATCCAGATCGATATCTCGCCGCAGGAAGCGGACAGCAATGTGCGCATCGATGCCCCGGTCGTGGGCGACATCGGTTCGTGTGTCGCGGCGCTGCTCGCCGGCATCGGTTCGAACTGGTCGAAGCCGCCGGCCGAATGGCTCGATTCGATCACCGAGCGCAAGACCAGGAACGTCGCGAAGATGGCCGAGACGCTGGCGAAGAATCCGACGCCGATGAACTTCCACAGCGCACTGAACGTGGTGCGGGACATCGTCAAGGCCAATCCCGACGCCCTGCTCGTCAACGAAGGGGCGAACGCGCTCGACTTCACGCGCAGCATCGTCGACATGTACAAGCCGCGCAAGCGACTCGACGTCGGTACCTGGGGCGTCATGGGCATCGGCATGGGCTTTTGCGTGGCGGCTGCGGTGGTGAGCAACGAGCCCGTCATCGCGATCGAGGGCGATAGTGCGTTCGGCTTCTCCGGCATGGAAGTCGAGACCATCTGCCGATACAACCTGCCGGTGTGCATCGTCGTGTTCAACAACAACGGCGTCTACAAGGGCACCGACGTCAATCCGACCGGCGGCACCGACGCCGCCCCGACAACTTTCGTCAAGGGCGCGCGCTATGACAAAATCATCGAGGCCTTCGGCGGCGTCGGCGTGCATGCCACCACGCCTGAGCAACTGCGCGCCGCGATGGAGGAGGCCATCCGTTCTCGCCAGCCAACGCTGATCAACGCGGTGATCGACGAGACGGCCGGCACCGAAAGCGGACGCATCACGGCCCTCAATCCGACGAGCGCAAAGAAGAAGTAGGTGCCGGTCGCGGGATCATCCCGCGCGAGTTTCGGCCGGCGGCCGACCAATGTATTGGAGAAGACGATGGAAGCACTCAAAGGCGTACGCATACTGGACATGACCCATGTGCAGGCCGGGCCGACCTGCTCGCAGCTGCTCGCATGGATGGGCGCGGACGTCATCAAGTTCGAGCCGCCCCAGGGCGATGCCACGCGCGGTCAGCTGCGCGATGTCCCCAACGCCGACAGTCTCTACTTCACGATGCTCAACTGCAACAAGCGCTCGATCACCGTCAACATGAAAACGGCCGAGGGCAAGCAGGTGTTCGTGGATCTGCTCAAGATCTGCGACATCATCATGGAGAACTTCGGGCCGGGCGTGCTGGACCGATTCGGCTTCACCTGGGAGAAGATTCACGAGATCAATCCCCGCATCGTCATGGGTTCCATCAAGGGCTTCGGATCGTCGGGACCGTATGCCGAGTTCAAGGCCTACGAGAATGTCGCCCAGGCCATGGGGGGCGCCATGAGCACGACGGGCGTGCCCGATGGCCCGCCCTACGTCACCGGAGCCCAGATCGGCGATTCCGGTACGGGACTGCACCTCGCGATCGGCCTGCTCGCCGCACTGCGCCAGCGCGACCAGACCGGCCAGGGGCAATACGTCGAAGTCGCCATGATGGACGGCGTCATGAATCTTTGTCGCGTCAAGTGGCGCGATCATCAGCGGTTATGGCATGGCGGCTTGTCCGAATATTCGGTGCACACCGAGAAAGGCATGGGCGAAACGCCGCGTGCGGGCAACGACTCGGGCGGCGGGCAGCTCGGCAACGCAATCCGGTGCAAGCCCGGAGGACCGAACGATTTCATCTACATCGTGGTCCAGGAGGCCGTATGGGAGGCCCTGGCCAAGCGGATGGGGCCGGAGGTCGGCAAGCCCGATCTCGCGGGGGATCCGAACTACGCCACGATCGGCGAGCGACGCAGGAATCAGCCGCAAATGTGGCAGATGATCGAGCAGTTCGCCTCGAAGTACACCAAGCGCGAATTCATGGCGATCCTCAACGAGCTGGATGTTCCCTGCGGGCCGATCATGTCGACCGCCGATCTCTTCGACGACGAGCACGTCAAGCTGCGCGGCATGATGGTCGAACTGGATCATCCGCAGCGCGGCAAGTGGTACAACGTCGGCATGCCGATCAAGCTTTCCGCATCGCCCGCGCAGATCGAGCGCTCGCCGACGCTCGGGGAGCACACCGATGAAGTGCTGCGCGACGTGCTCGGTTACGACGCGGCCAGGGTCGATCAGCTCAAGGCAGCCGGCGCCTTCAGCATGCCGCCGAAGAAGAAGGCCTGATCGATTTGCGCACACGCGGAAATCGCACATAGGAGAGACAGCATGAAAATCGCGATCATCGGTCAGCAGGATTTCGGCAAGGCGGTGCTGGAGGCGTTTCTGGCCCGCGGCGACGAAATCGCGGGCGTGTTCGTCGCCCCCGACAAGGAGGGGGCTCGTCCCGATCCCCTGAAAGTCGCCGCCCAGGAAAAAGGGCTGAAAGTGTTCCAGTTTGCGTCGTATCGCAAGCCCGAAGCGCAGGACGCGCTGCGTGCACTGAACGTGGACATCGGCGTCATGGCCTACGTGCTGCTGTTCGCGCCGCAGGAGTTCGTCAACATCCCGCGCCTAGGTACGATCCAGTACCACCCCTCTCTGCTGCCGAAGCATCGGGGGCCGAGTTCGATCAACTGGCCGATCATGCAGGGGGCGACGCGGACCGGGCTCACCATTTTCCGTCCCACCGACGGTCTCGACGAAGGTCCGGTGATACTGCAGAAGTCCTGCGAAGTGGGGGCCGACGAGACCCTGGGCGACGTCTACTTCAACAAGCTCTTTCCGATGGGCGTCGCGGCCATGGTCGAAGCCGCAGAACTGGTCCATGCCGGTAAGCACACCGAAACGGTGCAGGACGAGAGCCAGGCCACCTATGAAGGCTGGTGCAGGGCGGCGGAGTCGCGGATCGACTGGGCGCGGCCGGTCGGACAGGTTTACGACCTCATCCGCGCCTGCAATCCGGCGCCGGGCGCCTGGACCACGCTCGGCGGCAAGAAACTCTACATCTACGACGCCCGCAAGATCGTGTTTGCAAAATTCGGGGATGTCGCCGGCAAGACTGGCGAAGTGAGCGCCGTAGGCGAGAAAAGCATCCGAATCACCGCATCCGGCGGTCAGATCGAAGTGCTGCGGTTGCGCCACGAAGACGGAAAGAAGATGGACGCGGCCGAATTTGTCCGCAGCGCCAACCTCGCTGTGGGGGCGCCACTCGGCACCTGAGGCGCAACGATCACTGTCCGAACCCGAACAAGCCGCGGTTTTCCGCGGCTTTTTTTCGTTCCATTTTCCTGCGATCAGGTTACGATTCGTTCGGGAACTGGTGCGGCGAACGATCCGGCCGAACGCTCGCCTGCCTATGCCGATGTGATCGCGGCGATGTTGCGCAGGTGCCATATCCGATGATTGAACAGGCATTAGTTCTTAAAAAATCATATGCTTTTCTATGCAATATCGTAGAATCTTTAATCCATCGGCGTTAACCACCAGAAATAAAAGGTAAAACGCGGGGACGGCATGAAAAAAGCAGACTTCTGGCGGACGGATTGGTTTATTGGTGTCGTGGCGACACTGGTCGTGCTCGCATTCTCTGGGCGCGATGCCTTGCAGAGTCTCGAGCGCAAGGCTTACGACTGGGGCGTACGCGCAACTTCGCAAGTGCCGAGCGATCGGATTGCGGTCATCGCCATCGACGATCAAAGCATCGCGAACATCGGTCGCTGGCCGTGGAGTCGCGAAGTCCATTCCAAGATGGTCGAGATCCTGAGCGGCGCGAAAGCGAAGGTCGTCGGCTACAACGTCTTTTTCTTCGAGCCGCAGCTGGATCCGGGGCTTGAATACATCAACAAGCTGTCGGAAGCCTTTTCCTCGTCCTCGTTTCGCAGCAGCGCCGATCCTGCGGCCGGGCAGTTCAGTCGGCTTCTCACCGAAGCCCAGGAAGCCCTCAACACCGACGCCAAGCTTCAGGGAAGCTTCAAGCGCGCCGGCAACGTGCTTTTGCCGATGGTGTTTCAGGCACTTGCCGAACCTCAGGGCAATCCGGATCGCCCCCTGCCCGAGTGGATACTCAAGAGCAGCGTATCCGCCGCGGATCGAGGCGTCGATATAGATCTTCTGCCGATTCCCGCCATCAATCCTTTGTATCCCCTCGAAGGCTACTCGACCAGCGCCGTCGCGCTGGGGCACCTCAACGCCGACCGCGATGTCGACGGATCCGTTCGTACCGAACCTCTGGTCCTGCGCTACTACGACAAATACTTCCCCTCGCTTGCCGTGATGCTTGCGGCGCAGAGCCTGAATCTCACGCCCAACGACATCAAGCTCAACTTCGGCGACGATCTCATCCTGGGCAAGCTGCGCATTCGCACCGATTCCAACATGCGGATGTATACCTATTTCTACTCCGATCAGGCAGGCGGCCGGCCGCCGTTCTCGATCGATTCGTTCTTCGACGTCTTCACCGGCAAGATTCCCGCGGACAAGTATCGGGACAAGATCGTGCTCATCGGCCCCACTGCTACCGGGCTCGGGCAGGCGCAGGTCACACCGGTATCGGCCAGTACTTCCCCGGTGGAGACGATGGCGCATACCGTCTCCAGTATTCTGCAGGAGCACTATTTCGTCGCACCCGGCTGGGGTATTTGGGTGCGGTTGCTGGCCATTCTCCTCGTGGCCGCGTATCTGATCGCCGTGTTGCCGAAGCTGCGCGCGGGCATGGGCGCTGTCGTCTCCCTCGGCATCCTGGTCGGTTTGATCACGCTGCATTTCGGGTTGATGGTCGGCAAACAGATGTGGCTGCAGTTCATGACGGCGGCCGCGCTGCTCGTGATCGGTCATGCGCTTCTCACCACCAAGCGCTTCCTGATGACCGAGAAGGGCAAGGAAAAATCCGAGGCCGAGTCGGCACACTCGAATCGCATGCTGGGTCTGGCGCTGCAGGGCCAGGGGCAGCTGGACATGGCCTTCGACATGTTCCGCAAGCTTCCGCGCGACGACTCGATCATGGATCTGCTTTACAACCTGGCCCTCGATTTCGAGCGCAAGCGGCAGTTCAACAAGGCCGAGTCCGTCTTCCGCTACATGTTCGAGTACAACCCGAAGTTCCGGGATCTCGAACAGCGGCTGGGGCGCGCCAAGGTCATGAGCGAGACCGTCATGCTCGGCGGCGGGACATCACATCCGGGCGGCACGATGATGCTCGGTACCGGCAGCGAAAAGCCGATGCTGGGTCGATATCAGGTCGAACGCGAACTCGGCAAGGGCGCCATGGGTGTCGTCTACGGCGGGCGCGATCCCAAGATCAATCGCGTGGTGGCCATCAAGACCATGGCGTTGGCTCAGGAGTTCGATGCCGATGAGCTCGAGGACGTCAAGGCCCGGTTCTTCCGCGAAGCGGAAACCGCCGGCCGCCTCACCCACCCCAATATCGTGACGATTTACGATGCGGGCGAGGAACACGATCTCGCCTACATCGCCATGGAGTTCCTGAAGGGCAAGGACCTCGTTCCCTATACCAAGCCCGACAACCTGTTGCCACTGGCAAAAACCATGAGCATCGTTGCCCGCGTGGCCGAGGCGCTTGGCTATGCGCATACGCAAAACGTCGTCCACCGCGACGTGAAGCCTGCCAATATCATGTATGAGCCCGAGAGCGATACCGTCAAGGTCACCGATTTCGGCATTGCCCGCATCACCGACTCCTCGCGTACCAAGACCGGTATGGTGCTCGGCACCCCTTCCTACATGTCGCCGGAACAGTTGGCCGGCAAGAAGATCGGCGGACAATCGGATCTGTTCTCGCTCGGCGCGGCGCTATTCCAGATGGTGTGCGGGCAGTTGCCCTTTCAGGGCGATTCCATGGCGCAGCTCATGTTCAAGATCGCCAACGAGCCGCACCCCGACATTCTGGAAATCCGTCCGGACGTGCCCGATTGCCTGGTGGCGATCATCAACCGCAGCCTCGCGAAGAACCCGGAGGAACGCTTCCAGACCGGCGACGAAATGGCGAAAGCGATTCGGGCCTGTGCCGCCAGCCTGACGGCCGACACCGTCGATATCGGACTGTAACCTGCCCATGGCGACGTTAAGTGCTGCACTAGAGTTTGTCTCCGCCACCGATCCCGGGCGTGTGCGTTCGCACAACGAAGATTCGATAGGCACCGACACCGACATCGGCCTCGCCATCCTGGCCGACGGCATGGGCGGATACAACGCCGGCGAAGTCGCAAGCGGCATCGCCGTAGCCGTCGTGTCGTCCGAGACGAAGCGGGTCATGAACGGGCGCCGTCTGACGGACGTCGATCCTGCCACGGGCCTGACGGAGGCCGAGCAAATCGCCAAGGCGAGTTCGGCGAAGGCCAACATGTCCATCTTCGAGGCGGCACGCAGTCAGCCCCAGTACTCGGGAATGGGCACGACGCTTGTCGTCGCGTTGTTCTTCGACAACCGGATCTGCGTGGCGCACGTAGGCGATTCGCGCCTGTACCGCATGCGCGGGGATTCGTTCGAGCAGATTTCCCGCGATCACTCGCTGTTGCAGGAACAGATCGACAGCGGCATGATTACCAAGGAGGCAGCCAAGCTGTCTCAGAACAAGAATCTGGTCACACGGGCGCTCGGTATCGATGCCGAAGTCGATACAGAAGTGCACGTGTACGATACCAAGCCCGGCGACATCTATCTGCTGTGTTCCGACGGACTCAGCGATATGGTCGAGGACGAAGACATGCAGCTGACGTTGAGCAGCCTGCAGACAAATCTTCAACTCGCGGCGGATCAGCTCGTTCAGCAGGCGAACGACAACGGCGGTCGAGACAACATCTCGGTCATCCTGGTGAAGGTCAAAGACGACTATGCTGCGCCCAAGGGCTGGTGGGAGCGGCTGTTATCGTGGTTCAAATAAGCACGGGGTACTGCCATGGCGAAGCTGATTCTTAGTCTCGACGGGACGGTGTTGAAGGAGGTCCCCCTGGACAAGGAGCGTCTGACCATCGGACGTCGTCCCAGCAACGATTTGCAGATCGAGAACCTGGCCGTAAGCGGCGAGCACGCGCTGATCGTCACCATTCTCAACGACTCGTTCCTGGAAGACCTCGGCAGCACCAACGGTACGTTGGTGAACGGCGTGCCGATCAAGAAGCACATTCTTCAGCACAACGACGTCGTCGAAATCGGGAAGTACAAGCTGAAGTATCTCGCGGAGTCCATGACGGGCACCGGCATGCATGCCGCGCAGCCGCAAGACTTTGAAAAGACCATGGTCATTCGGCCAGGTGCTGCCGCCCGAGCCGCAGAAACGGGCGCCGGGAAGGGATTCGGCGCCGCACAGATCGGCGTTACCGCGACGCAGCCGGGGCCGCTTCAGCAACCTGCCGGGACGCATACGGGCCATTTTGCTCATGCACCGACGTCCGCGCCTGCGCAAACGCACATGCCGAATGCCGCGCCCGCCCCTCAGGCGACGCAGACGAATGTCCAGCAAGCGCCCGTGCAGCCGGCACCTGCGCCACGACCCGCGCCCATGCCCACGCAGACCGGCATGCAGCCGGCATCTCCTTCCGGGCAGCCGGCATCGCCGGTCGGCACCATTCAGATCCTCACCGGACCGAGCGCCGGCAAAGAGCTCGATCTCGTGAAGAACCTGACCACCCTCGGCAAGCCGGGCGTTCAGGTCGCCGTCATTACTCGGCGGCCTCAGGGCTACTTCATCACCCACGTCGAGGGCGCGAACTTTCCGATCGTCAACGGCAAGACGCTCGATTCCCAGGCGCATCCGCTACGGGATCACGACGTCGTGGAGTTGGCGGGCGTGAAGATGGAATTCTTTCACCGCGGCAACTGATCCGTCGGATACCACGCACCGACGGGGCGCATCGACGTGCCATCTACCTCAGATGCCGGTTATCGCTCGCTAGCGTATTGTGTCGGAAGCAGCAGCCACGGGCTCGCCGTCATTCGGCGCCGCACGTTGTCGGAGTTCCGCGCCCGGTTTCCAATCTGGCGGTGGTTCTTTTTGCATCCGACACCGTTGTCGACGCTTTCGCCCCTCGCGGGATCAACCGTAGCGAGCCGCGCAATGGCTGCGGATCTCCGACCCAGGACACTAGTGTCCCGTGTCGGGGATCCGTGCCATAACAGCGCCGAGAATCGACGCCATACTTTGTCGGAAATCCTCGCCAGGTGTCTAACCCGGCTGCGGTTTACTTCGCGTCTGGCCCCGATTTCGGTACTTTCCCCACGCATGGGATCGATGGTGGCGAGCCGCACTTCTGCTACGAATCTCCGACACAGGACATTAGCAGGGCGTTCGAGCAAGCGTTCGTGCGGTGAGTGTGCCGATTCGAGTCGTTTGCCCGAGCGCGTCCCTTGTCGTACGAGCTACGCATCCATCGCATCGACATATCGAACTGCGATCTGCAGGGGCGTTACCCGCCCTTTTCCGCGGGTAGCCCATTTGACGGATCCGTTATCTTGAGTAGGTTGCGAATTCCCTGAACGAATTAGTGCCGGCCGCGCCCCGACTCGACGCGGCTTCCAGGGAGAGCGGGCCTTTTTGCGGCCCGGTGGAGACGACTTGAAGAAGCATGCTGCCCGCATCGGTTTCGGACTGTTGGTGGTGCTGATATTCATCGGCCACGCCGCGGGCTGGTATCGATTCCCGTTGTTCGAGCGGCTCGAGGCGCTCGCGTACGACGCGCGCCTGACCCTGACGATGCCCGGCACGGTGGACGACCGTATCGTGATCGTCGATATCGACGAGAACAGTCTGCGAACCCGGGAAGAGGGCGGAGAAGGGCGATGGCCCTGGCCCCGAAACCGCATGGCGTTGATGGTCGACAATCTCTTCGACAAGTACGGCGCCGCAATCATCGGTTTCGACGTGGTATTCGCCGAACCGGACGAGAGTTCCGGCCTCAACGTCCTGCGTGAACTCGAAAAGTCGTTCTTCAAGGGTGACGAGCGGTTTCAATCGGCGCTCGCTCAGCTGGAGCCGCAGCTGAGCTACGACCGTCTGTTTGCCCAGCGAATGCGGCAACGTCCCGTGGTACTGGGCTACTACTTCTCGCCGCAAGGAGGGTCCGTCAGCGGCGTGCTGCCTCCTCCGGTCTTGACCGCAGGAACGTTCGCCGGCAAGAACATCCCCTTCTATTCGGGGCACGGGTACGGCGCCAACATCCAGGAACTCGTCCAGGCTGCCGCAGGATCCGGACACTTCAACCCCTACACCGATCCCGATGGCGTATCTCGCCGCGTGCCGATGCTGGCCGAATACAAGGGGAACTACTACGAGCCGCTGTCCCTCGCCGTCGTCCGGGTACTGCTCGGCATGACCGAGGCCGCCAGACAAAAAACCGACACCATCGTCCTGCCGAAAGTGGTGCCCGGTTACCCGTCCGACGCCCTCTGGAGCCGCGGCTACCAGGGTCTGGAATGGCTGCAGGTCGGCCCCATCCGCATTCCTGTGGACGACCAGGTCACGGCGCTTGTTCCCTATCGTGGCAAGCAAGGCAGCTTCAAGTACGTTTCTGCGGCGGACGTCATTCAGGGCAAGGCCGACGCCAACGCGCTCAAAGGCAAGATCGTTCTCGTCGGCACTACAGCCCCGGGCCTGTTCGATTTGCGATCGACGCCTGTCGCCTCGGTCTATCCTGGGGTCGAGATCCACGCCAACCTCATCGCGGGCATGCTCGACGAATCCATCAAGCAGAAGCCGCCGTATGTGCTCGGCGCCGAGATCGTGCTCCTGTTCATCACCGGGGTGGCGATGACGTTGCTTCTGCCGCTGCTGACGCCGGTCAAGCAGGGGCTCGCCACGATTTGCGTCATGGTAGCGGCGATCGGCTTCAACTTCTGGGTCTACCAGGCCGGTCATCTCGTGATTCCGCTGGCCACCGGGGTCATGTTGATACTCGTGTTGTTCACCTACAGCATGGCCTACGGGTTTTTCGTGGAAGCCCGCGGCAAGCGCCAGATCACCGGGTTGTTCGGGCAGTATGTGCCGCCCGAACTGGTCGACGAAATGTCGCGAAATCCCGAACACTTCTCGATGGAGCCCGAAAGTCGCGAGATGACCGTGCTGTTTTCGGACGTTCGCGGATTCACCACGATTTCGGAGGGGCTGGACCCCAAGGAACTGTCCAGCCTCATGAACGAGTTCCTGACGCCGTTGACCGAGGTCATCTATCGTCATCGGGGGACGATCGACAAGTACATGGGGGACGCCATCATGGCCTTCTGGGGAGCGCCTTTGGCCGCCCCGGACCACGCCCGACAGGGAATCCTCGCGGCCCTGCAGATGCACCGCAAGCTCGCAGAGTTGCAGCCGCACTTCCGGAGCCGAAACTGGCCCGAAATTCGCATTGGTGTGGGTCTCAATACCGGTCGCATGAGCGTCGGCAACATGGGATCGAGTATCAGATTGGCCTATACAGTGATGGGTGATGCGGTGAACCTTGCTTCGCGGCTGGAGGGCATCACCAAGGAGTACGGGGCGCCGATCGTTGTCGGCGAGTCGACCCGACTGATTACCGCCCACGACTTCGTATTTCGAGAACTCGATCGCGTCCGAGTCAAGGGAAAGCTCGAACCGGTCGCAATCTATGAACCTCTGGGCGTGGTCGGAGAAGTCGACAAGCGTACGCTCGACGAGCTAAAGCTGTTCAACCAGGCGGTGAAGCTGTATCGGGCGCAGGATTGGGACATGGCGGAGCTCCAGCTCATCAATTTGTTGAAACTGTCGCCGGAGTCGAAGCTCTACCAGCTGTATCTGGACCGGGTCGTCTACTACCGTGATCAACCCCCGGGGCGGGATTGGGACGGTGCCTTCACGTTCGAGCACAAATAACGCCATGAAGCTACGCGTACTCGGTTGCAGCGGAGGCATCGGCGGATGCCTGCGGACCACATCGCTCCTGGTCGACGGGGACATCCTGATCGACGCAGGGACGGGCGTCGGCGATTTGTCGATTCCCGAGCTAATGGCCATCGACCACGTTTTCGTGACCCATAGCCACATGGATCACATCGCCTTCATCCCCTTTCTCGTCGATACCGTCGGGGGCATGCGCTCCACCCCGCTGGTGGTGCATGCGACGCAGGCGACCCTCGACATTCTCCACAAGCACGTCTTCAACTGGCAGATCTGGCCCGATTTCAGGGAGATCCCCAGCCGCGATCAACCCTTCCTTCGGTTCGAGCCGCTGCACCTGGGGGAGGAGGTATGCATCGGGGATCGGTCCTTCAAAGCCGTCCCTGCCAATCACGTCGTTCCGGCGGTCGGCTATCATGTCGACGGCGGCAGGCACAGCCTCGTCTTCACCGGCGATACCACCCGCAACGACGCACTGTGGCCGATCGTCAATCGCATCGAGAATTTGCGCTACCTGATCATCGAGACTGCGTTCTGCAACCGGGAACGCGAGCTCGCGATCGCATCGAAGCACCTGTGTCCGAGCATGCTCGCCGAGGAACTGGCCAAACTGACGCGCACTCCCGAGTTGTACATTACGCACCTCAAGCCGGGCGAGCTGGAGCTCATCATGCACGAGATCGACGAATGCGCCGGGACGTACAACCCCAGAATGTTGCGCAATAACCAGGTATTCGATTTATGATGGCTGGCAACCTGTCTGACCGGATTCCACGACGGCGACGGCAGTTCTTTTCGCGCAAGGGCCACGGCGCCCATGCCGCTGCGCATTTCCGGTCCACGATCACGTGCCGCGGTTTCGCCGAAGGATGAACCATGAGCAGCGTACTCGAGAGTAAACCCGCCTCCCAGGATGCTCTCCTGGCGGAAAAACTTAATTTTTCCCGCAACTTGCAGGCGGTTACGAACAAGATTCATGCGACGAGCAATATCGACGAGATCATGCTCGAGCTCGTTCAGGATATCTGCTTGCTGTTCCAGGCCGACCGTCTGACGCTCTATACCCTTTCGGAAGACAAGCAGTCCATCATCTCCAAGGTGAAGCTGGGGCTGAATCAGTTCAAGGATCTCAAGCTGCCGATCAGCGAGCAAAGCATCGCCGGTTATTGTGCGACGCACAAGCGCGTGATCAACATCCGCGATGTGTACGACGACCAGGAACTGAAGAGCTACAGCCCGCAACTCAATTTCCTGAAGGAAGTCGACAAGCGCACGGGCTATCGAACCAAGCAGATGCTCGTCGCGCCCATCATCGACAGTACGAACAAGGAATTGATGGGCGTCATACAGATCATCAACACGAAGAGCGGTACCCCGTTCTCGGTCATGATCGAGGAAGGTGTCACGCATCTCGCGGAAACGCTGGCCATCGCGTTTCGTCAGCGAGGCAAAGGACAGCAGCTCGTCCGCGGCAAGTACGATGCCCTGGTCACGAACGCGGTGATCTCCGCCGAGGAACTCGAACTCGCCACCCGCTCTGCGCGGCGCAAGAATCTCGAAGTCGAAACCGTGCTGCTCGACGAGTTTCAGGTCAAGCCGACTGCATTGGGTGAGGCATTGAGCGCCTTTTTCGGCGTCCCCTACGAGCCGTTCAAGGCCGATCGGGTCAAGCCGCTCGACTTGTTGCGCAATCTCAAGCGCGATTTCTGCGAATCGAGCGGTTGGGTGCCCGTGGATGAAGACGCCAAGGAGGGGCTCATCATCGTCACCACCGACCCGGAAAAAATCAAGAGTTCGAGGGTCGTCAACAACGTCTTTCCGAAGTCCAGGATCGTCTACAAAGTCTGTTCGCTGCGCGAGTTCGCGTCGGCGCTCGACCAGCTCTTCGGCGTGGAGACCGATCTCGGCGGCTCCATCGACGACATGCTCGGTGGGATGACCGACGAGATCGAGATCGAAGACGGCGGTTCGGTCAACGACGACACCGTCAACGCGGCCAACGACAACGAACTGGTGAAGCTTGTCAACAAGGTCATCATGGATGCCTATAGCCAGGGCGCCTCGGACATCCACATCGAACCATATCCCGGAAAGCAAAAGACAGAGATCCGCTTTCGCCGCGATGGCTCGCTTCAACCCTACATCTCCGTTCCGGCGAGCTACCGTAGCGCCATCGCTGCACGGCTCAAGATCATGTGCGACCTCGACATCGCCGAGCGCCGCAGGCCTCAGGACGGCAAGATCAAGTTCAAGAAGTACGGTCCGCTCGATATCGAGCTGCGGGTGGCCACGATTCCCACGCAAGGCGGCGTGGAAGATATCGTCATGCGTATTCTTGCCGCCGGTGAACCCATTCCGCTCGACAAGCTCGGTCTGTCAGCGCGCAACATCGAGCGCCTGAAGTTCGCGATCGAAAAGCCCTATGGCTTGTTCTTCGTCTGCGGCCCCACGGGTTCGGGCAAGACGACCTCCCTGCACTCGGTGCTCGGCTATCTCAACACCCCCGATACCAAGATCTGGACCGCTGAAGATCCCGTCGAAATCACACAGCGCGGGTTGCGTCAGGTTCAGATGAATCCGAAAGCGGGCCTGACCTTCGCCGTGGCCATGAAGGCGTTTCTGCGAGCCGACCCCGACATCATCATGGTCGGCGAAATGCGGGACAAGGAAACCACATCGACCGGCATCGAAGCGTCCCTCACGGGCCACCTTGTGTTCGCGACCCTGCACACCAACAGTGCGCCGGAATCGATCATCCGTCTGCTCGACATGGGCATGGATCCCTTCAACTTCGCCGATGCACTGCTCGGCGTGCTGGCTCAGCGCCTGGCCAAGCGTCTGTGCGGGAAGTGCAAGAAGCCGCACGTTGCCACCGCCGAAGAAGTGCAGGCCCTGATGGAAGAGTTCGCAACGGAACTAGCACATACCTCATCTTGGAAGGACGATCCTCAGGGGCGCCGCGACGAGCTGCTGCAGGAGTGGATGAAGAATTTCGGCAACGACAAGGGCGAGCTCATCTTGTATGAGGCCGTGGGTTGCGAGGTTTGCGGCGGTACCGGATACAAGGGGCGTGTCGGCCTGCATGAACTGCTCCTGGGCACGGATGCGGTCAAGAAAAACATCCAGGAACATGCTCGCGTGGCCGAGATGATTGCGACTGCCCTCGAAGACGGGATGCGCACGCTCAAGCAGGACGGCATCGAGAAGGTCCTGCAGGGCATCACCGACATCAAGCAGGTTCGCGCGGTCTGTATCAAGTAGGACGAATCCACCCGCCATGCACGCGTCGGACGGCGACGATCCGCTCAAACGGCTCGAAGAGCTAAACAGCATCGGGGTATCCCTCTCCAAGGAGAAGGACATCACCCGACTGCTGGAGAAAATTCTGATTGCCGCCAAGACCATCACCCATGCCGATGGCGGTACCCTCTATCGCATCAACGACGAGGGCAATTGCCAGTTCGAGATCATGCGCACCGACTCGCTCAACATCGCGATGGGCGGGACGACCGGGGTCGCGATTCCTTTCTACCCCATTCATCTCATCGGCAGGGAAGGCCTCCCGAACAATTCGATGGTGGTCGCGTACTCGGTACTGCACGATCGGACCGTCAACATTCCCGATGCGTACGCGGCCGAAGGTTTCGACTTCTCCGGTACCAAGAATTTCGACAAGAAGACGGGCTATCGATCGAAGTCCTTCCTGACGGTGCCGATGAAGAATCACGAGAACGAAATCATCGGCGTGCTGCAGCTCATCAACGCACAGGATCGAAACACCGGCGAGATCATTCCCTTCTCGGCGGCGGATCAGAGTCTCGCCGAATCGCTCGCCTCGCAGGCGGCGATTGCGCTCACGACACGGCTACTGATCAACCAGCTCGAAGACCTCTTCGAAGCCTTCATCAACCTCATCAATACCGCGATCGACGACAAATCCCCGTACACCGGCGGACACTGCCAACGCGTCCCCGTGCTGACGATGATGCTCGCCGAAGCGGCGATCCGAACGCGAACCGGGCCGCTGCGCGACTTCATGCTGGACGAGCACGCACTCTACGAGTTGAAGCTCGCGGGCTTGCTCCATGATTGTGGCAAGGTGACGACGCCGGTACACATCGTCGACAAAGCCACGAAGCTGCAAACCATCTTCGATCGGATCGATTTGATCGACACCCGCTTCGAGGTGGTCAAGCGCGAAGCCGAGGTCGAGATGCTGCAGGCGAAACTGCGCATGCTCGCCGAGAACCCGTTAGCGGATGTGTCGGAACTGGAGACGGAGTTCAAACAGAAGATCGCCGCCCTGGACGACGACCGAACCTTCCTGCGCCGCGCGAATATCGGCGGCGAGTTCATGACCCAGGATCAAATCGAACGCATCCAGCGTATTGCCCGCCAGACGTGGGTCAACGAGGACGGCGATCGGGTGCCGTTCCTGAGCGAAGACGAGGTCTACAACCTATCGATTGTGCGCGGCACCCTTACGCGCGAGGACCGGCAGATCATCAACAACCACGTGGCGATGACGTACAAGATGCTTTCGGCGCTGCCATGGCCGAAGCATCTTCGCGGCGTGCCGGAAATCGCTGCGAGCCACCACGAGCGGCTCGACGGCAAGGGTTACCATCGCGGGCTCACGGCCGAGAAAATGCCGCTGCAAGCTCGCATCGTCGCCATCGCGGATATTTTCGAAGCGCTGACGGCCAAGGATCGGCCCTATAAGCCGGGCAAGACACTGACCGAGTCGCTGGAGATCCTCGGTCGCATGGCGCAGGAGAGTCACGTCGATCTTAACCTGTTCGACGTGTTCATCCGCGAGAAGGTGTACTTGAAATATGCCGAACAATTCCTCGACCCGGCACAGATCAATCGTGTCGACGAGACCGAAATTCCAGGCTACTCGCCCTGAACCGGCGAAGTTACTTGCTGTCCGTCGCCGTGGTCGCTGCGTTCTTGCGAGTGATGTAGACGATCAAGCCCTCGGTGGCCATTTCGACAAAGGGCTTGCTGTAGCCCATCTCGGTCAGTTCCCAGCGGAACGTGTTGCCCAGACGCGCCTTGCGGTATACGCCGAGGTGCTTTTCACGTTTGAACTCGATCGCCTTGTCGTAGGCATCCTCCAGAACGCGAGCGATCCGGTTCTGTGAGAGCTTCTTCTCTTTGGACTGATCGAGCGCAGGAGGGTAGCGGCGGGAGATCTCCGTGGCGAGCAATTTGGCGAACTCCTCCACATCCTTGCTGGAAAATCGGTCGAACAAACTCATCGTAGGCACTCCTTGGAGCCGAGTTGCGACGCGTCCGAAGCATTGTATCGCAAGCCCCGCCGGCAACCGGCGGATCCGCATCGCATACGACGGCGCGGGTAGACTCGATCGCATCATGCGGATAAGTGTAACGATGACCATCGCCGCTTGCGGCCCGGAATAGAGGGGTATTTTCGAGCTGCTTTGCGCTTCGTTCGGCGCACCGGCGCTTTCGAATAGAGGCCATGGCGGATTCGTCTTCCGCGCCATGCCGCGCCGTGATCGGCTGTATGGTGGGCGCAGCGCATGTGACGCTACGCGTGTCATCGATGGATCGTGCCAGCGCAACGAATGTTGCCAGCGGCCTCAATTCTCGGCAGAGTTCACCCATGATGTTACGGTTGTGCGTGATGTTGCCCGATAGTGTCGCGGCCTCAGGAGTGTGTCGCACGTCCTGCTCTCGCCGTACGCCCGGCGAGTGCGCTGCATCGCACTCGGGAGATTGACGTGCTCGGTCGGCTTTTTCGTGCTGCCTTCTCGTACCGGTCTTCGTCCGTCGCCATCGAACCGACGCCCGAGCACGTGCGGCTGATGGACCGTATCGTGGCGACGGCGCTGGCGTCCGGGGCGCAGGACCTCGTGCCGCTTCTCGACGAATTGGATAGCACCCAACCAAAATGCGCGGCTGCCCATCGGTACGTCGGCAGTCATCTCGGTCGTCTCGGTCTGCTCCGTCCGGCTCGGGCTCAGCTCGAAGCGGCCGCTGCGATCGACCCCGATCATCCCGGTGCCTGGACCGATCTCGGCAACGTCCATCGTATTGAGGGACGCAACGAAGAGGCCGCTGCCTGCTATCGCAGGGCGTTGGTCATCGCGCCGGACGCCGAAGACGCGCAGCTTGGCGCGGCCGCATGCGACAGTACGGCCGGGCGCACCGAGGCCGCCGTCGAACGACTGCGCGGCTGTGTGCGCGCGAATCCTTCACCCGCGGCCGTGCAGGCGCTGGTGGAACTGTTCGATCGTTTGCGTCGTTACGACGATGCAAAGGATCTTTGCGTCGAAGTTCTCTCGCACCATCCCCATCATGGTGCAGCGCAGGCAGCGTTGGGCTTTCTTCTGTTGAAGCGTGAACTGAAGCCCGAAGAGGCGCTGGGATGCTTCGAACGTGCTGTGGCGAACGGCTACCGCGAGGCTTCCCTGTGGTCGAATCGAGGCATCGCGCTGCAGGACCTCGGTCGGCTGGATGAGGCGTTGGCGAGCTACGACGAAGCGCTGGCGCTCGCACCGGATCACAGACTGGCTCGGTTTCATCGCTCGCTGGCACGCCTCATGAAGGGCGAATTTGCCGAAGCCTGGGACGATTACGAGTTGCGTCTAGTGAGCAGTGATCGGCAGTCGCCGCCTTGCGGGCTTCCGGTCTGGAACGGCGAACCGACCCGCGACGCACTTCTCGTGTGTGGCGAGCAAGGGATCGGCGACGAGATCATGTTTGCGTCTTGTCTGCCCGATCTGCTGCGCTCGTGTCCAAGCGTTGTGCTTGCGTGTACCGAGAAACTTCAAGGAATATTCCGGCGATCGTTTCCGCAAGTCCGGGTGATCGCGCTGAATGCCGTGGCGAAGATTGTCGCGGACACGACCGTTGTTCCCAAGCAGTGGGTTGCGATCGGCAGTCTACCCGGTCGTTTTCGCCGCACGCTGACGGATTTCCCCAGACATGAAGGCTATCTTCAGGCCGATCCGCGCCTCGTATCCGAGTATCGCGACAGGCTTGGTGCGTTAGGTCCGGAAATCAAGGTCGGCCTTTGCTGGCGCGGTGGCACGGAGGGTACGCGGCGCATGCTTCGAAGCATTGATCTCGCCACGCTGAAGCCTCTGTTGGATTTGCCAGGCACGAGAATCGTGAACTTGCAGCATGACAGCCGCAACGGCGATTCGGAACTCGTCCCTTTTGTCGCCTCCGGTGCCATCGTTCACTGGCAGGACGCATTGGATGACTATGAGCGCACGGCGGCCCTCGTGGCGAGTTTGGACATTGTGGTTAGCGTGTGCACGGCAGCCATCCATCTTTCCGGCGCACTCGGGCGCCCGACAGTCGTCATGGCACCCTTCAGTCCCGAGTGGCGCTACGGGATCTCGGGTGCCGCCATGCCTTGGTATCCTGCCGTACATATCGAACGTCAGCGTGCTGCGTACGAGTGGGGAGATGTCATTCAAGCCGTGCACGCGCGTCTGGTGGCGTTCTGCGTAGAACATGTCGCGGTGAGAACGCCGGTTAGCGAATCGAGGTTGTCGTCGTGCTCTTGAACGTACTGAAACGGATCGTCCAGAGACGCCGAGTCGAAGCGCCCGGTGCGGTCGAACGGGACTCGGTATCCTTGCAGCACGGGCTAGTCCTGGAGGCCGAGGGGCAGATAAAGGCAGCAGAGGCAGTCTATCGCCTCCTGCTTGCACGGAACGCGAACGATAGCGACGCCGCCCATCTTCTGGGCGTGCTGCTGGACCGTTCAGACCGCACCGACGAAGCGATTCCGTTTCTCGAAGTTGCGGCTGGACGGCAGCCGCAACAGGCCGAAGTCGCGTTGCATCTCGGCAGTGCGTATCAACGTATCGGCCGGATCGATGATGCAGAAAACGCGTTTCGGCGAGCTATCGCGATGGCGCCAGAACTTGTCGCGGCGCACGCGAATCTCGGCATCCTGCTCAAGGATCGCGGACGCCTGGACGAAGGCCGGTCAGCCATCGAGGCCGGTCTGGCTCTGCAGCCCGACTCGGCGGAGCTTTGGTACAACTTGGGGATTCTGCAAAGGGAACTAGGCGACCCTCGGCATGCCCGCAGGAGCTTCGAAAAGGCGCTGCAGAAGCTTCCGGAATTTTCCGAGGCACGGTTCGGTTGGGGACTTGCACTTCTGGCCATCGGCGAATTCGCCGATGGATGGCCTGCGTATGAAACCCGGCTTCAGCTACAGCGCTTCGCATCGGATACCCCGCCCGTCAGCCTGCCGTCATGGGACGGTGAAGCTACGGACGACGAAGTTTTGGTCTATGGCGAACAGGGGATCGGGGACGAGATCATGTTTGCATCCTGCCTTTCGGAACTCATGAAGCGGTGTCCAAACGTGGTGCTGATCTGCTCGGATAAGCTCCACGCGCTGCTTCAGGCGTCATTTCCGATGGTTCGAGTGATACCGCGAAGTGTCGGCAAGGATCGGAGTCTGCCCGGCCAATCGAGCCGGATGGTTGCGTTGGGCACCCTGCCTTTGCACTTCAGGAACTCCCCTGGCGACTTTCCTGGACACACTGGCTATCTTCGTCCCGATCCTACACTCGTCGCGGAGTATCGGCAAAGGATCGCTGCGCTTGGCACGACGCTGAAAGTCGGCATCTCGTGGCGCGGTGGGACGCACGGCACGGGTCGAGCTTTTCGCAGCGTTGATGTAGCTCTGCTGATGGCAGCGCTCAACTTGCCCAGCGTCAGCCTCGTGAACCTGCAGTATGACGTTGATCCCTCGGCATCCGAGATTGAACCTTACGTCAGAGGCGGTGCCCTGGTACATTGGCCCGAGGCTCTGGATGACTATACTCACACGGCTGCCCTGGTTGCGGGCCTGGATGTTGTCGTGAGCGTTTGCACGGCCGCTATCCACCTTGCAGGCGCATTGGGACGCCCGACTTTCGTGATGGCGCCGTTCAACGCGGAATGGCGCTACGGTTGCGAGGGGACGAAGATGCTGTGGTATCCGAGCGTTCGTATCTTCCGACAGAGTGCTCCCTTCGATTGGGGGGCCGTTCTGTCGGAAGTTCGTGAGCAACTGATTGCCCGAGGCGAGACGTTACGGAGCGAACGTCGAGCATGACAACCCGATCTGGGATGACGCGAATCGGTGTCGAGCCAATCGCCCGGATCCGATCGGTCGGCATGCCTTCGATTCTTGAAGGATGAAGCGCTCGTGCAGAAATTCAAACATTACTTGGGGTTGATACCCGCTCGCGGCGGGTCCAAGCGCATCCCGGGCAAGAATCTCGTGATGTTGAACGGGTTGCCCTTGATCGACTACACGCTGCGGGCAGCCCGCGCATCGAGCCGTCTGAGCGCTTTCGTGGTGAGCACCGATAGCCCGGCCATCGCGGATCACGTAATTGCTCGGGGTTGCAGCGTTCCGGAACTGCGTCCGGCCGAGATGGCAGCCGATCGCAGTCCGGTCGTGCAAGCGCTGCAGCATGGCCTGTCGATCTACGAGCGTGCCGGGGGAGTCCACGTTGATGCCATTGTCCTGTTGCAACCGACATCGCCGCTACGTCGGGGTGACGACATCGATCGCGCGATCGAGATCTTCGAGCGTACCGGGGCAGATACGGTGACGGCCGTGCGCCCAGTTCAAGACCATCCGTACTGGTCCTGGCGCGACGGCGACACGGGCGCCATCGAGCCGTTCCATTCGCTCGGCGAGATGTGCCTGGACCGCAAGGATCTTCCGGCGGCCTACGTCGAGAACGGTGCTGCCTACGTGATGCGTCGCGCGCTCGTCGATGCGGGGAAAATCTACGGCGACCGCGTCGCTCCGTATTTGATGGATGAGATCGGCTCCATCGACGTCGATACGCCGCTGGATCTCGCGTGGGCAGAGTTCGTGATCCAGCGGGGGCTCGACCGCCGGGGGGACATTACCCGGTGAGCGCCAGGCGTGTCGTGCTCGCAGTCACCGGCAGCCGCGCCGAGTACGGTGCGATGCGGCCGGTTTTTCGAGCCATCGCGAATTCTCCTGAGCTCGAACTGCATCTGCTCGTGACCGGCATGCACCTTGCGCCGCAGTTTCGATCCAGTCTCGACGAGATCCAGGCCGAAGCTTTCGGGACATTGCATCATCTGCCTGTCTTTCCGGAAGCAGGTACGGGGGCCGCCATGGCCCGATCGTTGGGGCACGCGGTGGTGGGCACCACCGGAGTCCTCGACGACATTCGACCGGACGTCCTTCTGCTGCAAGGGGATCGAGGCGAAATGTTGGCCGCAGCGATGGCCGCGGCACATCTCAATGTTCCTGTCGTGCATATGTCAGGCGGCGATCGGACCGGCACCATCGATGACCCCATCCGCAATGCGATCACGAGCTTCGCTCATGTGCATCTGACGACATGCGACGAGAGCAGCGAGCGTCTGCGCAGCATGGGCGAATCGGCAGCGCGCATCTTCCAGGTCGGCGAACCGACGCTCGACGTCATTCTGGCGCTCGTACCGATATCGCGCGAAGCCCTTTGTGACGAACTCGATCTCGATGTCGATCGCCCCATCGTACTTGCCACACAGCATTCGGTGACCGACGAGGCTGTCAAAGCCGGTGCGCAGGTGCGCGAGACACTCGCTGCACTGACGGCGCTGGGCTTGCAGACGGTGTTCACGTATCCCAACACCGACAGCGGCTATGAGGCCATCGTCGATGCGATAGAAACGTGGCAGCCGCGCACGAACCTGAGCGTTGTGCCTCATCTCGGTCAGTTGCGATATCTGAGTCTCATGCGCGAAGCGGCCGTCGTGGTGGGGAACTCGTCGAGCGGGATCCTCGAGGCCCCTTCGTTCGGCGTTCCGGTCGTCAACGTCGGTACGCGTCAACACCGACGGACGCGCGCCGGAAATGTCATCGATGTACCTTGTGACAGACAGGCCATCGAGAGTGCAATTCGGCGCGCTTTGCACGATCCTGAGTTCCGCGACCGTCTGTCGGCTTGCCGCAATCCTTACGGCGAAGGCCGCTGTGCCGAGCGAACCTGCGACATTTTGCAGCGCCTGCGACTGGATTCGTACCTGACGGCGAAGTGGTTGGACGACGGCTCGGCGCTCATAGATCCATGAGCTTTCAAGTGCTCCGAGCCGACGGACCCGATGCCGACGCATGGATGGAGGTCGTCCGCCGATATCCGATGCACCTGCGCGATGTGCACTACACGCCCAGCTACGGCCGCATATACGCGCATACGTTTGGGCAGCGGCCGATGCTCGCCGTCATGGAACGAGACGGCAACATCGTGATGCATGCCTTCGTGCGTCGAACTCTCGATGAGCTCGAATTCTTGGCGCAGTACGAGATGACTCCGCCCTACGAAGATATCGCAACGCCTTACGGCTTCGGCGGTCCGTTGCTTGCGCATCCGGAGCGTGAAGACAGTACGCAACTGCTGCGCGATTTCGATGTTCACTTCCGTGCTTGGTGCATCGCCGAGGGTTTGCCGGCCGAGTTCGTGTGCGTGCACCCGTTGCTAGGCAGTGCGCAGGCGGTGCAGGTGAGCGGTATCGCGGATCCCGTGCTGACCAAGGAGGTCGTCGTCATCGATCTCTCGCCGTCCATCGAGCAGCTGTGGTCAGCGGTCAGCCGTGGTACGCGCAGCAGCATTCAGCGTGCACGTCGTGAGGGCGTCGAAGTCGGCCGGGTCGCTCCGGATCGAGCCGCGCTCGAGGTGTTCCAGCGGCTTTATCTCGCGACGATGGCGCGCGTGGGGGCAGCGCAGCGATGGCTGTTCCCCGATGCGTACTTCAGGGAGTGTGTCGAGCAGCTCGGAGAGGAAGGAAGCGCACTCTTCTTTGCTCGTCTCGGCGACGAAGTGGCGGCAGCATACCTGGTGATCTACGACCAGCGCACCGCCTACTATCATTTCGGCGCATCCGACGAGCGCTGGCTTGCACTGCGGCCCAACAATCTGCTGATGTACGAAACGATGCTTTGGGCCAAGGGCCGGGGCTGCGCTCGCTATCATCTGGGTGGCGGCGTCTCATCCGATGAAAATGACAGCTTGTTGCGCTTCAAATCGTCGTTCGGAGGGTGCCGTACCCCGCTCTATACTTACGGCCGTATTCTGAATGCCGATGTCTACCGCGAACTATGCGACCTGAAGCGCGATCACGAGGCGCGCAGCGGGGCAGCGGCAGCATCGTCGGATTACTTTCCGTTTTACAGACGTTAGGCATGAGTGCATGCACTTCGAATCCGCAGACTTCGACTTCTCGCTGCACGACCGCACATTGGTGATTGCCGAGATCGGCGTGAACCACAACGGTGACGCGGCCCTGGCGCGGCGCATGGTCGATGTCGCGCGCGGTGCCGGCGCGGATATCGTGAAGTTCCAGGCCTTCAACGCCGAGAAGGAGATCAGCCGCTACGCGGACAAGGCCCAATACCAGATCGAGAACACGGGTGACGCAGGCGGACAGCTCGAACTGTGCAAGGCACTGGAGCTCTCGGGTGAAGCGCTGCTTGAGCTGAAGGCATACTGCGCAACGCTGCACCAGCCCTTTCTATGCACCGCCTTCGACTTCGACAGCGTGGATCTGCTTGCCGACACGCTGAAGGTCACGGCGATCAAGATCGGATCGGCCGAGGTCACCAATCTGCCGATGCTCGAGTACATCGGCTCGAAGAAGTTGAGCGCCATCCTGTCGACCGGTGCAAGCACGTTGGCCGAGGTGGGTCTCGCGATCGACGCGCTGCGTCGGGGCGGGTGTCGTGAACTGGTCGTCCTGCACTGTGTCACGAGCTACCCGGCGCCGGGCGGCGAGGCCAATCTACGTGCGATGCATACCCTGCGCCAGGCCTTCGGTGTACCCGTTGGTTTTTCAGACCATACCGCAGGCATCGAGTGCGCAATGGCAGCCGCCGCGCTCGGCGCATGTGCCATCGAAAAGCACTTCACGACCGACCGGTCGCTGCCAGGGCCTGATCATCTTGCGTCGGTCGAGCCGCACGAATTGAAAGCGCTCGTCGCGGGTGTGAGACTCGTGAATACCGCGCTCGGTAACGGCATCAAGGTGCCTGCGCCCTGCGAAATCGCAAATCGGCCCTTGGTGCGCAAGAGCCTCGTTGCCACCCGTGATCTGGCCGTCGGCACGCGCATCACGCGCGACATGATCGAAATCAAGCGACCGCTGGCGGGTATCGAGCCGGGAGATCTGCTCAAGATCCTGGGTCGCACCTTGCGTCGTTCCGTCGTCGAGGACATGTCCATCACCTGGGACGATCTCGCATGATGGCTGCCGAACCTTACGATCGACTCGCGCCTCACTATCGCAGTTTCGCCGAAACGCGCGCGACCTATCTGGATGCCGTCGATCGCTACGTGACCGGGCATGCCCGTCACGGTGGCCGCATGCTCGACGTGGGTTCCGGCGATGGCGTGCGCGCGGTGCGCATCGCTCGTGCCATCGGGGCATCGTATCTCGTGCTGAGCGAGCCGAGCGAAGGGATGCATCGACTGGCGAGTCTGCAGCCGGCGGACGAGATCTGGCAGGTGCCTGCCGAGCAGTTATACGACACCGCGCAACGCTTCGATGTAATCACCTGCCTGTGGAACGTATTGGGTCATCTGCCGGGACGTGATGCGCGCGTCCTCGCGCTCGCCGGCATGCGCAGGCTGTTGGCGCCCGGCGGGGAGATCTTCTGCGATGTGAACAATCGTCACAACGCGCGCGCGTACGGCCGAACCCGGGTGTTGCTGCGCCGATTCATCGACGGCGTGATGCCCGACGAGCGTCGGGGCGATGCCCGTTTCGAGTGGCAGGTCGCAGGCGAGCGCATTGCGGCGTCCGGGCACCTGTTCACGCCGCGCGAAGTGCGGATGCTGGCGGCGGCTGTGGGGCTCGGTGTCGTCGAGGAACGGGCGATCGACTACGTGACGGGCGAGCCGTCCGATTGCCCTCGGGATGGGCAGCTGCTTTACAGGCTCGCTGGGCGCGAAACTTCGGAAGGAGATCGCCTGTGAGCTGGGATCCGGTCTGGGATCAGATCTTTACGTCGCGAGAGTGGGGGCGCTATCCGCAGGAGGACGTCGTGCGCTTCATCGCGCGCAGCTTCTACGCCGTTCCCGACCGATCTGCGGTTCGTATTCTCGAAGTCGGTTGCGGCCCGGGCAGCGGCGCAAGCTGGTTCGTTGCGCGGGAAGGCTTCACGTTGTGCGGGATCGACGGATCCGACACGGCCATCGAGAAGGCGCGTCTTCGTTTCGACGCCGAAGGCCTGCGCGGGGAGTTCGTGCAGGGGGATATCGCGAGGCTTCCCTGGGCCGAAGCGAGTTTCGATGCCGTGCTGGATGTCGGTTGTCTCGGATGCAATTCCGAAGCGGAAACCCGCGAGATCGTGCGCGAGATCCATCGCGTCCTCAAGCCCGATGGCCGTCACTTCTCGTTTACGATGAAGGCCGGTTCCTGGGGCGATGGCGCCGGGACGCGACTGGACCCGACCACGCTGACTGGTTCCAGCGAAGGGCCGTACGCCGGCATGGGTAAAGTCCGCTTCGCCACCGAAGAGAGCCTGCGTCGGATCTACCAGAACTTCGTCGATTTGAACCTGGAGTATCTCGTGCAGTCGGCGGCGAATCGAACGAGGGACGTCGCGCATTGGGTGGTCACCTGCCGCAAGCCATGATGCAGGACGCGGATCTGCAGCGCTTCATCGTACGGCCGGGATACACCGTGCGGGACGCGATGCGGGTCATCAACGACAACTGGCGTGAACTGGCCCTGGTTGCCGACGACGACTTGCGCATACTCGGTGTGATCACCGACGGCGACATTCGCCGCGGTCTGCTGAACGGCTTGACGATGGATTCGCCTGCGGCATCGCTCATGACCCGCGAGTACGTCCATGTCGGGCCGAACGCGGATCGCGCAGGCGTCCTGGATCTCATGAAGGCTCGCAGCATCCGGCAGGTACCGGTGCTCGATATGCAGCGACGTCTCGTCGGCATTCATTTCCTGGAAGAGCTCATCGGCACGACCGAGAAGCCGAATGCGGCGGTGATCATGGCCGGCGGCGAAGGCAGGCGGCTGCGCCCCTATACCGATACGCGACCCAAGCCGATGATGGAAGTGGCCGGACGGCCGATCCTCGAGCGCATCGTGCTGCATCTGGTGGGTTACGGCATCAAGCGAATCTTCATCTCCGTCAACTACCTCGCGCACATGATCGAGGACCACTTCGGCGACGGAGCGCGTTTCGGCTGCACGATCGACTATCTGCACGAGGCGCAGCCTCTCGGCAGCGGTGGGGCGCTTTCGCTGCTGCCCCCTGATATCGACCATCCACTGCTCGTCATGAACGGCGATCTGGTGAGCCAGTTCGACGTTTCGCGACTCCTCGAGCAACACACGCACGATCGGGCCGAGGCAACGCTCGCTGCGCGACACCATCAGGTCGATATTCCTTTCGGCGTACTCGACGTGGAGGGGACGCGTCTCACGCGGTTGACGGAGAAACCCTCCACGCATTACCTCGTCAACGCGGGCATCTACGTGCTCTCGCCGTCACTGCTCGATACTATTCCCCGCGCACGCTTCTATCCCATGACCGAATTGTTCGAAGCGCTTGTGAGTGAGGGGCGCCGCGTATCGGTGTATCGCATCGAGGAAGACTGGATAGACGTGGGGCGCCGCGAGGATTTATCCCGAGCCAACGGTTGGTGACGAGTGCATTCGGCACCGCCGCCCCGATGTGCATCGTTGTCGGCCCGCCGCACCGCGCTCAGGCCGCTGAGGCCAAGCGTACCGCACGCGCAAGCCGCTGGGAATCCCATCGTTCGTCGTAGAGTGTGGAAGGCGCGCCTTCGGCGATGCCATGATTGCGGCGCCAGATGCCTTCGAACTCGCGGATGCGTCGCTCGTCGTCGTGCACCATCAATTCACGCAGACCGAGCAGCTCGACGGCATTGAAGTTGTGCGAGATCACGCCGGTGACGCGGGTTGCATCGCCCAGATCGAGCAGGTAGGCATCGAGACTGCCGTCGTATTGCGCGAGGATTCGGTCCCGGTAGACGGTGAACCATTCGGAACCTGGATACGCAGTCGCGAAGAACGGTTTCACCACGATGCCCAGCCGCTTCCAGGCCGCCAGGTTGGCGTAGATCGACTCGAAGTCTTCGCTGGGGAAGCCGATGATTTGGTTCGGCACCGGGCGGATCCCCGATTCGAGCGTCCAGAAGAAGCTGCGGATGTTGTGCGCGGGCGTCGTGCCCTTGCCCATGCGCTTGAGAATCTGGGGCGAGAACGATTCGTAGCCGTAGACGAGGGAAGCGCAGCCTGCGCGCTTCATGATGCCGAGCACGTCTTGCGTGACGAGTGTGGCATGGCTGGTGCCATCCCAGTGCACACCGCGGCAGGAATGATCGTGCGGCACGCCGTCGCGCGCGCATGTCGGCTGCAGCCCTGCCTTGACCCAGAGATCGCAGATGCTGCGCAGCCAGGTGCGCTTGGAAGCAGCATCCATCGTCATGAGGTTTTCGTCGAGGAAAGCGACATAGTCGGTGTCGAAGCGCTTGCGCGCATACAGCGCCATCTCGATGACGTACTCCGGGCTGTGGTAACGGATGTCGCGTGTATAGTTCCCGGGTTCGTCGAAGGCGACTCGAGTGCTGCCGTCGGCGTTTTTTTCGTAGCGCATGTCGCCGGCGATGCCGAGGTGGTAGCAGAAGCGGCAGATGAGCGAACAGCCGTAGCTCATGTTGAAGTCGAGCCTGCGAGTGCTCAGCATGCCCTCCACCGAGAACAGCATCTCGCTGTTCCTGAAGTACATCTCTTCCAGCGGGAACAGTTCCCAGGCCGGATAGGGCAGACTGTCGAGATCTCGCAGCAGCGTGCGTTGATCGCCGTAGAGCGGAATGCCTTCCGGGCCGCGCGAGATGGTACCGGGGACGCGTGACCAGTCGCGCGAGCCCTTGTCCACCAGTTGAAGAATCTCGGGGAATGTCGCGAAGGCCTCGCCGACGACCCCGACGTCGACCTCCGGCAACAGCGCCATCATCTCCTGTGGGATCGAAGTCAGAACCCCGCCGCCCAACGCGATCACCGCACCGGGGCAGCATCGGCGCGCCGTCGCGACGATGCTCTTGATCGAGGCGTAAGCCGTGGTAATGCCGCCGAGTGCGATGACGTCCCAGCCGTCGGCGCGCAGCACGCGCTCGATGGTGTCCATGCCGCGCCGCCACGCGTTCTCGTCGTAGACCTGGACCTTGTGACCGTAGCGCATCGCGATCGCAGCGAGCAGGGCGATTCCATACGGCACGTGGCGCGGCTCGTCTTCCTCGCGTACGACCGGGTTGATGAACAGGACCTTGGCCATGGTTTCTCCCGGATAGGTACGGCTCAGCGGGCCGTTGTGCGGACGAACGCTTCGATCGAGGTACAGCGGACATCGTCGCCGAACAGGATGCCGCCTTCGGTGCAGTTCCAGGTCGTGCCGTTTGCTTCCTTCAGCATCTCCAGGAAGACCTCGCGGAACCAGAGGTAGGCCGGATCGGTATAGAACCAGCTGCCGACGTGCGGATTGAACATCCGCACGAACAGGGCATCGATGTTGTCTTCGCCGACGAGATCGATCGCCTCGTGGTAGTACTGCGTGTTGTAGTACGGCGTGCCGTCGTAGTACGAGAAATCGATGCCCAGCAAGCCGATGTGATCCACGCCGAGTACGGCGTCGGCGATCATCCAGCACGCACTTCCCACGTTGCCGCCGCAGTTGATGCAGGGCAGCTTGTTGGCGGCCATGAGTTTGCGGCTGCGGCTGTCGGGCGTATCCGGATCGTCGAACATCGGATTGAACCAGTAAATGCACATGCCGCACTCGATGGCCCGCTGGACGACCCTCGGTCCCGCCGAGGTCGACATGGCGATGCGAAGTTTCGGCCCATACTCGGCCATGAGTTCCAGCATCTCGCGATTGGTCCGAAGTTCGTCCCGGAAGAGGTCGTCCATGTCCTGGCGACGAAAATAGTCATCGTCAGGATCGGTGCGTTCGAGCGACGGATCGCCGAACCAGCGCACGATGCTGGGATCATGTGGATCCACGGTGACTACGAGATCGGGGACGATGCCATGCCTCAAGCATCGCAGCACGCCGCTATCCGTCGTGACGACGACGCCGTCGAATCCGGACTGCGCGAGCCGCTCCAGCGAGCGCGTGCGATGCAGGCTCGGTCCCGCGGCGACGATCACCGCGCGCTTCGACTTGCCGAACGTCGATTCCCGCAGGTTCGCGATGCTTGCGCCATGGCCGAGCCATTGTTGATTGGCCAATGCATTCGACAATGCGGCGTCTCCGATGCGGGCATCGGTGATCCGGGCCATGTCGGGCATGAGCTGTCGGGCGAGTTCGCCCGGTGCCCAGCGCGGCTCAGCCGTTCTATTCATCAGTCGCATCGGCTTCTTCGGTCCAGACCACTTTGCGTTTCGCGACGAACGTGATGCTGCCGCCCAGGCGCTTCAGCGCGGCGAGTTCGAACTGATCTTCGAGCGTGGGCCGAGCAGGCTCTGCCTGCTTGGGCTGCTCGATGGAATAGTTGCCGCGCAAGAGCTCGTCCATGATGTGCTCCGTTCGTTATTGCTTTGATTACTCGTTTGACGCCAGCGCCGGGCTGCTGGGCAAATTCACGATGCGCCGAGCGAGGCCGTTCGTTACATCGAGGTTTGCACGCGGCGCCTCGGCATACATCGCCAACTCGTGCACCGGGGTCCACGCCGGACGGACGCCGATGCCGTCACCATTCAGAACTGAAACGATTTCATCCAAACGGTCGGCTTGCGCTTGGTCGAGAATCAGCGTGTTCAACCAGTGGTTGCTGTGGGCATCCTCTGGCGGGCTGAACAGCCGTGCGCCCGCACATTCTGCAAAGCTTGCCGCGTAGCGTGCGGCGAGTGAGCGCTTCGCATGCAGCAACTGCGGCAAGCGTTCGAGTTGGGCAAGCCCGAGCGCTGCATTGAGGCTTGGCAGGCGGTAGTTGTAGCCGATCTCGTCGTGTATGAAGCGCACGCCGGCAGGCACTCGGGCGGTCGTGCACAGATGACGTGCTCTGTGTCCGAGTTCGGGATCCGAGGTCAGAATAGCGCCGCCGCCCCCTGTCGTGACGATCTTGTTGCCGTTGAAGCTGAGGACGCCAATGCGGCCAAGAGTGCCGGTTTGTCTGCCGCGATAGGTCGAACCGAGCGATTCCGCGGCGTCTTCGACGAGCGGGAGACCCCACCGCACCGCGACTTCGAGCAGCCCTTCGAGGTTGGCCGGATGGCCGAAGGTATGCATGACGATCAAGGCCGCGATGCGCTGTCCGGTACGGCGGTTCGCAAGTCCGCTGGCCGACCGGATTGCCGAGGCTTGCAGGTGATCCTCGAGGGCGCGATGATCGACGCCCAGCGTCGCCAAGTCGACATCCACGAAATGAGGCGTGGCCCCGCAATAGGCGATGGCGTTTGCGGTGGCCACGAAGGTGAGACTCGGAACCAACACCTCGTCGTTGCGTGATACGCCGAGGGCGAGCAGGGCGCCATGGAGTGCGGACGTGCCGTTGACCGTGGCGACGACATGCGGCGAGCCGGTGTAGGCCGCAATGGCACGCTCGAATCGCTCGACGTAGGGACCGGCGGTCGAAATCCATCCGCTGCGGATGCATTCGTCGACGAGACGGCGCTCGTCGTCGCCCAGGCTCGGCTCGTGCAAGGCAAGCGGCCGCGCTGGCGGGAGTGCGTGGCGGCATGCAGCGAGGATCTGGAGGGCGAGATCGTTCGTCATACCGTGTACTGTCCGTTGCGGTAGCGGGCGAGATTCTCCGGTTTCGTGAACCAGGCGATGGTCTTGCGCAATCCGGCTCGCAAGCCGTCGATTCCGCGCGTTTCGGGCTGCCAACCCAGGAGGCTGCCTGCGCGGGTGTTCGAGGCCAGCAGGCGCTCGACTTCGCTGGCCTGGGGGCGCATTCGGATCGCGTCGTTCAACGGTTCGAACGTTGCGCCCATCTCCTCACCGATGACGCGGGCTAGATCCAAGATACTGATTTCGAAACCCGAACCTACGTTGATGACCTGGCCGATGGCGTTCGGTGCCTCCAACGCGGCTTCGAAGGCGCGCGTCACGTCGTCGACGAAATTGAGATCGCGCGTCGGATGAAGGGCGCCGAGCTTCAAGACCGGCTCGGCCTGCGCCAGCTGAGTGATGATGGTCGGGATGACGGCGCGCAGAGATTGCCGCGGGCCGTAGGTGTTGAAGGGGCGGATGACCGTGACCGGCAAACCGAAGGACGCGTGATACGACAACGCCAGCTGATCTGCGGCGATCTTCGTTGCAGCATACGGTGACTGGGCATTGAGCGGGTGTGCTTCGTCGATAGGTACCCGTTGTGCCGTGCCATAGACCTCGCTGGTCGAAGTTTGCACGACGTGGATGTGCGCTTGGCGAGCGGCTTCCAGAACGTTCAGTGCACCGCAGATGTTGGTTTCCAGATAGCTGCCTGGCGCCTGGTACGAATAAGGGATACCGATGAGCGCCGCAAGATTCAGGACAGCGGAGCAGTCGCGCACCGCGGCGCGCACGCTTCCGGCATCGCGCACGTCGCCCGCGAACACTTCGAATCGTCCGGCGACATCGGGGGGCGCATGGTCGAGCCATCCGTGCGAGTCACAGGCGTTGTAGAGCACCATGGCGCGCACGCGGCGTCCCGAACGTACCAGACGTTCGACCAGATGCGAGCCGATGAAGCCGTCGGCGCCGGTGACGAGCACGAAATCGGACATATCGGAGTTCCCAATGGCTGGCAGCAGGAGTCTCGCACGCAATGCTGCGAGGACGAAAGGCCGAACAGGCCGATCATTGCTCGCTTCTTCGCGTGACTGCTCCGATCATGCACGGGAAGTATAATCATCCAATCTGCAGCCATCAGCGAGGAAGCAATGATCCGCGTTTTCGTGGGATACGACCCCAAGGAAGCCGTGGCCTACAACGTTCTGGCGCACAGCATTCGCGTCAGGGCTTCGCGTCCGGTATCGATATCACCGCTCGCGCTTTCGCAGCTGGACGGCATCCTGACCCGGGAGCGACACCCGCTTCAGTCGACGGACTTTTCGTTCTCCCGCTTCCTCACCCCCTATCTGTCTGATTTCAGCGGCTGGTCCATCTTCACGGACTGCGACATGCTCGTGCTCGACGACATCGCCAAGCTCTATGACCTGCGCGATGACCGGTATGCCGTCATGGTGGTGAAACACCAGCACACGCCGCGCGAAGACATCAAGTTCCTGGGTCAGCCACAGTCGAAATACGAGAAGAAGAACTGGTCGAGCGTCATGCTCTTCAACAACGTACGCTGCAGCGTCTTGACGCCGGACTACGTAAACCGGGCGAGCGGTCTCGAACTGCACCAGTTCAAGTGGCTCGGCGACGATGGCCTGATCGGTGAGTTGCCTCACCGCTGGAACCATCTGGTCGGCTACGACGCCCCGCGCCCGGGAATGTCGCTCGTTCATTACACGCTCGGAGGGCCCTACTTCGACGAGTACCGCGATTGCGAGTATTCGAACGAGTGGTTTGCGGATCGGAACGCAATGTTGTTTGCGGCGCAGCGCGGCGCCGCATAGCGCAGTTGACGCGTCCCTTCGTTTGCGGGGCGTGGGCCGCACAGGAAAGGCGTCGGCGTCTGCTACGCCATCGTGATCCGTTGCGCGGTAACGCATGAACCCACCATGATCGACTGGCTGAATCGAATGTTTGGGCAAACCTCCAAGCGGAGGGATCCCGATGGGGTCTCCGTCGTGGACGTCAAATCGAAGGTAGTCGCGAGTGAGTCGCTAGGCATCGACTTCGAATTCGCCCAGAAGTTGTATGCTGACAATTGCTTCGAGGCGGCCGCCGAGCAGTTCGAGGCACTCGTTGCGTGCAAGCACGACTGGGCAGACGCTTATCTTTGGCTGGGAATTTGTCGCTTGAGTCAGGGGCAAGCCGAAGATGCCTACGACGCCCTCGTCATGGCGTTGCATTTCGAGCCACGGTCGCCGCGTGCTCGGTACTGCATGGCACTTGCGGAGCAGGCGCTGGGCCGAACCGACGACGCCTTAAACACACTTGACGCGATCCTCGATGAGGATCGAAACCACGCCGATGCGTACAACATGCGAGGCGGATTACGGCTGGCGCGCAATGATCTGGATGGCGCGCGCCTGGATTTCGAATGTGCAGTCGCGTCGGACCCCCTGCACATCAAAGCGCACTCCAATCTAGGCAGCGTGCTGTGTTGCGATTTTGCGGAGTACGGACGCGGTGCGCGCCACATCGAGCGAGCGCTCGAACTGGATCCCGGTAATCGCGCGGCTCGATCTAATCTCGCATTGATTTTGTACCATCGCGGGGACGACGTGGCGGCGCTCGATTTATGCAATCAACTGATTGCCGAGGATCCCGGGCTGCACGAAGCGCGACTGCATCGGGCACTCTTGGGTCTTAGGCACGCAAAATTCGAGACCGCATGGGACGATTACGAGTCGCGCAAGCTCGTGCGGAGCAGCTATGTCCATCGCAACCTTCCTTGGCCGGAGTGGGAGGGGGACGATCTGCGTGAGCAGACGATCCTCATCGTCGGTGAACAAGGTCTCGGCGACGAGGTCATGTTCGCGTCGTGCTTCCGGGAGATCATCACACGAGCAAAGCATACGGTGATCGAGTGCTCGCCTAGATTGCATTCGCTCTTTCGACGCAGCTTTCGCGAGGCGACCGTCTTGCCTGGCGTGCAAAGCACGGCTGCCCCGTCATGGCTGCCCGATGCGCCGCAGATCGACGTCTATTTGTCAGCGGGTAGTTTGCCTCGGCACTTTCGCCGGCAATGGAACGGTTTCCCGTCGCACCAAGGCTATCTCGTTCCCGATGCCGAGCGCGTACGACGCTGGCGGGATCGACTCTCGTCACTCGGCGCTGGATTGAAAGTCGGCCTGTCGTGGCGTGGCGGACTACGATCGACTCGTGGTGCAATGCGTTCGATCGACTTAGTAGTGTTAGCGACACCGCTTTCGATGCCGGGCTTGCAGTTCGTCGATCTGCAATACGGGGATACTGTCGGGGAGCGCGCCGAACTTTCAGCCCGCGGAATCGCCATGGCCTCATGGCCCGATGCCATCGTGGATCTCGACGAGACCGCAGCTCTGATCGCCAATCTCGATGTCGTAGTCACTGTCTGTACGACGGTTGTCCATCTTTCCGGCGCCCTCGGACGTGATGTGTGCGTACTGGTGCCAAGCGTGTCGGAGTGGCGCTATTTGGCGCAGGGCGAACGAATGCCGTGGTACCCCAGTGCGCGGCTCTTCCGGCAGCGCGAGGGCGAAGGTTGGGAGCCAGCCATCACACGCCTTGCGTCAGCATTGAGCGACCGAATCCGATTGGCGAGTGGAGGTGGTCTCAATTCATCCGGTTCCAGTTGAAACCAAGGTGCGGCAAGGTCCCGTTCAAGCGACGATCGAACATGGCTTTCGGGCGTGACTCCTTTGCGTATCCGGGGCGGGTCATGGAAATTGATCCCATGCTCCATGTTTCGTCGATTAGGGTTCCCCCGGGATGACGCAATTGAGTGTGACCAAAATGGGCACTTTGTGACCGCGTTGGGACATTCGTTCGGGTCAAGCCGCGTCGTAGCCCAGTCATGGCGAGGGCATGCCGCTAACCTTGCCTCGACCGCTTTGGAACGATTGCGCCACCTAACAATGCGGCAAATCCGCCAACTGGGGGTGAGGAGCGGTACTGTTCTTCCCCTGCAGGCGCATCTTCGGTCTAAAGCGGCTGCATCGATCGCCGTTATTCCGGAGGCGCAGTCAGTCTGTAGCCGCCATTCTGAATAGCGAATGAAGTGTTTCGGGTGGCTCTGGATGGGTTTGCTGGACGCCTTCGGAAGATGGCACGAAAGCTGCCTTGATACTGTCCGGTGATCGACAACTTGCAGTCGCACTAATCGACAATTGACCTGAGGAGTTGGCAAATGCTGAAACGAGTACAACGAGGCTTTACCCTGATCGAATTGATGATCGTCGTTGCGATCATCGGTATTTTGGCAGCGGTTGCGTTGCCCGCTTACCAGGATTACACGGTGCGTGCGAAGGTGTCGGAACTGGTCCTGGCCGCGAGTGGCTTCAAGACGACCGTGGCTGAAAAGGCAGCCAGCGACGGTGTGATCACTAATGCAGGCGTTGGTCTGACGGTGACCACCAGCGGCAAAGTGACGGGCGGATCGGTGACTGACGGCGGATTGATCACCATCGTAGGCAACACGGCCACAGTCGGTGCGCTTATCACGATCGTCCTGACGCCTACCCTCACCACTGAAGGTAAGGTGACCTGGGTTTGCAGCAGAGGTGACACCGCGGCAAACAACAAGTATGTCCCGGCGGAGTGTCGCAGCTAAGGTACGCGCTTAGCCGACGTTGTTCGGCGATATGCGAAAAGCCCCTCGATTGAGGGGTTTTTCGCAAGAGGCATCAATCGTTGCAGCATCATTCCTCAAATGGGCGGTCGGTTGAGGTGTGCAGTTTCTGGCCTTGGCCTGCCACTCGCGCCCGATGGGTATCGAGCACCAGGAGTATCCATGATTCGAAAGATTCAGCGTGGCTTCACACTCATCGAACTGATGATCGTGGTGGCGATCATCGGAATTCTGGCGGCCGTGGCCCTGCCGGCATATCAGGACTACACCATTCGTGCGAGGGTGTCGGAACTGGTTATGGAACTGACGGCCTTCAAGGCCCGGGTTTCGGAGAAGGCCTTCGCGGATAATTCGCTCACGAATGCGGGCTTGGGAATTACGGTGACCACGAGCGGCAAAATCGCGGGCGGGTCCGTAACGGACGCAGGAGTCATCCAGGTGGTGGGCAGCACGGCCGGCGTCGGGGCGGCTGTAACGCTGATATTGACGCCCACCATCGCAGGTGAGCGCATTCAGTGGGTTTGTTCGACGGGCAACCCGGCGATCTACAAGTATGTTCCGGCCGACTGCCGAAATTGATCACGGCTCTGACCCAAGACGTTTCCGGCTTCAGATAACGTCGTGGTCCACGTTTGCGTGGACTGTTGCCGGGAGTCCGATTTCGGCTGCAGCAAGTTGACCTTGCTCGGCGCGAATGCCTGTGAGCATCACTGTCGCGTTCGAATGTTCACCGCCCCGCTCGACCATATCCTCGAGGCAGATTCGTACGTGGGCGGCGATGCTGCCTTGGTTAAAGGCTGCCCGAGCTCGTGCACGGACTTCGTCGATTACATCCGATCAGGGCGCGTTACGCACCACGCGCGGGCCGCCACGACGTTCGGAGATGCTCCGCGTCGATCGCGAAGGCTGCGAATCAGTTTGATCAGCATGATCAATTCGCCGACGGACCCGGTGGCCATGTCCGGTCAACGATGTGTGACCTCGGCCTCCCACGCGCCCGACTTGCCGCCGCGTTTCTCCAGCAGCGCCACCTGCTCGATACGCATGCCCCGATCGATGGCTTTGCACATGTCGTAGATCGTGAGCAGACCGATACTGGCGGCCGTCAGCGCTTCCATTTCGACGCCGGTGCGACCGATCGTCTCCACCGTTGCGACGCACTCGACCGCGTTCGCTGCGTGGTCGAGTTCGAATTCGACACCGACCTTCGTCAAGGCAAGAGGATGGCATAGCGGGATGAGGTCCGAGGTGCGTTTGGCTGCCTGAATGGCGGCAATGCGCGCGATGCCGAGTACGTCGCCCTTCTTTGCCGTCCCCGATGCGATGACGTGCAGCGTTTGCGGCAGCATGGCGATGCGCCCGCGGGCTTTTGCGATCCGGTGAGTCGGTTCTTTGCCGGCGACGTCGACCATACGCGCGGCGCCCTGTTCATCGAAGTGGGTCAGTCCGTCGGCGGACATGGGGCTATCCATGTGTAAGGATTCGTTTCAAACTTGGAACCTCTTTCGAGGCGCAACTATCATAGCATCGTGCGTTTTTGGCTCCCATTACTGCTGGCGTTTCTCCTGTGTGTTCGATCGAGCGCACAGGATCTGCCCGACCTCGGCGATGTCTCGCAGGCCGTTTTCTCGCCCGGGCTCGAGCGCCAGCTCGGCGAGACCATCATGCAGCAGGTGCGTGCCGATCCCGCGTATTTCGACGACCCGGTCGTCACCGACTATCTTAATCATCTCGGCAGCCGCCTGGTGTCGGTGAGCCCGGATCCGAAGCAGAAGTTCGAGTTCTTCGCGATGAAGGATACTTCGGTCAACGCGTTTGCGCTTCCGGGGGGATTCATCGGCATACACACCGGGCTGCTGCTCACATCGCTCACCGAGTCCGAACTCGCGTCGGTACTGGCGCACGAGATCGCTCACGTCACACAACGCCATATCGCACGAATGCTCGCCGGACAGGAGCGTACGGGGCTCGCAACCCTTGCCGCGATGGCGCTCGGCCTGCTCGCTGCGCGTGCAAATTCCAATCTCGCGCAGGCGGTGATCGTCGGTTCGCAGGCGGCCGCGATACAGAGCCAGATCAATTACACGCGTGAGCACGAACGCGAAGCGGATCGCGTCGGCGTGCAGATCATGCAGCAGTCCGGCCTCGATGCGCGTGCCATGCCGACTTTCATGGAGCGCCTCCAGCGCGCCATGCGACTGTACGAGTCAGGCGCTCCGGCCTATCTGCAGACTCACCCGGTCACGACGGAGCGCATCGCCGATCTTCAAAATCGTACCGAGGATCTGGGCTACAAGCAGGTTCCGGACAATGCCGATTTTCAGCTGGTGAGGGCGCGTGTCCGTGTGGCCGGCAGCGAGCCTCGTCAGGCGCTGGCCTTTTTCGAGCAAGGGTTGAAGGAGCGTCGGTTCATCAATGAAGCAGCAACCCAGTACGGCCTGACATTGAGCCTGGCCAGGCTGAAGGACGTTCCCCGGGCCAAGCGCGAGCTTGCCCTACTCGAGCAGTTGTTGCCTGCGCATCCCATGGTTGCCGCCTTGCGGGGCGAGGTGCTGGCGGTCAGCGGTGATGTCGCTGCGGCGCTCGCGCACTACGCTGCAGCCTTGAAGGTCCATCCCGGCAATCGAGCCCTGGTATACGACTACGCAGATCTCCTGATCCGGAACGGTCGAGCCGAGATGGCGCTCAAGGTCGTCGAAGTTCGCCAAGCCGAGTTTCCGGACGAGATTCGGCTCTACACGCTCCAGTCCCGCAGCCATGCCGCACTGGGCAACCGGCTGTTGCAGCATCGTGCACAGGCCGAGGTGTATTTGCGCCAGGGGCACTTGGGCGCGGCCGTCGAACAGCTTCAACTCGCGGTCCGGGCGGGTGACGGCGATTTCTATCAGCTCTCCGCAACCGAGGCTCGCCTACGTGAACTGCGCGGTCGCCTGAAAGAGGCCGAAAAGGCGCGCAAGCAGCAACAGTAGGTCGCCGGCAGTCGGTCGAACCTGCGCTGCAAACTGCAGATATGCCAGCTTGGTCGCGTGCATATCCAGCGCTGAGCGGCTCGGGGGGCGTGTTATCGTGGCCTTCGGTCATTATCGTGCACTGGTCACTCCATTGACTCCCAGCAAGATCGGCAAGTACGAAATCGTTCGCGAACTCGGCCGCGGGGCGACCAGCGCCGTCTATGAGGCCGTCGATCCCTTTACCGGTCGGCGTGTCGCCATCAAGTGGGTGCTGCCGGAGACGCTCAAGGATACCGAGCACGGCAAACGCTACCGCAAGCTCTTCATTACCGAGGCGTCGCTCGCGGGCAAATTGTCGCACCCGCATATCGCGACGATCCACGATGCAGTCGCGGAAGAAGACGGCAGCTATATCGTCATGGAGTACGTCGATGGCGGAACCCTGGAGCGTTTCGCCCAGCCCGACAATTTGCTGCCGGTGCAGCAGGTGCTCGAGATCGTGTTCAAGTGCTGCAAGGCTCTGGACTACGCGGCCAAGCAGGGCGTCATCCACCGCGACATCAAGCCGGCGAATATCCTGCTTACGACGGACAATCAGATCAAGATTACCGACTTCGGTGCGGCGCTGACGACCTCGGCACAGACGACACAGGTGAGCGGCGTCGGTTCGCCGGCCTACATGTCGCCCCAGCAGGTCCGCGAAACCGCGCTCAATCACCAGACCGACATCTACTCGCTGGGGGTCGTGCTGTATCAGCTGCTCACGGGCCGGTTGCCGTTTCAGGCGGGTAACAATTACAGCCTGATCTATCACGTCGTAAATTCCGAACCGCCGCCGCCATCACGGCATCGCCCGGAGGTGACACCCGACATCGATGCCATCGTGATCCGGGCGATGCAGAAGACGCTTGAAGCGCGATATCAGTCCTGGGAGGCGTTTTCATTCGATCTTGCCAGTGCATTCGGAACGCTCGCCAATCGCGTGGAAGTCATCCCGGACAGCGAGAAGTTCAATTCCCTGCGAGAGCTCGAGTTCTTCCGTCCGTTCACGGATGTCGAACTCTGGGAAGTTCTTCGAATTACGCAATGGCATCGGCATCCGCGCGACACCGTGCTTATACGCGAAGGCGAAGTGGGCAAGTCGTTCTATGTTCTGGCGGGCGGCGAGGTGAAGGTTACCAAGCAGGAGAAGCTGCTCAACGTACTGCGCAAGGGCGCATGTTTCGGCGAGATGGCGCACCTCACACGCAATGCCTTCGTACGGACGGCCAGCGTCACGGCGATGAATCAGGTGACGGTCATAGAAATTCAATCGGAGCGGCTGATGCAGGCGTCCGAAAACTGTCGGCATCAATTCAACGGGGCCTTCCTCACGATGCTCGTCGACCGGCTGAGCCTTGCCAATACGCGGCTGAGCCAACTTCTCGCCGATCGCAAGATCACCACTGCCTGAAGTAATTGGATCCGACCGAAGTTCTGGTTGCGACACTCTCGAATCGATGGGGGTTTGCTAGAATCGCTGAGGCCCTGGCGCCTGTCTGACCGAACGTTCGTACGATGTGCCGGGCGCCTACGCCGCAAGGAGGCGAGGATGATCGAACACGATAAAGAACTCGACGCACGGGGTCTCAACTGCCCCTTGCCCATACTTCGAACAAAGAAGTCGCTGGCGGACATGGCGTCCGGTCAGATCCTCAAGATACTGGCGACCGATTCGGGCGCGGTGAAAGACTTTCAGGCGTTCTCCAAGCAGACGGGGAACGAGCTGCTTGAGCATGGCGAGGCCGAGGGCGTGCTAACGTTCTTCATGCGCAAGAAGTGACCGTACGGCAGGGGTCATGGCACCCATGCGATCCATGGCATCAGGGCGACAAGGTTATGTTGCGCGTTGAAGCTCACTTCTTGATGATGCCCAGGCGAACATAGTGTTCGCGCATGTGTGCGCGCAATACGGGCATCTTCGAGCCGTAGACCAGGGCGGCTCCCACACACAGGGCGCCGAATAGCGTGAGCGTGAGTGGAGCCCCCAGAAAATCTGCCACTATACCGGCCGCCAAACTGCCCATGGGCATCATGCCCAGGAATGACATTGTGTACAGGCTCATGACGCGGCCGCGCTTTTCGTCGTCGACGATGACCTGAAGGACGGTACTCGTCCCGGTGATCACGGCCAGCATGCCGGCTCCGATCAGCGGCATCAACAGCATTCCGAGCCAGAACCATCGCGTGACCGAGAAGGCGATCAGTCCCAGGCCGGCCGTCAGGGTTGCAAAGAAGATGATGCGGGCGAGACCGCGAACGTCCTTGCGGGCCGCGAGCGCGACGACCGAAACAGCTCCCCCGAGGCCCGCGGCCCCCATGAGCCAGCCTAGCGTTTGAGCGCCGCCGTGAAAGATCTCGGCCGCAAAGATGGGCATCAGACTCTGGTAGGGCGCGACCAGGAAGCTCGCCGCGGCCAGCGTCGGCAACAATATGCGTACCGGGACAGTCTGCCACGCGTAGCGCACACCTTCGGCAAACGCGGAGCCCATCCGCTTCTGCTTGGACGCCTGCGCACGTTCAGGCAACTGCATCACGACAACGGCCGCGATCACGGCCAGCTTGGCCATGGCATTGACCAGAAAACAAGCGGCTTCCGACCATGAGGCCAGGATCAGACCGGCGATCGTCGGCCCGATAAGCCGCCCCGACTGCTGCATGAAGGCGCCGAAGGCGACTGCGCTCGGTAGATCCTCGCGGGCAGGAACGAGTTCCGGCAGCAATGTTTGCCGGAGCGGCGTATCGGCGGCCTGGATCATTCCGATGACGGCGGCAAGTGCAATCACGTGCCAGGCGTTGAGCATGTCGAAAAATGCCAGCCCGGCCATGACCAGTGCATGGACTCCTGCGAGCGATTGCGTCAAGACCAACAGCTTCCGGCGATTGAACCGGTCCGCCAGCAGGCCGCCCAGCGGCGAGAAGAAAAAAATCGGCGCCATGGAGGCAAAACCGGTCAGACCGAGAAGAAACGCTGAGCCGGAGAGTCGGTAGACCATCCAGCTCATCGCCATCGTGTGGATCCAGGTCCCGACGAGGGAGATGCTCTGGCCGGCGAAGAAGAGCCGAAAGTTCGGATGCTTGAAAGCGCGCAGCGAGTGTTTCATATCGCTCGCGCTGGATGCAACGATAGGTCGTGCACTAGCCTAGCCGATCGAGCTGCGACTGTAGCTTTTCGACCGTCGCCCGGAAATTGTCGAGCCGTTCGCGCTCCTGAGCGACGACCTTTTCCGGGGCCCGCTCGACGAAGTTCCTGTTGTTGAGTTTGCCCTCCGCCTTGGCGATCTCACCGCGCAGGCGCTGGATCTCTTTCGTGAGCCGTTCGCGCTCGGCGGCGACGTCGATTTCGATCTTGAGCATCAGTCGGTAGTCGCCGACGATCTCCACCGGAGCGTCGACCGACGGCAGTTCCTCGACGCGCGTGACTTCGGAGAGCCGCGCGAGCGCCTGGAGGTAGGGCGCGACCATCGCGATGCGTTCGATATCGCCGCTGACGAGGAGCGGGATCCGCTTGCCCGGGCTGATGCCCATTTCAGCACTCAACATCCGACAGGCGTTGACCATGGCCTTGAGTTCGCCGATGCGCTCCTCCGCCTGCTCGTCGTGCATGCCCGCTTCGGGTCGCGGATAGGGTTTGAGCATGATGGTCTCGCCCGAGGCGCCCGCCAAGGGCGCGACTTGCTGCCACAGCTCTTCGGTGATGAAGGGAATGATCGGATGTGCGAGCCGAAGGACGGTCTCGAGCACGCGTACGAGCGTGCGTCGCGTCGCGCGTTGTTCGGCTTCGTTGCCGTTTTGCATCTGAACCTTGGCGAGCTCGACGTACCAGTCGCAGTACTCGTCCCATACGAATTCGTAGATTGCGCGCGACACCATGTCGAAACGGTAGTCGCGAAAGCCGGCGAGCACATCGCCTTGCGTCTGCTGCAGACGGCTGATGATCCAGCGGTCGGCGTCCGACAGCGCGATCGTTGCCGTGTCGTCCAGGCCGCAATCCTTGCCCTGCACGTTCATCAGTACGAAACGCGCGGCGTTCCAGAGCTTGTTGCAGAAGTTGCGGTATCCGTCGCAGCGGTTCAGGTCGAACTTGATGTCGCGCCCGTGACTCGCGAGACTCGCAAACGTGAAGCGGATGGCATCGGTGCCGAATGCAGGGATGCCGTCGGGAAACTGCTTGCGTGTCACCGACTCGATGCGAGGGGCATCCTTCGGGTTCATCAGACCGACGGTACGCTTGGCGACGAGGGCATCCAGTTCGATGCCATCGATGAGATCGAGCGGATCGATGATGTTGCCCTTGGACTTGCTCATCTTCTGGCCTTCGGCGTCGCGCACCAGGCCCGTGACGTAGACTTCGCGGAAAGGCACCTTGCCCGTGAAGTGCAGCGTCATCATGACCATCCGCGCGACCCAGAAGAAGATGATGTCGAACCCGGTGACGAGCACGCTCGACGGCAGGTAAAGGCGCAGTGCGTTGTTGTCCTGAGGCCAATCCAGCGTGGAGAATGGCCACAGCGCCGAGGAGAACCAGGTATCGAGTACGTCCTCGTCCTGGCGCAGCAAAAGGTGCGGATGGGTGCGCGCAAGGTCGCTGCGCATGTCGTCGGGCAGGGGGCCTTTCGTCCCGAGTACGGCGAGCAAGGTGGCAAGGGCCTTCAGGCGCTCGGCGTCCGCGGGCCTTTCGCCCGATTTTTCCACCCGCTCGTGGTACTCGAGGTAGGCGCCGACTTCGTCGCGCGCAACGAGGACTTCCCCCGACTGCGTGTACCAGGCGGGAATACGGTGCCCCCACCACAGTTGGCGGGAGATGCACCAGTCCTGAATGTTGTTCAGCCACTGGTTGTAGACCGTAGTCCAGTTTTCGGGGACGAACTTCACGTCGCCACTGGCGACGACATCGAGCGCCGCCTGGGCGATCGACTTTCCGCTCGGACCCGGTTCGGACATCGCCACGAACCATTGATCGGTAAGCAGCGGCTCGATGACCGCATTCGTGCGATCACCGCGCGGAACCATCAGCTTGTGCGGCTTCACTTCGGCGAGCAATCCGTCGCGTTCGAGATCGGCGACGATTTGCGTGCGGGCCGCGAAGCGATCCATGCCGCGATACTTCTCGGGCGCAGTATCGTTCATCCGCGCATCGAGTGTCATGACGCTGACAGGCTCGAGCGCATGGCGCTGACCCACCTGATAATCGTTGAAGTCGTGGGCCGGCGTGATCTTCACGCAGCCGGTCCCGAATGCCGGATCGACGTATTGATCGGCGATGACCGGAATGGTACGCCCGGTGAGCGGCAGCACGAGCCGGCGGCCGACGAGATGGCGATAGCGCTCGTCCTCGGGGTGTACGGCGACTGCAACGTCGCCGAGCATGGTTTCGGGGCGCGTCGTTGCCACCACGATGTCGCTGCTGCCGTCTTCGAGCGGATAGCGGATGTGCCAGAGGCTGCCGTCTTCTTCCTCGGAGACGACTTCCAGATCCGAGACCGCCGTCTGCAGCACCGGATCCCAGTTGACGAGACGTTTTCCTCGGTAGATAAGCCCTTGCTCGTAGAGGCGGACGAATACCTCGGTGACGGTGACCGACAGGCCTTCGTCCATCGTGAAGCGTTCGCGGTCCCAGTCGCACGAGGCACCGAGTCGACGCATCTGTCGCGTGATGGTCGATCCGGACTCGCCCTTCCACTGCCATACGCGTTCGACGAACTTCTCTCGCCCCAGGGTGCGACGGTCGATTCCCTGCATGTCAAGCTGGCGCTCGACGACGATTTGCGTCGCGATGCCGGCGTGGTCGGTGCCCGGCTGCCAGAGCGTATTCATGCCGAGCATGCGGTGATATCGGGTGAGCGCATCCATGAGCGTATGCTGGAAGGCATGGCCCATGTGCAGCGTGCCGGTGACGTTCGGCGGCGGGAGAAGTATGCAGTAGCTGTCTTTGCCCGGCGCGTGCCCGGCGCGGAAATGACCGGCGGACTCCCACTGCTCGTACCAGGTGCGCTCGATGCTGTGGGGTTCGAAGCTCTTTGCGAGTTCCATGGCGGCGGTCGACGGAGAAAAGGGCGCGATTATACGGGATGCTTCTTCAGGCACTGCCTCCGGAGCCGCGAGCGCCTCGGGCGTTGCGGGGTGGGCGAGCGCGTCGCGCACGGCTGTGGTGATGGCCGCGGCCAATCGACCTTCGAGTTCTTGCGCCAGTTTCTGGATCGCTGCGTCCATCGCCCCGCCGAGCGCCGGGGCGAAGCGCGACTCGATGACGTTGGCGATCTGTTCATCCAGGCCCGACTTCAGCTTGAGATACACCTGGTGCTCCAGGTTCTGGGACTGTACGCGCGTGATCACGGCAGGGGCATCCCCCGTCTCCTCCGAAGGGGCTAGCGAAGGCGTGGCGACTTCCGTGGTTTCGGAAATCGCGGGAGCGCGCGTATCGTTATCGGGATCGAACAACGGTTGCGCGGGCAGGACGACATCGGTCAGGACGGGGATGTCGGCGTCGTCTTCGTCCGACGCGGGGGGCGGCGAGTCCTGCTGCAGGAGCGCCGGGGAATCGGCCGGTTCTCGGGGATGATCAGGGTCTGTTGCGGCGTTCACCGGGTTGGGCACTTCATGGGTCGGGACGGGAGTTTCATCGCTGGGCGTCCCAAGGGGGGCGTTCGATGGATTGCGGTGCTTGCCGAGCAAGGCGTCGACCTTTCGTATCAGGTCCTGGTTGTGGAGGTCGTCCTGGCTCATCGGGCCACGGCGTCGGGATGGGGGCGAATCGCTGCGCAGACCATGTCAGGCCGTCGTGCCGAGCACTTTGGCCATATCGTGCGTACGCAACTCGTAGCCGCGGTCGCGGTAGTGGCGAAAGCGGTCCCGGGCCTCCCGCTTGTCGTCGTCGTCACTCCCGCTCACGATTTCGATCATGCGTTGGAAACGGCTGAAAAACGGCGGCACCTCCCGGCGCAGATTGACCAGGACGTCATCGTGCGGAAACGGCCCGGACGCGTGGTCCAGAATGATCGGTGTGCGCGCCGCAAGGGGATCCGATCCCATGCAGTGCGGCGCGAACCCGGTCGACGGGATGCTCCACAACAGGCGCGACAGTTTCTGGCTCGCCGACTGATCCGGCAGCCAGATGATCAGCCGTGCCTGGTTCGACAGTGCCTTCAGGCAGAGTTTACGTGTGAAATCGAGTTTGTCGTCGACCTGCGTATAGAAATCGATCTGGGTCATGGCACGAACATTCTCGAACAGGACACTACGCCTCGGCCTGGTCGTTCGAACGATCGATAAGGAACTGGGACAACAAAGGTACCGGTCGTCCCGTTGCACCCTTTTCCCGACCGGAGCGCCATGCGACGCCCGCGATGTCGAGGTGGGCCCAGCGATAGTTCTTCGCGAAGCGGGACAGGAAGCACGCGGCAGTGATACTGCCGGCAGGGCGCCCGCCGATATTGGCCATATCGGCGAAGTTGCTGCGCAGCTGTTCCTGGTAGTCATCCCACAGCGGCATGTGCCATGCGCGATCGTAGGCGATGTCCCCGGCCGACAGCACCTCGCGGGCGAGGGCGTCGTCGTTAGCGAATAAACCGGCTGCGACATGACCGAGCGCGATGACGCAGGCACCCGTGAGGGTGGCGATGTCGATCACGGCCGCCGGGTTGTAGCGTTCGGCATAGGTCATCGCGTCGCAGAGAATCAGGCGCCCTTCGGCATCGGTATTCAGAATCTCCACGCTCTGTCCGGACATGGTTTTAACGATATCGCCCGGCCGCGTGGCCTGGCCGCTCGGCATGTTCTCGGTCGATGGGACGAGGGCGACGACGTTGATCGGCAGGCGCATTTCCGCCACCGCCTGCATCGTGCCGAGCACGGAGGCTGCTCCGCACATGTCGTACTTCATCTCGTCCATTTCGGCGGCGGGTTTCAGCGAGATGCCACCGGTGTCGAACGTGATGCCTTTGCCGATGAGCGCCACGGGAGGCGATGCTGTCGCCGCGCCCTGGTACTTCATGATGATCAGCTTGGGCGGCTGGACCGATCCGCGGGCGACGGCGAGCAGCGAGTTCATGCCGAGTTTTTCCATGTCGGCCGCTTCGAGGACTTCGCAGTGCATGCCTTGTGCCTTGGCGATCTCTTCGGCTCGTTGGGCGAGGTAGGTCGGCGTGCAGATGTTCGGCGGCAGGTTGCCGAGATCCTTGGCGACCGCGGTGCCCCGCGCTATGGCCTGAGCCCGGCTAAGCGCGAGTTCCCCCGCGGTGAGTTCGGAGCGCCGGTTGACGGTCAGTGTGAGCTTGCGCAGTGGTCGGCGTACTTCGCTGTGCTTGCTCTTCAGCTGGTCGAATCGATAGAGCGCTTCCGCAGCAACCATAGCGGCCTGGCTGACCTTCCAATCCATCGTGCGCCGGCGCACGGGCAGCTCGGTGAGGAATACGACGGCTTCCATCGCCCCCGTCTCATTCAACGTCCGAATGGCAGCGCGGCAGGCATCGCGGTACTCCTTGTCTCGGAATTCGCGTTCGCGGCCCAAGCCGACCAGCAGGACTCGATCACAAAGCAGATTCGGGATGTTGTGAAGCAGCAGGGTGGCGCCGAGCTTGCCCTCCATATCCCCGCGGCGCAGGATGTCGGAGAGTTGGCCATTGGCCGCGCGATCGATGGATTCGGCGGCTGCCGAAAGCTTGCGCGGCTCGAAGATTCCCACGACGACGCAGGCGGTGCGCTGCTTTTCGGGGGCACCGCTTTTTATGCTAAATTCCACAAAGCTCTCCTGCGGGGACAGATGCGCTGATGCGCGCGGAGGTATTGCGGCGCTCCGGCGATACTACTCGGGAGGGTGACACGAACTTTCGCGCTTTCCCCGTGAGGGCGGCGATTCCCTCGCCGGTATTTTGCTGAATTATCGGAGCATTCAAAGCGGCAAGTCAAAAGGCGTACGGCAATGATCTTTCACCGGACGCTGCTGCGCGAGTTCGCTTCGTCGGCGCTCGGCGTATTTCTGGTGCTGGTGGCGATTACGCTCACCACCCAATTCATCCGCTATCTGGGTCAGGCGGCTTCGGGCACGTTGGCCGTCGATGCCGTGCTTGCGATGCTGGGGTTCAGCGCGCTCGGCTATTTTCCGGTGCTGCTATCGCTCACGCTGTTCATCGCGATCCTGATGCCCCTGACCCGCAGCTACCGCGATTCCGAAATGATCGTCTGGTTCAGTTCGGGCATGAGCCTGACCGCTTGGGTGCGGCCGGTGCTCGTGTTTGCCGCACCGCTGGTGCTCACGATTGCTCTGTTGTCGATTTTCCTGTCGCCGTGGTCGGTTCGTCTGGCCGAGGAATATCGCGTTCAGCTCAATGCCCGCGATGACGTGTCGGGCGTCGCTCCGGGCGTGTTTCGCGAATCGCGACATTCTGAGCGCGTCTTCTTCGTCGAGAACCTCCAGGAAGGCTCGAATCTCGTCGGTAACGTGTTCGTACGTTCGGTTCAGCAAAATCGCGAGGGCGTGATGGTGGCTCGTCGCGGCTTTCAGGAGGTGGCTCCGAACGGCGATCGGTTTCTCGTGCTGCTCGATGGCAATCGGTACGAGGGAACGCCGGGCTCGCCGGAGTTCCGAATCACTCGGTTCGAGCGCTACGCCATGCGGATCGAAGCGTACGAAGCCAAGCGCGGGCTTCCTACGGTGAAATCGCTCGATACTGACGATCTCATGAAGCTCAATTCGCGACCGGCACACGGCGAACTGTCGTGGCGATTCGGCTTGCCGATCTCGGCGCTCATCCTGGCATTGCTTGCGATACCGCTCGCTTTCGTCAATCCGCGCGGCGGTCGCTCCATGAATCTCGTGATGGCTCTGCTGGTCTACGTGGTCTACAGCAATTGCATGAGCATGGTGCAAGCGTGGGTCGTGCAGGGACGGATCGGACTCGCGGCCGGCATGTTCGGATTGCATGCGCTCATGCTCGGCCTGCTGAGCCTGTTGTTCGTCAGACGCATCGCCGTTTTTTCGCTTCGGCGCGGTTTCCGATGAGCCTGTTGCGGCGCTACCTGACGAGCGAGATCTTCGGTGCGACGGCGTTCGTGTTTGCTGCGCTGCTCAGCTTGTTTGCGCTGCTCGATCTGATCCGCGAACTGAAGGATTTTGGCGTTGGCAACTACCGCCTCGGGCAGATCGTCAGCTATGTGCTGCTGTCGGTGCCTGGCCACGTTTACGAGGTTTTTCCCATTGCGGTGCTGATCGGGACGATCTTCGCGCTGGCACAACTTGCGGGCAATTCCGAGTACACCGTGATTCGGGTCTCGGGGGTGTCGGCGGTTCGATTTGCCGCATTGCTGGTACAACTTGGCATCGTGCTCGCCGTCGCGAGTTTCGTCGTGGGGGAGTTTGTCGCGCCGGAAGCGGAGCAGGCGGCACAGCGGCTGAGGGTGCGGGCGAAAACCGGGGTTGTCGCAAGCGACTTTCGCTCCGGCCTATGGGTCAAGGAGTCGCGCAGTTTCGTCAACGTGCAGCAGCCGCTTCCGGATTCGACGCTCGCCGGTGTAAGGATCTATCAGTTCGACGAAGATCACCGGCTGCTGTCGATCAGCCATGCCCAACGCGGCGTCTATCAGGCGGACGAGCGTTGGCTGTTGCAGGACGTCGTACGCACGGTTTTCGATCGCGATCGGGCGCGTGTCGAACGGGTGGACCAAACGTACTGGGTTTCGGTGCTTACGCCGTCCATCCTGAATGTGTTGCTCGTGGATCCGGAGCAGCGTTCGGCTCGTGATTTGTTCTATTACGTGCAGCATCTGCGAGAAAGCAAGCAGCAATCGGCACGCTTCGAAATCGCCTTATGGACGAAATTCACCTACCCGCTGGCGGTCGTCGTCATGATGGTGCTGGCGTTGCCGTTCGCACAGATCCAGCGCCGGATGGGAGGGATAGGCGCCAAGATCTTCACAGGCATCATGCTCGGGGTGGGCTTCCACCTGCTCAATCGGGTTGTCGGTTACGCCGGATCGATTTACGAGTGGCCGGTTGCCGTGAGTGCGCTGTTGCCGTCCGCCATCTTCCTGATGCTTGCGCTTTGCCTTCTCTGGATGATCGAGCGCCGGTAGGAGTGGGTTCTTCGCGTGCGCCGCAGTGGTAGCGGACCTTACCGAAAGCGCAGCAGGCAATGCCCGCGTCACCCGCTCAGTTCGGCGCGCTCGGGGTGCCGGCGTCCGCGACCAGGCGCGTGCGGCCGATGCGGTCATGCAGGAATTGTCGGTCCCGATCCACCATGGCCCAAAGTATGCCGATGCCGCCCAGCGCGACACCCAATGCGGCGAGGACGTAGCGCAGCGAAGCACGCCGGACGCTGAGGTTTTGACCGGACTCGTCCACGAGGTGCATGCGCCAGGTTCGCATTGGGAGGGTTCGTCGACCGCCCGTCCAGGACCCGACGAAGTACATCCCTGCAACCAGAAACAGAAAAGCCCGCAACAGCCATTGCATCGGCTGCGCACGGCTATCGCCAACCACGGCGGTAAAGGCGGCAGTGGCGATAAAGAGGAGTGCGATAGTGATTAGCGCTTCGTAGACGAGCGCGATCAGACGCACACGCAGGCGCACCGAAGGCAGGAGGTCGAGCGAGGGGGCCGGCGACAAGGGCAGGCGCTTTCAGGGCGTCGGGGTTGCCCGCTCGGTCGTTTCGCCAGTCCCGGTCTCGGGGCGCGATGTCGACTCCGGCGTGGCTTCTGCGGGTGCGCTCTCGGGCGAGGTCGACGCGGCCTCCGTGGGGGCTTGCTGGGCTTCCTGCGACTCCGTCCATTGCTTGACGACTGCGTTGCGCTGTTCCGGCGTCAGTTTCGAGAGCGCCCGATAACGGGCCCGCGCGGCTTCACGCTGCTTGGGAGTGAGTTTCGCCCACTCGCTCATTCGCTCTTGCACGCGTTTTTGTTCCGCTGGTTTGAGCTTGGAATATCGATCGGCGAGTGCAACCCAGCGCTTGCGCTGATCAGCAGCGAAGTTCTGCCATTCGGCTTGAAGCGGCGCCAACACCCCCCGTTGTGCGGGCGTCAGCTCGTTCCAGGCGGGCCGAATCGGCGGCTGGGCCGCCAGTCCGGCGAGGGGCAGGCTCAGCCACAGTGCAATGAACAGCGCTGCTAGCGTCCTGTGTCGGAGATTCGTGGCATACGTTCCCGTCGCTGCGACCCGCCTGCCGAGTGACAGCCGCCTCGAAATCGGTGTCGGACGGGACGGAAACCGCAGCCAAGTCGGACATCGGGAGAGGATTTCCGACAAAGTACGGTGTCGATTCTCGGCGCTTATATGGCACGAATCTCCGACACCGGACACTAGCGGTTCAGCCATGCATCGAGGCCCTTGTCGAGATACGCATCGATCGGCAGGTCGCCGGAGAGCAGTTTTGCATCGATGTCCAGGGGATCCTCGTGCTGCAGTTGCTGCCAGTACACCATGCCGCTGATGGCTGCAATCAGTGCGGCAATCGACACCAGGCGACGCAGCGGGAGCGGACTGCCTCTGTCGATCGTAGCCGTGGAATTCCTGTTCCCGGCGATCGCCCACGCCGGCTGCGTTCGGGACGCAAGGCGTTCGAGGACAGATTCGCGGGCCGAGCTCAGGTGCGCCAGCGTGGGTTGATCGATATGTGTTAGCCCACGATCCAAGTGCTGCGCGATCCGCCGTGCAAAATCGTCTTCACCGGTGCTCATGGTTCGAATCCCTTGCTCTTGAGAAAGGCGGCAATAGCATGGGTTGCCCGGGAGCAATGCGTCTTCACGCTGCCCGGCGAGCATCCCATGGCTTCGGCTGCCTCTGCGACATCCAGTTCCTCCCAGTAACGCAGCAAAAAGGCCTGGCGTTGACGCAGGGGTAGACTTTTGATTGCTTCCTCAATTAAACCAACCGTTTGAGCCTGCTCAAAAGCCCCTGCGGGCGAATTGGAGATGGCCCGATTGTCATCGACTTCGAGTGTGTCGAGCGGATCTGAATCATCGTCCTCCGATGCCGAGCCCTTGAGTGCCGACAGCGGTGATGACCAGAACGCGCGAACCTTCTGCCGACGATAGTGATCCCTGATCGCGTTCTGGAGGATCTTCTGAAACAGCAAAGGATGTTCTGCAGGCGGGCGATCAGCGTATTTCTCCGCAAGCTTGAGCATCGCGTCCTGGACGATGTCCAGGGCGACGTGCGGATCCCTCACGGCGAACAGCGCCTGCTTGTACGCTCGCCGCTCCACCTCGGCGAGAAAATCCGACAATTCCTTGCGGGTAGCCAGTCTGAATGCCTTTTTTGTGCTTCGCGGCCGAGACGCTGCGGAGGGGACCGGTTGGTATTCCTCGGTTGCGGCGCGAGGATCTTAGCAAATGGCTTGAATCGAGGCCAAGCAGGATATACCGACAGTAGCTTGACCCGGAGACGCCCTGCCGGTAATGTTTCGAGTTCGGTTTTTCCCGGGAAGTGCAATGGAAATCAGTGGTGCAGAGATTTTGGTGCGGTGCCTGCAAGAGGAGGGCATCGAACACGTGTTCGGCTACCCCGGGGGGGCCGTGCTCTATATTTACGACGAGCTCTTCAAGCAAAATCGCGTCAAGCATGTCTTGGTCCGGCATGAACAGGCCGCTGTGCATGCGGCCGATGGTTACGCGCGAGCTTCCGGGCGCGTCGGTGTCGCCCTGGTGACCTCCGGACCGGGCGTCACCAACGCGGTGACCGGAATCGCGACAGCCTATATGGATTCGATTCCGCTCGTGATCATCACGGGGCAGGTTCCTACCCATGCCATCGGCCAGGATGCTTTCCAGGAAGTCGATACGGTTGGCATTACACGGCCCTGCGTGAAGCACAATTTCCTGGTAAAGGACATTCGCGATCTCGCAGTGACGGTGAAGAAAGCCTTCTATCTGGCAGCATCCGGCCGGCCGGGGCCTATCGTCGTGGATGTCCCGAAGGACGTGACGGCAGCGAAGTACAAGTTCGAATACCCGTCGAGCGTCGAAATGCGCTCGTACAACCCGGTGATCAAGGGGCACGCGGGGCAGATCAAGAAGGCTCTGGGCCTGTTGATGAAAGCCGAACGACCGATGATCTATACCGGCGGCGGAGTCGTGCTCGGTGAATCCGCAAAGGAACTCACGCAGCTGGTGCGCAAGCTCGGATTCCCTTGCACCAGCACACTGATGGGGCTGGGCGCTTTGCCGGCGAGCGATTCGCACTTCCTCGGCATGCTCGGCATGCATGGGACGTACGAAGCGAACATGGCCGTGCAGCATTGCGACGTGCTGCTTGCGATCGGCGCCCGTTTCGACGATCGCGTGATCGGCAATCCGGCGCATTTCTTCGACGAGAAGCGCAAGATCATTCATATCGACATCGATCCGTCGTCGATCTCCAAGCGAGTCCGGGTCGACGTCCCGATCGTCGGCAACGTTCGCGATGTATTGCAGGAACTGATCAAGCAAACGAGCGGATCCGGTGCGCCGAAACCGGATGCGGCGGCGCTGAAGACGTGGTGGGCCCAGATCGAATTGTGGCGCGCGCGCGACAGTTTGAAGTACGACCGGTCGAGTTCTCTCATCAAGCCGCAGTTCGTCGTGCAAAAACTGCACGAGATCACCAAGGGCGAGGCGTACGTGTGCTCCGACGTGGGGCAGCATCAGATGTGGGCCGCGCAGTTTTACAAGTTCGACAAACCTCGTCGCTGGATCAACTCGGGCGGTCTCGGAACGATGGGCTTCGGCCTGCCGTCGGCCATGGGCGTGCAGCTCGCCCATCCGAAGGACACCGTGGTGTGCGTGACGGGCGAATCCTCGATCATGATGTGCATCCAGGAACTGTCGACCTGCAAGCAGTATCGGTTGCCCCTCAAGATCGTCAGCCTGAACAATCGCTACATGGGCATGGTTCGCCAGTGGCAGGAATTCTTCCACGGCAACCGGTACGCCGAATCGTACATGGACGCATTGCCCGATTTCGTGAAGCTGGCCGAATCCTTCGGTCACGTGGGCATGCGAATCGAGAAGCCGGGCGATGTCGAAGCTGCCTTGGCGGAAGCTTTCAAACGCAAGAACGACCTGGTCTTCATGGACTTCGTGACCGACCAGGCAGAGAACGTCTATCCGATGATTCCGGGCGGCAAAGGGCTGTCCGAGATGATTCTGGTCTAACGGGCGTTGAATCGGGAGGACGCTCGGACCATGAGACACATCATTTCCATTCTGCTCGAAAACGAACCTGGCGCGCTTTCCCGCGTGGCGGGTTTATTTTCCGCACGCGGCTACAACATAGAGTCGCTCACGGTGGCGCCCACCGAGGACGCCACCCTGTCTCGCATGACCATCGTAACGAGCGGATCGGACGACGTCATCGAGCAGATCAACAAGCAACTGAACAAACTGGTCGACGTCGTCAAGGTCATCGACCTGTCCGAGGGCGAGCACATCGAGCGCGAACTCATGCTGGTCAAGGTGCGCGCCGTAGGCAAGGATCGCGAAGAGATGAAGCGTATGGCGGACATTTTTCGCGGCCGCATCATCGACGTGACCGACCGCGACTACACCATCGAGCTGACCGGCAGCGGTTCCAAGCTCGACGCGTTCCTCAAGGCCGTGTCGCGCGACGTGATTCTGGAAACCGTTCGTACCGGCGCCTCTGGCATCGGGCGTGGCGACCGGGTCCTGAAGCTCTAGCATTTCGCAGTTCCGATCCAGGGCGGCGCAGGTTCACTGGCCGCGCAGACTTCCGATAAAGGGGAAACGATGAAGGTCTACTACGACAAGGATGCTGACCTGTCGCTCATTCGCGGCAAAAAAGTCACCATCATCGGCTACGGCTCGCAAGGCCATGCCCATGCGAACAATCTCAAGGACTCCGGCGTCAAGGTCACGGTGGGCCTGCGCAAGGGCGGCGCCTCGTGGGACAAGGCCAAGAAGGCCGGCATCCCGGTCAAGGCGGTCGGTGATGCGGTGAAGGGCGCAGATCTGGTCATGATCCTGCTTCCGGATGAGCATCACGCAGACGTGTATCGCGAGGAAATCGAACCGAATCTGCGCAAGGGCGCGACGCTTGCGTTCGCTCATGGCTTCAACGTTCATTTTCAGCAGGTCGAGCCCCGCAAGGACCTCGATGTCGTCATGATCGCTCCGAAAGGGCCCGGCCATCTTGTCCGCTCGACGTACAGCCAGGGCGGCGGTGTACCGTCGCTGATCGCCGTCGCGCAGGATGCCACGGGCCGCGCCCGGGACCTCGCCCTCTCCTACGCCGCAGCAATCGGAGCGGCCCGCGCCGGCGTCATCGAGACGACGTTTCGCGAGGAGTGTGAAACGGACCTCTTCGGCGAGCAGGTCGTGCTTTGCGGCGGCTTGTCGGCGCTCATTCAGAGCGGATTCGATACGCTGGTCGAGGCAGGCTATGCGCCGGAAATGGCGTACTTCGAATGTCTGCACGAAGTGAAGCTCATCGTCGATCTCATCTACGAAGGCGGGATCGCCAACATGCGCTATTCGGTCTCGAATACCGCCGAATATGGCGATTTCACGCGGGGCCCGCGTATCGTCACCGATGCCACGCGCGAAGAAATGCGCCGCATCCTGAAAGAGATCCAAAGCGGCCAGTTCGCGAAGGAGTTCATCCTCGAGAACAAGGCCGGTGCTGCGACCCTCAAGGCAATGCGTCGTTTGGCCGCCGAGCAGGAAGTGGAAAAGGTCGGTGCCAAGCTGCGCGACATGATGCCGTGGATCAAGCAGAACCGTCTGGTCGACAAGTCCCGCAACTGATGATGCATAGCGGCCGCATGTTTTGCGTGTTCGGCAGGTCGGTGAAGGGCGCGAATGCCTGCGGCCGGTGAGCTTTATCCGCATCCGCTGATCGCCCGTGAAGGCTGGCCCTTCATCGCAATTGCGTTCGGCTGCGCCTTGGCGGTTACTTGGTTTTCGGGCGGGGCGTGGTCCATCCCGCTGTGGGTGATCGCGGTATTCGTGCTGCAGTTTTTCCGTGATCCGGCACGCTCGCCTCCTTCTGGCGATCATCTCGTCATCGCACCCGCGGACGGACGCATCGTTTCCGTCGAGCGCGTCCAGGATCCCTACCTCAAGCGCGACGCGCTTCGGGTGTCGGTGTTCATGAATGTGTTCAACGTCCATTCGAATCGCAGTCCGGTGGCCGGCACGGTTCGTGAAGTTTGGTACTCGGCAGGCGCATTCCTGAATGCCGCACTGGACAAGGCGTCGCTGGACAACGAACGCAACGCCGTTTGGATCCACACCCAAAGCGGTGCCGAAATCACCTGTGTGCAGATCGCAGGGCTCATCGCGCGACGCATCCTCTGCTATGTGCGTTCCGGGGATAGCTTGCTGGCCGGTCAACGTTTCGGCTTCATTCGGTTTGGCTCGCGTGTCGATGTCTATCTGCCGCCCGACGCCCGGCCTCGCGTCAGCGTAGGGGATAAGGTTGCCGGCGGGGCTTCGGTGCTGGCCGAATTGAATCGCTGAACGACTCACGGCATGGCTATGCGCTCCATCGTCCTTGCCGCATAATCCCGCGGGTCCAGGCATTTCGCGTGCCTGACCCGACCTAGCTATCCGAGTTCATGGACCCAATGCCTTCGCGTTCCCGCGTTCCATTCCGGTATAAGTTGCGCCGACGCGGCATCTATTGGTTGCCGAATCTCATCACGTCGGGGGCGCTGTTCGCCGGCTTCTACGCGATCGTGCAAGCCATGAATGGGCGCTTCGAACTGGCGGCGATGGCGATATTCGTCGCGATGGTGCTCGACGGCATGGATGGACGCGTCGCCCGCTGGACGCATACCGAGAGCGAGTTCGGGGTTGAATACGACAGTCTGTCCGACATGGTGTCGTTCGGTGCCGCGCCGGCGCTGATTGCGTACGTCTGGGCGCTCCAAGGCATGGGGCGGCTCGGTTGGGTGGCGGCCTTCGTCTACTGTCTGGGCGCGGCGTTGCGGCTTGCTCGGTTCAACACTCAGGTGGAGGTGGCGGACAAGCGCTTTTTTCAGGGGATGCCCAGTCCGGCAGCCGCATGTCTCGTCGCAGGGCTCGTATGGGCCATGAACGAATACCAGATTCAAGGCCGGGACATCCGGTGGCTCGCGTGGGGCATCACCTTGTTCGCGGGCCTCACGATGGTCAGTAACGTGCCGTTTTACAGCGGCAAGGATATCAACCTTCGCAAAAGCGTGCCGTTTTGGGTAGTGGTCGTCATCGCCCTCACCATCGGCATCGTGGTTTCCTTCGCCAGTACGCTGCCGGAACTGCTGTTCGGGCTCTCGGTCGCTTACGCAATCTCGGGTTATGTCATCGGATGCATGCAGTGGGTCCAGCGTCGGCGGGCTCGACCGGCCGAACCGCCGTCGACTGGCCCAGGTTAGCCGGGTCCACCGCCGCGCTAGTGTCCTGTGTCGGAGATTCGTAGCATAAGTGCGAGTCGCTACCATCGATCCCATGCGTGGTAAAAGTGTCGAAATCGTTCGCCAGACGCGAAGGAAACCGCGCCTAGGTTGGACACCTGGCGAGGATTTCCGACAAAGTATGGCGTCGAGTCTCGGCGCTTTTATGGCACGAATCTCCGACACAGGA